>JAEEGL011910126.1_pt1 | contig 18129 bp, 16 predicted proteins | sample 9134231 | NCBI WGS metagenome assembly JAEEGL01 (sample SAMN16246548, study PRJNA631951) | gut metagenome | biome: gut microbiome; feature: rumen; material: fiber-attached | host: Bos | place: Iran: Karaj | collected 2018-10 | reverse complement strand
GTCGATAGAACACCGTTTGCTCAAAAGTTTTGGAGGACGTTGTTACAACACCGACTTCGTCGGCGTCGCTGTGTCACGATTGCGATGCAATCCTGACATCGGACGTACCGGAAAGAAGCGAAAGCGCCTTTTGAGCAAATGTGTGTTCCTGTCGACGGCCATCGGAATTATGGCAGGATAGGGGATTATGATTGAGAAAAGTATTACAAATATAGATGATCTGCTTCAGTTTGTTAACGAGCTGGCGGGAAAGCACGGCCTGAATCTGTGGTACAGGGGCGAGGACGATTCATCGCTTCCCCTGATCCCTTCGATACAGCGTACGCAGAAGAGGATCGATGTCGAGAGGTTTATAACGAACGACTTCTACATCAAGGCAAGGCAGATCATGAACAAGCCGCCCGAGAAGAAAAATTACGCGGGATGGGTTGCGATCATGCAGCATTACGGTCTGCCCACGAGACTCCTGGACTGGAGCAAGTCACCGCTTATCGCATCGTTTTTTGCAACAGAGACACACAAGCAGACCGGCGACAAGGATGCGTGCGTGTGGGTGCTTTCACCGATGTCTCTAAATGAATCTCAGGGCTTCGGATACTGTATATATCCGAACGATGCCGAGACAACTCAGGAGATGCTTCTCCCGGCGTTTAAGCACAATCATCACAACCATGAACTTGACGACAGGATACTTGCCGTATCGTCAACGGACAATAACCTTCGCATGTACAGTCAGCAGGCAAATTTCACGGTACATAATTCGCTGCGCCGCCTCGAGGACATATGCGACGAGGACACTCTGTACCGGATAATAATACCGAAGGATCGCAAGAAGTACTTTATAGATTCGCTGCGTGTGTTCGGAATTACGGAAGGATCGATATATCCGGATCTTGATCATATATCACGTGATCTGATGCACAGTTACGATATATAACCGGCGGCGAGGAGAGAAATCCGCCCGTCCGACCGGTTCGCGTACAGATAGAGACAGGAGAACTCCACATGAAGATAGTTCTGCAACACCTCACCAAGAAATTCCCAAACAGAAACAAGAAACAGGGCGGCGACGTTATCGCCGTTAACGACTTTGATTTCGAGATACCCGACGGTAAGCTCGTGGGTCTTCTGGGCCCTTCGGGTTGCGGCAAATCAACGACGCTGAACCTTATCTCGGGGCTTGAGAAGCCGACCGAAGGAAAGGTATTTTTCGGAGAAGATGACGTTACCGGACTTCCGGCTCAGGATCGCGGTGTAGGCCTGGTATTTCAAAGCTATGCTCTTTATCCGCATCTTACCGTTGAGAAGAATATCAGATTCCCGCTGGAAAATCTCAGGGGAGATGCAAAGCTTTCCAAAGAAGAGATGGCGGAGCGCGTGCTTCATGCCGCAAAGCTTGTGCAGATAGACGAACTTATGGAGAGAAAACCGTCGGAGCTTTCGGGCGGCCAGCAGCAAAGAGTCGCTATAGCAAGAGCACTTGTGAAGACGCCGAGAGTTCTTCTGCTTGATGAGCCTCTTTCAAACCTTGATGCAAGACTGAGGCTTCAGACGAGAGAAGAGATAAGGCGTATCCAGCGCGAGACGAAGATCACGACCGTGTTCGTTACCCACGATCAGGATGAGGCCATGAGTATATGTGATCTTATCGTTGTTATGAAGGCGGGTATCATGATGCAGATGGGAAGACCCCAGGACGTATATGACGATCCCGTAAACCTTTTTGTTGCAAAGTTTCTCGGTACTCCTCCGATCAATGTTTTTAACGGAAAGATGAAGGACGGCAAATTATTCATCGGTGAAGATGCGGTTCTCGAGTCGGGTGATTTTCGCGATGAGCGGGAAGTGTATGTTGCAATAAGACCCGAGGGATTCACGCTCGATGAAAACGGACCGTTTTGCTGCAGGCTCGGGAGACTCGAGGTTATGGGACGCGATGTCTCGATCGTATCCGAGCATGACGATACGTTAAATGATACGGGGCTGATCCGCTCGATCGTAAATGCGGATAACAGGATCGATCTTGATAAAAAAGAGGTTCGTTTCTCGCTTAAGCCTCATAAGGTGTTCGTATTTGACAAAGATTCGGAAGAGCGCATCAGATCCGAGGTAGCCGATGGACGATAGATTCAAGGCAAAAGGCTGGCTGTATCTGCTGCCGGCAATACTGTTTCTCGGCGTGTTCATGGTATATCCGCTAGTGGATGTATTCGTGTATTCGTTTGAGGAAGGATACAATTTTGCGACGCAGACCTTCTTCGGGACCGGGTCGTATAACTATTCGTATGTCCTGAGGGATCCGTATTTCATTCAGGCACTCAAAAACACGTTTATAATCGTTATCATAACCGTGCCGCTCTCAACGCTTATTGCGCTTCTTATATCGCTGGGACTCTCTTCGATAAAGCCGCTTAAGGATCTGTTCCAGACGGTCTATTTCCTGCCATACGTAACGAATACGCTTGCAGTAGGACTTGTGTTCATGATCCTGTTCAAGAAAACGGCATATTCGGACGGCCTGATCAATATGTTCATAAACTTTTTCGGAGGAGAGAGCATCGATTTCATTACAGGTCCGTATGCCGCAAAGATGTTTGTCATGTGCTTTTACACGATATGGGTCGTTCTTCCGTTTAAGATCCTGATACTGACGTCGGCTCTCGCGAGTGTGCCGAAGGTTTATTACAGTGCGGCGGAAGTCGACGGTACGAGACCGTTTCGGATGTTCTGCAAGATCACTCTTCCGATGATCTCACCTATGATTTTTTATCTTGTGATAACCGGTTTCATCGGCGCGTTCAAGGCATATTCCGATGAGGTGGCACTCTTCGGGACCGATCTTAATTCCGCCGGCATGAACACGATAGTCGGATATATATACGACATGCTCTACGGTAATTCCGGAGGGTATCCGAGCTATGCATCGGCCGCGGCTATTATACTGTTTGCGATCGTGCTGACGATCACGGTCATCAATCTGATGGTGAGCAGAAAGGTGGCGGTGAAGTGATATGAAGAACAGAACAAAGATCATCAAAAAAACATTCACATATCTGTGCCTGTCTTTGTGGGCGATCATAGTGCTGTTCCCGTTCTACTGGATGCTTCTGTCGTCAATAAAGAGCTACAGTTCGTACAACAGGGAGTACACACCGAAGTTTTATGCGACTTCACCGACTCTTTCAAACTATGCCGATGCTTTCACTTCGGTGCCGCTTTCAAGGTATCTGTGGAACACGCTCATATTTACCGTTATAACAACGGCTGTTATGCTTATTGTGATAACGCTTGCGGCCTTTGCGTTCGCACGCTTGAGCTTTCGTGGGAAGGACCTTGTGTTCACGCTGTTCCTGGCGTTGATGATGATCCCGAACGAGCTTGTTATCATAACGAACTATGTTACAATAACAGACCTGAATCTCAGAAATACTTTTACCGGACTCATACTCCCATCAGTAACATCTGTTTTCTATATATACCTTCTCAAGGAAAACTTTGCGCAGGTAGGGGATGACCTGTATAAGGCCGCAAAGGTAGATGGCACATCCGACATACGTTATTTAATGAAAGTACTGATCCCGATATGCAGACCGACTATGATAACGATCGTTATCTTAAAGGTTATCGAGTGCTGGAACTCATTCGTATGGCCCAGGCTCGTTACGGACAAACAGGAATATTTCCTTGTCTCAAACGGGATACAGCAGATACGTGAGAGCGGGTTCGGACGAGAGAACATCCCGGCTATGATGGCTGCCGTTGTGATCATATCGCTTCCGCTCATTATACTGTTTCTCGTATTTCACAAGAAGATCATGGAAGGTGTCGCGACCGGAGGTACAAAGGGATGATGAAGAAGAAACACCTCGGAACGCTTGCGGCACTGATACTTTCCGTTACGGTTGCGCCTATTCTTACGGCGTGCCACGGTTCAAAGGGCCTTCCGGAATTTGTGATCCCCGAAAGCTTCGACGAGGGCGTCAAACACGAGATAACTTTCTGGGCCAAGAACGACACAAACAAGGTCCAGAGCGACATATACAAAAAGGCGATCTCGGATTTCGAGGCGCTTTACCCCAATATCGATGTCAACATGCGTCTGTATACGGATTACGGGCGTATCTATAATGATGTTATAACGAACATTTCCACCAATACGACGCCCGATGTATGTATAACTTATCCCGATCATATCGCCACATATATGAGCGGGATCAATATCGTTGTCCCGCTCGATGAACTTGCGCAGAATGCAGAGTACGGACTCGGCGGAAGCAAGCTTAAGTTTGACGGCCCCGCGCAGGACGAAATCATAGGAAAGTTTGTCGACGAATGCAGACTCTCCGGTACACTCTATGCGCTTCCATTCATGCGATCCACGGAAGCACTCTATATAAATGAGGATATGGTAAAGGCACTCGGCTATGAACTGCCTGATATTCTGACGTGGGATTTTGTCTGGGAAGTATCGGAGAAGGCTATGGAAAAAGATCAGTCGGGAAACTATGCCGTGAACGGACAGAAGGTTCTGATCCCGTTCATTTACAAGTCTACCGACAATATGATGATCTCACAGCTTCGCCAGAAGAATGCTCCGTATTCGACAGAGGACGGCGAGATAGGAATATTTAACGATACCACGACGCAGCTGCTTTTAGAGACAGCCAAGCACGCTCGCAGCGGAGCCTTTTCCACTTTTAAGATATCCAGTTATCCGGGCAATTTCCTTAATGCCGGACAGTGTATATTTGCCGTTGACTCTACCGCCGGCGCTACATGGATGGGAGGCGATGCACCTCTTTCGGACATTGCCGAGGAAAACAAAGTTAACTTTACGACAGTTGTCCGTCCGATCCCGCAGTTCGATCCGTCCGATCCCAAGATGATGTCGCAGGGACCGTCGGTCTGTGTGTTCAATAAGGAAGATCCCCAACAGGTTCTCGCTTCGTGGCTGTTCGCGCAGTTCCTTCTGACAAACGATGTTCAGACGGCATATTCGGAAACGGAGGGATACGTTCCGGTCACTGCAAAAGCAAGACAGTCGGATGAATATGTTAAGTATCTCGAGCTTGCCGGAACGGATAACAACGAGCATTACAGCGTCAAGATGGATGCGTCGAAGCTCCTTCTGGATAGCACCGATAATACATTCACGACGCCGGTATTCGCCGGATCAGCATCTCTTAGAGACGCGGCCGGAGCGCTTATCGAGAACGTCACAAAGGCAGAAAGGCGCGGCACGACCGTCGACGAAAAATTCATAGAGAAAACATACGAGGATGTCAGAAGCCTTTATAAGCTTGATTCGCTCGGAGGCGGCGCAAACCGCAAAGAGAGTACGGGACCTCTTCCCGCTGCATCAAAAGCTCTTCTGATAACGCTGGCGATCGCATGGATACTCATTGCGGCCGTGTATATACGGGGGCGGATGAGAAAATCTTGATTTCTTTTGAATGTGTTATATAATTACCGTGTCGGAAACAGACATTCTTTATTTAAGAAGGAAGGGAATATTATGAAAAAGATACTTGCTATCGCAATGATGATCACATGTGCACTCGGTCTTGCGGCCTGCTCGGGTAAGGGCGGATCCGATAAGAAATCCGAAGGCGTTATGACCTACGAAGAGTACGTTGCAGCTCCGCTTGATTCGGAAGTTACGATCGAAGCGTACGTTCAGGCACATCAGAGTTGGTGGGACGGAAAGATCACGATATATGCAGCCGACAAGGAAGGTGCGTATTTCCTGTATGACATGCCCTGCTCGGAAGAAGATGCCGCAAAGCTCAATCCCGGAACAAAGATCAAAGCAAAGGGATTCAAATCCGAATGGTCGGGTGAGGTTGAGATCGTTGACGCGACATTTGAGATAGAGGACGGTTCGTATATCGCAGAGGCAAAGGATGTTACAGACCTTCTCGGCAAGGATGAACTTGCATCAAATATGAACCGGTTCGTTTCGTTTAAGGATCTTGAGATCGTAGCATCCAAGGACGGAAACGGAAATGAGGCTCCGTTCCTTTACAACTGGGACGGTTCAGGAGAAGAGGGCAACGATGTTTACTTCAACGTATCCAAGGACGGACAGACCTATACATTCCTTGTAAGGGCTTATCTTACGGGATCGGACACGGAAGTGTACAAGACGGCCAAGACACTCAAGGTCGGCGACAAGATCGACTGTGAAGGATTTCTGTACTGGTATGAAGGACCCAATCCGCACATAACAAACATCACTATCAAGTGATTTTCTCCTTGCAATTGCCCCGAACAGGTGGTATTATAACTTTTGAATCATGGTTTTAGGTATGAAGTGAGCTGTCCGCAGCTCACTTCATTTGATGTTAAGTGAATTTGCTCTCGATAAGGAGGAACGATGTCAAAGAAGGAAGATATCGAAGAGCGTACCGAAGAGCTGCTTGCGCCGATAATCGATGAGACCGGATTCGATCTGTGGGATGTCGGATATGTTAAGGAAGGGCAGGAGATGTACCTGAGAGTGTACATCGACAAACCCGGGGGCATCACGATCGATGACTGTGTCGATGTTTCGAGGAAACTGTCCGACAAACTCGATGCGGATGATTTTATCGAAGATGCGTACACTCTCGAGGTCAGTTCGCCCGGGCTTGGCAGAAAGCTCGTAAAGGATCGCGAGTTCGAGCGCAGTATCGGAAGGGACGTGGACATTAAGTTCTACCGGCCGGTCGACGGTTCGAAGGAAACATGCGGAAAGCTTACGGCTTTCGATAAAGATACCGTCACGATCGAGGAGACGTCGGGCAAAGCGCCTCCGGCGCAAAAATCATATGCGCGGAGCGATATAGCAACCGTTAGATTATCAGTCGATTTCTGACATAACGATAAATAACACTGTTATTATTAAAAGGAGAATGATCAAAATGGCAAAGAAAGAAGTAGTAAAGGAAGACAGCGGTAAAGAGCTTCTGATGGCTCTCGAGATATTGGAGAAGGAGAAGGACATCAGCAAGGAAACGATGTTCGAGGCGATCGAAACTTCACTTCTGACCGCATGCAAGCAGCATTTCGGCAAGTCCGACAACATGCGTGTCGAGATCGACAGGGAAACGGGTAAGTTCAAAGTGTTCGCAGCCAAGAAGGTTGTTATGAAGCCCGAGGACAGCGTTTCGGAGATCGCAAAGGAAGAGGCGAAGAAGATCGTAGCGGGCGTCAAGGTAGGCGACGTTATAGATGTTGAGATAGAGAGTAAGGATTTCGGACGTATCGCTACAACGAATGCGAAGAACGTCATCCTTCAGAAGATCCGTGAAGAGGAGCGTTCGGTCGTTGTCAAGACGTTCAAGGACAAAGAGCGCAGCATCGTTACCGGTGTTGTTCAGAGATATGTCGGCAAGAACGTTTGCATCGATCTCGGAAAAGCGGATGCATTCCTTCCCGAGTCCGAGCAGATCCCCAGAGAGAACCTTCGTATCAATGACCGCGTGAAGGTTTATGTTGTCGAAGTCAAGGACAATAACCGCGGCCCCAGGATCTCCGTATCACGTACACATCCGTACCTTGTTAAGTGCCTGTTTGAGGCTGAGGTAGCTGAGATCCGCGACGGAAGCGTTGAGATCAAATCGATCGCACGTGAGGCCGGCAGCCGTACGAAGATGGCCGTTTGGTCAAACAATCCGGATGTCGATCCCGTCGGTGCATGCGTCGGCATGAACGGAACGAGGGTAAATGCCGTTGTTGATGAACTTCGCGGAGAGAAGATAGATATCATATGCTGGGATGATAACCCCGGTATCCTTATAGAGAATGCACTTTCACCTGCAAAGGTTGTTTTCGTCATCGCCGACAGCGATGAAAAATCAGCCAAGGTAGTTGTTCCCGATGACCAGCTTTCGCTTGCGATCGGTAAGGAAGGACAGAATGCAAGACTTGCCGCAAAGCTTACGGGCTTCAAGATCGATATCAAGTCCGAGACCCAGGCGAAGGATACTCCGGGATTCCGTCTTGAGGATTACTACGACGAAGATGAATACGAGGAAGGCGAGTACGTCGAAGGCGAATACGAGGAAGGCGAGTATGTCGAGGGTGAGTACGCCGACGAGGAATATGCCGATGAGGAGTATGTCGAAGAAGAAGTAGCCGAAGAGGCGAGTGAGCCTGCCGAAGGAGAGGAATGATCATATGAGACCCGATCCTGTATTGCAGCTGCTGGGACTGGCCCAGAAAGCGGGCGGCGTCAAAAGCGGTGAATTCATGACAGAGAATACGATCAAGGAGGGAAAATCATTTCTTTGCATCGTAGCCTCAGACGCCTCTGACAATACAAGGAAACAGTTCAGAGATATGTGTTCTTATTACGAAGTTCCATATCTGGAATACTCAGACAAAGAAAACCTCGGACATGCCATCGGCAAAGAATTTCGTGCGTCACTGTGCGTAACGAACGAAAAACTGGCACGGCAGATCCTAATAAAAGTTCCGAACGGAGGTAGCGATAATGGCAAAAACTAAAGTACATGAGATAGCAAAAGAATTTGACATAAAAAGCAGCGAAGTCATAGCGATATTGGCTTCAATGGGAATAGAAGGCAAGGCACCGGCATCCGGTCTTGAGGATGATCAGGCCGAAGCTCTCAGGAAGAAGCTCTCCAAAGGTTCTTCCGCCAAGGCCGAGAAAGAAAGTGAAGCCGAAGCACCCAAGCCGGCAAAGAAGGCACCTGCAAAAGAAGCGGCGCCCGAGGCACCTAAGAGTGCTGCAAAACCGGTAAGGCCGGCCGGAGAAGCACCGGCACCGGTCAGGAAGAAGAAGCCGATCATCGTAGTATCATCGGCGAGAAACGCACAGGTTCAGCGCGGTGGCGGTCAGAACGTCAGAGGAGCGGGAGCCGCAAAGCCCAAGACTCCCGGCGGAATAATCCGTCCGACGGTACCCACGACTGCGGAAAGAGCCGCAAGACTTGCAGAGAACAACCAGGGAGGCGATCGAGATAGGTTACGTAGAACAGGCACTGCGCCTAAAAAGGAAAGTACAGAAACTGTTAAAGCTGATGTCAATACTGCTGGGAGCGGTAGCGATAGCACTGGCAGTGCTGTTGCAGCTGCTGGAGGACAAAGAGCGGCAGGCGACAAAAAGGTCGCAACAGGCACACCCGCAGCAGCCGCAGCCGGAACAAGACCCGCAAGAGTAGAAAAACGTCCCGCGGGAGACAGACCGTCAGGTGACAGACCCGCAAGAGGAGGTATTGTCATCAATCAGGGTCGCGGATTCAATGCATCGCAGGAATCCGGCAACAAAGACGGAAGACGCGGTGGAAGTGACAGAAAGGGAAACACTTCCAAAGACAAGAACAAGAAAGATCGTATCTACGAGAACGAGGACGGATTCAAAGGAGGAAAGCAGGTTAAGGGCAAAGCCTCCAAGATGATGGATCCTAAGGTACAGAAGAAGGATGAGCCCGAAGAGGAGAAGATCAAAGTAATCACTCTTCCGGAGACGATCACCATCAAAGATCTTGCCGATAAGATGAAGATACAGTCTTCGCAGATCATCAAGAAACTGTTCCTTCAGGGCAGAGTCGTTACCGTCAATGAAGAGATAACATACGAGGAAGCGGAAGAGATCGCGGTTGAATACGAGATCCTCTGCGAGAAGGAAGTTGTTGTTGATGTTATAGAAGAACTCCTCAAGGAAGAAGAGGAAGATACATCGACCATGACGAGCCGTCCTCCCGTAATATGCGTTATGGGTCACGTTGACCACGGTAAAACATCGCTTCTTGATGCGATACGTAACACAAAGGTCATAGAGGGCGAAGCCGGCGGTATCACGCAGGCGATCGGTGCATATGTCGTCAATGTTAACGGAAGGAAGATCACATTCCTTGATACGCCGGGTCATGAAGCTTTCACTGCTATGCGTATGCGCGGTGCGAACGCAACGGATATCGCGATCCTCGTTGTCGCAGCCGATGACGGTGTTATGCCTCAGACGATAGAAGCGATCAACCATGCGAAGGCAGCAGGCATCGAGATCATCGTTGCGGTCAATAAGATAGATAAGCCTTCGGCAAACATAGACAGAGTTAAGCAGGAACTGTCCGAATACGAACTCGTTCCCGAAGACTGGGGCGGCAACACGGTGTTTGCACCGGTATCCGCCAAGACCGGAGAAGGTATCAAGGAACTGCTTGAGATGATCCTTCTTACGAGCGATATTCTTGAACTCAAGGCCAATGCAAACAGAAGGGCAAGAGGTATGGTCATTGAGGCCGAGCTCGATAAGGGACGCGGTCCTGTCGCTACAGTACTCGTTCAGAAGGGTACGCTCAAGGTGGGTGATTTTATCGCCGCAGGTCCTTCCCACGGTAAAGTCAGGGCAATGATCGACGACACGGGCCGCAGGGTTAAAGAGGCAGGTCCGTCAACACCTGTTGAGATACTCGGTCTTAACGACGTTCCCGGAGCAGGAGAAGTATTTGTATCTCTTGATTCCGACAAGGAAGCAAAGAACTTTGCCGAGACGTTCATCGCTCAGAACAAAGTCAAGCTTCTTGACGATACAAAGATCAAATCGAAGATGTCTCTTGAAGGTCTGTTCTCCAAGATCCAGGAGGGTAACCTTAAGGAACTCAACCTTATCCTTAAGGCTGACGTACAGGGTTCGGTTGAGGCCGTCAAAGAGTCTCTTCTCAAACTCTCGAACGAGGAAGTTGTTGTTAAGGTCATCCACAGCGGCGTAGGTGCCATCAACGAATCGGACGTTATTCTTGCAAGTGCCAGTGACGCGATCATCATCGGATTCAATGTTCGTCCGGATGCTACCGCAAAGGCTACGGCGGAATCCGAAGGCGTTGATATCAGACTGTATGACGTTATCTATAAGGCTATCGAGGATGTTGAGGATGCCATGAAGGGAATGCTCGATCCTGTATTCGAGGAGAAGATCCTCGGTCATGCGGAGATCAGGCAGATATTCAAGGCGAGCGGCATAGGAAACATCGCCGGATCGTATATGCTCGACGGCGTGATGCAGCGCGGATGTCTGATCAGGATCACGAGGGAAGGCGAGCAGATCTACGAAGGAAAGCTTGCATCCTTAAAGAGATTCAAAGACGATGTCAAGGAAGTCAAAGCGGGATTCGAATGCGGTCTCGTATTTGAAGAGTTCGGTGATTTTGCGGAGCTTGACATCGTTGAGGGTTACACGATGGTCGAGGTACCCAGGAAATGAGAAAAAACAGTATCAAAAACACAAGGATAAATTCGGAGGTCCAGAGGGCTCTTGCCGATCTTATCCGCGGAGGAATAAAGGATCCGAGGATAGCACCCATGACGTGTGTTACCGATGTTGAGGTTGCTCCGGATCTCAAGACGTGCAAGGTTTATATCAGTGTTCTCGGAGATGAGAGCGTAAGGGAGCAGACGATGGAAGGTCTTCGTAATGCCGAGGGATTCATGAGACATCATCTTGCTTCAACGTTAAACCTTCGCAATACACCGACCCTTCGGTTTATAGCGGACACTTCCACCGAGTACGGTATGGCGATGTCCGCAAAGATCGATGAGGTCATGGCTGCGATCCCCGACAGGGACGAAGAAACAGAGGAAATGTAATGGATCTGCTACAGGAGATCGGAAATGCAAAAAGTGTCGCGATAGCAGGGCACATAAGACCCGACGGCGACTGCATAAGTTCAACGCTCGCGGTGAGAAACTACCTTCTTAATGCCAAGCCTGATCTTAAGGTCACGGTATTTACGCAGGATAATCCGCCGACGATATTCTCGTATCTGAAAGGATACGATGAGATGAACCTGACATATTCCCCGAAAGAGAAATATGACGTGTTCATTGCGCTCGATGTGAGCTCACTCGACAGGCTCGGAGAGTCACAATACTTTCTTGAGACGGCAGACAAGACTATATGCGTCGATCATCACGAGACCAATTCGGGACTTTGTGATATCAATCTGATCAAGCCTCATGCTTCGAGTACATGCGAGGTGCTCTATGAAACGTTTGATAAGAAGTACATCGACGATGCCGTGGCGGAGTGTCTGTACACGGGAATAGTCCATGACTCGGGCGTGTTCCAGTATTCGAATATGAGCAAAGAGAGCTTTGCGGTAGTCGGAGATCTGATAGAGTATAACTTTGACGGGCCTGCGATAATACGAGGGACTTTTTACGAAAAATCATATATCCAGAATCAGATACTCGGGCGGGCGCTTCTCGAGAGCATATTGTTCATGGACGGCAAGTGCATAGTCAGCATGGTTGACAGGAAGATGATGGATTTCTATCAGGTTCTCCCCAAACATCTCGAGGGCATCGTTAATCAGCTGAAGAACACGAGAGGCGTGGAAGTTGCCATATTCATGTATGAGATGGGGACGCAGCGCTACAAGGTAAGCATGCGCTCGGAAGGACATGTGAATGTTGCCAAAGTAGCATCGATATTCGGTGGCGGAGGGCACGACCGCGCTGCCGGAGTTGAGATGAACGGCACATATTATGATGTGATCAATGCGCTGTCGCGTGAGATAGAAAAACAGATGTAGAAAGAGGGAACCCGTCGACGAACTGATCTGTACGTCCGGGCGTCCTTGTATACTATGAACGGAATACTCAATGTTTACAAAGAGAAGGATTACACGAGCCATGATGTCGTGGCGAAGCTTCGCGGGATCCTTCATACGAAGAAGATAGGGCATACGGGAACTCTCGATCCCATGGCCGAAGGTGTACTTCCGGTCTGCATCGGGGGTGCGACGAAGCTTGTCGAGTCATTTACGGACGAGACTAAAGAATACGAAACCGTTATGCTGCTTGGAAAAACATACGACACGCTTGATGTGACCGGCACGCTTCTTGAGGACCATGAAGTTATGTCAACCAAAGAGGAGATCGAATCGGCGGTCATGTCGTTTGCAGGGGGATACGATCAGGTTCCTCCGATGTATTCAGCCAAGAAGGTAGGCGGCCAAAAGCTGTACGATATAGCAAGGAGCGGTCGCACCGTTGAGCGAAAGAGCGTATTCGTCAATATATTTGATATCGACATACTGTCAATCGAACTTCCTCGCGTTACGATGAGGGTGCACTGCGGAAAAGGCACTTATATCAGATCTCTGACAGACGATATAGGAAGAAAGCTCGGATGCGGAGCCGCCATGGAAAAGCTGACGCGTACGAGAGTCGGAAACTTTACGATCAAAGAAGCCATGAGGCTGTCGGAGATAGAAGAAGCCGTGTCGGATAATAAGATCACTGACGTTATCATAAGCGCGGAAGAACTTTTCGGTGATCTTGTCGGCGTTCATACGAGCGGGGAAACATCGAGGCTTCTTGCAAACGGTAACGTAATATCGGGGGCATCGGTAAGGAAGCTTGCGCCGGAACTTGAAACAAAAGTCCAAAACGGTACAAGGGTCAGGATGTACGACAGCAAAGGCAAATTTACGGGTGTATACGAATACAGGGTATCGGATGATGCGTTCAAACCGTATAAGATGTTTTTGAATCAGGAGTAAACAGGGAAGAGCAGCATGAACATTATATCGGGAACAACTGATTTTAAGATCCCGGAAAACACCGTGGTATCTATAGGGAAATTCGACGGAGTACATAAGGGACACCTGACGATAGTCGACAGGATGAAAAAGTATATCAGAAGAGGATATAAACTGTGTATTCTTACGTTTGATATACCGCCCTCAAGCCTCGGATTCGGGTCCGATAAGGGACTCCTTCTGACGAATGCAGAGAAAAGGCATATATTCGGCAACCTTGGTATCGATTACTATATAGAATTCCCGTTCTACGAGAAGACCGCGTCGATAAGCGCCCAGCAGTTCATCGAGGAATTCATTGTCGACAGGATGAACGCAAAGGCAGTGGTTGTCGGACAGGATTGTACATTCGGACAGGGTGCGGCCGGAAATGCGCAGATGCTTCGAGACTTCGGTCCGATATATGATTATGAGGTTGAGATCATCAATAAGATCAAGGACGGAAAAAGAGAGATAAGCTCCACGTATCTCAAAGAACTTGTAATGGACGGCAAGGTTTCGAGGATCAAGGACCTGGCATTCTATCCTTACTATGTCAGAGGAAAATTCCGCCGTAATCCGGTCAAAGTCTCATCGAGTATATTCTATTATGTAATGGATGTCCCTGAAGAGAAGGTTATGCCGCTTGACGGTGTATATTATTCAAAAGCAATTTATGATGACGAATACTTTGATGCCATCACAAACGTCAAGAACGACGAGAGGGTGTTCGAGACATACATTTACGGCGGTGTCCGCGGAATACAGCGTGAGGAGCTTGTTATTGCGCTGCTCGAGTGGAAGCGCGAAGAACTCAAGTATTACAAGGTTTCCGACCTGAACCGCAAGATCAAGGAAGACATATTTGACGGTCAGAAATGGCACAAAGAAAATGCCGTCATGCAGGGCTGAAGAATTATTGAAGATAATCGTATTTTAAGGTTTACAAGCGTGATGCCCTGTGGTAGAATAACGAATGTTGTGAAAACCTGTGCTTCGACAGCGGTTTCGTACCATGTCGCGGTATATGGGGTTAATCTTATGAATCAGGCGTAGGCCGAGGAGGATTTTATGATCACTAAAGAAAAGAAAGCTGCAATAATGCAGGAGTATGCAAGAGTTCCGAATGACACGGGTTCGCCGGAAGTTCAGGTCGCCGTTCTCACAGCGAGGATAGCGGAGCTTACCGAGCATCTGAAAGCCAATCCCAAGGATCATCACTCAGCAAGAGGTATGTACAAGATGATCGGTCAGAGAAGAGGACTTCTTGACTACCTTAAGAAGAAAGATATCGACAGATATCGTACGCTTATTGAGAAGCTTGGTATCAGAAGATAATATCAGCCAAAGGGACGGTATAGGCCGTCCCTTTGTGTGATTATTATAGTCATTGTCCACATAAGTGGGATGGACTCTGACCGGTAGAAGAAGAAAGAAGAAGGAGAAAAAAATGTACAAAAGCTATTCAATGGAACTTGGTGGACGTACTCTCACCGTTGATGTAGGAAGAGTCGCTAAGCAGGCAAACGGCGCAGCACTCATGCACTACGGTGACACTACCGTACTTTCCACTGCAACCGCTTCAGAAAAACCCAGAGAAGGAATTGATTTCTTCCCTTTAAGTGTTGAATTTGAAGAAAAGATGTATGCCGTAGGCAAGATCCCGGGAGGCTTCAACAAGCGTGAGGGAAAGGCCAGCGAGAATGCGGTTCTTACGGCGCGTGTTATCGACCGCCCGATGAGACCTCTGTTCCCGAAGGATTACCGCAATGACTGCACACTTAATAACCTTGTGCTTTCGGTTGATCCCGAGTGCCGTCCGGAGCTTGTTGCCATGCTCGGATCGGCTATCGCGACATGCATATCCGATATCCCGTTTGACGGTCCCTGCGCAACTACCCAGATCGGTATGATCGACGGACAGTTCATTGTTAATCCCAGCCAGGAGCAGTGGAAGACAGGTGACCTTAACCTTACGGTTGCATCGACAAAAGAGAAGGTCATAATGATCGAAGCCGGTGCGAATGAGATTCCCGAAGCCAAGATGATCGAAGCCATCTACATGGCGCATGACATCAACCAGCAGATCATCGCTTTCATCGACAAGATCGTTGCCGAGACAGGAAAGCCCAAGCATGAATATACAAGCTGTGCCATCCCTGAGGAACTCTTTGCGGCGATCCGTGAAGTATGTCCTCCCGATGAGATGGAAACAGCCGTATTTACGGATGACAAGCAGACCAGAGAAGAGAACATCAGAGTTATCACCGAGAAGTGCGAAGAGAAGTTTGCGGACAACGAGGAATGGCTCGCAATACTCGGAGAAGCTATTTACCAGTATGAGAAGAAGACGATCCGCAAGATGATCCTCAAGGATCACAAGCGTCCCGACGGCCGTGAGATCACACAGATCCGTCCTCTCGCAGCGGAAGTCGATCTTATTCCCAGAGTACACGGAAGTGCGATGTTCACACGTGGACAGACACAGATCTGTGATATCACGACTCTTGCACCTCTTTCCGAAATGCAGAAGGTTGACGGACTTGATTCCTTTGAAACTTCAAAGAGATACATCCATCATTACAATTTCCCTTCATATTCGGTTGGCGAGACAAAGCCCTCAAGAGGTCCCGGAAGACGTGAGATCGGACACGGAGCACTTGCCGAAAGAGCACTTATTCCCGTACTTCCTTCGGAAGAGGAATTCCCGTATGCTATCCGCTGCGTATCTGAGACATTTGAGAGTAACGGTTCAACATCAATGGCCAGCACATGTGCAAGCTGTATGTCACTGATGGCTGCCGGTGTTCCGATCAAGAAGATGGTTGCCGGTATCTCATGCGGACTCGTTACGGGTGATACGGATGATGATTTCGTACTTCTTACCGATATCCAGGGTCTCGAGGACTTCTTCGGCGACATGGACTTTAAGGTAACCGGTACAACAGACGGTATTACGGCCATTCAGATGGATATCAAGATCCACGGCCTTACAAGACCCATAGTTGAGGGCGCAATCGCAAGATGTCGTGAGGCAAGGCTTTTCATCATGGATAACTGCATGAAGCCCGCCATTGCAGAGCCCAGAGCTACGGTTAACGAATATGCTCCCAAGATCATCCAGATCAGGATCGATCCCGAGAAGATCGGTGATGTTGTCGGACAGCGCGGTAAGACGATCAACGCGATCATCGAGCGTTGCGGCGTGAAGATCGATATCACGGATGACGGTGCGGTAAGCGTATGCGGTACCGACCAGGCAGGCATGGATAAGGCCATTGAGATGATCAAGATCATAACGACCGAGTTTGAAGCAGGTCAGATCTTTACGGGTAAGGTCGTATCGATCAAGGAATTCGGCGCATTCGTTGAATTCGCTCCCGGTAAGGAGGGAATGGTTCACATTTCCAAGATCGCTAAGGAGAGGATCAACCATGTTGAGGATGTCCTCACACTCGGCGATGTAGTTACCGTTAAATGCCTCGGAAAAGACAAGATGGGAAGAATGTCATTCAGTATCAAGGATGCGATGGCCTGATCATAACGGAAATCAATATCGATCATATCGAAAAGGAACGGCTGCAGATTTGATCTGCGGCCGTTTTTGTATACTTCTGTGAGCGATCCGGCGACAGATCCGGCGACAGCGTCATAATGGATAACATCAGGAATTGTCAGACAATAATATAAAAAAACGTGCGTATAGTGCGAGAGGTGTTATAAGATTCCTGCCGTTATAAAAGATAAATTAACAGCAAAAACAGACTTATCCACATAAGTAAAAATAATAATAATAAGATATAATAAATGAAATACTAACAATAACATGCGTAATAAATAGCGCAAATCAGGGCGTTTCTAAAAGGAGTGGTTTTACATAATCTTTCTTTTCGAACGAATTTTTGCATTGGGAGTCAGAAATGTGGATAAAACACGCAAATTATGTGAAATTCCGATAATTATGTTTGTTTTTGCATGATTTCGCACAATTCAAGAGCATAAATTCTGCCTGTTATTGTGACAACAGACACTTTTTTATGATAGAATAAATCGGTTAATGTCGTGCTTTTTAATATGAGGATAACGATATGGCAAAAAGAGTTGTACTTATTGTAATGGACAGTTTCGGAATAGGTGAGGAGCCTGATGCCGATCAGTTCGGAGATGTCGGAACAAATACGCTCAGATCCTGCACAAAGAGTCCCCTTTTTAAGGCCCCGAATCTTGCGAGGATGGGCCTCTTTGGGATTGACGGTATCGAATGCGCATCAAAGATTCCCGAACAGGATATCGAGCCGACCGGTACATATGCGAGACTTCGAGAGAAGTCGATGGGAAAGGATACCACGATAGGACATTGGGAGATCGCCGGACTGATCTCGCCGGATCCGCTCCCGACATATCCGGAAGGATTCCCTCCCGAAGTCATAGAGGAATTCGAAGAAAAAACGGGCAGAAAGGTACTGTGCAACCTTCCTTATTCGGGAACAAAGGTCATAAACGATTACGGCGACGAGCATGTACGCACGGGAGACCTTATCGTGTACACGTCGGCGGATTCGGTGTTCCAGATAGCCGCTCACGAGGATATAGTTCCGTG
>JAEEGL016910503.1_pt1 | contig 18130 bp, 18 predicted proteins | sample 9134231 | NCBI WGS metagenome assembly JAEEGL01 (sample SAMN16246548, study PRJNA631951) | gut metagenome | biome: gut microbiome; feature: rumen; material: fiber-attached | host: Bos | place: Iran: Karaj | collected 2018-10 | reverse complement strand
CTTCCAAGGCTAAGAAAGAAGGATACGAGCAGATCTCCGACATATTCACAAAGACTGCTGCAAACGAAAAGGAGCACGCAGAGCTTTGGTTCAAGGAACTTGAGGGCATCGGAAACACCGCTCAGAACCTTGCATCCGCAGCCGACGGAGAGAATTACGAGTGGACCGACATGTACGACGGCTTCGCAAAGACCGCAGATGAAGAAGGATTCCCTGAGCTTGCAGCAAAGTTCAGAGGCGTAGCCGCAATAGAAAAGAACCACGAAGAGCGCTACAGAGCGCTTCTTAAGAACGTAGAGACAGCTCAGGTATTCGAAAGGTCCGAAGTAAAGGTATGGGAGTGCAGGAACTGCGGCCACGTGGTAGTAGGAACGGAAGCACCCGAAGTATGTCCGGTATGCAACCATCCGCAGGCGTACTTTGAGGTAAGATCGGAGAACTATTAATTAAAGGCTTCCCCTTGAGGGGATTATCTCTACCACGAAGTGGTGAGATGCCACCCTGGCGAAGGGAAGCTGTCAGCGTAAGCTGACTGATGAGGTGAAAACAAATTATAAAGAATAAGGGGTGTTAATATGATAAAATTTTATTTATGTGAAACCTGTAAAAATATAATAACAAAGTTAGCAGACTCTAAGGTACCTGTAGTATGCTGCGGTAAGCCCATGAAAGAGCTCGTACCCGGAGCAGTGGACGGTGCACTGGAGAAGCACGTACCGGCGGTAACAGTAGATGGAAATACAGTAAAGGTACAGATAGGTGAAGTGATCCATCCTATGCTGCCCGAGCACTATATACAGTTCATAGCTCTGGAAACCAAGAACGGAGTGCAGATCAAGAACCTCAAGGCAGGAGAAGAGCCTAAGGCTGAATTCGTACTCGCTGACGGTGATGAGGCAGTGGCAGTGTATGAGTATTGCAATCTGCATGGGCTGTGGGTGAAAGAAGTGTAATATTTCTTTAATGGGGTTCGCCCAAATGCTTATATAAAATGGAGAAGATAGCGTGAAAAAAAAAGCAGTCAGGCTCTCGTTAGAGTTAGCGATAATTATAATTATTATTTTATTGTTTTTTGTTATTAATGATCAGATACAACAGAATAAAAAATGTAGTTTTTACTTTGTTGAGGATGGATGTGAATATGCATATCAAGTGGAGAATGCATATGTGGATAATGACGATTTTGTTATAAAGGGCTGGTTTTTTGAACTAAAGAGCGTGAGAAATCAACCACGAGAGGTTAACGAAAATTATAAATTTGAAGTATTACTATATGATTTAAAGCAAGATGCTGAGAATGACTATAAAGATGTCAAGATAAACAGGAAAGGCATATGTCCCGAGATAACTTATGAAGTAAGAAGTGATGTAAATGAATACTTTAAATGCCAGTATGATTATTCTAATTGCGGGTTTACAGCAAAGATAAAGAAGGAAATGCTTGACCTTGATAATACTGATTACCAAGTAGTTTTTAAACTAGACAAGTTTTGGCAGTATGGTATTGGTAGTTCCGCTTATATTATTGATGGTAAACTTGAGTACTCTAACCCTTCCGAAAGGCTTCAACTTAATGTGAGTGGGACTGACTTGGAAGAGATAGTTAATGAAGGGATATATGTAGGTGGCAGTATAGATAACCATATATGCGTATATCAATATGGATGGAGTCTGTACTGGATAGCTGACGATTATATGGCTTATAGTACGGATGGTAAAACTTATATAGAGTACATGACGGATACTACTCAGTTCGATAAACTGCCGTCTGACAGAACGGATAATGGTTGGTTTTTAGATAATATCAGAGGAGTTTTTGAAGATTACGAAATTACAGATCAAATTAACGCCGGTGAATATAGAGTTTCAGTTATAAAAATCCCATCTGAATATTCCGTTGTAAGGATAGTCACTGGACAGTATATAAATGATCAATGGGCATGGAAGGCTTTTATCAGACCAATTTATTATTTTAACAAGAACAAGAATATTTTTTGAGAAGAGATTAATATCACATGGAGAAAAAAGATATAGTTAATGGGAATTTGATACTATTCTATATTACTAATAAGCCGGAAGTTGCTGTTATTGCTGAAAAGTACGGAGTTGACAGAATATGGGTCGATTTAGAGGTTTTAGGCAAGGAAGAGCGTCAAAATGGTATGAATACCGTGAAATCACACCATTCGATATCAGATATTACTAAAATTAAACCTCTTTTATCCAAATCAGAATTAATGGTCCGAGTTAATTCATGGTACGATGGATCTACGAATGAGATAGACAAGGTAGTTCAGGCAGGTGCCGATGTTATTATGCTTCCGTATTGGAAAAATGCTGAAGAAGTAAAAAAGTTTGTTGATAAAGTTAATTGTAGGTGCAGGACTTCTTTATTGCTGGAGACGAAAGAAGCTGTAGAATGTATAGACGATGTTATAAAACAAGGCGGATTTGATGAAATTCATATTGGTCTTAATGATCTTCATCTTTCCTATGGGCTCACGTTTATGTTTGAATTGCTGTCGAATGGTGTTGTTGAGTGCCTATGTGATAAATTTAAGAAAGCACATATCCCATATGGTTTTGGGGGAATCGCTAAACTTGGTGATGGTATGCTTCCGGCAGAAAAAATCATCATGGAACACTATCGCTTAGGCTCAACTCGGGCAATTCTTTCTCGCACATTTTGTGATAATTCAAAAGTTAATAACATTGAGGAAATTGATCGAGTGTTTTGCAAGAATATGAAGAAATTACGAGATTATGAGAAATCACTTCATTTATTGTCAGAAGAAGATTTTTTAAAGAACAAACGGGATGTTTCAGATTCTGTAAAAAATATAGTAAATGAAATAAAGAACAAGAAAAGGTTATAAATAGAGAAAAAAAGTTTATGGTGGAGTTGGAATGTCAAAAGAATTGAGTTTAGAATTATTGGATAACATCTCAAAAAGATATGGTGATGCATTTTATATCCTTGATTCGGATATATTTGAAAATAATTATTTAAAGCTGTCAGAATCATTTATGAAGTATTATAAAAAGTTTAATATAGCGTACTCTTACAAGACAAACTATACTCCAAAGCTTGTTAAGATTGTGGACAGGCTTGGAGGTTATGCTGAAGTTGTATCCGATATGGAAATGGAGATAGCACTTAAATCTGGTGTACCTTTTAATAAGATCATCTGGAACGGCCCAGTAAAGAATGAAAACAAGGTCAGAAGTTTACTCCTTGCAGGAGGGACTGTAAATGTTGATTCTATTTTTGAGATGGACAATATCTGTGCTATAGCAATAGACAATCCTGATACTATGTTAAATATTGGTGTTCGATGTAATTATGATGTAGGTGATGGTGTCATTTCTCGTTTTGGACTTGATACAGAAGGAGAAGATTTCGATACTGTATTGAGAACCATAGCATCTACGCCTAATTTACGTCTGGTTAATTTACAGGTTCATTTTGCAAAACGTTCACCTGAGTTTTGGACTGCTCGAGCAGAGGGCATGCTAAAGGTTTATGATAAGGTTGTAGAAAAGTATGGATTAAAACCGGAACGCATGGATATCGGCGGCGGTATCTATGGAAATATGCCTGAGTCTTTAAGAACTCAGCTTGGAATAGGTGATATTACTTATGATGACTATGCCTCAAAGGCGGCAAAACTGTTTGCGGAGCATTTTGAAAACAATGTGGATGCTCCGTGGTTATTTATTGAACCTGGTTCTGCAGTGGCGGGCGACTGTATGAGGTTTGTATCTAAGATTAAGACAATAAAAATCATTCGTGGGAAAAAGTTTGCTACTGTTATTGGGTCTCAGAAAAATATAAGTATGACTGGGATTAACCCGCCTATGACAGTAATTACTGGTGGAAGGAAAAGACAACATGTTGACAATGCAGATATTGTGGGGTTTACTTGCATTGAGGGTGATGTTTTACAAAGAAACTATACAGGTGAACTTGGGATAGGCGACTATATAGTAATAAGCAACTGTGGTTCTTATTCATTGGTTATGAAACCTCCGTTTATCTTACCCAATTTTGTTGTAATTGATATCAGTGGAGATAATATAGAGGTTATTAAAAGGGCGGAAACTTTTGATGATTTGTTTCATACATTCAATTTCTGAAAATTAGTTGTTAGTTGTATGAAATAAGCATTTTATGAAGGAGAAAAATCTTATATGTATAAGTTTAATTTATTCTTGAAAAGAACTTTTGACATATTTTCTTCAGGTTTTTTAGCCTTGCTACTTACTCCGCTGTGGATTGTAGTGGCAATCTGTATTAAGAAGGATTCTAAAGGACCGGTCTTTTTTAGACAGGGTAGAAGGACAAAGAATGGAAGAATTTTTAAAATGCTTAAATTCCGCTCTATGGTAGTTAACGCTGAAAGAATGGGTGCCGGTTTGTTTAATTATGAAAATGATCCCAGGGTTACTAAAGTTGGTAGATTTATAAGAAATTCTAGCATAGATGAATTGCCACAGCTTTTCAATATACTCAAAGGCGATATGAGTGTGGTTGGGCCAAGACCATGTGTTACATATGAGTTAGGAGATTTTAAAACTCTTAACAAGCGATACAAAAAGAGATTTAAAGTAAAAGCAGGGCTTACAGGTCTGGCTCAGGTTAAAGGTCGTAATGATATTAGTTGGGATGAAAAAGTAAGTTACGACAATCAGTATGTCGATGATTTTAAAAGGATAGGAGTCCTAGCAGACATTAAGATTCTTTTCCTTTCTATAATTAAAGTGTTTAAGAAAGAGAATATATATGAAAATAAAGCTGACAATTCCATGACGGATACCGATGCAGCTAAATTTGAGGAAGAAGAAATTATAAGAATAGCACATTTACCAGATTAATAATACATAATGACGGAGGAAGAATATGAAATATGAGGTGACTGAACGACTTATATGGTTCAAAGGTGAAATTATACACGTAAACGATGCGAAAATTAACGTGCTTGCACCAACTTCTCAGTTTGGATTAAATGTTTTTGAAGGAATTCCTTGCTATTGGAACTATGATGAAAAAGTGTTGTATGCCTTTCGCCTTGACGATCACTATAAACGCCTTATTCGTTCTGCAAGATTATTACAGATTGATTGTCCTTATAGTATAGATATGATGAAAAAGGCACTAATTGATGTTGTTAAAGCAAATGAATATAACGAAGATCTTTCTGTACGTCAGACATTGTTTATTGATGGTTTTGGCTCGTGGGGGTCTGTAGGACCTACTGAAATGTTTGTTGCTCCGATTCCAAGAGGATTTACAAGTTCTGAGTATAATAAAAAAGGGTTGAATGTTTGTGTAAGTTCGTGGCGACGTATCAATGAGAATTCACTTAGTCCGCGCATTAAGTGTGGAGCAAATTATATAAATAGTCGATATGGTCAAAGAGAGGCCATAAGAAATGGGTATGATACCTGTGTTTTTTTAAATGAATTTGGAAAGGTTTCTGAAGGTCCAGGAAGTTGTTTCTTTATGATTAGAGACAAGAAGTTAATAACACCTGCACACACCGATGCGGTTTTAGAAAGTATTACAAGGGATACAATAATTAAACTTGCGCTTGATATGGGGTACGAGATAATAGAAAGGACTATAGATCGAACAGAACTATATACAGCTGATGAAGCTTTTTTATGTGGATCTGCGATGGAATTAACGCCAGTACATAAAATTGATAATTATGAACTTAATAAAGATGAAATCACACAAAAACTTCATTCAACATATTTGAATGTAGTTAGAGGAATAAATAAACAATATAATTTTTGGGTAACTTCTATAAAATAGTAAGGAATGAATAATGTTGAACTATAGTGTATTGATGACAGTGTATAAAAATGATTCTCCAGAGTTTTTTATTGATAGTGTAAGGAGTATGCTTAATCAGACAGTAAAAACAAATGATTTTGTTTTAGTGTGTGACGGAGAATTGACGGATGAGTTGGAAAGTGCCATTAACATGGCTTTTAAAAAAGACGAAGAAATATTGACACTTGTTAAATTACCAAAAAATGTGGGACTTGGGAAAGCACTTCGTAAGGGATTGGTTATTTGTAAAAATGATTGGGTAGCCAGAATGGATGATGATGATATTGCTAACTACAATCGATGCGAAATTGAACTAAAATACATTGAAGAACATCCTGAAATTAGTATACTTGGATCTTATATGAATGAGTTTGAAGATGATCTAAAACATCCTATAAGAGTTAAAAAAGTACCAATTGATAACAATGAAATATTAAAATACTCTAAACGACGGAATCCATTTAATCATTCCACATTATTTATTAGGAAAAAAGATATTTTGGCCGCAGGAAATTATAGTACTATGAGAACAAATCAAGATGTGGATACATGGGTAAGAGTATTGAACAAAGGTTATCAAGGCGCTAATATTCCTCAAACGCTTGTAAATTTTCGATTCGATCATAATACATATAAGCGTCGTAAAGAATGGAAAAACATAAAATTGATGATAATTGTTTGGAGAAAATTTTGGAAACAAGGGTATTGTTCTTTTTATGATTATGTATATGTATTTATTACACAATTTATGATATTTATGATGCCAGACAAGGTTTTACAATGGGCATATGATAATTTGAGGTAATTATGAATATTCTGTTTTTATCACGCTTATCTAACAATAATAATTGTGGACCTTATTATAGTGTTCCACGACAAGTTGCGGCTCAAAGGGAATATGATAATGTGTTTTGGCTTAATGCGAATAGTAACTATTTTGAAGAGTGGGCAGAAATAGGAGATATTAAGACAGAAAAAGAATATCCCTCAATGCGTTTAAAAGACTTGCCTGAGCCATTTAATCATCCGGATGTAGTGTTGGTTCAAGAACAATATAATTTTTTGGGAATGCCTTTAATACGTGATATTCAAAAAGCAAGAATTCCGTATGTAGTTGTTCCTAGATGTTCTTTGACGTGTTCGGCACAGCAGAAAAAAAGACTTAAGAAATCAGTTGGGAATTTTTTATACTTCAACAGTTTTTTGAGAAAAGCAGCTGGGATACAATATTTGACAAAGCAAGAGAAAAAAGAGTCTGGAGAGCATTGGAATTCCAATGGTTTTGTTATTCCAAATGGAATAAATATTCCTCAAATAAAAAAAGAATATAACACGGGTAAAATAGAGTGTACTTATATCGGAAGAATAGATTTTTACCATAAAGGGTTAGATTTGATGCTGAATGCAATTATACAATTATCAGATATTATTAGTAAAGCTAATATGCATCTTAACATTTATGGTTGGGGATCACAAGATGATATAGAGAAACTGAATGAGACGATAAAAAGATGTAATAAAATCGTTGAGTTTAAAGGACCTGTTCATGGAAATGAAAAGGAAAAAGTATTATTGGAATCGGATGTGTTTTTTTTGACTTCACGCTTTGAAGGTATGCCTATGGGTCTACTTGAAGCTATGAGTTATGGTATTCCGGTTATGATAACAAAGGGTACAAACATGAACCCAATTGTTAAAAAATTTAATTGTGGATGGTATAGTGATTCCTCTGAAATAGGAATTAAAAAAATGATTCAGGCAATAATATATGAAAGAAAGAGCATTCCTGAAAAAGGGAAAAATGGAGTTCGTGCAGCCAAGTTATTTGATTGGAGCAATATAGCAAGAAAAATGCATGAAGAATTAGATAAAATCGTTGCTAAATATAGATGTTGAATTATCATTGTTAAGGCATAATACGGAATCTCTTTTATTGTAATAGCCTTTATTTCGAGGGATTTATATGACGATCTTTGTTATACTTTTATTTGTTTATTCTTGCTGTGCAATACATAAGTATTGTAGACTAGTTAATGGACAGAGGATAATCGTTTATCTGTTGATGTATTTACCGCTATTTATCTTATGTGCATTTCGTGATATATCTGTAGGAAATGATACTAGCGTGTATTATTATGGTTTTCAGAATTTTTCTAATTTTAACAATTTAAACGAAGCCTTTGCGACTAGCCGTTATGAACCTGCATATATTATAATAAACTATTTGTTTAATAAATGCAATCTATCTTATTATGTATTACAAATAGTACTGAGTGGATTTATATATTTTTCAATTTTTGTTTTTTTACTTAAATATTCTTCGGATTTTTTATTTAGTGTTTATGTTTTTTATGTATTAAGGTATTCTATTGGTACAATGAATGTGGTGCGTATGTGGATGGCTATTGCAATTTTGCTATTTGCTATACAATATGTAATCGACAGAAAACTGATTAAATTTTTAATCATTATTTTATTAGCATCTTTATTCCATTCATCAGCTTTGGTTTTTTTGATTATATATCCTTTGTATAGTATTAAAATAAATAAAAAAATAATTTTAGTTATGATGGGTGGTGCTGTTTTTATATTTTTGGCAAGTAAACTTTTCTTTTCGGTACTTACTTCGTTGATTGGTCGTTATAGTGGATATCTAAGCACAGATTTTAATGTGGAAAGTAATATTGCAGTATACTTGACGTTGCTTATTGACCTTTTCCTGTTTGCATTGATTTATTTTGCTTTAAATCTAAAAACAGAATATTATTGTGACGATAATAGCTGGGGAAATATCTTTTCCCTAATTTGTGAAGAAGATAAGAATAATGTTGGGTTAAAAAGAATTTTAGTACTGTCTGCTTTGTTGGCAGTATGTTTTGATATAATTGGTTTGGGTAATACAGTAATGAATAGAATATCGTCATATTTTAGTGTGTTTTTTGTTTTATCAATTCCTATAGCTATTCAGAAAATACAATTTGAAGCTAGTAAAGGATTCGTGAAATTCGCTGTTATGATTGGGCTATCGGCACAGTTCCTCGTTATAATGATATTTCGACCTAATTGGAGTGGCGTGGTTCCATATAGCTTTTTATGGTAAAGGATTATAAATGATTATATAATTATAGGTATAGGAGAATGACAAGAAAAAAGAAACTTTTCGCAAATTCAATATCGTCACTAGCTTATCAGCTCATTTCATTTGTTTGTGGATTTGTTTTGCCCAAGCTATTTCTTCAACATTTTGGCTCGGGTGTGAATGGATTGGTTACATCTATAAATCAATTTCTTGGATTAATATCTTTATGTGATTTAGGCGTTGGAGCTGTTGTTCAATCGACACTTTATGAACCATTGTCACGTAATGATATGCATGAAGTAAGCAAAATTGTAATTTCAGCTGAACGTTTTTTTAAAAATGTTGCAAGATTGCTTATTATGTATACATTGCTATTGGTTTTCTTATACCCACTAATACATAAAGATGAATTTGATTATTTATATACTGCTTCTTTGATTCTTGTAATTTCTATAAGTACTTTTGCCCAATACTACTTTGGTATGACTTATAGACAATTATTGAATGCTGATCAACTTGGATTTATTGTTTTTTCAATTCAAAGCATAGTTCTCATTTTGAATACAATAATATGTTATGTGTTAATGGAGTTTGATGCATCAATACAGTTAATTAAATTAGTGTCTTCGTTATTATTTGTATTACAACCAATATTGTTTTTATTAGTAGCTAGACGGAAATATGCTTTAGATAAAACTATCGTTTTGACAGAGGAACCAATTAAACAAAAATGGAACGGATTGGCACAGAATATTGCGTCTGTTGTTTTAGCTAATACTGATGTGTTTGTTCTTACTATTATGTCATCGCTTGAAAATGTATCAATATATGGTGTTTATCATATGATTGTTGCAGGGGTAAAACAAATTATAATATCTATGTCAAATGGAATGTTAGCTATGCTAGGAAATATGCTGGCATTGGGAGAAAATGAAAAATTAAATAAAACATTTGATGTATTTGAATGGGTTATTCATACTGTTGTTACTATTGCTTTTAGTGTAACAGCTTTGTTAATAGTTCCTTTTGTTAAGATATATACTACGGGAGTTAATGACGCAGATTATATAGTTCCTTTATTTGCAGGTTTAATTACTTTGGCAGAGGCTTCTTATTGCTTGCGACTTCCATACAATATGGTTGTGATGGCTGCTTGCCACTATAAACAAACTCAGAGGAGTGCTATTATTGAAGCACTAATAAATGTCCTAGTATCGGTAATACTTGTTCACCAGTATGGGTTAATAGGGGTAGCAGTTGGAACTCTTGTCGCAATGTCATATAGAACGATATATTTTGCTATATATTTACAGAAAAATATTTTAAAACGTAAGCTAACGCATTTTGTTAAACATGTAGTCGTAGACTTACTATCTGCTACAGTATTATTTTTATTTGTAAAGATTGCCGAACCGTTCTATATTATGAATGCTGAATCATATCTTTCTTGGATGTGGTTGGCGGTTAAAATTTTTGTAACATGTGTCATTATTGTAGGATTGCTTAATTTTTTGGCATATAAATATTTTGTTGTTCAGATATTCACTATGCTAAAGCGGAAAAAGAAATAGATTGAATATAAATAAGAATCATCTGATGATTTGTATATTTTGATCGAGTACACCACATAGTTCAATATGGCAGAAAGGGAGGAAATTAAATGAATCTTAAAAGAAAATTGGCTGAAACTTATGATGACATAAAGGAAAAATCGAGAATAAAAATAGCTCCAATTCGAAGGAAGAAAATAAATGATACCACCTTTTCGATAATTTCTAATAATTGTTGGGGGGGGATAGTTTATCAACGTTATGGTCTTCCTTATGCTTCACCAACAGCTGGAATGTATTTTTTTGCAGAAGATTATATAAAGTTTGTTTCGAATCTAAAATATTATATGAGTATTCCTATGTCGACAATTTCTGTAAATCAGTCCAAGTATAAAGAGATTATTTTGAAAAGGAATCATGATGTATTTCCTCTTGGAAGAATTGATGATGTTGAGGTTGTTTTTAGACATTATAAGACAGCAGATGAAGCTGTTGAAAAATGGGAACGACGTAAAAAAAGAATTAATTACAACAATTTAATTATAAAGTTCTCGGAAATGAATTTGTGTACAGATGATCTAATGAATAAATTTCTTGCGATGCCTTATGAAAATAAATTTGCGTTTGTGAGAAGTCCCCAAAAGATAATAGATCCAAGATTGATTTATTATCCGGGGTATGAATCTATGGAGTTTCTTCCGGAAGATACGAAGTATTATAGTAAATATATTAATTTAAATGTACTAATTAATGAGCATGTTATACAACACTCAAAAACTAGAATGTGGGAATAAGGAGATCATATGGATATCAGGAGTTTTTTAACACATATCATGCCGGATGCTTTATATATACAATTAGTTTATTTAAAGCATTTTGGAAAATTCGCAGATTTAAAAAATCCAAAATCTTTCAATGAAAAATTACAGTGGCTTAAACTGCACGAAAGAAATAAAGAGTATTCGACCTTGGTAGATAAATATAGAGTGAAGAAATATGTAGCTGATATAATAGGTGAAGAATACATAATTCCAACTTTAGGGGTTTGGAAATATCCTAAAGATATTGAGTTTGATAAGCTACCGAATCAATTTGTTTTAAAATGGAATCATGATTCGGGTAGTGTTATTATATGTAAGGATAAAAATACATTTAACGCAACTGCAGCCGTAAAAAAATTATCTAAAAGAATTAATTATAATGGATTTAATTTTGGAAGAGAATGGCCTTATAAATATGTAAAGCCATGTATTATAGCGGAACAATACCTAAATGATAAAACAGATGATTCAAATAATGAAGATAGCATATACGATTACAAATTCTTTTGTTTTAATGGAAAAGTTAAGTTTTATAAAATAGACTTTGATAGATTTATTGATCATCATGCAAATTATTATAGCCCTAAAGGGAAATTATTACCATTCGGAGAGTCTGCACTACCTCCAAAACCGGAAAAGAAACTTGATATTCCTCGTAATATCAATAAGATGATTATTCTTGCAGAAAAACTATCGAAAAACTATCCTTTTGTAAGAATAGACTTTTATAATGTTTGCGGACATATATATTTTGGCGAAATAACTTTTTATCCAGGTTCGGGGTTCAGCAAAATAACACCAGAATCATACGATGTAAAAATAGGTTCATTAATAGATCTTTCACACATGAAAAAATGAGGATTTTATAATTATGGTTTTAAGAAGAATATATAATATGTTATGTGGTAGGTTTGATTCAAAAAAGTGGTGGAAATTACGGACCAAAGCACTTAACGGGAATGTTATTGCTAAATTTAGATATAATAGAATGTGTGAGAAAGAGCATGCATTTATTCCTTTATCAGCCAAATTTGAAAATACACCTGTTTTACCTCATGGAATTAATGGCGTTTTTATATCACAAGGAGCTATAATTGGGAGCGATGCTGTGATTTTTCATCAGGTGACAATTGGATCAAATAATACAAAAGGATCTAAATCGATAGGTTCTCCTGTGATTGGAAACAATGTTTTTATTGGGTGCGGAGCAAAAATTATTGGAAAGGTTGTTGTTGGAAACAATGTAAGAATAGGCGCAAATTGTGTTGTATGTCATGATGTTACCGATAATACAACTGTAGTATTAAGTGGAATTAGACAAATCAATCATGAGGGGATAATTGATAACTCTTTTGTTCCTTGGGGAGAATAAAGGTAAATTGTCGATAAATCATCGATTATTGGTAGGCATCGTAGTCTTTTTAAGATTATACAATAAATATATAAAAATATTTAGTGGAGGTTTTTATGAAAATCACAGTCGCAGGCGTAGGGTATGTGGGTTTATCTTTAGCTGTTCTTTTGGCACAGAACCATGAGGTTACTGCTATTACAACGACAGAGAAGAAGGCAGAAAAGCTTAATCAGTTCATCAGTCCTATTCAGGATGACGAGATTGAGAGATTTTTTAAGGAAGCACGTGATGGTAAGCGTATACTTAATCTACATACCACTACAGATAAGGCAGCGGCTTATGGTTCGGCAGAGCTTGTTATCATAGCTACACCGACCAATTATGATGATGTTGGACATTTCTTTGATACTTCAGCTGTAGAGGATGCTATAGAGTGGACACTTAAGGTTAACCCTGATGTATTGATGGTTATCAAGTCTACTATTCCGGTAGGTTATACAGAGAGTGTTAAAAAGAAGTATGGTATCAAGAATATCATTTTCAGTCCGGAGTTCCTTCGTGAGTCTAAGGCATTATATGATAACCTTCATCCCAGCCGTATAGTAGTAGGTTGTGAGGATGATCAGAAGAAGGAAGCTCAAATGTTTGCAGATCTTCTTCTTGAAGGAGCTAGGACAGAGGAGAAGAGGAGCGGTTCACCGGAACAGAATATTCCGGTACTTCTTGCACATCTTACTGAAGCCGAAGCTATAAAATTATTTGCCAATACTTATTTGGCTGTCAGAGTATCATATTTCAATGAGCTTGATACATACGCTCAGGTTAAGGGTTTGGATACTCAGATGATCATTGACGGTGTATGTATGGATCCGAGAATCGGAGAACATTATAATAATCCATCTTTTGGTTACGGTGGATACTGCTTACCGAAGGATACTAAACAGCTTTTAGCAAACTATAAAGATGTACCACAGACTATGATAAAGGCTGTAGTTGATTCCAATAATGTACGCAAGGATTTCGTCGCACAGCAGATTATTGACAGAAATCCGAAGACAGTTGGTGTATACCGCCTTACCATGAAGTCTAACAGCGACAACTTCCGTGCATCCGCTATCCAGGGTGTTATGGACAGAATAAAGGCTAAAGGTATCCCGATTATCATCTATGAGCCTACATTAGCGGACGGTAGCGAGTTTGCCGGCTGCAAGGTAGTAAATGATCAGGCAAAGTTCAAGTCAGAGTCCGATGTTATACTCGCTAACAGGTTCGATGCGGATGTACTGGGAGATGTCGAAGAGAAGGTATATACCAGGGATCTGTTTAGGAGGGATTAAAGATGTCGGAATAACATATTGTTTCACATAAGTAGAAAGGAAGGTTGTTTTTAATGGGAGACAAACGAAAAATCCTTTTATTTAATGGTATTTTTTATAGTGTAGATGAATTAGTTCAAGACTATAATAAGTATTATGATGATATTTCACCTATTAAAGATGACTTTGATAAACTGTATAAATTCTTTGGTATAGACCCAAAGGATAAGTTAGGTCACTGCCTTTCGGAAATCACTTCAGAGATTTCCAAACGACTGGATATACTTGTTAATTCCGTTCCGAATAAGGATTTATTTTATATAGAAATAAAAAGAGCTAGAAGAAGGTTCATATATTGGGGAGATGTTGATTATCATGTGTACGGGATTATAGAAGGTGTTCATTTTACAAAATCTAATCTACGCTTGAAAGACAAGGTTCCAAGGGATAAAAGTTTTTATGATAATATTATCTATTGTATATGTATTCTTTTGATACTGAATAATTGTGATATAAAAAGCTGCATTGAAGATGACAAACTTTGGAAACATAAAGCGGATTACGAATATGTTGAGGCTTTAAAAGAACTATCTTCAAAATATAATGTTGACGAAAATTTAGAGATAAATTTAGAAAAAGTATTTGGTGATATTTATAAAACAATAGCAACTTTTGATTCAATAAGTGTTTTTAATTGCTTTATCCAGTTCTTATCCAATTATTTTGATAATGCTGAAAAGAGGATAGTAGTAAATAATGAGTTAAATAATGAGATTCCTGTAATGTGGCATTTGGTTTTGAAGTCTTTGACTAAAGCAGAGTCTGAGTCTGATAAACACCTAGGTCAGAAAGAATATCAAGAAATCTTGATGAAACTCAAGAATGCAATAGTGCTAATGGATTCAGATAACGAACATGATTTAAGTTTCTTATTACCAAATCAGGCCTATGATTATTTAGAGCGTTTGATGAGATATTCAGCTATTTATGATCTTCATCAGTATGATGTTGATGGTATGCTCTTTCTGCTAAAGAGGATTATTGCGAAATATCCTGATGAGATAAAGGGTTATTTTGATGATTCCGCAGAATCCGTCTATGATACAATATCGGAAATGATAGGTATCATACAGAAGCAGTTTATCGAAAAAGGAAGCTGTATACTAAGTGCAGGAAATTTGTCAAAACATCAGAGATGTATTCTTGATAAGATGGTAGTTACGGGGGCTCTTAACACAAATTACTATAGTCCTATTCAATGGAATAATGTTGATGATGATTCGGAATTTGTTGTTAAAAAAGGGAATGAATATTTTTTCTTTCCTCCAGTAATTTCTGCTTTGGGAGTATATGATAGAATAGGTAGAGCATTAAGTTGGAGAGATTTTGGTACGGAAGTTGAGAAATCAGTCAAAGACTTGTTTTCAAATATTGATGGATTGAAAGTATATAGTGGGAAATATACCTTTGAAAAAGATGTATTTGAAGCTGATGCAATTGTTTTAGGGACTGAATATGCATTGCTTATAGAGTGTAAGAGAAAAGGACTTTCTCGAAAAGCAAGGGGAGGCGATAGAAAATCCTCGATAAAAGATTTAGCAGAAACATATTTTTCTAGTCAGAAGCAAGCATATCATACCTATAGAGCTATTATTGATAATTCTGGATTGCTGGAATTATATCCATCTGAATGTAATATAAGTGTAAAGTCAGTGGAGGATGGTGACTTCGAAGAGCAGAAAACAGTAGTAGATTTTTCTACAGTAAAAAATATAATACGTGTAAGCTGCACTGGTGGAAATTTTTGGATAGCCGCAGAAGGTGGTATTACGGATAATATTGAAATGAATATCGAGAAATTTGATACTGAAGGTAATGATTATATACAGGCTTTTATAAATGAAAGAGATTATGCATTAAAATGTACTTCAAAAATAGGAAAAAAGGTGAAGCCGGTAAAATTAAATAGGATGTTTATTTCTTTTGATAAGCTTTATTCTATAGTGTCGAACGCATTAAAGGCTAACAAATCAGGCGATTCTTTACTGGAGCAGTTTTGGAAATTGACACGGATGCAGAGTAAAAAGGGTGATACTTTGAATCACTTGTCTTTTTTTACAAATCTTTCCTATACAAGCGGTAAACACAATAATTAGTGCTTGAAAGATTAAAAAATGTTTTTACTTTTCTGCTTTCAATTTTTAATAATATAATTGGTAATATAAAATTATGTTCTATTTTAAAACGATATTATTATTTGGTGTTTGATGTTTGACTTAGTGGATTGAAATGAACTTGCAATGAGGAGGAAATTAATGGAGTTTTATGTTACAGAAGATCCTATCATTAAATGTTCCAATTGTGGGCAAAAAAATAAAATATCAATAGATGATCTTGATTATGATAGTTACTTCATAGGCAAATATAATATGGGAGAAAGATTCGAACATGTTTTTGGTTATGAGGGAATCTGTGGATGTTGTGGAACACGATTTTCTTTCAGCATAAAAGGGGACGAATACCCTGTAGGTGCTTTAGAATATCAGTATTCAGAAGCGGATGGTTGCGAAATTGTGTTTGAGCCAGCTATCGCTGTTAACTATATCGGTTATGATATTCCTGAAGAATATGAGGATATAATTGCCTCATCTGTTGGTGAACTTATTGAACAGATAAGGCGAGATTACTCCGTTGTTTATCAAATTACGTCTAGACAATTTGAAGAACTGGTTGCTGAATTGTTCGTAGAGAAAGGTTATGATGTGACCTTAACTCCAGCACGGAATGATGGTGGAAAAGATATTATAGCAAAGCGAAATGATGATGGAATTCCTATTTGCCTCTATATTGAGTGCAAGCAATATGATATTAATAATCCAGTAGGGGTCAGTATTGTCAGATCTGCGTCTGGAGTAAGAGCACATGATAAGGTAAATAAGGCAATTATTGTGACTACTTCGAGGTTTACCCGAGGTGCTTTCAAATACGCCAATGAAGAGAATCATTTGATTCAGTTGATGAGTTTAAATGAATTACTATAAAGGAAAATGCATTAATTATATTTCATGATAATGTATTAGGAAGGGAATAATTTATGACTTATGACATTGAGCATATAAAAGAAATGACAGGAACTCTTATTACACTGGATGGTTCTGATGTGATATCAGATGTGTTTATTGAGATGGATGCATTAACAGCTGGAAAACTAGCATCTGTTTTACGTAAAAATGTAGTTACAAAAGAAAATCAAAACCTATTCTTTACAAGTATTTCAATTGGAAAAGGTGGGTTAGATATCTTTACAAAAGGACAAAGCAGTATGGTGAAGGATGGTAATCGGTATATCATGACCACTTTATCAAGGAATCCTAAACGATTTAAGGGAGTAATGCAATCAATAGTAAGAGGTTCTGATGGTTTTGAATATGCTTGCGAGATTGAAATTGGATGTATGGATTTTGTTATCGGAGATAAAGAACCGAAGATTAGCAATGATATTGCATTATTCGAAAATGTTCCAGTAATGATTTATCCATATGGACATTATCAAGTGGTTATCCTTCAGGATGAGAACTAGCAAAACAAGTCGCTGAAGAAAGTTTTACACTGTATAAAAAGAGGTTATAATGTATATCAGGGATCGGATTTTTGCGAAGTTAGAAGAATTACATATGTCTCAGAAGGCTTTTTCCGAAGCTACCGGTATTGCACAGAGTACTATCAGCGACTGGCGGAAGAAGAGGACTAATCCTACTGCTGAGAAGATCATGATCATATGTGAGGTGCTGGATGTGTCTCCCATATGGCTGCTTTCCGGTGTGGAGCCACAGGGTTCCCGGGGGAATCATCCGAAAAAGATAGTGGTGGATGCCGCTACCAATGCCGGGGTGCTGCTGGATTGTTATAATTCTCTTGATGCTTGTATGACTGCTGTCCCGTAGTGTTAGGCCATTTCCTGGTAAGTTTCATTAATCTGCTGGTCTTTCCAGCCGTTGTTGTGGATGACCGCGGTCTTGCAGTTATCCGATACGAGTATCTTGGCGATACCGCCGAAGAATTCGTACATGTGGACATGAGCCGTGATCCATGATCTCTCCTTCATATCCGGGAACGCTTCAACATATGCATACTGGCTGTAGGTCATCACTCCTACAAATATATAAGCTTT
>JAEEGL010487006.1_pt1 | contig 18130 bp, 10 predicted proteins | sample 9134231 | NCBI WGS metagenome assembly JAEEGL01 (sample SAMN16246548, study PRJNA631951) | gut metagenome | biome: gut microbiome; feature: rumen; material: fiber-attached | host: Bos | place: Iran: Karaj | collected 2018-10 | reverse complement strand
TTTCAAGCAGATAATGAAACGAGAGAGAAAAACATGGTCAAATTATCAAAACGCGTCAATGTTTCTTACAACGTAGGACCCGCCGTTTTCTCCTGCAAGTCTTCTGTAGGTTTTCTTAACAGGATCGGTTGATTTCCGAAATTCGACGACGCATATCTGCTGCACCTTACATTGTCGACGAAGCGTCTGTATACGTTCGAGCGTCTGATCCGACAATTCCTCATCAGCGTCAGTCAAAAAGAAAACAACGTCTGGTCTCATCTTCAATCCTACGGCAAGCGCTTGTTCAGGAGAAGTGCCGCCAGAAGGAACAAGGGAGTTGAGAAAACGCGCACACCTCGTTTTATTGGGGAGATTAACGTCAATCAGGCCGGTTCCGCCATTAAAAACTTCGACCTCATGGTTGAAAACAAGAACTTGAAATTTACTCGCCCCTTTCTTGGATTCTAGGCTTTGAACACTAGCGATTGCGTCAGAGATCGCACGACGCATTGGAGTTCCCCCATTCCATCCCATGCTGTCAGAACGGTCGACAACATATACAAATTTTCGACCGACCCCACGCGCGCCGCTAAAACCAACTGATTGCCCTCCCCCCTCGACAGTACGATTGTTCGCCTCGGAAGTCGTCGCAGCATTGATAGTCTCACGGGCGCCCGAATCGGCAGACGATTCTGTTAAACCTATCTCGTTCGATGGGAGATAACTCTCTAGAGCTTCATGAAGTTCATTAGAAGTCGTCGAAGACGCGTTCAATTCGGCAGAAGGCGAATTCTCGTCGGAGACGGAAACGACGGAACTAGAATTCTCTTGACGGAACGAGTCTGAAGAATCCGAAAAAACAATACCTATGTCGTCAGTCTGACGCTCGCCCGTGCCAAAGCCGCGAGTTCCACCTCGGATAAAGAGGAAAAGTAGAAAAAGAGCAATAATGTGGATGAATATCGAACCAAAACCAGAGCCAAACCACTTGTATATATAAGAATGCCTCTTGAATAAAAACAAGCCCCCTCCCTTCGTTACCTTCGAAAAAGCGGAAGAACATGTATTAGGCTGTCTTTTCATAAAGTCGCCCCGTTATTTTCGGTCGCGCCTTGCCCATGGAGTATTTTTTTCTATAATGAGACGGTCTTTGGAACGGTATTCCTCCCCCAAAAACGATCGACATTATACTTCAAATTGAAAGAAAAACATTATGCGTATTGTAAAATATCCGCATCCTATGCTTTCCTACGAAAGTAAGCCTTTGCGTATAATTGACCAAACAATTCGCGATATCGTCGCTGAAATGTTTGAGTTGATGTACGCGAGTAACGGCGTAGGATTAGCCGCTAATCAAGTAGACTTACCTTATCAGCTTATCGTCGTCAATACGTCTGGTCAACGCGAAAAAAAGGAACATGAATACGTCTTCATCAACCCAGTTCTTCTTAAACTCAAGGGGGTTGAGGAGGGGGAAGAAGGTTGTCTTAGTTATCCGGGTTTACGTTTAATAGTTCCACGAGCTCGAGAAGTTAAATTCCAAGCGGTCAACCTAAACGGCGAACTGAATACTTACTTTTGGAAGGGATTCGAAGCGCGAATTATCCAACATGAAACCGATCACCTCTTTGGTCGCAGTTTCTATGAAAGAGCAACGGCTTCGATCGGCGATATGGAACTCGCCCTTGCTCAAATGAAAGACGAATACGCCCAAAGAGTTAGTTCCGGCGAGGAGCCAACGCCAGAGCAATTTGCTGAAAACGTCAAAAAATGGGAAAGCGAGCGTTCTTAGTTCCCTGTAATGGATTCGCTTCGGGGCTAGCGGTTTTTGGCCGAGGGGATTTCTCGTTTGTATCGAAACGCAAAAAGGGCGACCTACCTTAGGGTTGGTCGTCCTTTTTGTAATTTATCTGCTATATACAGAAGATTCAATGTTACGGCGTCAGATGCGCTCTGCAACAATCCTGAAACCAACGGTAGGAACGCCGCGTGAGGGATCTTGCGTGTCGCCTCGATAAGTCGCCGAGCATTCCTCGGCGCTTGAATACCAAGAGCCGCCGCGAACCACGTTCTTACCGTCTACAACAGTGGAGGTCCATTCTGCGGCGTTTCCAGCCATGCCGACACAGCCATACGGACTACGGTTATCTTGAAATTTATAAACTGGGACAAGATAACCGCCGACCTTACTATTGGCGGCAAATTCTTGAGAATATGTGAACCCAGTCTTAGTTTTTGAATCGCGCCATCCTTTGGAAAGAACGCCCTTATTCGTGATTGTCACAACGTCGGCGACTTTGGTCGACTCTCCGCCAATCGTCGCCGACGCGTCGGCGGCTATGAGCGCGGCGACAACAGCTGCGTTATACTGGCAATTCGCAGTCAATTCGCCCTTGGAATATGCGAACCCAGACGTCTTTCCCCATGGGAAAAGTTGTTTTTGCGGTCCAGCGGCAGCGTTCTCAAATTCCGCTTCCGTTGGCAGGCGAAACGTCCAGTCTTCGTATTTAGTCCCAAGCCATTCGCAGTAATCTTCGGCGTCTTTAAGCGTCACGCCAACAACGGGACAGTTCTTCGTTCCTTTAGGATAAGTGCCGTCAACCCAAGTCGAAGGGAGCGTAGCGCGCTTTGTCGCGTCGACAAATTCTTTATATTCTCGATTGCGAACCTCGTATTTACCGATTGCATAGTCCGCCTCAATGGCGACCTTTTCAGCGGTTCCGTCTTTCGCAAAGGGTTTAGAAAACTTAAAATTTTCGTTCGCGGGAACAGCGACAAAAAGATTAGGATCAGGGGTCGGCATAAAACGTGCTCGCATAATTTCCTCAGGAATTGCCTCGCCTCGTCCTTGAGGAGCGCGCCCCATTTGTTGCCCGTCTCGATTTCCTCCCTGAGCATTACGCCCGCCTTGAGCTCCATTGCGATCTGCAGGATTGCGGTTACCGCTGGCATTCGGCAAAAATTGAGGCGCAAGAGGATACCCGAACGCGTCAGTTTGTTCAAGCGAATCAAGAACTCCGTCGTCTTCATTATCGGAGTCGGCGAGAAGTTTGCCGAGTTCTTTGTCAAAATCGGCGATGTTAAACGCTCCGTCGTCACTCATAGCTTTCGTAGCGGCGGTTTGAACGGCATTCGCGCCGCCGCGCCCAAATCCGCCAAAGCCCATTCCCATGCCGCCGCCGAAACCGGGACCGCCGCCGAAACCGGGACCGCCGCCGAAACCAGGACCGCCGCCGAAACCAGGACCGCCGCCGAAACCAGGACCGCCGCCAAAACCAGGACCGTTCGCTCTTGAGGCGCCACGTCCGTCAGTCCCGCGCCGCCTGCCGCCTTGATCTCCGTCGCTGACGTCAGCTTCCTGACCGCGAATAACGATTTCAGAACTAAGCGCATAGGCAGAAGATGAAGAAATTGGGGAAGAATACGTACTGTCATTACGTCTAGCCCCCCGAGCGCCTCCGGCGCCATCGCCTCCATTACGCGGTCCGCCGCCTCGAAATCCGCCGAAGCCTGGACCGCCGCCATTTTGGAAACGCTCGCGCATCTGATTCTGAAAAGCGGTCTGTTCTTCCTCGCTCAGAAATCCGTCGCCGTCAGAATCAGCAGTCGATAATTCCTGCTTAACCTGGTCAGGGATTTGAGAATCGGCAAGCTTAGAAAGCTCAATTTCACCCTTGTCGTTTTTAAGTTCGTTGAAGAAACCGCCAGGACCGCCGCCTTGTCTAGGCCCGCCAAAACCGCCAGGGCCGCCGCCATTCTGGAAACGCTCACGCATTTCCTCCTGCATTCTCTCCATCGCTTTCTGTTGCATCGCCTGAAGTTCGTCTTCCTTTAGAACGCCGTCCTTGTTCGTATCGGCTTCCTTGAGGAGCTTAACAAATTCCGAACGAAATTTAGCGATATCAAGTTTACCGTCTTCTCCTAAGGCGGCCGTTTGCGCGTCGCGTTGGAGGGCAAGAATCTGCATGGCTCGAAACGCGTTAGGATTCGGATTCGAACCAAACCCGCCAAAACCGCCGCCAAATCCCCCCATTCCACGACCGCCAAAACCGCCGGCAAACGCGCGCCATTCTTCGTCGGTAAGAGCGCCGTCGTTATCAGAGTCCGCCTCGCTAAGAGCTTTTTTCAGAAGTTCCTCGAGTTTTGCAAGATTGACAGAGCCGTCCTCCTCAAAAGAATCCGTTATTGCCTTCGAGAAAGGGGTCTCTTGAGGACCGCCTGGGAAGCCGCCTTGAGGTCTGCCTGCCCCGCCTCTTTGGGATCGGGCGTCGTTTTCACGGTCCGAGTTACGTCCACGCCGCTCGTTATTAGGGGCTTGTGCGCGCATCGTCAAGGAGTCCAGTTCATTAGACGCAGAATCGCTTGAACGGCGATCACGTCCCTGAGGACGTCCCTCTCCGGGGCGTCCGAAATTGCCCCCTTCAGGACGACTAGGGACTAACGAATTCAGTTCCTCAGCAGAGAGTTTGCCGTCGTTATCGGCGTCAGCCGCTTTAGCTGCTTTCATGAATTCGGCGAGAAACTCGCTTGTTTTGACTTTACCGTCGCGATCAGAAGCATTTTGACGGGCAGAATTCTGAAGTCCCATCAATACAAAACCACCCATTCGAGGCGCTCTGGGAACTCCGGGCGCTCCGGGAATACCAGGAGCAGAAGGAGCTACGGGCGGGGTGGGAACGCCACTTGGAACACGAGCGGCGTCAGCGCCCTCTGTCGAAGCAGTTTCAGCGGCGTCTTGGGACGCGCTCGTAGCAGACGCCGCGCGATTCGCTTGAGAACGGCGGGAGGAATTCGAACGTTGCTGGGCGTCGACAGGCGCCGCTAACGCTATGTTCAATCCTAAAACAATGGCAAATAGAAATAATCTTTTCATGGTTTCCCTATCCTGTTCGAAGAATTCATGTTTGTCTGGCGACAAACTCACAAGTTGCATGCCTTTATTATCTCGATTTAAACAGACATTCCAAGAACCTAACTAAACTGATTAGCCTGTTTTCGTACCAGACGTCGACTACAAGACGACAGGCTCCACTCTTATAAACAGCCCTTTCACAATTGAGTTTCCTTCAAAACAACTTTTTTTTGAAATTCGTTCTTCTTTTTTTGAAATTTTATATCGTTTTAGCCTGCAGCGACGGCTATTTCACACTAAGGTTCCAACCGTCATGTCAAAGCCACTCAAAAGACGACAATTCTGAGAATAACGTCTGTCCCCTGACGAACTGACTTTAAAGTCAATACCGAACGACTCCATGCTTGAAAAAAAACGTCCCTCCCGGTGATAGCCACAAGGAAGGACATAACGGCAAAAAAGGATAAGCGACAGTTCCTCAGACGCCCTCCCCAGGAACTCTGACTTCCGTCACAGAAGTATCAAAACTTGGTATGAAAATTTCAGCGTTCTTCTTTCCTTCGGTTTTAACGTAGTCGTCCAGGACGCCTCAGAAAAAGGATTAACATGATAATACCAATCATAATATGGACGCCAATCGCTTCGTCGCGTGATTTCTGGAGTGGCGTCAAAGCCCTCAAAACTCTCTGCTATCGGAATCCCCGTAACACGGCGACAAATTTCGATCTCAACAGTCTCGTTTCGCTGATTGTCCAGCTCTATCGCCGTATCAATTACCACACATCGATAGCGGACATTGTTAATCCGTACGATGTTTCCCCATGCCTCGGAATGTAACGACGGCGTATAGTTATGCTCAAAAGCCAACTCCTGTCCGACAGAGGAAGGGGCGAAAACTCGCTCATTTTCTGAAGAATTAACCCGAATACCAAGCGCCTTCGTCACAGGGAGAAATGTTTTTTCACCCGGGTTACGCCAGTAAAGCGAATTCTGTCCCAAAAAGTTATCTGTCGAGTAAATAGAAGCCGGACCGGTAGTTATTGGAAAACTAAAGGGATTTCTAAAAACAACCACGTCCCAAGGTTCCATAAAAGAAGAACCGTCAGTTTGGCCTGTCGTCGTTCTTCCATAGGAATTGGGATTTTGCTGAGAATTGAGGCGACCGTTAGAATCCCGGGCGTCAAAAATATCCCAACGGATAATCCGTCGATATGCCGTTGACTGTTTATCAATAGTAAATAGCGCCCTCTCGCCCTTTTTAAGCGTTTTCGCTCCGATCGGTTGCGTGAAAATATCAACGCCGACGCTTCCCGAACTCTCCTCGTCAAGCGCCGGTAGACCTACGTCGCTCAACGAATCGCGAGGCGAAACAGCATTAAGCGTCATCTGCGTCATATAAGCAGGATCGCGATCCTGACCGTTTCTAGACGCTTGGTTTAGGCTATTAAAAAACTGTCCCAAATCAACGCCGGGCGACATCGGCGAAAGCGAGTTTTTTAACACAATCTGAGGGAAACCGCTATAAAGAAAGGTAGACTCAGCAGAAAAATCTTTCCAATCGTTGATAAGGATTGCAGACTGTTCAATCTCAAGCGTTTTTTCATCCTTTAAAAGGACGTTATATTGAGGCGCCCAACTCGCTTCACGGGTTAAGTATGAAAGATAAAAAGTCGTGCCTTTAGCAGGATCGACTTCTTTAACGTCAAAGATAATAACGGGCTTAACTCGCGACACGGTCGCCGGGATTCCCTCTTTCAAAACAACGGAAGAAACAGACGAAGCGTCTGCAAGCCAAATCGTTTCCCCACTCTCACACTGGAGCAAAACGCTCTTGTTCGAATTCAGAGACGGCGTATTGGGGGAGATTGAGGAAATTCGTGCAAAACGATCATAAGGAGAGAAATCGGCTACGGAACCTCTCGAAAGGTTGTTATTCAAAGCGTCTGACTGCTGGATAACCCGAACAACCCTCGCTTCCGTCTCGCCAGGAAGAACAATACTGAGCCAGCGCCCGCTAAAATCGGTCGTCCAGTCGATCTTTTCCTCTATAAGCGGGACGTCGACTCTCTCTTCCCGAGAACGCGTTTCGATGGGAACGTCGCTCTGAATGAAAAATGTTCCGTGGAGGGGAGACGGTGGCGCCATAACACAAAACGATCCAGCCGATGAAACATGATACCGTTCTTTTACTACCACAACGCCGTTCTTAAAAACCCCTAGCGACTCCAAAGCTCCTCGAATTGGCGTGGCTTCGCTTAACTCCGGGTTTGCGTCTGATTGAGAAATAGGGGCGTCTGCGCCCAACGTGACAGAATTTAAAAAACCTTCTGTCAGAAAAAGAACGCTAAAACCAGCCCAAACCAATAGACTATTTCGTAGAGCATTGAATGTCATCACATACCCTCCTAATCGTCAGTAAAACACGTTAAGTTTTTAACAATATTCGGTCTAAATCTATTTTTATCAATAGTTAAAGTCAATCAATTAATGTTCAAAACTCGTGTTCTGACAGCTGAAATGCTACCCGCCTAACAGGCTAAAAGGCAAAAAACAAACTTGAGTGGAAAAAGGTAAGCATACATAGCGTCTCACAACTCGACGCCACGATCAAAACCATCGCCATTGTAAAATTTCTCGATCGTAAAAACAAGAGCGCTCACGCTCAATGCAGACATAATAATCTCTTCGGGAGCGACCGATCCTTGAAGGAGATTAGTTGTATCGGCAGTTTCATCGGCGGAGTCGACAAATGAATCGCCACTTAACTCCTTGTTAGTAACGAATAAAGAAAGATCGCCATCTCCCATTCCGCGCCATGAAGTCAAATATTCAGTCAGGTCAAAAACAACTTCCATATCGTCAATCCAATATTTCTGCGAAAACGAGTCGAGGACCTCCAAACCTCTCCCACAAAAAAGAACAGGACTGAATTGCGACGAGAGCGCAGGCGCTTCTAAGTTGAAAGCATTCCCCCTATTCTCAACTTTTGTCGCGCCAATCATCGGCGTTTCTGAATCAACCGACGGAGAAAAGATCAAACTTGGATCGAGAAAGTAAAAAATTCCTGCGACCACGGCCAACGACAAAACGATTAAAAGCGCGCCATTCCTGAAACTATATCCTGAGCGTGACTTCAGTTTTTTGAAAAAAAGCGACTCGTAAAGTCGTCGTGAACTCAGACTGCTATCATCTGACGCTTCAAAAATAAAATCAGATTCGTCGGCAGACGCTAAAAAACCGTCGACTCCATTCTGGAGAAGTTCGACCAAGCGACTTTCGCCATTTTCAAAAGAATCTTCAGGGTCGTTAAACATTTTTAGTTTCCTTCTGAACGCCACAAATGCTAATAGCTCAGATTTTAATCTTGATTTCGATCCTTAAGGTACGTCACAAGACGCTTTTTTGCGCGCGAAAGAGCTACACGAACAGAACCAGGACTTTTTCCCAGTTCTTTCGCAATCTCTCGATCGTCGAGTTCGTCCTCAAAGCGCAACCACAACGTTTGAAATTCGGTGGGGCTCAAGATTTCACGCGCTATTTTCCATATATTACGTTTCTCGTCGCGCAATATCGTCGTCTCGTCGAAGGCTGTTCCAGAAAACTCGCCGCCAGAAGGTCTTTTAGGGGATATTGAGAAAGCAGCCAAGGACGATTTAGAAGTCCCGTCTTCGACGTCAGACGCGGATTCGTCATAAAAGACAACCGCAACTTCCTTAGAAACCCGTCGAAGCCAGTCTACATATACGCGATATGCGATTTGTTTCAGCCATGCGGGAAGAAAAACTCCGTCGCGGAGTGTATTCAAGGACTTGAACGCACGTAAAAACGTTTCTTGAGTTAAATCCTCAGCGGTTTCCTGAAAATCGACGCGTCTTCGAAGAAATCTCAATAATCTTGGACGGAAACGTCGGTCAATTTCCGTAAAAGCTTCTTTATCGCCAGACTGAAAAAACGATACAAGCACTGAATTGGACGCGTTGACCAAATAATGATCCGCCTGCGTCTCAAATTTCATGCTACAAACCCCGTCGTTCCCTACAAAGCCAAAAAACGGGAACGTTCGACCCCATAATGACCGAACGTTCCCATCAAAAGGACGTCTCGCGAACAAAGTAACCAAATCACTTAGCGTCGTGTTTTTCTCTCGCGAGAGCCGTGACTTTTTTGATCCATTCAAAATCAACTGGAACTTGAGCTTTAACCGTCGTTCCATCGTGCGTTATAGCAATTTTGTTCAGAAGTTCAAGACCGAGTTCTTCCTCGGCTTTTTTATCCGCTTTGTTCTTGCCGGCAAGTTTAACAGCGGCAAGCCCGCCGGCGGCAAGGTCATTAAGAGTCTGGGCTGTTTCGCCGTCGGACGTTTCGACGACAAAGTTGTAGACGACGGCGGAATCGTCGTTTGTAGCAATCTGAGTAAACGACTGGATTTTGCAAAGCACGTCTCGAGCTGCGCGAACTCTAGCGTCGTCGTTCTTCGATTCGTCGATCGCCTTAACGATCTGTTCGAAGGCGGCGCGCTTTAAAATACGCTTCGCAAGAACGCCGTCCGCGAGGTTCTTAACGACAAACTCATTTGACTGTTGGAAACGCGAGATTTTTTTCTCAACTTTCTCGAGAGAAGCCGAGGCGACGATCGCGTACTTGTCGACGTCTTTAATCTTAGCGCCGCCGAAGAAAACCTGTGCTTTAACTTCGCCGCGATCCTTGATAAGCAATTTGCCAATCAACGCGTCGTTATCTCCACGAATAATCTCGACGTCGTTTTTGTCAAAATAGTTGCGAGGATCGAGACCGCCAGGGTTCGTGTTGAAAATAAGAGTCAGAGACAGCCAATTAGGGAATTCTGCATTGACGTTTTCAACGCTTTCTGGAAGTTCGGCCGCCAGAACGACATAGTCAACGTATTTAACGTAACTTTTCACAAGCGCGCGACTCGTGGACTCCTCAGCGACCTCCTTTTTGCAAAGATCGATTAGGTAATCTAGTTGTTTTCGAGGCGCATTCTCTTCGTTGAGAGCGCTCTGAATTTTGCCGTCCGCTTTGTCCGCGAGAGTTTCAAGAGCTTTGATTTCATCGGAAAAATCGCATTTCCTAGCAGCGGCGCCGCATGCCTCTCCAAAAAGATGGGGAGAACCGTAGAAAATTACGGCGTCGTCGGCAAATGGACACGGAGCAGATTCTTGCGAATAAGCGTTTGAAGAAACAATTCCAAAAACAACGACGCTAAGCGCCACAAGCGTCCACTTTTTGAGTGTGTTCGTTCGTTTCATTTAAAACATCTCCTAGTATAAGGGAAAGACTCCGACGCAATGTCTTTTCGCGTCGAAATTTCATCTTCTTAGGAGATAAGGTCGTAAGCGTCTCAAGAAATGTTACAAACAAATATGTCTTTTTGTTTCGAAGTTCATTTTAGAAAACATAAATTGAATCTCGGAAACGAAAGGCAATCGTCCGCTTCTTCAATTACAGAACGTCTTCTGAGTTCAAATGCTAAACCACGACGTAATAAGACGTTTTTTCTTTTTGATCGAAAGCGTAACCTTAGACGCCGTCCCTGTTTCGTCAGTTATCGTCTTCTAAACTTTCATAAAAAATATCGCGGCGATAAAAATAAGCGGAGCGTGAACCCCTATTGAAGTTCACGCTCCAAAGTATTGTCCCGATTGATAACGGCGCCGAAATGCTAGCCCCGCGTTCAGAGCCGTTCTCTAACGGAGTCGTCGGATTTTAGACGAGCGTCACTTGAAGTCCGAGTAACGAACGGTGAAGTTGATGGAGTTGTACAGCATGTTGAAGATGAGCTCAATCGTCGTGTACTCGACAATGATGACGTCGTTCGGTTCGATCAAAATACGTTGGGTAGGATCGCGGAGCATATCGCGCTGACGAATCTGGATCGCATACTGACGACCATTGACTTCGCGAAGGACAAGGATGCGGCTCGCAGGAAGGAAACTGCCAATCTTTGCAGCGCCATTGCTCTGGTTGGAGCCGACAGAGACGCCAACCGTGCCGCCCGCCGTAGCGATTGCGCCCATAACGTCAAGGTCGTAGTCACGCGGAATCGGGTAAACGCCGCCTTTGATGAGACCGCCAGTGTAGAAGACCTCCGCTTCGCGCGATTGGATATAAACCACGTCGCCGTCATAGAGCGTCACGTCTTCAGAGGTGAGCTGAGGAGGGGTGTCGTCAGGGCCGATGCGAAGGGGTATCCGGAGAACGCCGACGTCGGAGTTCAGATCAGATATCTCGCCCGTTTCATTGTAACGACGCGCAACTTGACTCTGTGCGTAACCTGTATCGGTTCCGGACATATAATCGTGATCGCTAAACTCGTCGCTATATGCCTTACGAAGAATGACAACCTCGTTTTTGGCGTTAAGACCGGGAAGACCGCCCGTTTGACTGAGCGCCTCAAGAACGTCGTTCCTATAAGCGGGTAACTCAAGAGAGGTCGCTGTACCACGCGCCATACCGGCAAGGTAAGCGGCGCCAGTGTCCCTCTGAATGTTACGCAAGTCAGAGCCAATGATATCTTCGCGGATAACCGTAACATGGTAAGTACGGGGCTTAATCAACGAAACCGAAATATTAGCGTCGGCGCGAACGATAGATCGCTTCAGCGTATATGCGGCGCGAATCGCCTCTTCCGCCTGAATCAGCGTCATGCCTTCGACATAAATCGGTTCAGGAAGCATCGGAAGAGAGAGCGTTCCATCTGAACGAACCATATAGGGATATCCAGACGCTGGGCGTTCGGTATCCGAACCGATGTTGTGAATTGGCGGCGCGTCTTCCGCATTACCAGTGATACCGGCAATATAGATGCCCAAAACGTCGTTAGGTCCAAGCAACTCTTCTGCCGGCTTGTCCATTCGCAGTTTAACAAAGTTAATCTGCTCCATGTTGCTACGAGGACCGGCCTGGCTCTTATTCTTGAAATACCTCGGCGACACAGTTTCGCTGTTCGGAATGCTGAGGCAGCCTCCCGTAACGGCACAAACTAGCAAGCACGCCAAAAACGCCCTGATTGCTTTCTTCATTTTATGTGTCCTTACATCTTCAACCGAACAAACACAGCCAATAACGACCGTGTCAACTCCATATAACTCAGCAGACGCGCTCCATTAATCAAGCAGACGAAAACGCTCGTGCGAAAGCGGGGAAAGAATTCGCAAAGCCACGTCTTCTCGCTGAAGACCGTCGCAAAGTTTGTCGGGAACAATCCTTTCAGGAGGAATATCTAGATTGAGACATACTGCAATCCATGCTTTCCGTCCCGTATCAGCATCGACAAATCACATGTCTACTCTTTAGGAGAACAACGAAAAAAACGGAAAATTTAGTCTGGTTGTTCAAAATGCGAATCGCTATCCAGACAAGCGTTCCTCGTCTGCTCCTAAAACGCCTACTCTTTATTTTCGAAAGAATCCACGAATCTCATGAATAAAAAACTGCAATAATCGTCAAAATTAAACTTTTAGACAAAATATCTCGTTCATTCCACTCACACGAGGAGACTCAAATCAATCTTGACTCAGAAAGGGACTATTCGTTACTCTCTCGCATGAGAGGCGTTTTCAGCCTTGACAACACACATGCTCGGAAAACTTTGTTTTACACTTTCCTGTAACCCGAACTTAGTTGTTTACAAAATGAAATATTCGCTTGTATTGGTATTTGCCATCGCAGTCTTTTTAGGTTTCGATATGTCCCACATTTCTTACGCAGGAGAAGCTGAAGAGCGTCTCGCCGCCTTTATGAATCAATATCAAGATGATTATAAGAGGATGTACTGCGAGTCTTCGTACGCATGGTGGGATTCGATGATCGACGGTACAAAAGAATCCTTTGAGAAATCGGCTGCAGCGTCTCTCGCGATGTCTGTCTATCACTCTGACTCTAAGAAGTACGAAGAGTTAAAGAAATTGCGAAGAGAAGCTGTAAACGCGACCCCAATAGAGAAACGGGCTGCTTACGTCGCTGAAAGAACTTTCGAGCAAAACCAGATTCCAACCGATCTCAATAAAAAGATCGTTGATCTTGGTTCGGAAATCGAACAAATCTTTCAGACCCAAAGAGCTAAACTTGCCGGTAAGGAGTACACCAATAACGAATTGCTGGCAATGTTGGAAAAAGAAACGGATTCTCAAAAACGATACGAGATATGGGACGCGCTTAAACAAGTTGGCGAATTAGTCGCGCCCAAAATGGTAGAACTTGCCAAACTTCGTAACGAAGCAGCTCAAAAGCTAGGGTATAAAAATTATTGGGAAATGACGGTTTCTTTCCAAGAATTTAACCCCGAAGAACTTATCGCCATCTTCGAGAATCTCGATCGTCTTACGGCGCCCGCGTTTACGCAAATTAAAAAGAAGATGGACGCCGAATTGAAGGAAAAATTTGGAGTCGATAAGATCATGCCATGGCATTACGACAACCCATTTTTCCAACAGGCTCCCCCGTCAGAAAAGATTAATGTCAATGAGTTCTACTCTGGACTCACGGGTCAGGACATTGTCGACACGGCTTCGCGTTATTATGCAAAACTTGGTTTTGACGTCGGTCCAATTCTCAAAAACAGCGATCTTTTTGAAAAAGAAGGAAAATCGCAGCATGGTTTTTGCAATGATATGAACCTCGAAGGAGACGTTCGTATTCTTTGCAACATCAAACCCGACGCAGAATGGATGGACACGCAACTTCACGAGCTTGGGCATGCGATCTACGACTACAACCTCGATCGTTCGCTTCCGTGCAACATTCGTTGCGCAAACCATATTTTTACAACTGAAGGAATTGCTGAATTATTTGGAGCAAAAGCACGCGACCCTCAATGGCTCGTTGAAAACCGAGGGGTTTCCCCCCATCGAGCACAAGAGGCGACAAAGGCGCTCACAGAGCAACGACTCCGCGAACAGTTGATTTTCTGTAGATGGACAATCGTTATGACGTTCTACGAAAAAGCGCTCTACGAAAATCCTGAACAGGATTTAAATCGTCTCTGGAGCGAAACAACTGCAAAGTACCAATTCCTCGATCCACTTGAAGGGCGCAATAAGGCGGACTGGGCGTCTAAACCCCACTTTGTTATCGCCCCAGTTTATTATCATAATTATATGCTTGGAGAACTCTTCGGCGCTCAGATACGACGATCACTAGAGAAAGAAACTCAAAATGATCCCAAAAAATTTGGAGTTTTGTTGCGCGAACGTGTTTTCGCCCCAGGCGATTCCCTTCCTTGGGAAGAGTTTGTCGAACAAGCGACGGGCGAGTCGCTTTCTGTCGACGCGTTCATAGAAGAAATCAACGCCGCTATAAAGACGCTCGAAGAATAACTTCCGAAATGGCACAGGACGTGTTTTATCCGCGTTCTGTGTTCACAGTAAAACGTTGCACAGTCGTTAAAGTAATGTCGGCGTTGCGAGAAAAAACTCGGCGTCTATGGACGTCAGCCTTATTCGTCATTCTAGGTCCTACAGCGCTCTGTTTAGCGTGCGGATTTCTTTACTGGCAAAGAATTCCGCGTTCAGCAGAGGCTGTAGGTACTGGAATCTCTCAACGTTTGCGTTATGAGGTTTCTCTCGAAAGAAGGGAACGAATTAGACCGAACGTTCAACGTTTTATCAACGTTAAAATCAAGTCGCGAGAATCGAATGAAAACGTCCTTTTCATTCCTGAAGTTTACAAGGTGGTCCTCTCGGACCTAAAACTCTTGCATTCGTTTGCCGCCTCCTTTGACAACAGGGGATTGTCTGCTGACTCCGACGCTCATGACGACGATCAGAGCGTTAGTAATAAAAACGCAAGAAGTCAAAACGAAATAAGCAAATCTTTCTCAAACATCATTTATGATTCCGCAGATCAGTTAAACAGCTACGTTCTCATCGTTCTCCCTCGCGTTCTCTTTCGCCAATCACAAGAGTCCGAAAACAGGGGGGCGTTCACAGATCATCTTTTACGCGCACTCGGCAATGAAACTCAGGGAATGGAACAACCGTCTGTTCTTTGCGTTGTTGCCGATGAAATACAAATACTCGCGGAAAACGACTTTGAAACCGCTAGCGCGGAGTTAGTTGGAAATCCAACCCTACGGTCAAAACAGGAACTAGTCGGCTCATTCCGAACAGCCGTTTTTCAAACGCCACGCGGTTCTACTGGCATTACGGAAATTAAAACACGAAACGAGGCGCTAGCGTTTGCCTCGGAACCCCCGAAATTGGAAAAATTCAGAGCGTTACGCGTCAATTCTGAGAATTATGTTAGAACTGACGTACTCTTTGAACTCCAAAAAATTTCTGCGCCGACGCCATACTATGCTTCTATCTTAATGGACAAAATTAACAACTGTTCACAGATCGAGTACGATTCCGGTCATAGTCCTACTCCGGGAACACTCGCTTCACAGTTCTTTCCGTTTCTGAGTTTCCTAGGTTCGCAAGGCTGGTTCACGGGTAAAACGGTTTTTCGCGCGGATAGCGGCACAATTAATTTGGACAACGTTCACCTATGCGGGTACAGACTTGAGAATCTCTGTGAAAGATTCTCACTTCCTACTTTCACAGGAGAAGTTTCTGACCTGACGATATCAGGGGGACAGATATGCAACGGCGTTTTTCGTGGAGAAGGATCGATTAGAGTTTACGAAGGTTCGATTCCATTTAAGGTCATAGAAAGACTTCATTCCATAAAGATGTTGAATGTTTCGCCGCAACAAGCGATGCAGTTACGGTTTATTAACGACGCCACCCCTTTCAATGAACTTGAGTTACAATTCTCATTTGATGAAAACGGCGTTCTGTTTGATTCCAATTACCGTAACAAGATCGTCGCGTATTATGAAAAAGACGCGGTTAAATACGGTTTCTTTCTCCCTAAAGAAACTGCGGGAAAACGCGCTCCCTACGCGGCTCCGCTAACGGCGCTCTTCGATTCTCAAGACGAGCGATCTTTCTGGAATCCGTTAGTTCGCAACGCGTTAAACCACTTGCCGATTCCAGAAACCGCTGACGTTAGAACAGACATACAAGCCCTAAGATAATCTTACAGGTACAATAACGTCAATTATTAGTTTCTGAGAAAAGTTCTTCCATTCCGAACAAACTCGCTTTTTCTCATGATGCAGTCTATCAAAGTCTACTCGGTTTATAAACCTTTTTCGAGTGAAAGAAATTTGACAGAGCTCGTGGCTCCGTTCCTGATCTTAATGAGAATTATTCCACTTGAACGTTCAGAGGGGAATAGCAGATTCTCAAGCGCCAACTGGGTGGAATCCTGATCAAGATCAATCGCCGTTACGAGACGGACACAAGCTGAAGTTTCCGACGTTTCAGACGTTTGAGTCCTACTTCCTTCGCCAGAAGCCTCTATTTTCGAAGCGTTTTTAAGTTGACTCGGGAGCTGGTTTTCTTCCTCGTCAATAGCGAAAACAACATCTTGAGACGATTGAATAAACGCGTTTAGCGTACTCTGAAGTTCAAGCGTAAAGAAAAATAAACCAATTGATAAAAGCCAGAGAAGGAAACTCCTTCCTAATGAAAAAACTCTAAAAACCGTAAAAAAGAGAGCCGCTAGGGCGATAGAAAAACAACTAACAAAAACGAGGCGAACAATCCAGAAAAAGCTTCTCGCCTCGTTTTCTTTAAAGGAATCAAGCTTCACGCGCGCATTCTTAACGAGAACGTCTAAATTGTCAAAAACAATGGGCGGATTGAACGATGAAGAACTTGGCGTTGTTCTCACGATCTCGTCCCTTACTTCCTCGTCCACATTCATAAGAACGTCGTCCACGTCAAGAGAAGCAAAGGCAGTTCGAAAATCAGGCGCCCAATAAATGTCAACTTTAGTAGTTTCTTTGTTCTCAACTTGAGTCGTCGACGTACTTTTCTCCTGCTGATTGATTACAAGCAAACGATTTCCATCTTCTGACGTCGAATCAGATATTTCCGCTGAAAACATCGGCAACGAGGTAGAATAGAGGTTGCGAAAAACACCTGTTTCTGCAAGCTTTAAAAAACGACGTTGAGCAACGCTATAAAGTGAAACCTTCATAAACCCAGAGAGAGAATCCGGCAACGTTAAATCGAATGTTTCGACTTCTTTGGAATTAGTCAAAAAATGTTGCCAGGCAGTTACGCCATTTTTCTCAACGGTCGCTACAATCGGAATTTTAGCGGCGGTAAAAAGCCGTATTCGAAGACGTTCCTCAGAAGCAAATACCCGTTTATCCAAGGAAAGATACGCTGATTCAGCAGAAATAGTCGGGTTAAAAAAAGCAAATTTTCTCCCGGTTTGGGGATCAATCTCAATTGTCGTTGGGGATTCGCATATAAGTTCGTCTGAAGAGGCGTGCTCGAGTAAAAAACCTTGTTCAAACGGGTTCTGCAGATGAACGTCACGTTCATTGAAGTCTTCTGGAACGAGAATCGCGATTACAGGAGAATCTTTCACTGGCGTCCATTGAAATGAGCCAAACCCTCGTTCCGACGTACTAAAAAACGCCGCCGGTTTATCATTATCCTCCTGAAAAAAGGCAACTCGTCTCGCAAGCGGTCGTCCATTTTTATCGGAACAAAAAACGCAAACGTTATTCGTAAAACCGGCGACAAATCGACCGGATTCAGGATATAAATGGAGAAAAACACGTTCTGATTCGGAGGAACTTAATAAAGTCGAGTCGCCGCTTTCACTCTTGGATTCCCCGCCTTTTGGGGAGTCTGCATCTAAAAGGAACCTGTCGAGTGATGGAAAATCTAAAACGCTTTGTAAAATAGGCGAGTTCAAGTCCCTCACACCGTCCGAGCAAGACGAAAGACATGGGTCATATGGCACGCTCTTTTCGACGTTTGTATTCTCAAAGTCCTCGACCCGCAGCGTAGATTTAAATAACTCTGTTTCGCTCGCGCCAGCAAAAACCACAAGAGACACTTTGTCAGGAAACCCAGTTAAATCGGGAATTCCACAGGTTAAATTTCCGTCGCTGTTGCCACTTTCAGTATGATTAAGAAGGATTTTCCCGGTCGTAGGCTCGACAAAGCAAAAACGCGTCGGAACACGACGTGGACTGCCGTCTACGCCCGTCGTTTTTACTACGATAGACTGGGAGACGCCGCGCGCGAGAGTCCTGGGAATAGCAATTTGAATCCGAAAATCGTCGAAAAAGCGTCTCGTAAGCAGATAGTCGCAGCGCAAAGCCGCGATCGTCACGCAAATCCCGAGAACAAGGAGAGTCGCTAAAAGTCCTGTCGAAACGGGAGAACGCCATAGCAAGGCCAAAAAACGACCAACGCCGTCGTC
>JAEEGL013111837.1_pt1 | contig 18131 bp, 16 predicted proteins | sample 9134231 | NCBI WGS metagenome assembly JAEEGL01 (sample SAMN16246548, study PRJNA631951) | gut metagenome | biome: gut microbiome; feature: rumen; material: fiber-attached | host: Bos | place: Iran: Karaj | collected 2018-10 | reverse complement strand
AGTTCTTACAAAGGAACAGTGGGTAAGATAGCAGACAACCTGATCAAACGGGACTTTACCGCAGAGAAAGCTAACGAGAAATGGTTTACTGACGTAACTGAGTTCCATCTAGGGGATGAGAAGTGCTATTTATCTCCGATCCTTGACGCCTATGGACAGGAGATCGTGTCATGGACAACGTCCACCTCTCCCAATCTGAAACAAGTGCTGGACATGTTACAGGCAGCATACCGTGCAAATCCCGAAACCAAGGGAACGATCCTGCACTCTGACCAGGGCTGGCAATACCAGCACAGCAGTTATGCAAAGAGCCTGGAAGAACATGGAATCCGTCAGAGCATGTCCAGAAAAGGCAACAGTATGGATAACGGCTTAATGGAGAACTTCTTTGGTATTTTGAAATGTGAGATGTTCTATGGTCAGGAATCTAAATACAAGAACATTCAGGATCTAATGAGAGCAATCGATGAATACATTCACTACTACAACGAGCAGCGAATTAAGGTCAAACTGAAAGGACGAACCCCTTCTCAGTTCAGGTGTTCGTCCTTCTAGAAACTATTTAATTACGTGTCCAACTTTTGGGGTGCACTACAAAACAGGCTGGCGCCTTTTTTATGCTAACTGTATAAGGACCTTTTTTCTTCTCTGACGCAATGCAATTGCGCTCTTATAGGAATGATCCTTAACAATAGTATCGTTTTCATGGACCTCACGTTAATCCGGAACATCGGGCAGATCTGAATGACTGACACGTCTTGAGCAGGGCAGAAAAACTCTTTTCCTTGACAGTACGCATATAAACTGATAGCATTTTCTGTGCATTCTCAACAAACAAAGGATACTAAGCATGGAAATCAACGAACAGAAAACAATAGGCAAAGATTACACCCTGGCTGGTCTTGCAAAGTTCTGCTCTACCGCCGTCTTTACACAGATGATGTTTTCTCTGTTAATGTCTCTTGATGACAGTCTGTTCATCTCAAGATATCTGGGCCCTACGGCTCTTGCGGCATTCAGTGTCTGTTCCCCTGTTTTCATGATACACGGAGCTCTGGCTTCGATCCTCGGAGGATGCGCATCTTTGTGTTCCTCCAAGATGGGAGAAGGCAAGACGAAGGAGGCTGCCGGAGATTTTACCGCCATAGGCATCTTCTGCGTGATCTTCGGGACCGTCGTCGGAGCAGTCATGCGTATCTTCATGGATCCGCTGCTCAGATTCTGCGGCGCTACAGATATGCTGATGCCGTATTGCAGGCAGTTCTTCGGAATAATGGTGTGGTCATTCCCGGTCTCCATGCTCAGCAGGCTCTTCTCCTTCTTTTATGTGCCTGCAGGCAAGCCTGCCTACAACATGATCACGACCCTCACTTCTGCCGTCTTCAACATCGTGTTTGACTGGCTGTTCATAGTCAAGCTCGGATTGGGAATGCACGGGCCGGCACTGGCCAACATGTGCGGCACAGCTGCCGTTCTCATATTCGGCTTCTTCTTCTACTCCGGCAAGAAATGTGAGATCGGCTTCGGAAAGCCTTCCCGCCATTTCGGCGATCTTCTGCTTCGTACGGTCAAGCTCGGATTTCCCCACATGGTCACTTCTGCGGCTCTCGGCATAAACAGTCTTGTTATCAATAAAGTGCTTGTTGCGGAGGCCAGCGAGATGGCTCTGTCCGCGAACAGCATCGTCAACAGCATGCAGTTCATCTTCATGTCTGCCTTCTTCGGAGTTTCGTCTTCGATAAGCCCCATGCTCAGTTTCGCATACGGTGAAAGGAAGCCCGAGAGGATAAGACGCATAATGAAGCAGTATGCGACTCTGGTCCTCGCGCTTGCCGCTCTGACTGTATCGCTGTATCTTCTCGGAAAAGGTCACCTTGTCAAACTGTACCTCAAGGAAGATGCGGATCCTGCTCTCAGAGCGATGGTGCTCAAAGGACTCAGCGCCGCAGCTCCGACATTCCCGTTCTTCGGGCTGGTGATCGTCATTCAGGACCTGTTCACCGGCGTGCAGAACACACGGGTCTCTGCCGCGATCTCTGTGACAGAGAACGTGATATTCTCAAACCTCACCGTTATCCTTATGACGAAATTCTTCGGTCTGGACGGCTTCTGGTGGACCTTCGCCATGTCGGAATTCCTGACATTCCTGGTCTGCGTTATCCTGTATGTAAGGTATCAGGATGTGTACGGATACGGTCCGAATGGTAAAGCCTCTCACTTCACGGAAGGCAAGATCCTCTGATCTTTATATAAATAAAGAAAGTCTGCAGAACTGCAGACTTTCTTTTATTCTCAGTCAATTACCAATCACTGTCCCAGTCAGAACCGCTGTCCCAGTCGGAACCCGAATCCCAGTCAGAACCTGAATCCCAGTCGGAACCGCTGTCCCAGTCATCCCAGTCATTATCCCAGTCTGAGCTGCTGTCCCAGTCGTCATCCCAGTCGGAACTGTAATCATATGGATCGTAGTAGTCGCTGTCGTAAAAATCCGATACGCCGTAATCGGAATCATACGAGTAGGACTGATAGTAGTCATCGTAGTTGCTGCTGAGATAACTGTCCACATCCGTGGGATACCAGCCGTATCCCGGATCATAGTAATACCAGTCATCGTGATAGTTATAGTACGTGTTTCCGCCGTAGCTGTAATATCCGGTAGACGGCGTGTGGGAGTGGGTACCTATCATTATCCCCACCACAGCGAGGATAATCCATATCGTGAACATCACGGCGAGGATGACGAATGCTGAACGGCAGCCCTTGAGATTCCTCCTTCCGCGGGGCATCGCAGAGACCGTCCTGCCGGAACTTCTCAGTGCCGCTGCTCTTGCTTCCGCATTCCTTCTGTTGGCAAACTCGCTTTTGAGTTTCTGATACAGTTCGTTTACGGCATATTCTTCGTCTGTTCCCCTGTATCTGACTGCTCTCGAGCCGTCCGCCTTGTTCTTGTATACCACATATTCCCCGTCAGCATCCCTGTAGATACCGAACGCCTTGGGCTGTCTGTAATCCTCTCCAATGAAAAATCTGAGATTATCGACGGGTACATTATACCTCGAGCAGAATGCCTTGAGTTCCTCAATGGTCCTCGGGACGCCTTTTCCAGCCCGCTGAGTGTTTATGTTGGGTGCGCCGCAGTTCGGGCAGTTAGTATTGACATCCGAATAGTAGCATCCGCAGTATTCACACTTGATCTTCATGGAGGTCCCTCCTCTTCTGATCTGTCCCGGAAGTTCTCTTTAGGGTCTCGCTTTCCGGCGATATAAGTATAGCATATGCACTATTACCCAGAAATAATGAACTCTGCGGAATAGGCCACCCTAATGCTCCTTTCTCTGCAAAATAGTTCATTCAGGCAAACAGCGGCGAAGCATACTGCTTCGCCGCTTTCCGTTTTCCGGGAGATTCCAGACTGTCAGTCTTCTTTCGTCTGATTCAGGAGCCAGGACATGATGCCGTATTCGTTCTTGTATGTAGGCACCCAGCTCCAGTGGTTCTGACGGAAGAGCTTTCCGTAGTTCTCTGCCTGCATTAGATTCGGTGTGATGGAAACATCATACTTCTCGAGATCTTCAGGTGAGAAGAGTGTAAGGTGTGCGTTGTCGTTGCCGTTATCCCTCATGTTCATGACGGCATCGACGAGGTATTTATGGCGATAAAGGGTGTGGTCAATATATGCGGATGTCACCCAGATCGGACGCCTGATGGATTTCAGTATCGTGAAAGTCTCGGGCGTCATTGAGGGACAGACCGGAACAGCAGCCGCAAACAGGTCAGATCCCACCGACATAGCTCTTACCGTTCCCGCGCCGCCCATGGACATGCCGGTCACATAGACTCTCTTGGGATCCACTTTTCCTTCGCTGATCATTCTTCTGATCAGGTCACAGACCAGTCCGAGATAATATCTGGACCATCCGTATCTGGGATCCTTTGAGAAATCGCTGTTCTCGAACCTGTTGTTCAGGCTGCGCGCGCTGATGTTGGAGAAGTCGCGGCGCTCTTCCACGCACATCGGAGCAAGAACGTACAGATCCGGGTAGTCTTCAGCGAAGTTTACCGGACCGTAGTCAGCGGTAAGCTGCTTCTCATTGTCTCTCTTTCCTTCGCCGTCTTCATAACCGCCGTTTCCGCCGCCGTGGAGGAAGAGGATCATGGGGCGGGGAGTCGTGGCGTTCTCTGGTGTATAGAGGCGGTACATGAGACGGCCTTCTACCACCTTTGCAAATTTGTCGTCCATCGTGCGGGTCTTAACTTCAAACTCGCTCTGTCCGATCTTCTTGTCACCGACGACCAGTGTCCATACAGCTTTATTGGTGGAGGGCACGACCTCGATGTGGAGGACTCCGTCTTTTACTTCGACAGACTTGATGTCCCCTGGAGCGACTCCTCTGCTTTCCTTGAGATAAGCGATGTGTTCCGTCGACACGGCAGGTCCTTCCAGACATACCTGGTCGATCGCGGGAGCCTCACCTTCCCACGGGATCTCCAGCCAATCGATTTCCTGACCGGTCAGGCCAAGAAATGCATGCGCTACGTTTGCCATGTTTTTTCTCCTGTCTTAATCATATTCATTATGTTTCCCGGGGCCTTCCGGGAAGTCTATTTGTGACTAAATTATAAGTCTGCTGATACTGAATGGCAATCCGAATGCGTTTCGGATCACGCTTTCCTGAAGCCGTCTTTATACTTATCCAGGAAATAGTCCAGCTTATACTGCTGGAACACAGGCAGCTTCCTCTCTCCCATCCAGGGCGACGTGTCAAACATCATGCTCTTCCTGCTGTCGGCGGTATACGGCGTCCATTCCGGAAGTTCCGGTCCGTTGGGATCCCCGTTCTTTACGAAGTTTGCCCAATACTCGGCCATCTTGTTTGACAGCTCATAGTCGCTCGCCGCGTACTGTCTCCAGTCTCTGTCCAGAGTCTGGAAAACGTACCAGTGCTCAAATCCGTGATACGCACCCTGGAAATCACCGGGAGCTCTTCTGATGTTGCAGTAAACGTACGCGGGTCTCATGTGGTTGCTCAGCTGCGTCTCCGCAAACATACGTGCCCTGTAAATATTGGCATCAGTCATGGCGGCCGCCATGTCAGTATCCGTGATCCCTTCGCAGAATCTTACGAATTCATCAGCTTTGTCGCCAAACTTTCTTGAATACTCCTGAACCTTTTCCCTGGTCAGCACTGCGCTGCGTGAGAACGTGGTGGTCAGCGCGCCTTCGTCTCCCGCTCCTCCGACAAGATATGGTATGTCATGATGTCTGCCGGATATATATACATCACAGGGATCCTCGGGGAACACATATCCGTCTATGACTCCACGGAAGAAACATAGATATCCAGGCATCTTGCGGTAGATCTCACCAAGTTCCTCGCAGGACAGTTTTCTCATCTCATCAAGAGTTCTGCAGCCCGCTGCCTCCGCAAACATGTCTCCTCTTCTGTACGCTTCTTCTTTAGGCATCCAGAACGGAGATGACTCCGGTCCGTCGTTCGGATCCATCATGTCATGCGTGACAGGGGCGCTCTCGATTATGCACCCCGCCAGATCCCCTTCGGTAAGAGGCGTACATGCCAGTGCCGTTGCAGCGACCGCTCCGGATGAGTGACCCATCAGAGTGATCCTGTCAGGATCCCCTCCGAAATTCTTTATGTTTCTCCTCACCCATTTCAGCGCAAATATCTGGTCCAGATAATAGATGTTCCCTGCGCTTCCGTAAGGATTTTCCTTTTCCATGTCACGGTGCACCAGCATACCGAGAGGTCCGGTCCTGTAGTTTATCGTGACCACGACGACGCCTCTTTTGCAGAATCCCTCGCCGTCATACTGCGGTCTGTTGGATGCGCCTCCCATGAAGGCTCCTCCGGGGATGAACATCAGCACGGGCAGCATCTCTTCATCGCTTGCAGCTGGAGTATATACATTGAGATACAGACAGTCTTCACTGTCTCGGAGATCGTCGCTCCTTCCCATGAACTGATAACAGGCGTTCCCGAACTCGACGCAGTCTCTTATCCCATCCCATTTTTCATGCGGCTGCGGGAACCTCCATCTGAGGTCCCCTACCGGAGGAGCTGCATATGGTATTCCCTTGAAAACAGTGAATTTGGGATTGTTTGCTTCCGTTCCCCTGACTGTCCCGTATTCCGTCTGTGCAGTTCTCAGAGCGGTCTTGCCTCTTCCGTATGTGAAAGCCATGATCCTTTCCTCCTTTGTTGTTCCTGTTTTTAGTATACTTCCTTTGATCCGGTATTTGGAACATCTGCTAGGAACGCACGCACGTTCCGCACCGAACTTGCCTTTTTTCGTCCCATATGAGAGAATAAGATGCTTAGACAGAAAGGAGCGTTAATGGTGAAAAAGTCTCTTTTTTCAAAAAAACAGGAGAAAGACAGCAAAATCGGCGCTGCAGTCGCGATAGCCGTCACTTCCAGCGTCGCATTTGCTGCTCTCAGCATCGCTGTTCTCACTGCAGTCTACTGCAAGTCGCTTCTTGATGTTGAATACATCGGAGACAGTGATGTTTATGATGACTGACGGCAGTACAGTCTCGAAAGGTAATTTGATATGAGTAAGAAATACAGATACACCCCCAGGGTCTCTTCCTCCATTAGGGAGATGTTGGAAACCACTGTCAAAGAACATCCAGACGTTGACGCATATCAGTTCAGGGACAGCAGTTCCAACGAGATAATCCACGTATCATTCAGTGAGTTCAATGAGATCACGGAGAATCTCGGAGCTGCGCTGACCGAGATGGGATATGGTGATGCGCATGTCGCATGCATAGGTGAGAACAGTTTCGACTGGATCTGTGCTTATCTGACAGTGCTCAAAAGCGCCGGCGTTTTTGTTCCGGTCGACAAGGACCTCCCCACCGCCGACAAGATCCATGTCCTTACTGAGAGTGATGCATCCGTTCTGTTCTTCAGCGGAAAATATGAGTCGTGGGTCCGCGAGAATATGGATGCCCTCAAGGGGATCAAGTGCTTCATAGGCTTTTCAGTCGAAGAAGACGACGGCAGCATCAGGTCCTATAAGAAACTGCTTCAGTACGGAGCCGGCCTGAGCAGAAAAGAATATGACTCTCTCAAATCGGATGAGAACGAGCTTAAGCTTATGGTCTACACATCCGGCACCACGGGGATAGCAAAGGGAGTCATGCTCACAGAGCATAACCTGATCTCTGTTCTGGTCAATGCACTTCATGTCACTCAGATATTCGGAAAGAGCCTCTCGATCCTGCCGTACCATCACACATATGAAGGTGTTCTGGATGTGCTCGGATGCATATATGAGGCAAATACCCTTTGTATAAACAGCTCGCTGAAGAGGATCGTTAAGGATCTTCAGGAGTACAAGCCCACTCAGATCTTTATCGTTCCTGCGATCGCGGAATTCATGTATTCCAGTATCGTCAAGAACATAAAGCAGCAGGGAAAAGAAAAGACGTTCAACGGAGCTGTCATCCTCTCAAAATCCATGCGGAAGATCGGCATCGATCTGAGGCCCGTCCTCTTTAAGACGCTCAGAAGCGTATTTGGCGGAGATCTTGTCAAGATCATCTGCGGAGGCGCACCGATACGCCCTGAAATCGGCAAGTTCTTTGATGATATCGGTATCAACCTCATCGGCGGCTACGGGATCACGGAGTGTTCTCCTCTGGTCTCCGTAAACGATGAGAAATCTCTGACATATGATACCGTCGGATATCCTCTTCCCTGTACCCAGATCAGGATCGATGAGCCCAATGAGGAAGGGATCGGAGAGATCCTGGTCAAGGGCGACACTGTCATGCTCGGTTACTACAAACAGCCTGAGAAGACCGCTGAAGTCCTGACGGAGGACGGCTGGTTCTCCACCGGAGACTATGGATACCTCAACAAGAAAGAACGCCTCGTCATTACCGGAAGGAAGAAAAACATCATCGTCTTAAGCAACGGCAAAAACATCTATCCGGAAGAGATCGAAGGCTATATCCAGGACATTCCTTACGTAGAGGAAGTGATCGTCAAGGGTCACAAAAACGAAAAAGGCGATGAGACGTCCCTCGATGCGGAAGTATACCTCAGCGAGCCTCACGATGAATCTGAAGTCCTGTCTGACATTCAGAAGAAGCTGTCCATACTTCCGATGTACAAGAATGTTACGCGCGTTGAGATAAGGAAAGACCCGTTCCCCAAGACATCGACCAACAAGATAAAAAGGCAGTACAATTGATACGCATGAAGCCCGGGCTCGACAGCCCGGGTTTTTTTTACAGGTCCTTCCATTGTTTCCGGACCAGCAGGTCCTCTTGTTCTTGACAATAACTCGCAATGTAGGGCACAATAAACGCGTCAGAAGTATCTCAGAGGTAAGATCATGATCTTTTACAGCGATATCCTCATTATGATGATGCCTATGCTCATGCACTGCATGGGCACTACGGCGATGTAAGGATCTATACTGCTGACACAGACCGGTCCATTATCCCCGCGGTGCCTCAGGGCACCGCGTTTTTTTGCGAAAGGAAAAGAAGATGAACTACAACATTGACACACTCTGCGTCCAGGGCGGTTATGTCCCCGGAAACGGCGATCCGGTACAGCTTCCCATCACTCAGAGCACAACGTTCCGCTACACATCCGCCGAGGATATGGGAAAACTGTTTGATCTGGAGTCAGACGGATACTTCTACAGCCGTATCCAGAATCCCACGAATGATCTGGTAGCAGAGAAGATCTGCAAACTGGAAGGCGGCACCGCAGCGATGCTCACCGCTTCCGGACAGGCTGCGACATTTTACTCGATATTCAACATCGCGGAATGCGGAGATCATGTCGTTTCCTGCTCAGCTATCTACGGCGGCTCCTACAATCTGTTTGCAAATACCATGCGCAAGATGGGAATAGAGTTCACCTTCGTGTCGCCTGAGTGTTCAGACGAGGAACTTGAGGCGGCATTCCGTCCCAACACCAAAGCCGTATTCGGTGAGACCATTTCGAACCCTGCGCTGGTCATACTGGATATCGAACGTTTTGCAAAGGCGGCTCATGCCCACGGCGTTCCTCTCATCCTTGACAACACGTTTGCCACCCCCATCAACTGCAGACCTTTTGAATGGGGCGCCGACATAGTGATTCACAGCACCACCAAGTACATGGACGGTCACGCCGGAGCCCTCGGCGGAGCTATCGTCGATTCGGGCAATTTCGACTGGATGGCCCATGCAGACAAATTCCCCGGGCTCACCACTCCCGACCCCAGTTATCACGGCATCGTCTATGCCGAGAAATTCGGCAAGGGAGGCGCTTATATAACCAAATGCACCTCCCAGCTGATGCGTGACTTTGGCTCGATACAGGCTCCTCAAAACGCATATTATCTTAACCTTGGCCTTGAGAGTCTCCATGTAAGAGTAAAAAGACACTGCGAGAACGCTCAGGCAGTTGCCGAGTTCCTGTCTTCCAGCGACATGGTATCCTGGGTCAGCTACTGCGGACTTCCAGGCGACAAATACTATGAACGCGCCAGGAAATATATGCCGAACGGCTCCTGCGGCGTCGTCAGTTTCGGTGTAAAAGGCGGAAGAAGAGCGGCCGAGGTCTTCATGTCCAACCTCAAACTCGCAATGCTTGAGACGCATGTCGCCGACTCCCGCACCAGTTGTCTGCATCCCGCCAGCACCACACACAGGCAGATGAACGACGAAGAGCTCATAGCCGCCGGCGTCCAGCCGGATCAGGTGAGGTTCTCATGCGGCATTGAATCCGCAGAGGATATCATCGCCGATATCAGACAGGCTCTGGAAGCCGCAAGGGAGGCCTGATCCTATGCCCATAAAGATCTCCCGAGATCTTCCCGCATTTGAGACTCTCACGAACGAGAACATATTCGTTATGGATCTCGACAGAGCGACGACTCAGCGAGTCAGGCCGCTAAAGATAGCTATTCTCAACCTGATGCCTACCAAAGTTGAGACGGAGACCCAGCTGCTGCGAATGCTTGGAAACTCTCCCCTTCAGGTAGAAGTCGAGTTCGTACAGACAGCTACCCACATTTCAAAGAATACATCGGCAGCACATATGTCCGCCTTTTACAAGACCATCGATGAGATAAGAGATCAGAACTTTGACGGCATGGTGATCACCGGGGCCCCGGTAGAACACCTCAGATTCGAGGAAGTGGAATACTGGAACGAGCTCTGTGACATCATGGAATGGACTAAAACACATGTGTTCAGCACGTTCCACATATGCTGGGGAGCACAGGCAGCCCTGTATTATCACTATGGGATCGGTAAACATCCACTGCCCGAGAAACTGTTCGGAGTCTTTCCTCATCATTCCGAAGTAAGGAACAGCAAACTGTTCAGAGGTATGGATGATGTATTCATGGCACCTCATTCCAGGCACACTACGGTTCTCAGAGAGGAAATAGAGTCGTGTCCGGAACTTACGATAGAAGCTTCTTCTCCGCAGGCAGGTGTCTACGCTGTCACTGCTATGGACGGCAGACAGGTCTTTGTTTTCGGACACAGTGAGTATGACCGCGGAACTCTTGAGAAGGAATACCTGAGAGACAAAAGTGCAGGACTCCCTATCAAGCCTCCGGTCAATTACTACCCCGATGATGATGATACCCGTGTTCCGAATATGACATGGAGATCGCACGCCAGCCTTATTTATGCAAACTGGCTGAACTACTATGTATATCAGGAGACCCCGTACGATCTTTCAAACGTCAAAAACATGTGACAGAAACAGCCGCCGCAGTTTTATCTACTTCGGCGGCTGCGATATGCAAGTTAACAAAAAAGCCTCATCCTGCAGATGAGGCTTTTGTTATGGCGGAGAGTGTGGGATTCGAACCCACGTGACGTTGCCGTCAAACGGTTTTCAAGACCGCCTCGTTATGACCACTTCGATAACTCTCCATTTATTTCGGGCGGCATCAACTGTGCCGCCCGATTATTGTACTATTTTTAGTTTGTATTGGCAAGCAGACCGTCCATGCTCTTCATGTCGTGTAATCAACGACCGAGATCTCTTTCCCGTCTCTTATGTACACTCTTTCCACTCTTCTGGATATCCCGCAGAGGATCTCATAGTTGATGGTCCCGGCAAGTGCTGCAACGTTGTCCACGCTGATCGGGCTGTCCTCGCCGAAGAGTATCACCTGGTCTCCTTCATGAACATCTACAGACGAGACGTCCAGCATCATCTGATCCATGCAGATATTACCTATGATAGGAACTACTGTATCGTTTACAAACGCGTATCCCCTGTTGGACAGGACCCTTGGATATCCGTCCGCATATCCTATGGCTACTGTCGCCACTTTCATATCTGCATCGCAACGGAATTTTCTTCCGTATCCCACTGTCTCTCCGGGATGGATCTCTTTCACGAGGGAGACTGTCGTCTTGAGGGTCATGACGGGTCTCAGATCAACTTCCTCCAGAGGCTTTCCATTGGGAGAACACCCGTAAAGCACTATGCCTGGTCTTACCATCGTATGGTGGTAGGATGTCATGAAGATCATCGCTGCGGAATTGCAGCAATGAACTCTCTCGAAATCTATTCCCTTTTTCTGCAATTCCCAGATAACATCGGAGAACCTGTCATGCTGAAGCCGGGTGAATTCTTCGGAACTGCTGGTGTCCTCATCTGCAACTGCAAAATGAGTAAAGATCCCTGTTGCGTTCAGGCCGGGAAGGTACACCGCACGCTCGATCTCCGAAACGCATTCGCTGAGATTTGCTGCACAGAAACCGATCCTGCTCATTCCGGTATCTACCTTTATATGTACATTTACCGTAACGTCAGCTTTTACAGCAGCTTCGCTGAGTTCTCTTGCATATTCTGCCCCGAGAACGGTCTGAGTGATCCCCATTTCAAACAGGTCTGCTGCATTTTCCGTAGGAGTATATCCCAGGATCAGGATAGGTTTTGATATGTTTGCTTTGCGAAGTCTCTTTGCTTCCATGAGATTCGATACCGCAAACCAGTCGGCAAACTCTGAAAGAGCGTTTGCCACCTCAACATCTCCGTGTCCGTAGGCGTCTGCTTTGATCACCGCCATCAACGCCACTCCGTCCTTGAGCATTCCTTTAAGCTGTTCGCAATTGTGTCTGAGATTGTCCAGGTTTATCTCCGCCCAGGTCCTTTTCAGTTTCTCCACGGATTCTCCCCCATCACTAACAGTGTCAATCTGTCTGATTCATAGTTTACTCTTCTGTATAAAGAAGATCATATTGCATATATTATAGCCCATAGTCGGTTCCATTTCAGCACAAAGAACTGTCCGCTTTACGGTGTATTGTACAAAAAGTATCTATAAGAACAATGTTTCTGCTTTTATTCCCATGTCATGACGAAATCCGTTTTGCACAAAAAAGGACCTCTATTTTTGTTATGCATTATTCACATAAATTATAATAATATCCTGTACTTTTATTGTAGAATATATGTAGAACCTTAGAAGGAGGTTACCGAAATGAAAGTCAAAACATCAGGCCACGGTCTGAATCTGAGGCAAAGTTTCATCGACAATGCCAACAAGCGTCTTCAGAAGTTCGACAGATTCTTCAACGAAGAGGCTGATGCCGCGGTAAATGTGGATCTGGAAAAAGACCGCTATACTGTCGAGATCACTGTGAAGAGCCGCGGATTCTTCTACAGGACTGAACGCACTGCCACAGACCTTGATTCCGCCTTCCGTGAATCTGTAGACCTCATGATGAGGCAGATCGTTAAGAACAAGAGCAAACTCGGAAACAGAGTCAAAGTCAAAGAGGTCGAACTGGCCGGCGAAGAACTGGATCTTGAGCCCGTATCCGACGAAGAGCAGGAATATCGCATCGCGAGAGAGAAGCGGTTCGTTATCGAACCGATGAGCGAGCAGGAAGCGATCCTTCAGATGAACATGCTGGGACACACATTCTTTATGTTCCGCAACGCGGATACGAACGAACTAAACATCGTATACCGCCGTCATGATGATTCATACGGCTTGCTAGTTCCCGTTAACTGATATACAATTAGCACAACGGCGCCGCGGACCGCGCGGCGCCTTTCTTTTTTCGGAGTTTCTATGTATAGACTTGTTGCTACATGCGGATTTGGCCTGGAATCTGTTCTGGCCTATGAGTTGAGACACCTCGGTTTCGATGGCGTTGATGTACATGACGGGCGCATCTTTTTTGATGCCGATGAATACGGCATAGCTAAAGCCAATATCTGGCTTCGCACCGCTGAAAGAGTACTGATAGTTCTGGACGAATATCCCGCGCCGAATTTTGACGCCCTGTACGACGGTGCTTTTTCATCCGACTGGTCTTCCGTATTGTCATCCAAAGATGCATTTCCAGTTAAAGGGTACAGTCTCAACAGCAAGCTGACGAGCATTCCTGCCTGCCAGGCAGTCCTGAAAAAAGCAATCGTCGAAAAGATGAAGGTACAGTATTCCACTCAGTTTCTGCCTGAGAGGGGAACCGAGAAAAAGATAAGGTTCTCCATAGTCAAGGATATCTGTACTCTGATGCTGGATACTTCCGGCGACGGCCTGCACAAGAGGGGTTACCGTCCCCTTCTGAATGAAGCTCCCATCAGAGAGACTCTGGCCGCAGGAATGACTGATTTTGCCAGAGTGTATGATGACAGCACCGTGATAGACCCTTTCTGCGGTTCCGGAACCATCATAATAGAATCAGCCATGAGAGCCATGAATATGGCGCCGGGCATAAACAGACGATTTGCTGCCGAAGAGTATGATATCATCGGCAAAGAGATCTTCGATGAAGTTCGGGCAGATGCAAGTTCTCAAGTCAGAAAGGATGTCATGTTCCGCGGCATAGGTTCAGATATCGATGAGTCTGCGGTCCGGATCGCTGCCGAGAACGCGAGACGGGCAGGAGTCGCTCACCTGTGTTCTTTCTCTGTCGCTGACGCAAGAGAACTGAACCCCGTTGCCGGGTCACTGATAATAACAAATCCGCCGTACGGTGAGAGACTGTCAAGTCCGGAAGAAGCAGAAAAACTGTGTTCGGAATTCGGAAAAAGGATCATAAACGGCGGTCAGCGCGGCACTTATGTTATCAGCAGCCTTCCGGATTTTGAAAAGTATTTCGGAAAGCAGGCTTCCCGCCGCAGGAAGCTGTATAACGGAATGATCCCATGCCAGCTGTTCATGTATTTCGGCGAAAAAAAGAGACAGAACTGAATCGGTGCTGTCTCTTTCCGGGCCCGGCCTTGTATGGCCGGCCTTTTTTAGTTAATCCGGAATCCTGCAGACATCGGTCCATTTCTGCGGTCTCGAATACTTTTCCAGTTCCTCAATGGTCAGCTCTATGGCGCTGTTGCTGCTGCCGCATGCGGGAAATACGGTTTCAAATCTTTTCAGCGAGTCATCCAGATACACCTCGACCCCGCTGTTAACGGCGAATGGACACACTCCCCCGACAGCGTGGCCGATCAGTTTCACGGCATCATCTGCAGACAGCATCCTGGCCTTGGTCCCAAATGTTCCTTTGAATTTATGGTTATCTATCCGCGCATCTCCTGCAGCAACTATGAGTACCGGTCTCCCGTTGACCGAGAACGAAAGCGTTTTTGCTATCCTGCAAGGTTCACATCCCAATGCCGAAGCCGCCAGATCCACCGTGGCACTTGATACATCAAATTCTCTTATCCTCTCTTCTATACCTTCTTTTCTGAAGTATTCCCTGACTTTATCGATAGACATTTTTACTCCCAACGAAAAAGATCCGCATTATGCGGATCCCGTGTTCTGATGACTGAAATCATTCAGTCTATTCCGGTTATGTCTTCATAGACCCTTTCGTCAACCGCGGCATAGCCGAGTTTTTCACGGGCGATCCTCTCTATGTATTCCGCTTCGGTGCCGGACATCATATGTCTGAGCTCATCATTTTCCAGCTGTGCGATCTCTATCTGCTCAGTTATAAGATTGAGCTGCTGCTTCTGCTCATAAAGCCTGACACGTATAGAGACGACATTTATAAGCAGATAAACACAGAAAAGAGAAAGAAGAATAAGAATGAATCTCCTCCGGTTGATGTAACCGGTGAGTTCCTTCTTTTCTTTCTCGGTCATGTTGTTTGCGGCAAATCTCATGTTGCGTACCAGTCCCTTTGCTGCATCAGTGTATGATCATGTACATCTGCTTGGCCACATCCTTCGATTGAGTCTCCGTTATCTTGAGCACCTTAAACTTCGTCACCGTCTCCCCCATCGTGATCTCTACGATATCTCCGACTTTGACGTCATAGGAAGCCCTCACAGGACGGCCGTTAACAGATACGCGTTCTGCGTCACACACTTCGTTCGCTACTGTCCGTCTCTTGATTATTCTGCTGACTTTGAGGAATTTATCTATACGCATATGGTCTCTTGTTTGCAGTTCGGTCCCAAGCACAGCCTGGGACCGATCATTGTTCATTAATTATTTAACTGCATCCTTAAGGGCTGCGCCGGCAGTGAATTTCGGGCTGCGGGAAGCAGCGATCTCGATCTTCTCTTTTGTCGCGGGGTTGATGCCCTTGCGTGCAGGACGCTCTTTAACTTCAAAACTGCCGAAGCCGACGAGCTGTACCTTCTCTCCCTTTACCAGGGCTTCCTTTACACAGTCAAATACTGCATTGACAGCATTGGCGGCGTCTTTCTTTGTCATTCCAACTTTCTTTGCAACTTCTGCAGTGAGTTCAGTCTTTGTCATTTTTCTTTTTCTCCTTCTGTTTTTTTAGATTCAGCCCAAAGCATGTTGAGCTGATCCAAATCTGATTTTTTCATATCTATACCGCGTTCAGCGGCTAAATCCTCAACGATCCTGAATCTCTCGGCAAACTTCTCACAGGCTCTTGTCAGTGCGAGCTCCGAGTCTGCCGGAATGAATCTGGCTACATTGACTGCGGAAAACAGTATATCACCCAGTTCTTCAAACGGATCACCGTCTCCGTTAAGTGCTTTTCTTAACTCACTGATCTCACTTTCCAGATCAGTAATTGCCTCATTGATATCTCTGTAGTCGAAGCCGGTATATGCTGCCCTCTTCTGAACTTTCTGGCTTCTGATAAGAGCAGGATATGCTTTCGGGACGTCATCTATGGCATCAGAGCCTGTTTTTTGCTTCTTTTCGCCCCTCTTTATCTCTTCCCAGTTTTTGAGAACAGCTTCCGAGTCTTCTGCGATTATGTCCCCGAACACGTGGGGATGGCGGAGGACCATCTTCTTGCATAGAGCATCAGCCACATCGTCCAGATCGAATACACCTTTTTCCCTCTCGATCTCAGCGTGCAGTGCGATGTTCATCAGCATATCGCCAAGTTCTTCTTTGAGATTTTCAGTGTTTTCCCTGTCGATAGCCTCTACAGCTTCATATGTCTCCTCGATCAGGTCCTGCCTTATTGACTCATGAGTCTGGGTCTTGTCCCACGGACAGCCCGTTACAGGATCTCTGAGACACTTCATCAACAGAGGTACATCATCCAGTGTATACTGCGGTTTTATCCTGAATTCCGACATAAAAATTCTACCCTAGTACATGTATTTTTTCAAGTAGAGCAACTATTCTGGGCCCTCCCGGCAGGCTCATAAGTTCCTCTCGGTTCACAAGCTTAAACAGCAGCACCATAACGATGTATACCGCTGCGGCGATCGCGCAGGATACAAGCGTAGACAGCCTGCCCGGGATCAGTTTCACAAGTCCTATATGGCTGAAACGTGCTACCACTCCGGTCACCACACCGGCAAACAGAGGCTTTACTATCGTCTTTACTGTATCTATCCTGATCCCTGTCTGTTTTGAGATGATTATCAATCCGATAATACAGATCGAACTGTAGCAGATCAGATTTCCCATTGCCGCCGCTTTGATGTTCAGCGAGGGGATCGATACCAACGCATAGTTTACAAGCACCTTCAGAGCACATCCAACAGCCATCAGCTTTACCGGAAGATCTATCTGACCCAGTGCCTGGAACATCATATTCACAAAGCTGGTCATACAGACGGCGATCGCCGCGATCCCGAGCACGGACAGCATCGGAGAGGCAAGTTTCGTACCGATCGGAAGTGACGGATACAGCAGCTGCAGCAGCGGTTCGGACATGAATGCTATTCCGAGTCCTGCAGGCGCGGCGATGAGCATCGTGATCCCCATCATGGTCTCTATGTGTTCCTTGACCTTGGCTGTATCCCCTTTGTTCAGGGCTGTCGTGATATGAGGAAGGGCGCTGGTGCCAAAGTTGGCGGTAATAGTCGGGATGAGATCAAAGAGAGGTATTCCGTATCCATACACTTCATACAGATAGTTTGCCATCTCAGGAAACTCTACCCCGGATCTCTCAAGAAGACCGCCGTGCGATGCGAGAAGAGTGGGCAGATCATTCTCTATTACCCCGTTAAGACATCTTATCACCGTAACATTGTCTATCAGGCTGGTGACTCTCAGCGTGATCGCCGACAGAGCAAGAGGAAACCCGTATCTGAGGATCTGCTTTCTCAGTACTGAAAGTCTCTCTGCCTCCGGGCTTGAATCTATCTGCTCCTGTGTGACGGATCCGCCTTTTCTCTTGTAATAGATCAGCAGACTGAAAAACGCGGCAGCTGTAGAAACCGTCACTGAAGATATCGCACCCGCCGCGGCAACTGCGAGAATGGCCGCAGATGCGGACGCTGCCGTCTCAGCCTTGCCGAGGACGGTTCCGTACGCAGCGTATTCCGTCCTCATGAGGTAACTCAGAAAGTAAGCTGCGCCGTACCCGAAGACAGCTTTGAAGATGACCTCCACCACATCCGACATCGCGGTGGGATACATGTTTGACAGTCCCTGGTAATATCCTCTGTATGAGCTCATCACGCAGCTGAAGAAGATAGATGGTGCTACCGAAAGCACGCAGAGGAAAGCCTTGGGATTCTGCATGAACCCTGCCGTAAGAGGTCTCGCAGCCAGCATGAGACACAGGGAACCGATGGCTCCGATAACCGCGAAAAGCTTGAGCGATTCCTTTCTCAGGTTCTCGACATCCCTGTAACGGCCTGTGGCTGCATATCCTGCCACAAGCCTCGAGACCGCCACCGGGAACCCGACGACAGCCACTGCATAAACGGCGCTGTAGATGTTGT
>JAEEGL016102629.1_pt1 | contig 18132 bp, 17 predicted proteins | sample 9134231 | NCBI WGS metagenome assembly JAEEGL01 (sample SAMN16246548, study PRJNA631951) | gut metagenome | biome: gut microbiome; feature: rumen; material: fiber-attached | host: Bos | place: Iran: Karaj | collected 2018-10 | reverse complement strand
TCTTCGCTTTGGGCGCTTTGGTTTCGCTCCTGTTCCCGAGGCAATGGAGGGAACTGCCGCTTTCCGCCCACCTCTGCCTGCTGGCAGCGCTGCTGGATGAGACGATCCAGATCTTTTCCGACCGGGGAGTTCAGGTGCCGGATGTGTGGCTGGACTTCGGGGGAGCGATCACGGGCATCTTTCTCCTTTTCCTGCTGCGTGGCCTCCTTTCAGGAAAGGGGAAAAAGCAGGTTCACGGATTCTGAGGAAACGCCGAAGGCTCCCGGGCTTTCGGCGTAATGCCCTTCCGCTTACTCGATATTTTTTATTTTATCAAGATTTAGCTTGATTTATGAGTACAATAATGCTACAATTCGGCTGAGGTGATCCCTATGGCGCTGTGTGATATTCTGCGTTCCCTCCGGGTGGAACGGGGCTGGTCCCAGCAGGAGCTGGGGCAGAAGCTGGAGGCCATGGGCTGCGGCACGTCCCAAAAGGCGGTATCCCGCTGGGAGCGGGGCAGCTCGGAGCCCAACATCCGGCAGTTCGTGGCTCTCTGCGAGCTGTACGATGTGCGGGATGTTCCCGCCGTTTTCGGCGGCAGAAGCAGCCGGGAAACGCTGAACGCCCTGGGAAAGAAGCGAGTGCTGGAATACATTCGTCTGCTGGAGCAGGATGCGGAGTTTTCTCTTCAGCCCAGGGAGCGGAAGCATGGCGTTCTTCGCACCCTCCCTCTCTACGATCTTCCGGTCTCCGCCGGCACCGGGCAGTTTCTGGACAGCAGCGACTATACGCTGATGGAGGTGGACGAAACGGTGCCCCTGGCCGCCACCTTCGCCGTCCGCATCCGGGGAGACAGCATGCTCCCCCGCTTTGCTGACCGCCAGATCGTCTTCGTCCGGCAGCAGCAGACCCTGGAGCCCGGGGAAGTCGGCATTTTCGTTCTGGACGGGGATGCCTACTGCAAGCTTCTCTCCCGGGAGGAGGGCACGCAGCTCGTCTCTCTGAACCCGGCCTACCCGCCCATCCCCGTCCGGGAATTCAGCGAGCTTCGCATTCTTGGCAAGGTCCTTGCCTGATATTACGGAACAAAGGCGATGGAGTTCTGACATGCAGCAGTTCTCCATCGCCTTTCTTTACGCAAGCCGCCGGTCTACGAATTCCCGGAGCTTTCTCTGCACACGCTCCCGGTCCACCGGATAGCTCATGCCGTGGGCAGCCCCCTCCACCAGCACCAGCTCTTTTTCCGAGACACAGGCCTGATAGCTCTCCTTCGACATCTCCGGCGGAACGAAATCATCCGCCAGGCCGTGAATGAAGAGTACGGGGAGCTTCGTCCGCTTCAGGGCCTCCACGGTGCTTGCGTCCTTCAGGCCGAAACCAGCAAGGCTCCGGGTGAAAAGCTCCAGCAGCGCCGTGGAGAGGTTCAGGGGGATCCCCTTGGTTTTCCCGGCCACATGCCGGATGATGGCATAGGGGGTGGTGAAGCCGCAGTCGGCGATGATGCCCCGGACATTGGCGTCAAAGGCCGTATCCGAAGCCATCAGCACCGTGGCGGCGCCCATGCTGAGGCCGCCGAGGAGCAGGGGCGCCTCTTTTCCCAGCTTTTCCGCCATGCAGCTCACCCAACGGGCCAGGTCCTTCCGCTCCTTCACCCCATAGGTGATGTATTTTCCCTCCGAGCGGCCCTGGGCCCGCTCGTCCACCAGCAGGAGATTCAGGCCCAGGCTGTGATAAAAGGGCAGGGCCATGCCGAAGTCCATCTTCCAGGAGCTGCGCCAGCCGTGGAAGAGCAGCAGCGTTCCCCGGGCGTTCTCCCGGGGGACAAAGATGCCCCGAAGTCGGAGGCCGTCCTCGCTGCGGATCTCCAGCTCCTCCGTCTGCTGCTCCTCCATAAACCGCTTTCCCGCCAGGATATCCTCCGTCCAGGCTCCCAGGCCCCGCTTTCGCAGGTACTCCGGATCCCAGGGGTTTTCCGCCTTCCGGCGGCCGCAGGTGAAATCCAGCAGGAAAAAGCCGGCAGCCGCCAGGAGCAGCAGAAGGACGGCGGCAAGGATGACAATGATCCAGATCGCACTCACCGCAGCACCCCGTCAGATCTCCGTAAAGCTGTAGCGCTGCCGGACGCCGCTGAGATCCAGGTCGATGATCACGGTCCCGTCCGGCAGCACATCCTTCTCCAGCCGGAGGTTTTTATCCCCATGGCGGCTGCGGACATAGGCCTCCGGGTCCTCCAGCTCCCTTTCCTCCATGAAAACATCCCGCATCTGATTGCCGGAACACTGGTTGAAAATCTCGTGAACGATCTCATATTCCTTCATGGACAGCCCTCCCTTTTTTTCCTGATGCTATCATATGCGCCGGGAAAATGCAAACCCGGAATTGCATTCCGCCTGTAAATCGTATACAATATATCGAAACAGGAAGCGAGGGAGGAATCATCATGCCAATGTACGCGGAATACGCCCTGGCGGGTAGGACCGCCATCGTCACCGGCGCCGGGACCGGCATCGGCCGTTCCTGCGCCGAGGAGCTGGCCAAGGCCGGGGCCAGGGTGGCTCTCTTCGGGCGCCGGATGGAAAAGCTGGAGGAGACAAAGGCCCTCTGTCTCCCTTACGGCCAGCCGGTGCTGGCCCTCAGCGTGGATGTCAGCGACCCGGGGCAGGTGCGGGAGGGCGTCGCCAGGGTCACCGCCGAGCTGGGAAGCGCGGAGATCCTCATCAACAACGCGGGGATCGAATCCCGGCTGAAGCCCGGGGAGAGCTTTTTCGGAACGCTCTTCGACAAGCTGACGCCGGAGGAATACATCCGTTTCTTCGAGATCCATACCCTGGGCCATTATCTTATGTGCAATGCCGTGATCCCCGGCATGCAGGCGCGGCACTTCGGACGGATCGTGAACATCACCTCCGTCACCGGCGTCAACGGAGCCTACTCCACTCCCGGCTACACGGCCTCCAAGGCCGGGGCCATCTGCCAAACCAAGGCCTTTGCACAGAAATACGGCAAGGACAACATCACCGTGAATTCCATCTCCCCCGGCATGGTGGACACCCCCATGAAGTGCGACGCCACCCCGGAGGAATACGAGGCGGTGAAGAACATGACGCCCCTGGGCCGGGTGGCCCAGCCCATCGACATCGCCAGGGTGGCCCTGTTCTTCGCCCAGGAAAACCTTTTCGTCACCGGCCAGAACCTGATCGTCGACGGTGGCTCCAATAATCTGTAAAGGAGGATACAGCCAATGAGATGCAAAGCGGCCCTGGTCCCCTCCATGGGACCCGACGCCATTGACCGCATCGTGGTGGAGGAGGTGGAGCTGGCAGAGCCCCGGGAGGACGAGGTCCGCCTGAAGGTCATGACCTGTACCATCTGCCACAGCGACATCCATGCCCTCACCGGGGAGCATGGGGAGTACGAGGGACCCGGCATGGCCGGTCACGAGATCGCCGGCATTGTGGACAAATGCGGCAGCAAGGTCAGCTATGTCAAGCCCGGCGACCGGGTCATCTGTTCCGAGGTGCGGCAGGGCTGCGGTCAGTGCATTCCCTGCATGAAGGGGCACCCCTGGCAGTGCACCGCCCATCCCCGCACCGACGAGTGCTTCCGCATTCCCGGCTGCCACACCCGCCTGAACGGGGAGCGGATCATTCAGACCTGCTCCGGCACCAGCGGCTTCGCGGAATACACCAATGCCCACGAGTCCATGCTCTGCAAGCTGGACGACGACATCCCCTTCGAGATCGGCAGCGCCCTGGCCTGCGGCTTCATGTCCGGCTTCGGCGCGGTGCTGAACCGCTGCAGGGTCCAGCCCGGGGAGAGCTTCGCCGTCATCGGCTGCGGCGGCGTGGGCCTCAGCGCCATCATGGGGGCAAAGCATGCGGGCGCCTGCCCCATCATCGGCATCGACACCATGCCCGCCAAGCTGGAGGCGGCCAAGAGCTTCGGCGCCACTCACGTGCTGAATCCCAGGGAGTGCGACGTGGTGGAGGAAGTGAAGAAGATCACCGGTTTCGGCAGCGAGCACTGCGTGGTGGCCGTGGCGGGCAAGGGTCTGAAGCGCCAGGCCATGGACCTCTGCGCCGACTGGGGCCAGGTGGTGGTGGTAGGCCACGGCCATCCCAGGGACGAGGGCTGCGGCGAACTGAGCTACTTCGACTTCCTTCTCAGCAAAAGGCTCACCGGCTGCGTCATGGGCGGCGTCACCCTGCGGCGGGACGTGCCCAAGTATATGGAGATGTACCGAAACGGACAGATCGACATTGACCGCCTGCTGACCCACCGCTTCCCCCTGGAGGACATCCGGGAGGCCCTTTACGATTCCACCCGGGGCGCCCTGAAAAACGTGGTAGTCATCGGTCGGGAATAAGGAGGAGGCACCCATGATCGAAGTCAAGCTGACCGACCGGGAAAAGGCCATCCTGGACGGAAAGGAAGGCAAGGTGGCCCGTATCTGCATGGAGTATCTGGTGGAGGCCTGCCAGATCGCCGGGGCGGAGAAGCTGGTGGAGCTGGACGGCACCGGGGATTTCCACACCCCCGGCAACGACATGTCCCCCTACCACAGCTTCACCTACGAGGACCTGGAGGAGCTGGTGGCCCAGGGCGGACACTTCGCCATCCCCACCTTCGCCAACAAATCACCCTTCCCGGAGCAGGCCCCCATCCACGGCTGGGAGAAATGCAACGTATGCTCCTACCGTCAAGCTGGGGTACGGCAGGACGATCCGAAGTTTCACGAGCAGGCCATGCACGAGGATTACTTCCGGCTCCTGCGGAAGATGGGGCTGCTGACCACCCAGTCCTGCGCCAATTATCTCACCATGACCTACTGGCCCGGCATCGGCCAGCACTGCAGCTGGTTCGAGAGCAGCCAGATCCCCTACTGCAACGCCGTCCTGGGGGCCAGGACCAATTTCGACGGCTCCTTTGCCACCTGCTTTCTGGGCCGGGCACCCTATTACGGCATGCACGTGACGGAGAACCGCTACGGCACGATCCTGGTGAAGACCGACCGGCTCATCCATACGGACCTGGAGTGGGACGTTTTCGGCTATGCCGTGGGCTGCGACGTGCAGTGCTCCGTCCCGGTCCTCACCGGCACCGCCAGGCCCACCACCACCCAGTTCCAGAAGCTGAACAGCGCCATCCACACGGGGGGCGGCGTTCCCATGTACCACATTCCCGGCAGCACCCCGGAGGCTCCCACCCTGGAATTCGCCTTCGGGGGGAAGAAGCCTCAGCGGGAAACCCTCATCGGGGAGGCAGAGCTTCGGGCCGCCTACGAATACCTGAACTACCACAGCACCGACAAGGTGGACATGGTCTATCTGGGCTGCCCCCACCTGAACATCGTGGAGCTGGAGAAAATCGTCCGGAAAATGGAGGGCAAAAAGGCCGTGATCCCCTTCTGGGTCATGACAGCTCCCTGGCTCTACGACGTGGCCAGGAATATGGGCTATGTGAAGATCCTGGCCGACGCGGGGGTGACCCTGCTCTCCGGGGCCTGCCTCGCCGCCATGGGCGCGGTGCCCGAGGGGGTGGAGTGCATCGCCGTAGACACCGCCAAGCAGGCCAACTACGTCACCGGCTGCTATCCCGACGAGGACGAGCAACTGCAGGTCTGCTACGGCACCACCGACGAGTGCATCGACGCCGGGCTGACGGGCTTCTGGCACGGGGAATGGAGGTAACGGCATGAAAAAGATCCGCATTCGGGGCCGGGCCGAATGGCCCGGAAAGGTGGAGGCGGAGGCGCTGGTCTCCCCCATGCCCCTGCAGGGCTTTACCAATGTAAAGCCGGAGCGGGGCTACACCACCGAGCGCAATCACCCGCTCTTCAAGGTCCCCTACACGGGCAAGGTGCTGGTATTCCCCTCCCCCAGGGGCTCCGGGGGCTTCATGATGTACGGCTTCGGAGACCGGAAGCCCGCCGCCTTTGTCCACACGGTGGCCAGCCCCGTGAACGTCCTCTGCACCCTTCACGCCCACGTTCCCAGCATGACGGACTTTGAAGAGGATCCCATGCAGTATATCGAGACCGGGGACATGGTGCTGGTGAACGCCGACGAAGGCTATATCGAGATCACCAAGAAGGAGTGAGGCCGATGAAGAGCATTTCGGAACCCGCACGGCAGCTGCCGGTGCGCCGGAGGTGCCAGGTCCTGGTGGCCGGAGGCGGCATCGCGGGCATCGCGGCGGCCCTGGCCGCGGCCAGAGGCGGGAAGGATGTGCTGCTTCTGGAGCGGGAATACGCCCTGGGCGGCATGGCCACCCTGGGCCTGGTCACCATCTATCTTCCCCTCTGTGACGGTCAGGGGCACCAGCTCTGCTTCGGCATTGCGGAGGAGCTGCTGAAGCTCAGCATCCGGCATGGGGCCGAGGCCAACTATCCCGCCGCCTGGCTGGAAGCGGACAGCCTGCAGGAACGCATCGACAAGCGGTACATGACCCAGTTCAACCCCCATCTCTTTGCCATGCGCGTGGAGCAGCTTTTGACAGAGTCCGGGGTCAGCATCCTCTACGGCAGCGTGGTCTGCCAGGCGGTCCTGGAGGGGGACCGGATCACCCACGTGATCATCGAGAACAAGTCCGGCCGCAGCGCAGTGGAGGCGGAGAGCTTTATCGACTGCACCGGGGACGCCGACCTCTGTCACCTGGCCGGGGCGCCTACCGCCCTGCACGGCGGGGGCAACGGCCTGGCCGGGTGGTACTACTACCAGTCCGGGGGCAGCGTGCAGCTGAAGATGTTCGGCCTGGCGGATGTGGCCCAGGATACCTCCGCGGAAGCGCGGCGGAAGCAGGAAAAGGACGGAGAGCGTTATCAGGCCGTAAAGGTAGCCAGCCTGGACCCCGGCTTCCGTTTTTCCGGCGTGGACGGCCAGGAGCTCAGCGACAGCATCCTGGCGGTTCACCGGAAGATGTACGACGATATCATGGGCCACCGGGAATCCGACGAAAGCTATCTCCCCGTTACCATGTCCGCCATTCCCCTGGTCCGCATGTCCCGGCGGCTCTGCGGGGCCTATACCCTGGACGAGAGCGAGGACCACGTCTCCTTCCCCGACAGCATCGGCATGACGGGAGACTGGCGGAACCGGGGTCCTGCCTTCGAGCTGCCCTTCCGCACTCTCTACTGCGCCGGCGTCCGGAACCTTCTGGCCGCGGGGCGGGACATCTCGGTGACGGACCGGATGTGGGACATCACCCGGGTCATCCCCGGCTGCGCCGTCACCGGAGAGGCGGCGGGGACCGCCGCAGCCCTGGGCAGCGACTTTCCCGGCCTGGACACGGCGGTCCTGCAGCAGCGGCTCCGGGCCGGGGGTGTAAAGCTGCATCTGAAAGAAGTACTGTAACGCCCCGTCTGAACAGGGCGTATGGAGGAAAAGAAAGATGAAATCGAAACTGACCCCCAAGGAAAACTATCTGCGCCTGGCCCGGGGGGAGTGCCCGGACTGGATCCCCCTCTATACCATGGGCTTTCCCGGCTATAAGGGAGAGAGCGCCACCCGCATTGTTGGTCCGACGCTGCTGGATGAAACGCACCTCTCCTCCGCCCCTGAGGGCATCTATTACGATTGCTGGGGCGTGAAATACATGGCCAATGCCTCCACCAATTTTGCCTGCATCCCGGCCCCCAACAGCTTCCTGCTGAAGGACATCACCAAATGGCGGGACGTGATCAAGGCGCCCCAGGTGCCGGAGCATATCGACTGGGAGCGGCTGGCGAAGGAGGACTACAAAAAGGCGGACATCGACCGGAGTCAGAGCGCCGTCATGGCCACCATCGGCCTGATGCCCTTCCAGCAGCTCATCGCCTTCATGGGCTTTACCGAGGCCTTCATGGCCCTGTATGAAGAGCCGGAGGAGTGCAAGGCTCTGCTGAACTTCATGGCCGACGTCTATATGCCCATCGCCCAGGCAACGGTGGACTACTACGATCCGGACATCGTCTACCTTCTGGACGACAGCGCCTCCGCCCTGAACCCCTTCATCTCCGTGGAGATGTACCGGGAGTTTCTGAAGCCCATCTACCTCCGCCTCACGAAGCCCGCCCGGGACCGGGGCATTCCCATCCAGTTCCACAACTGCGGCCGCTGCGAGGACTACATCGACGATATGCTGGACCTGGGCGTGCGGATCCTGGATCCGGCCCAGCCCATCAACGACCTGACAGGCATCAAGAAAAAGTACGCCGGAAAGCTTTCCCTGGCGGGAGGCTTCATCTGGAATCCCCCCTCCGACTGGCCCGACACCAGCGAGGAGACCGTGCGGCAGATGGTGCGGGACTGCATCGACAAGTACGCTCCCGGCGGCGGCTATGCCTTTTGCGGCATGGTCCTGGCAGGTTACGGAGACGAGGCCTCCGCCCGTGCCAACAGCTGGATGACGGACGAGAGCTATGTCTACGGCAGGGACTACTACCTGAAATAAGCCATTACAGTTTGTCCGGCGCTTCCTCTGCTGGGGGCGCCGGACCGTTCTGTTCACAGGGTCTCCAGAAATCGCCGGACCGCCAGAGAGGCGGTTTTTCTGCTCCTCAGGGCCAGGCCCAGGTCCCGGTAGGCGGGCACGTCCAGCCGCCGGACCGCCACCCGGCAGGCGCTGTGCCGCAGCGCCATGGACGGAAGGATGCTGACTCCCAGGCCCCGCTCCACCAGGCTGAGGATGGCCTGCTCATCCCAGGTGGTCAGACGAATGTGGGGATAAACGCCGCAGTCCCGCAGCAGCCGGGAGACCGAGGAGGTTTCCTCCTTCTCCAGAAGGAGGAAGGGCAGGTCCACAAAGGCGGCAACGGGAAATATCGTCCCCTCCGCGCCCCGATGGTCTTCCGGCAGGACGGCCAGCAGCTCGTCCTGCTCCAGGAACACCGTTTCCAGCTCCGGAGATGCCGGAAGGTCCAGGACCGCCAGGTCCACCTGCCCGCTGAGAACCCAGCTCTCCACTTCCCGCTGGTCCCCGATGCGCAGACTGTAGTCGATGTTGGGATACGCCGCCTGAAAGGCCGCCACCGCCTCCGGAAGCCACCCGGCAGCCACGCCGGCAATGGCGCCGAAGCGGATCAGGCCCGACCGAAGCTCCCCCAGCTCGTCCACCTGCATCCGCAGCTTTTCATATTCCAGGCAGACGCTCCGGGCAAAGGGCAGCAGCTTCATTCCGTCGGAGGTGAGACGGACGCCGCCCTTCCCCCGCTCCAGCAGCGTCACCTTCCATTCCTCCTCCAAGTCCCGGATCATCCGGCTGACGCCGGACTGAGTGTAGTGCAGCTTTTCCGCCGCCCTGGTAAAGCTGCCGCTGGCTGCAGTCTCCACAAAGGCCTGGTACTTCTGCAGGTTTACATCCATTTTCCTCTCCGCTCCTTCTGCTATGAGAAAACGTCATGACATCCATGATATTTATTCGCTTTTGTTATCGGTCGCTCTATGTTACAGTAAATCCATTAAGAATTCAAGTCCGGCGGGAGATGGAAATGGGACTTTATCAGAATCGCATCGTGGTCAAGGCGGGCACCTCCACCCTGATGAACGAGCTGGGCAGAAGTGACCTGAAAACCATGGAGCTGCTCTGCCGGGTCCTCAGCGACATCCACAACGCCGGATACCAGGTCATCCTGGTCTCCTCCGGGGCCATCGCCTTCGGCAGCGGGAAGCTGGGCTTTCGCAGCAGGCCGGAGAGCATCCGGGATCAGCAGGCCGCCGCCGCCGTGGGCCAGTGCAGTATGCTGGACCTGTACGACCGGTTTTTCAACGCCTACGACACCACCATCGCCCAGATCCTTCTCACCGGGGACGACCTGGAGCAGGCAGCCCGGCGGGAAAACCTGCTGAACACCTTCGACACGCTGCTGCGCCTGGAGGTGATCCCCATCGTCAACGAGAACGACTCCGTCAATTTCACGGAGATCGAGTCCGAGGATCATCTCTTTGGGGACAACGACCTGCTCTCTGCCGAGGTGGCGGTGCTCTGCCGGGCGGGAAAGCTGGTGATCCTGTCGGATACCGGCGGTCTCTACGACCGGGATCCCCGTCTTTATCCGGAGGCGAAGCTCCGCAGCGTGGTGGAGCGTATGGACGAAAGTCTTTACGGTCATTTGGGCACCCGGGGCTCCCGCCGGGGAACCAGCGGCATGAAAACCAAGCTCCGGGCAGCGGAACGGGCCACCGCTGCCGGAACGGAAACCTGGATCGTCAGCGGCAAGGACCCTGCCGCCCTCTATGACGTGATGCAGTCCAAACCCACCGGCACTCGCTTTTTGGCGAAGCAATAGACAAACATAGGAACGGAGGTCCGGCATATGCAAATCACTGAAATCATCGTATTCGTCGTCTATCTTCTCTTTATGATCGGTATCGGCGTTCACTTCTTTCTGAAGTCGAAAACCGGCGGCGAGAAGACCTACTTCCTGGGCGGGCGTGAAATGGGCCCCTGGGTATCCGCCCTCTCGGCCGGCGCCTCGGACATGAGCGCCTGGGTCCTGATGGGCCTCCCCGCCTCCATCTACGCGGCGGGCATCGGCCAGGCTTGGATCGCCATCGGCCTCGCCATCGGCTACGCACTGAGCTGGCTTATCGAGGCTCCCCGTCTCCGGCGCTTCTCCATCGTGGCCAACGACTCCATTACCATCCCGCAGTATCTGACCAACCGCTTCAAGTCCAGTTCCAAATCCCTGCAGATCATCTGTGCGGTGATCTTCCTCTTCGCCTACACCATTTACGCCGCCTCCAGCATGAAGGCCTGCGGCACCCTTTTCAATACGGTACTGGGCATCAACGCCCAGACCGCCATGTACATCGCTGCGGCCATCATCGTGGCCTACACCTTCCTGGGCGGCTTCAGCGCCGTCTGCTGGACGGACTTCTTCCAGGGACTGCTGATGCTGGCCGCTCTGCTCATCGCCCCCATCTTCGCCCTGGGACTGATCAATGCCGGCAAGGGCGCGGAGGCAGCCTCCGCCCTCCCCGCCGGGTACTGGAACCTCTTTTCCAGCTGGCAGGACATCGTCTCCGGGCTGGGCTGGGGCCTGGGCTACTTCGGCATGCCCCACATCATCGTCCGCTTTATGGCCGTGCGCAGCGGCAGGGAGATCAAAAAGTCCGCTACCATCGGTATCGTGTGGAACGTTCTGATCATCTTCTTCTCCGTGGCCGCCGGCTGCATCGGGCATATGTTCCTGGGTGAGATCAGCGACAGCTCCACCGTCTTTATCCAGATGGTGCGGAAGATCTTCCCCGCCGTCATCTCCGGCATCCTGCTCTCCGCCATTCTGGCGGCCTCCATGTCCACGGCGGACAGTCAGCTGCTCTCCTCCGCCTCCGCCTTCGCCAGCGACGTTTACAAGCCCGTCTTCCGCAAAAACCGGGCCACAGACCAAGAGATGCTCTGGGCCGGACGCTTCGTGGTGCTTCTGATCTCCATTGTGGCGGTGATCATTGCGGCCAATCCCAAGAGCGGCACCATCATGGGCCTGGTGGAGAATGCCTGGGGCGTTTTCGGCGCGGCCTTCGGTCCCGCCATCCTCCTGAGCCTTTTCTGGAAGCGCTTCAACTTCGGCGGCGCTGTGGCCGGCATCCTGGTGGGCGCCATTGTGGATATCCTCTGGATCGCCTTCCTGAAGAGCACGGGAGTTTATGAAATCATCCCCGGCTTCATCGCGGGCATGATCGCGGCGGTTCTGGTCTCCCTCATCACCAAGGCCCCCAGCAAAGAGGTGGAAGCCCTCTTTGACAAGGCTGCGAATTATACGGACTGATTCCTCCTCCTTTTTATTTGAAACGCCCTGCCGACGCATCGCCGGCAGGGCGTTTCGATATACGCTGCTCAGGCTCCCTTCTCTCCGGCAAATTGCGCCTCGTTTCGCTGGAAAGCGCGTCCCCGGAGGGAGAAATACAGGATGTACTGAGCCAGCGCCGTGATTACCCAGGAAATGGGATAGCTGAGATAGAGAATGATCAGGGAGTGTGTGGCGGCAAAGGCCGTGGTGATCCAGATCACCCGGAAACCGCAGATGCCCAGCAGAGTGATCCCGGTGGGAAGAATGCTGAAACCGTGACCCCGCATGGCCCCGGTCATCATGTTTTGAAGCCCGTTGAGAAAATAAACTGCCCCCAGCACCAGCATCCGGGTGGACCCCGCCTCTACAGCGTCAGCGTCGCCGGTATAGATATGCAGCAGCGGATAGCGGAAGATCATAAAGCAGCCGGCCAGCAGGACACTGAAACCAATCTCCAGCAGGGAGCAGTAGAGGACCGCCTGCTTTGTCCGTCCGTATTCCCTGCCGCCCATGTTCTGGCTGACGGAGGCCACGGCGGCCTGGTTGATGCTGTCCTGGGCCACGAAGCCGAAGGCCTCGATACTGCCTGCGGCGGAATTGCCCGCCATGACCGCCGCGCCGAAGGAGTTGATGCTGGACTGCACCAGGACATTGGAGATGGAAAACAGGCTGCCCTGGATACCCGCCGGAACACCGATGATCAGAAGCTTGCGGAACTGGGCCACGGAGAAGCGGAGCTTTCCGCCACGAAGCCGGTAGATCCCGTCGCTCTTCCGCAGGCAGCGAAGAACCAGAAAGCAGGATACGCACTGGCTGGCCACCGTAGCGATGGCGACCCCGGCCACCCCGATCTTCACCACCACCACGAAAAAGACGTTCAGCAGGACGTTGAGGACCCCCGCAATGGCCATATAGTACAGGGGCCGCTGGGTGTCCCCCACGCTGCGAAGGATGGCGGCGCAGAAGTTGTACAGCGCCATGACCGGAAGCCCGCAGAAGTAGATGCGAAGGTAGAGCCCGGCCAGAGGCAAAACTCCCGCCGGCGTCTGCATCAGCTTCAGCAGCGGACCGGATACGAAGACCCCCAGCAGGGCAAAGAGGATTCCGCCGATGCCCGCCACCAGGACAGTGGTCTCCACCGTGTCCCGCATCTGCTTTTCGTCCCTGGCCCCGTAGTATCGGGCGGCCAGAACGCTGGCCCCGGTCCCCATGCCCATCAGTACGTTGACGATCAGGGACACCAGGGCGGTATTGGAGCCCACGGCCGCCAGCGCGTCCTCCCCGCAGAAGCGGCCCACCACAATGAGGTCCGCCGCGTTGAAGGCCAGCTGCAGCACCCCGGAAAGAAGGACCGGCAGGGCGAAGGCGAAGAGCTTGGGCAGCAGCTTCCCCTCCGTCATGTCGATCTCATGGGTTTTAGATAAGTGCAATTTTACATCCCCGGTTTCTATTCTGCTTTATATCCGGTCATATCCCGGTCCTTGCCCCAAAAAAATACGGCCATGAGCCCCGGCCCGCAGTTGGAGCCGATGGTGGGCCCGATGTTCGTATACCGCATCTCCCCGAAGCCGAATTCCTGCTTCAGTCCTTCCCCGAATTCCCGGGCCTGCTCCGGAATGTCGGAGTGGCAGATATACGCCGTCTGCCCCGGCGCGTCCAGCACCTTATCCGCCACGATCTCGTGGATACGCCGGACGGTTTTCTTCAAGCCCCGAACCTTCTCCTGCACCAGCAGGTGCCCTTCCTTGTCCAGGTTCAGGATGGGACAGATGCTGAGGGCGGTTCCCACGATCATGCCGGCCCGGCTGACCCGCCCGCTGCGATAGAGGTATTTCAGCTCGTCTGTGGTATACCAGGTGTTCATGGCCGCCTTGTGGGTTTCCAGCCAGCTCACGCACTCCTCCGCCGATGCGCCCTGATCCCGCAGCTCCGCAGCCTTCAGGGCCAGCATCCCATAGCCGACGCTGCAAAGGGTGCTGTCCACCACAACGATTTCGGACTCCGGGAATCGCTGCTTGAGCTCCTGGGCGGCCAGGCAGCCATTCCGCCAGGTTCCGGAGACGCCGGAGCCCAGGGAAATGTGGATGATGGGCTTTCCCTCCTGCAGGAGAGGCTGCCAGAAATCCATGAAATCCACGATGTTGAGCTGACTGGTCTTCGGAACGGCGCCGCCCCGCATTTTTTCATAAAAGATGTGGCAGTCCTCCGGCAGCATGGTGTCTTCAAAGGACACGCCGTCGATTTCGTATTTCAGACGGATCGGCACGATTCCATGCTCCTGAAGAACGTGTATGCTCAGGTCGCAGCCGGAATCCGTACAGACGATGAAGTTTCCCATTTGCGTACCTCCATTGGCGTCAGGTCCCTTCAGACGGGACCTGACGCGCTGTTTTTTAATACTCCAGAGTGATCTCTTTCAGATCGGTGAACTCCTTAAGGCCCTCCAGTCCGCCTTCCCGGCCCAGGCCGCTGGCCTTGACGTTGGTGCCCCAGGACTGCTCCTCGGTAAGGGTCTGGCAGTTAATGAACACATTCCCCACCTCCAGGGCGTCCGCCAGCTTCAGTGCCAGGGGAATGTCCCCGGTCCAGATGTGAGCGCAAAGCCCGTAGGGAGAATCGTTGGCCATGGCCAGAAGGTCGTCCCCATCCTTCCACTTGATAACCACCGCCACGGGACCGAAAACCTCCTCCCGGGCGATCGTCATATCGTGGGTACAGTCGGAGACGATGGTGGGCATGACGTAAGAGCCCTTTTCCTGCTCCGGCGTCTTCTCCCGGGTATAATAGACCCTGGCACCCTCCCGCACGGCGCCGGCCACATAGTCCTCCACCTTCTTCTGCTGGGCCTTGGAGACCACGGGACCCATGAAGGTCCCCTCCTCCAGGGGGTCGCCCACCTTGATGGAATCGGCAAAGGCGGCCAGCTTCCGCAGGAAGGCGTCGTAGACCTTTTCATGGACGTAATAGCGGCCCGGGCCGGAGCAGTGCTGTCCGCAGTTATTGAACTGCCGGAAGCCCAAGACGCTGACCAGCTTATCCAGGTCCGCGTCGGGATAGACCAGCACGGGATTGTTGCCCCCCAGCTCCATGACGCACTTTTTCACCGTGGCTGCGGCGTAGCGGAGGACGTTCTGTCCCGTCTCGCTGGAGCCGGTAAAACCGATCACGTCCACTCCCGGGTGACTGCAGAGGCTCTTCCCCACCGTCTCCCCGCTGCCGGTGATCACGTTCACCACCCCGTCGGGCAGTCCTGCAGACTGGATGACCCGGGCAAAAACCAGGTCCGTCATGGAATTCACGGAGGGGGGCTTGATGACGCAGGTATTTCCTACCGCCAGAGCAGCGGAAGCCTTCACCGCCAGCATGATGATGGGAAAATTCCAGGGGATCACCAGGGCAGCTACCCCCAGGGGCCCCCGTTTGAAGTAGCTGAGCTGCCCGGCATCCATGGGGATCTGTACCCCCATCAGGGCCAGGGCAATGGAGGCGGCGTACTCGAATTTGCCCGCCGCACCCATGCAGACGCCGAAAGCGTCGTTATAGGGTGTGCCGTGCTCCAGGGCCTCGCAGGTGGCAAGCTCCTTCGCGTTGTCCCGGATGGCGGCGGCGATTCTCAGCATATACTCGTTCCGCTTGGCCTGGGTCAGGGAGCGCCAGGCGGGCAGAGCCTTCCGGGCGGCCTTCACCGCCGCGTCCACATCCGCATCCCCGGCCAGGGGGACCCGGGCCAGGGGCTGCCCCGTGGCGGGGTTCACGGTGACGAAGGTGGCGCCATCCGCGGCATCCACCCACCGGCCGCCGATGAGCATCTGATAGGATTTGATTTCAGGCATACCGAATTCCTTTCCGCGGGACGGTCAGTCCAGCTTGATCTCGTTCTCCCAGAAGGTGTGGGGCTTTTCGCTGAGGCTGATCCAGATGTGATGATGGTAAGTGTATTCCCCCAGGGCCAGGACGGAATTCTCCTTGGTCCAGCCGGACTCCTTGCAGCCGCCCCAAGGCGTTTCGGGCACGATCTCCAGGTGCTGGTTAATCCAGGCGGTGCCGGTTTCGATATCCTCGATCATCAGCATTCCCTTCCGGAAATCCCGTGTCCAGACGGAGGCGCAGAGGCCGTAGCGGCTGTCGTTGGTGAGCTCTACCGCCTCTTCCGGGGTCTTCACCTTCATGATGCCCACCACGGGAGCGAAGATCTCGTCCTGCATGAGCTCGTGCTTGTTGTCCGTCACTTCAAAAATGGTGGGGGCCACGAAGGCGCCGTCCCGGGTCTCCGGCGTGTCGGGCCGCTCCCCGCCCAGGAGGCAGCGGAAGCCCGCGGCCTTGGCGGAGGCGATGTACCGTTCCGCCACGTCCCGGCAGCCCATATAGGCCAGGGGGCCCATCATGGTCTCCGGCTTCATGGGATCCCCCAGGGTGATCCTGGAGGCGGCGGCCACAAACCGCTTCACGAATTCGTCGTAGATGCCCTCCTGGACGTAGAAACGGCTGGGGCTGCCGCAGTTCTGGCCGCTGTTGAAGAAGGCGGCGTAGGTGGCCGTCTCCACCGCGGCGTCGATCTCCGCATCGTCCAGAACGATCATGGCATTCTTGCCCCCCAATTCCGAGGCAACGGGCCGCACCATGGGAGCAGAGATTTCCATGATCCGCTTGCCTACCCGGCTGTCGCCGGTGAAGTTCGTCTTCTTCACCAGAGGATGGGTGACGATGGCCTCTCCCACCTCATCGCCGGGGCCGGTGACGATATTCACCACGCCTGCGGGGATCCCCGCCTCCACGCAGTATTCCGCCAGCTTCAGCACCGTCAAAGGCGCGCAGGAGGGGGGCTTCAGGATGCAGCAGTTGCCGGTGATCAGGGCAGGGCCCAGCTTGCTGACGGCAGTGACCAGGGGGAAATTCCAGGGGGTAATGAGGCCCACCACGCCGTAGGGCTCCAGCACCGTCATGACGCGGGCGGAGGGATTGGCGGTGATGGTAGTTCCGGTGACGGCCCTGCCGATGCCGGCCATGAATTCCAGCTCGCCGGCGGCGGAGGGAATGTCGAAGCGGCTGGTCTTGCTGATGGGGCCGCCGTACTGGGCAGTCTCCAGTGGAATCAGCAGGTCCTGATCCCGGCGGATCAGCTCCGCCAGCTTCATGAGGTAAGCCGCCCGATCGCCGATATAGGTGTTCTTCCAGGCCTTGCGGGCCTTCTGGGCCGCCTTGGCCGCCAGGTCCACGTCCTCCGCCGTGCAGCGGGGCGCTTTGGCCACCAGCTTGCCGTTGGCGGGATTGATGACATCCATGGTGCCGCCCTTGACCGGATCGCAGAGCTTTCCGTCGATCAAGATTTGATAATGGTAATCCAAATCCTGTTCCTCCCTTTCTGAAAGTAGTTTTCAGACCTTCCGGGACCCTTCCCACGGAAGGATATCTTCTCATGGTATTTTACACCACCCGCACGCAATTTGGCAACAGTCAATTCCTTTTTGACCGGGGGCTCCTCCCTTGCGTTTCCGCAGATTCCCGTGGTAGAATAAGAAAAATACGCCAGGAGGCGAAGCCCATGCCGGAAAAGATATTCACCATCCCCATCAACGAGGCCTTCGACATTCGGGAGGGCTGCCCCTTCTGCCGGATGCGGGAAAGGCTGGAGGAGCAGACCCTGGAGAGCGCTCTAGGCGCCTCCATGATGGAGCCTGCCATCCGCGTGGAAATGAACCGGGAGGGCTTCTGTTCCACGCATCTGCAGGCCCTGCACCGGAGAAAGAACAAGCTGGCCCTGGGGCTCATCCTGGAAAGCCGCCTGGAGGAGCTCGCTGCTCTGCTGGAGCAGCCCTCCGGAAAGGGGTCACGGGGTCTGTTCGGGCGAAAGGAAGGAAGCGGAGACGCTGCGGAAGCCCTGGCCGCCCAGGCAAAAAGCTGCTATGCCTGCAAGCGGATCCACGCGACGGAGCAGCGCTACGCCTCCAACACCGCCTGGCTGTGGGAAAGCGATCCCTCCTTCCGGGACAAGCTGAAGAGCCAGCCCTTTTTCTGTCTCACCCACGGGGCCCTGCTCCTTCGGGCTGCAAAGCAGGAGCTGAAGGACCGGGATTACGCCTCCCTCTACAGTGCCCTGACGGAGCTGATGCGCCGGACTCTGGCGCAGCTTCGGGAGGATGTGACGGGCTTCAACGTCAGCTTTGACCATCGAAACGCAGGAAAGCCGCTCTCGGAAGCAGAGCGCAGCGCCCTGGAACGGGCCCAGTTGGTTTTAAAATAAGAAATGGAAGCATAGCCCAGCGGCGGGAGGACAAACACCTCCCGCCGCTGTCAGCTATTTCCGGCATATTCCCGCCTCTTTCGCAGAAAATAGAGGCATGAACCAGAAACGAATCGGAAAACAGACCGTGGCTCTTCGGGAC
>JAEEGL015298226.1_pt1 | contig 18132 bp, 17 predicted proteins | sample 9134231 | NCBI WGS metagenome assembly JAEEGL01 (sample SAMN16246548, study PRJNA631951) | gut metagenome | biome: gut microbiome; feature: rumen; material: fiber-attached | host: Bos | place: Iran: Karaj | collected 2018-10 | reverse complement strand
GGTCATCCTCGACGCTTTCTTGAATGGTTTGTTCTTTCGGTCCTGTGCGGACCCTGCCGGCTGTGTATGTTTCTGCGGTTATCGACGGAGGGTCACACCCGTTCCCATTCCGAACACGGAAGTTAAGCCTCCTGTCGCCGATGGTACTTGGCCTCCGGGCCCGGGAGAGTAGGTCGCTGCAGGATTCACGCCCCCTTGGACGTAAACGTCCAAGGGGGCTTTTTTTATGCCCGCTTCACTCCGTTCCGCTCTCGCGACCATGCCCGGTCAGTACCGGGCACTTGTCGCTCACGGCCCCTTGTCAAAAGTTCGAGGGGCACTTTTTTTATATATTCTCAATGTATGAAACCTGTTATTTCCTTTTTGCTTCAGCTTTCGCCCCAGACGGCCTATGGCAACCTGGAGGCTGTCGCCCGCAACCTGTCGGACGGTCTAGATATATTGCTGAACTACAAGAAGGTGAGGTGCTCCATCTTTATGGATGGCCCCACCATGGAAATGCTGAAGAAGGTGGCGAAGCCCTTGGCCATGGGCAAGATAAAGGCGGGTATTGACGAGGGTCTGGTGGAATTTCTGGGCGGAGGCTACTATGATGCAATGCTCCCGCTGTTCCCCAAGGACCTGCAGGTCCGTCAGCTAAAAAAGCACAGGTCCAAGCTGAAATCGTTCCTGGGAGTAGAACCTCAGGGATATTTCAACTCGTCCCTGGTGTGGGAAATGGGGATGATTTCGGTACTTTCGGAGAATTCCTTTGACTATGCGCTGGTAAGCGAGACGGCGGTACGTGAGGCATTGGGCCGTAATTCTCCCGTTTCGGGATGGTTCACCGTAGAAGACCAGGGCTCCCTGATGCGGATTGTTCCCGTTTCCGATGAGCTGTCCAAGGCTATCAGCGAAGATGATCTGCGTTGGCAGGAGATTGCGCAGTCCTATAACCGAGAAGATAAACCTGTGGTCGTGCTTTTGGACTTACCCCCGCAGGCTGAAGAAATCGTGAATTTTTTTGAGCGCCTGGTGGATTTCGTGGAGATGAACGAGGTCCAGACTTGGCCTGTGGGCTATATCGTGAACCAGCTCCAGCCAGAGGGCCCCTTGAGTTACCTTGTTTCGGCGGGACGTAAGCTGGGACTCCCCGTTGCGGCCAACACCTGTCGCGAGATGCTTATCCAAAGGCCCGAAATCAACCTGCTGCAGAAAGACCTGCTGAATCTTTACCATAGGGGAAAAGACAACCTGCAGGGGAAGGATCTGGAAAAGTTCTACGAAGAATTGCTGCCTGCCATGTCTCCGATTTTCTATAGAAACCTGCAAGATGATGAAGGTATGCGTAGCCTGAAGGTTAGGCAGTGGGGATTTCGCTATTTGCAGAAGGCCGCTCATAATTTAGATTCACTGATGAACTTCTCGGGGTTGCGTGTCGAAGTGAGTGATTTCTTGCTTCAAGGCCGAAAACTGATATGGGTGGAAAACCCGGAAATGTCTTGCCTGGTGGACTATCGGCAAGGTGGAGTCTTGCGCCTGCTCAACTACAAGATTCCTGCGGTAAATTATGCCAATGTTTGGCATGATGATGGCGGGTCATCTATATTCCTTGCGGAGTGCCTGCTACCCAATACAGATTTATCAGCGGAGCATATTGCCATTATGCTGGCAGGGCGAGATTGCCTACTGACGGAATCTTACGACTACCAGGTGAAACGGGGTAGCCAGAGCGCCCAGCTGCAGATGAGTGGGGAACAAGGGTTCCACCTAGGAGAAAAACACCACGTTTTTCAGATAAAGAAGAATCTAGACTTTGATAAGGCTCTATCCCAGATAAAGGTTTCATACGAAATTTCAAACTCCATTTACCAAGAAAATCAGAGCTATTTTGGAACCTTGCTGGAACTGGGTCTTGTGGATTCCAGCGAGAATCTTGGTCTTGTCGTAGATGGAGCAGATGTCAAGTGGGACCGGAAAAAGCCCTTTATTTATCCGGACGCCAGGAAATTCAAGGTTCGGGATTTTGGCCAGGGGTGCGCCATTGAACTGGAATTCGAAACGCCTACGCCTGTGTTCATCGGTCCTATCTTTAGTGCATCTACGGCGGCGGCTCCCCAGATGTTCCAGGGAATCCGGATATATCCCTTCTGGAAGTCCGCGCTGGATGTTTCCGACAGACTGGAATGCAAGATGTCCATAACGCTTTCAAAAAGGTAAATCGTATGCGTGCGGACTTGATCAATATTCAGGTTGAAGATTACGGAAACGACGTGGAAATATCCCTGTCGGGCTCGCTGAACAAGGCTCAGCTGAGCGCAGTCCGCGAAAAGCTGGACACCTTGATGTCAGGCCCCGGTGTATTCTTTTTCTTGAATCTGGAACGGGCTCATTTTGCAGTGGATGATTATTTGGAATTGTTCCTGGATTTACTGAACAAGGCCAAAGATCGTAATTCTACGTTGGTATTGATATTCCAGAACGAAGAACAGCAGGAATATTTCTACAAGTATCGAAACATTTTTGAAATCTACGATAGTCGGGAGTCGTACAAGAACTCGGGCCTTTCTAAACAGCTGAAACAGGTCGGCGTCTACTATGGGAAAAAGACGGGGCTGCGATTGAGCCCTAGTGTGGCTATTGCCGCAGGCGTACTCATTATGGGATGGCTAGTTACTTTGTTCTTGATCATCGCGGCCCAAGGTAAGGACATTGCTGACAAGCAGTCCCAAATTATGGCTCTTCAAAGCCAGCGGGATCGTTATGTCCAGGAAATTGACAAGCTGGAATCCTCTATTGGCCCCTTGAAAAAGCTGGGCGTGGTGGAAGACACCTCTCAGCTGAATTCCTTTGGGGCTATTCGCGACTGGGTCTCATATCTAAAGTATCTGGAGAACACCCGACGTGAAGAATAGTCTAGGGCTTTCGGCTCCTGTAGCGACTATTGTCTTTGGACTCACTTTCGTTGTCCTTCTTTCCTTTGTGTCCTACTGGGGATTCCAGCGCAAGGAACTGGATAAGCTGTCCAAAGAAGAAATGTCCCTGAGAGGGGAAATAGAACAGCTTGATGTTATTGGGAATTGGACCCTGGAATATTTGAAAATTGACAGGGCGGTGGACTTCTTGTCTGAAAAGAAACTCTCGGAAGATGCCCGTAGGCGATTGACGGAACAGCTATGGCAGATTTCCCATGCCTATTCTATTGACCCTCTGATGATACTTGCCGTGGTGGCTCAGGAAAGCCACGGCAACCCCAATGCCCGTGGCCGCATGCAGTCGGGAGCCTATTCGGGAGCGCTGGGGCTGATGCAGATAAAGCTTGAAACCGCCCAGAAAATGGCCTGGAGATTTGGTCTTCGTGTGAATTCCGAGGAAGACCTGCTTAAGCCTGAGGTAAACGTGACGGTGGGAACAGCCTACCTGATTCGCCTTATAGGCAAGTATGGTAATTGGAAAGAGGCGCTGGTGGCTTATAACCTGGGACACTCCGCTGTGGATCGCCTGCTGGAACGGGGACAGCCCTTGCCTATGCGATACTATGAACGGGTCATTTCCAAGTACAAGATGCTTGTAAACCGCTCTTTTTTGTAAATTTACATTGATGAAGAAGTTTTTGCTCTTGACGATGCTTGCAGGCATTGCCGTAGCGGGAGAAGTTCGCTACGACTGTCTGCGTTTTGTCGAGGCAGGACTTGCGAACGACCCCCAGATAGAAGAAGTCCGTTACGGCACCGAAGAGAAGAAAGAAAAAATCAAGAGTTTGAAAGCCGAGGCGATATTGCCCACTTTGGATGTTTCCATGATGGTGGGGCCGGCTCCCGGCCTTAAGGAATCGGTGGACAACTGGGGAGATACGGTTGATGTCTATGATTTCACCAAGATGGGACCGTTCTGGGGGGTGCAGGCCCGATTCGTGCAGCCTTTGAATTTGGGACAGTACCGTTCTGGCAAACGGGCCCTTGAGGCGGACCTTCAGCAGAAAACCTTCGCCATAGAGAACAGTCTACTCCGTAAAGAGGTGGAACTGCAGACCTATTATTACAATTACCTGCTGGCCTTAGAAATGAAACGTTTGGCCGGTGATGCTCAGAAGAGAGTCGACGAGGCTTATGAGCGAATGGAAGAAGCTCTGGATGATGATGACCCCAATGTAAGCCAGATGGACTTTTTGAACCTGAAGGCTAAAATGCATACGGTGAAAGAAGGGGTGACGGAAGCTGATCTGGGCATGAAACGGGTCCAGCTGGCCATCCGGTTTTCTCTGAACTTGCAGCCAGAAGATGTGTTTGTTTCTGAAGATACGGTACTTGTCCCTCGAAAAGAAAAGTTGCCTACGCTTGAAGACGTGCGGAGGCTTACCTTGCAGAGCAATCCTGAATTGAAGCAACTTTCGGCAGGGCTTATCGCCAAAAGGACTCAGATGGATTTGGCGGAGGCGAAGCTTGCGCCAGAATTCTTTGTCATGGGCGAATTTGAATATGTGAAGAGCTGGGCCGGTAATCGCAGTGTACTGCAAAAGAATGCCTTTGCCGAAGATGCAGTGAACAAGCTCTCTGGAGTTATAGGAATTGGACTTAGATATAGGTTGAATTTCTGGAAACAATGGGCCAACTATCGCGAAGCCAGGATTGAATATCGTGGCCTGAAAATGAAGGAAGTTTATGCGGCGGAAGGCTTGATGGCTAAAGCCGAGGAGCAGTATTACCAGGTTTTGGCGGCCCAGGAGAAAATGGAAGCCTTAAAGGAAAGCTTAAAGGCTTCTGAAGCTATTCTGAAAGGGGCTGCCATGCAATACGACCTGGACAAGTCCAAGACGGGCGAACTTGTGGCTGCCTACACCCAGAACGTAACCTTGCAGAAGGATTACCTGTTTGCGGTTTGCAAGTACAATGTGGAAGTAGCGGAACTCATCGCCAGGATGGGAATGAGTCTGAAGGATTATCAAGCTAAGTATTAAAAGGAGTATTTCGGTATGCTTAAGAAGTTGATGATATTGGTGGTTGGGCTTTCTTTGATGGCTTTCGCGGCCGAGGATCCCGTTGCTGCCATCAAGAAAAAGGATGGCGAACTGCAGGCCTTGCTGAAGAAGTCCAACCATACCGCCAAGGAAAAGGAACGTGTCAAGGATCTGCTGAGCGACAGCTTCGACTTTGAAATGCTTGCCAAGAAGAGTCTTTCGGCCAAGGACTGGGAAGCTCAGGATGCAGCCTCCCAGGAAAAGTTCGTGACAGAATTCAAGCGTATGGTCCGAAACTCTAGCGCCAAGCGTTTGGAACTCTACCGTGCGGATTCCACGATTTATGAGCCTGCCAAGATGAAGAAGGAAGGCGAGGCACGTGTGGTGGCACACTTGTGGAACAAGGGTAAGGAAGCAGTCCTGGAATACAAAATGACTCAGGTGAACGGCAAGTGGATGGCTTGGGACCTGGTCATAGATGACCTTTCTACTGCCCGCAATTATAAGGACCAGTTCAGCCAGATCCTGAAAACCAAGTCCTTTGCTGACCTGATTGACATTATCAGCAAGAAGGCCGACGAAGCGGAATAATGAGTGTCCTTAGCCTGGGCCTGGTTCTTGTCGCAATCCTTGCAGCCGTGGTGCTGCTATTCCCTGTTGTGTTCAGGGTGGATTTCAGGTTGACAAAATCGGGTTTCGAGGCCAACCTCTTCGTGTTCAAGAAGAAACTCTGGAATTACACGAAGGTCTGGAAAGAGGAAGAAGAGTCTGTCACCCTGGAGGCGCAGGTCCCTGAGCCGGTTGATGAGCCTGTCGAATCAGCCGAAGGGACCGATAGGGTCCAGGATACAGTGGATTCTATCGCCCCCAAGGGGCTCCAGAATGACGCGGTTGCCTTACCTTCCGAACATCAAACATCGAACACTGAACCTCAAATTTCAAATCCCGAGCCAAAGCTCGCGGAGGAACAGCCCGCGAAAATAGCGGAACCGATCCCTGCACAGGAGCCTAAGCCACAAGCCCCGAGCCCTGCGCCGGAAATTCCTGCCGAGCCAAAGCAGGAAACATCTGCTGAACCCGAAGAGGAAGAAAAGAAAAGCCTTACGGAGCGGGAGTTCTGGACGTTGGCACTGACTCCGGATATCGATGAGCGCGGGTACCGCTATAGCAAGAAGATCCTGAATGGTTTCGTGAACCTTTTCCGGGTTCGTTTTAGGGATTGTTATGTGGAAGGTATCCGTATGGACTATGAGTCTATGGGCTATGGAGCTGCCGTGAACGCCATGATGAAGGGGTACCCGTTCTTGAAGGATTGGGACTTGCGGATGGACTGGACCCGCGGTCACGATTTGCAGTCGGCGGGCCACATAGAGGCGAAAGTTAATTTGTGCAGAACGATTGGCTTTCTGACAGTCAGTTCAGTGTACGGTGGGATTTTCGCCTTTGTGTTCTGGCGTCGGCGGGCGCGTGTGCTCAAGACCGGTGAACTGCCGGAACTGGGCTATGTCCGCAATAAGATTTTGAATTGGATTGTGGAGGAGTAATGCCTGCTTTGACTGTGGAACGTTTGCTTGCCTCCATCGGTTTCGGAAGCCGCAAGGAATCTCGCGCCCTGGTGCGTATGGGCGTGGTGGAACTGAATGGCGACGTGGTAGAAGACCCCTTTCTGGAATTTGCGGAACGCCCCGAGTTCATTACGGTAAACGGCGAAGAAGTTCCTACGGTGGAAAAGCTCTACGTGATGCTATACAAGCCCGTAGATGTGGAATGCAGCCACAACGCCAGAAACTATCCCTCGGTTTATAGTTTGTTGCCGGACCGCTTTACGGCTATGGGAATTCAGACTGTGGGCCGACTGGATGCCAATTCTTCGGGATTGATTCTTCTTTCGAATCAAGGAGACTTTATCCATAGGGTAGAAAGCCCCAAGAAGGGGTTGCTGAAAAAGTACCGGGTAACTCTGGCCCGCCCCTTTACCGAAGGGCAGAAAAGCGACCTCTTGAAGGGGGTGATGCTGAAGGATGAACGCCGACCTGTGGAGGCGAAGGACATTTCCGTAGAGGACGGTTCCGTGGTGATTTCCATCGGGGAAGGTCTGTACCATCAGGTGCGCCGGATGTTTGCCGCTGTCGGGAATCACGTGGAGACGTTGGAGCGTGAAGCCATCGGACCGGTGCTGCTGGATAGGACTCTGGGGACCGGTGGCTGGCGGTTCTTGACTGAGGATGAAATAAAGGCCCTCTCCTAGGAGAAGGCCTGTCACTCATGATTTGTGCCGGTTGTTAGTTTTCGGAATCCTGGGCGGCTTCTTCTACCGTTTCAGGGAGTTCGGCTGCCTGGCCTGCGATGGATTCCATATAGTTGATCTTGTCCTTGATGTCATTGCTGAACTTGAAGGTGGGCACCAGGCGTTCCTCGATGAGGACGGTTTCGCCGGTACGGGGGTTGCGGGCCGGACGAGCCTTGCGGGGTTTGCAGGCAAACGTACCGAAACCGCGAATCTCGATGGTGTTGCCATCGATAAGTTTTTCACCCACCAAGTCCAGGAACTGCTCCACCACGACCTTGATGTCGTTACGGGCAAGCCCGGTGGACTTGGCTATATCAAGAATAAGAGATTGTTTTGTTACGTTAGGCACGACTTAAATATAGGATTAACAACGAATTAGCGTATAGGTTAAGGGAAAAATAAATATTTTTTTCGGGCTTTCATTGCGGAAAATATGTGAATAAATGTGGTAAGAATGTTGAAAGTTGTGAAAAAACCGAAAAGGGTGTCTTTTAGGCTCCGGGATAGGGAGATTTTCCCTAATACCATACTCAGTCCTATGGACGGGGTGACGGATGCGCCTTTCCGCAGGCTCTGTCGCGTGCTGTCGGGGGACCGTATGGGACTTCTGGTGTCGGAATTCGTGCCTACGGACGGGGATGCCGTATTTAGGCTCGATGGGCACAAACAGCTGAAGTTCTTCCCGGAAGAACGCCCTTTCGGGGTCCAGATTTTCGGCCGTTTTCCCGACAAGATGGCCGAGGCTGCCCGGAAAATTGCCGTAGAGCTTCATCCGGACTTTGTAGAGGTGAACGCCGGCTGCCCCGCCCCGAAGGTGGCGGGCAAGGGAAGTGGTTCGGGACTTTTACGGGACCTGCCCCGCTTGCAGGAGATATTACACGAGGTTCGTTCTGTGCTGGACAGCTCTTGCCCGGAAATGCCTCTTACACTTAAGTGCCGCATCGGCTGGGATAGCGAAAGCATCAATGTGATGGAAACCTTGAAGATCGCTGAAGGTGAGGGCGTAGAAATGCTCACAGTCCACGGACGGACCCGTCTGCAGGGATACAACGGACTTGCGGACTGGGACTGGATAGGGAAGGTGGCGGCCGCGGCCAAGATTCCCGTTATCGGGAATGGCGACGTGAACAGTGTCGCCCGTGCGTTTGAGTGTATCGAGAATTACGGTGTCGCTGGAGTCTCTATAGGCCGCGGCGCTATGCATAACCCCTGGCTGTTTGGACAGATTGCCGACGCCTGGGAAGGTCGTGAGCCTAAGGAAATCTCGGCCGCCGAGGCGCTGGATGTTTTCCCGCTTTACTTCAAGTTCAAGCTGGAGGACGGTTCCACGGAACTTGGGGCCATGGGTCGGCTCAAGCAGCTGGCCGCAAGACTTTGCAAGGGATTCTGTTTAGATGAAAGAGAGGCTGTTGCATCGGAATGTTATCCTGGAGCCGAAGGCGATAGGATACAAGATTTGAACGATGCTGAGCAAGATGTTGCCATGCAGGTGCGGCAGGCTTTGCTTACGGCACAGACCGCAGCGGAATTCTTTGATAGGTTACAGGAACTTCGCGAGGGTATTGCAAAGGATTTGCGCTACGACCCGAACCGCCTTGTGAATTTGAACGGGGCGAAAGAGTCTGAGCTTCGATTTGGCGACCAGTTCGCCGGTCGTTAAAAGCCTACTCTTTCACTGTCGGAGCTTGGCGTGCCACAGGGGCGAGCTGTCCGTGCTTGCGGAACAGGTGCTTCACGAGGGTCTTGAATCCGCGGAATACGCGGTAGCGTTCCCGGGGGTTCTTGAGGGCCATAATTCCCTGACGCAAGATGTAACTGGGACGCAGATAGAATTCACGACGGGCCTTGTCGCAGAAGTCAACTAAGGCCTGGCTGGTGAGTTCGCCGCGCTGGATGGTGGTGCGGTGGAAACCGTCCTTATCCAACCATTGGTTATAATCTTTTGTCTGTAGAGCCCCGCTTTCGAGAGCTTCCTTGTAGGCTTCGGTGCCGGGGTAGGCCATGATGGGGTAGAACTGGGCTGTATTCGGGTTCAACTTCTTGGCATAGTCCAGCGTCATACGCAGAGTCTCTGGAGTATCACCCGGGTTGCCAACCATAAAGCAACCGTGCACCAGCAGACCTGCCTTGCGGGCATTCTTCATGAACTCGATGGCCTTGTCGGTATTCTTCACACCCTTGTGAATGTTTTCGAGAACAGTAGGGCTTGCGCTTTCGAAGCCCACGCACATTTCGCGACCACCAGCCTTCTTCATGAGCTGGAGTAGGTCGAGGGGGACATCGGCGCGGGCGTTACAGCTCCAGGTAATTTTGAGCCCCCGTTCCAGAATCAGGTTGCAGATATCGCGAACGTGCTCGTGGCTGGCGGTAAACGTATCATCTTCGAAAAAGACCTCGCCCAGGTCTTCAAAGTTGTCCTTGATGTACTGCAGTTCATCTACTACATCTTTCGGAGAGCGGCGGCGGAACTTGTGACCGTTCAAGGTCTGTGGAATCACGCAGTAGCTGCAGCGGTTCGGGCAGCCGCGACCACTCAAAATCACGATTAGTGGATTCAAGTTGGCGCCGTAGAAATATTTCTTGTAGCAGCTGTACAGGTGCTTACGGTAAACCTTGGATACCCATGGAAGTTCATCTAGGTTCTCGATTTTCGGGCCTTCGGGCTGGAAGTCGGTGGTGCCGTCTGCCTTGCGAAAAGCGAGTCCCGCAATTTGGTTGACGCTACTGCTGTCACCACGAAGACTCCGTACAAGGTTCCTTGCGGTGTAGTCTGCTTCGCCGATAATCACGAAATCAAGCTTGGGCTCCATCTCCATGGATTCCAGCGGCTCGGCTGTGGCATGGGTTCCCATAATGGCAACCTTTGTCGCCGGAAGGGTTTCCTTGATGGCGTGAACTACCTTAAGGTCGTTCAAAATGCTTGGTGTACTCGTACTGCAAACGACTAGCGCTGGGTCGAACTTCTTGATGCCGTCCAAAGTCTTTGGCAGGTCAAGCTCCATGGCGGGACTGTCGATCAGCTGGATCACGTTACCATCCGCTTCGACTGTGCCGGCGGCATAGCTTAAGAACATAGGCCAGTACAGCGTGCTGGATTTGGTCACGCAGGGACTGCGTGACTCGCGACTGAACATCGGGTGGAACGGCGGATTTAAAAAAGTAACGCGCATCGGCACACACAAAATACAAAATCGTTGCGGATATAGCTACATTTTTGTCTTGTGAAACCGCTTTTTCCCATCTGTTTTCTTGGCGTGTTGGGGGTGACCTTGACGGAGGCCGGGGATTTGTCTTTGGATACCGTCAGGACTTTTTATCCAGATGGAAATACTGCACGGGTCTACATGGTCCAAAAGGGGACTGACCTTCGGGAGGGAATGGCCTTGACCTACCATCCGAATGGAAAAGTGGCAATAGAAGCGCCCTATAAGGCTGGAGAACTGGATGGCGTGTTCCGTAGCTATTACGAGAATGGCAAGCCCTGGCAGGAAATTGCCTATGAAGAGGGCGTAGAGAATGGAACGGCCGTCAATTACCATGAGAACGGTCTCAAGAAATCCAGAGAAGTCTATAAGAATGGCGTGTTGGACGGGGTCAGTGAGGAATGGGATGAGCGGGGAACGCTACGCCGGAAGATTCCCTATTCTCGGGGACAGATTCATGGAGTCGCCCAGCTATATGATGATTTAGGGGCTCTCAAAGAAGAAATGACCTTTGAACGAGGTCTACGCCACGGTAGCTATCGCCGTTACAACAAGGGCGTGAAGGTCCTTGAGGCCGAATTCCGGGCGAATCGTTGTGTCAAGAATTGCGACTTTTAGTCATATTTGGGACATTGATCCCATAAATTTGGGATTTATTATGTATATTGGAGGAAGATAAAGGAATAGAATATGAGAAAAATGATTGTGTGTTTTTGCCTAATGGGGCTTGTGGCCGTTTCTGGCGCTGCTCCCGCAAAGGGTTCCTTTAAAGATAGCCGTGACGGGAAAACCTACAAGACGGTAAAGGTTGGGAAGCAGACCTGGATGGCAGAAAACCTCAACCTGCATATGGATGATTCCTGGTGCTACGATCGCAAGATCGACAATTGCAAAAAGTATGGCCGCCTTTACACTTGGAAAAAGGCTGAAAAGGCTTGCCCCGAAGGCTGGCGCCTTCCGTCCCGTACGGAATGGCGAGACTTGGTTTCCTATGTTTCCGAAAATTCCAAGACAAAACCGGGAAATGCCCTGAGGACAAAGGATGACTGGAAAGTCAAGAAGAAAAAGAAGAGGATTTTCGATCAGCATACCGGAGAACCCATTTACTTGGATGAATACGAGGTTATAAATACCGGTACAGATGAAATCGGTTTCTCAGCACTCCCTGCAGGCTTTGTCTCCAAGGACGGACGTTCTGACAAGATTAAGGAAAGAGCATTGTTCTGGAGCTCTACCAAGGAAAAGGGAAAGAAGAGCAAGAAGGCCTACGCTCGCCTGTTAGAGTTCGGTGACGAGAACTTTCACGAGAACAAGTATTCTACGGACAATGCCTTCTCGGTCCGCTGCGTGAAGGACTAGGATTTCTTACGCGGCTTGACCGCGTTCCACACCATATAACCGATGAAAAGGACTCCCAGGGCCAGCAGTGCAATGGCCAGTTCGGAGTTGTACTTTTCGATGATGTCCTTTTGGCCGTGGGCCAAATAACCTAGAACGGCTAGGACACAATTCCAGATGGTGGCTCCCAGGAATGTATAGAGGGTGAAGGGCAGGAGCTTCATATTGGAAAGTCCTGCCGGTATGGAAATCAGTTGCCGTATGACTGTAATGAGCCTCCCCACGAATGTGGAGATGGCTCCATGATCGCGGAAATAATTTTCGGCCTTTTCAACCTTCTGGGTGTCAATTAGCAAGAAATGCCCTAGTCTGGAATCGGCGAATTTGTATACAATGGGGCGCCCCAGGAACTTGGCCAAGAAGTAGTTGATGAAGGCCCCGATGAGAGCGCCCATGCTGGCAAAAATCACAATTAGGACTATGTTCAGGTTCGAGCCCGGCTGCAAAGCCTTGTAGGCTGCCGGAGGTACCACCAGTTCTGAAGGGAACGGAATGAATGAGCTTTCTACGGCCATAAGGAGCGTGATGGTACCATAGTTCAAGTTGTCGTTGTACCAGTCGATAATCCGGGTGTAGATGCCTGTAGAGACAACTTCTTGTACGGCGGATGAATCCTGTGCGGCGACTTCAGAGCCCGGTTGGGCGACCACAAAGGTGCTGAACAGGGCCAGGAGTATAACGATTGTTTTAAGTTTCATTCTAAATAAAAAAGGTGCGACATAAATCGCACCTTACGGCTTATTTCTTTTTCTTGCCCTTGGCTTTTTTCTGTGCCTTCTTGCCCTGTTTTTTGGCCGTGGCCTCTTCAGCCGCTTCCGTTTCGCCGGTTTGGACTTCGATCATAGAAGGTGCATCGGCATTGGCGTTTTGGAGGGCGGCCTTTGCTTCTTCCACGAACTTTCCTTCGGGGAAGCGCTTGAGGTAAATCTCGTAGTCCTTCAGGCGCCCGCTACCCTTGACCAGCTCGAAGATTCCTGCTTCGGCTTCATCGCGGAACGCTCCGTCAGGATTGTCGTTCAAGTAACCGAGATAGGCCTTGAAGGTGTTCTGGGCCTGGATTTCACGGAACTTGTGGTATTCGCCTAAAACTTTCAGCTTGGCTTCCACTTCGGGCCTATGGGGGGAGTCCGGGTAGTATTCCAGATACATAGCCAGCATTTCGGGATCGTTGCTAGCCATAACCTGTTCGAAACGAGAGTCTTCTTGACGAGTCTGGTATTCTTTCAACTGGACCCTGCCAGTATCCAAGGTGGCGTAAAGTTTTTCCTTGGTGGCCAGGTCTTCGGGGTGGCAGAAGGCGAGGAAGCTTTCCAGCACATCGGAGAACTGAGTCTTGGTGAAGGATTCACTCATGTCGGGCAGATTGCCGTCTTCATCCAGGAAGAACCGGTAGTCACGTTCGATGGCCATGCAGTCCCAGTCGGAGAGGGTGTCCTTGACTTCGCTGTTCTTGCGGAGCACGTCGTCGCGGTCGTGGAGCACGTACCTCATACGGCGGTCGCGGCGGCTTTCACGCCCGAAGTCCAGGGAGAGCTCGATGCCAACGCGTACAGGCAACTTGTAGGAAATCTTGTCGAATTCGATGCCGGAATATCCCGGAGGGAGAGCTCCACTTTCGGAGACGTCGGGGGCCTTGGAGGTGGCCTTGATATTTTCGAAGGGCAAGAAGTCCCTGCGGACATTGACGCCGATTTTGAAATCGACGTCCTTGAAAATTTCACCAATCTTGTATTCTAGGGCGCTAGATACAAACGCGGTAGGAACGACGCTGGTCTTTTGATTCGTGTTGCCCAGCAGTTCATCATAGAAACTGAAGAAAAGGAGACCGTAACCGCCCAAAACGCGGATGTCCAAGTCGCCAATCAGGTTGAAGGTAAATCCGCCAAGGACGGATGGAGCATAGGAGCGGAAGGAAAGGTTCTCATCGCGGCCGGCATCATCGCAGGTGCCTTCGGCTCCTTTAGGACCGCAACTGTTTCCCTTGAAGTAGTATTCCGGTTTGCTTGCAATTTCTCCGAATTGGAAAGAGTTGATCTCTGCACCCAGCCAGAAGGTAAAGGGAATGTCGGCCTTGTAGAAAGGTGTAATCAGGGGACTCCAAAGGATACCGGCATTGATGGGAAATGTCATCAATTTCTTATCTAGAGGTTTGTCTAGCAGAAGCTCAGGGTCACTGTCCTTAAACTGCAAAAAGGCGAATTCACCTTGAAGGTAGAGCTGTAATCTCCAATTGGAGCGCTCAAAGTCAGCGGCCATGGCTGCCACTGCAAAAATCAGGGAAATAAGTAATACTTTACGCATTGCACTACAATTTAGTTTTTTTTCAGGGTCACTATGCGGGGGAGGCCCCTAGAAAGAAATGAAAAGGCCTACCCCAAAGACAATAATGCCTGCTCCGATAAGCGTAAGCCCGATAATCGTCTTTTGGTCCCCCTTTTCTATGAGATCCTGGTTTTCTTCTACCTTTGCCTGGTAAAAATCACCCCCGGATGTGGCGGAGTAGTTCAGCTCGTCCTTGATGTCTTCGGCGTCATCGTAATCCAACTGACCAAGATAGGTGAAAAGGGCTCCCACGATTATAGGGGCGATAGATACGCCCATCATAGTGTGCCCCAGTCGGATTTTTTTACGGGCCTTGTCCCATTCCTGCTGGGCTTGTATTTCCTTGAATCGGTCTTCTTGCGAGAGATCTACGGTGACGGTCACGTCGGAAACTGGGGGCACATAAACCGCGACCAGGGAATCCTTGAATCCGAACTTGCGGAGCCTAAACTGGACAAGTCCCGGCTCCAGGATGGGGTACCGGGCTGGCGTTACCCCGATGGTCTTGCTGTGCTCGGTGATTTCACCTTTGCTGGAGAAAATCTCCGCTCCTGCCGGCGTGGAGATAATCCGGAGTTCGGGGTTGACCCTTTTTAACTTTATCGCCCTCTTGACAGTATCGCCCATGATTGGTCGTAGGGTGATGGAACCTCCCCACAGGTGTTGGTCTACGTTCCAGTAGGCATGGATGGTGGTGGTAGAGGTATCCGTGACGGGAATGGTACAGGGGGACCTGCAGAGTGAGTTTTCTTCTGGCCTGGAAAGCGTGGCTCCTTCTGGGTCCGTCTCGATGTAGATATATCCTTTTTTCTCTTTCAGGTGGTCTGCGTCTATGCCTTGGGCCTCTAGCAGAAAGATTCTCAACTGGTCTTTAGAAATGGCGTCGCTTAACGCTTTGGACCGGGAAACCTTCAGCTCGCTTTTGTAGATGGTGGGCAGTTCTTCTTCGTAGACAACCCGCGTCAGTTGAAGCTCTAGGGAGTCGCGTTTGGGAATATTGGTGACTTTCCCAAAATAGATGGTGGTCGCTCCCAGGGCCGATAGCTTTTCTTGTAGGCAGATGTTGTCACTGCAATCGGGAATGTCTTTTTTTCTGAGGATGTGAATTTTTTCTCCGTTCTCTAGAAGGAATCTGGCGGCAAGTGTGTTGATTTGCAAGACTAGGGCGGTATCCGCAATGTCGCTTTCAAAACTGACCAGCACCTTGGGGGAGGACAGTACTAGGGGTTTGGGGCCTTCATCTACGGGTGTATGGGTGGCGGTGTCCGTAGATACACTATCGGCTTGGCTAACTTGCGAGGAATCGACAAAGTTGTCTGCGCTATCGCTGGCTTGGAGCAGGTCTGTACCCGAAGAATCCACGATGGACTTGAACTTGTCTTTGGCAATGCGGACCACGGTAAACTTGTTGTTGATGTAGCCGCCCAGCTGAACAGTGTCGTTTGCGATGCCGAGGAACTGGGCCTTCTGTTTTGTGCCGGACAGCAGTTCCACGCTAACAGATGGGCCTTGGGTCTCTGCGGCTAGCAGGACCTGGGCGAGCAAAAGAATCAGTGCAAGACACGTGGGTTTCATGATTCACCTAGAAAGATAGAAAGAGTCCGACAGAAAGGATGAGTCCGCCTGCAACAAGAGAAACAAGGGCTGTTTTTTTTGCTGTTTTTGCATTGTCCCGGTATTCCTTGAAATCCTTTTTATCCTGTCGATAATTATCCCCTGTTGTAATCAGGGTATTCTCAATGTTCTTTTTACACTCGTCCGCCTTGTCAATTTCATAGGCGGCGATCCCGGCGGCAATGGCGCTTACAGCTAGCGGTACGATAGAGGTTACAAGCAGACGGTGGCCGAAATTACGCCTATTGCGGTGCCGGAGGTCGGCTTGTTGTTCTTCTAACAAAACCTCATCAAAGGCCGGCGTAAGGGATACTATCAGGAAGGAAGTGTCCTTGGGGGAGAGAGTCACCTTGATGCTTGTATCCTTGAAATCAGGGCGGAAGAGGGTGATAAGTACCTGGTCCTTGTCCAGGGGGAGTCCAATAACGGCGGGAATGCGGTAATCTGGATTCTTGGAGAAATCGGGGTGAGAAGAGCCCACATAGAGATCAGCCCCGGAAGGATTGGTGGACACGTGCAGGTAATGCTTGCGAGACGTTTCCTCGTCCGCAAAAAGGGTCCCCAGAGTGAATAGCAGGAGAATCGGGATGATTTTCTTGAAAATCATTTGTACTCTAAATCCTCCATTTGTACAAAGGGGCCTGTAATCAAGAGAGAATCTCTACCGGGAGTCAATTTCCAGAATACTTCGGAATTGCGGTTTCTGACGTTGTCGGGAATAGGAATCCTAATTTCGCATTCCTTGCGACAGGGGTTGGCAAAGGAAAGAACGGGGGATTCGTAGGCTGCATAGACGGTGTCAAAATCGGCGATGACAAATGTCTTTTGTGAGGGGCTTATTCCCGAACCATTGTCCATAAAGTAGAACTTGATGCTGTCGGTTAGGGCGAGAGCGTTTTTTACGGGTGATGCCTTGGGTGGGATCTTGTCCGTAAAGACGATGCTGTCGCCAAGCCGGATTTTGCTGCTTTCGGGTACGTCTATTACGAGAGGCTTTGCCTCGTAATCGTTTAGCAGTGTTTCGTAGGCGTATATGTGAAGGCCACTTTGTGGCGAAACGACAATGTTCTGAGGCTCGTTCACTTTTTTGTAGGCGACGGTCTTGATGGTATCTCCCAATGCACTTACAAGGACAATTTTTGCAGAAATCTCGGTGCCGGCAATAAGGCCTTCGTATATAGGTTTAATCTGGATGACTGAGTTTTTCTTTCCAATAAACAAAGTGTTGAACGAAGATACATCCGAGGTGTGTTCTTCGAATCCGTAATCGGTATAGGCGTAAGCCTTGACGCCCCAATAGACGGTGAGCGATGAATCTTTTGGATCAATGCCATATTTTTGGAGCCATTGCGGTGAAATCAGGGGTCCCTTGAGACGCATACCCGTTTTGCAGTCGTTTTCAGAGAGGTCATCAAGGGAATCCAGAATATCCAGCCATTTTGTGTTCTGGGACATAGTAACCCCATCGGCAACAACGGCAAAAACGGCACAGAAGGACTTTTCCCAGGGGTCTATGCCGGAAATGTCCCAATTGAGTTCCACATAGTCATCGGCAAGAGGGTCGACGCTCATATCGGGGGTAGGTGCTACAAGGGTGATGTTCAATGGCGTGCCCACGAAAATATGGATTGTGTCTTTTAGGGTGTCGCCGGTATAGTCGATGGTGTTCAAGATGCCGATGCGGTATCCGACGGAATCAAAGGTATGTTCAAAAGCGGTGGCATTAATACTGTCGCCCTCTAGTTCCCAAAAGTGGTAGGCATAAAGATTCAGGGCGCTGTCAGAGGGAATGCTATTGCCGTTCAGTGCGTAGCTAGCCGTGAAGATGACACGCTCACCCTGGTTGATGTAGAGGGTGTCTAGCTGTTCGGTGTGGCGGGTATAAAAGTCATCATCATTGCTGGTAGTGACTAGAATCCCTTGCTGCAGGAACTGTGTGTCTGTCCTGGAAATCAGAGCGTCTTCGCGGCAACCCGCAAGAAGTAGGAAAAGTCCCACGAGTGCGAAGGGGAAGAATAATCTACTCATCTTCGCCTCCCTTCAGTTCGGGCCTTTCAAGGCTTGGCCTGATGACGTAGGTCTTGGAATTTAGGTTTCCGCTATAGTCGTAGGCATTGATGGAAAGCAACTGGTAGGTCCAGCTTTTGTAAGACTTGGGTAGCATCAAGAAGACGGTGTCTGCAGTCCGGTCATCGTTGGAAAAACGTTCTTGGTAGTATGTGGCCCCCCGCAGTTCCTGCCCGTTCCAGAAAAAATTCTGGTAGAAGTTGCCGCCATGTTCTTCAAAGTAGAATCGGAGGGTGTCCTTGAAATCCAGGGTATCGACGTCTTGGACTAGACCTTCAGGGGTGAGGTACTTGTTGGATGGC
>JAEEGL014682017.1_pt1 | contig 18132 bp, 14 predicted proteins | sample 9134231 | NCBI WGS metagenome assembly JAEEGL01 (sample SAMN16246548, study PRJNA631951) | gut metagenome | biome: gut microbiome; feature: rumen; material: fiber-attached | host: Bos | place: Iran: Karaj | collected 2018-10 | reverse complement strand
GGCCCTGGGAACGGGCTTCGGGCAGCTTCGGCCCGGCGACATCGGGGTCGGCCACGATAAGTCCGGCGCGCCCTGCTACCGGCCCGGGGAAAAGGCGGCGGCCCTGATGAAAGAAAGAGGGGTCGCAAGGGTCTGGCTGTCCCTCACTCATGAGGGAGACCTGGCTATGGCTGCGGCCGTGGCGGAAAAGGAGTAGAAAGACGTGGAAAACAGAAATGACCGCTTCTATGTGCTGACCGAACAGGCTGTGCCCGAGGTGCTGCTGAAGGTGGTGGAAGTGAAGCGCCTTCTCATGCGCGAGCCGAAGCTTTCCGTGAAGGAGGCCGTGGAGCGCTGCGGGATCAGCCGGAGCACGTTCTACCGCTACCGCGAGGAGATCTCCCCGCTGCACCGCGAGCTCAAGGGGAAGACCATCAACTTCACGCTGCGGCTGGAAGACAGGCCCGGCACCCTCGCGCAGACGCTGAAGACGATTTCGGAGCACGAGGGAAATATTCTGACGATCCACCAGTCCATTCCGATCCACGGGGTGGCGCAGCTGACCATCAGCATGCAGATCCTTTCGGAACTGAACCGGGTGGAAGAGTTGTTTGAGGCACTGGAAAAACAGGAGGGCGTATCCGAACTGCGCCTGCTCGGAGAGAGCTGAGGATCCGTTTCCGGATCCTTTTCCGCGTAAACAGATAGACAGACAGGAGATCTTACATGGATATCATTAGGGCACTGGCGGAAGAACTGGGAGAGCCCCGGCAGAAAGTGCAGGCGGCCGTCGGGCTGATCGACGAGGGGAACACGATCCCCTTTATCGCGCGTTACCGGAAAGAGGCGACGGGCGGTCTGACCGACGAGGTGCTGCGGAAACTGGACGAGCGGCTGCGCTACCTCCGCAGTCTGGAAGAGCGCAAGGAACTGGTTCTGCGGACGATCGAGGAGCAGGGGAAGCTGACGCCCGAACTGAAGGCGGCGATCGAGGAAGCTTCCACGCTGGTGGCGGTGGAGGATCTCTACCGGCCGTATAAGCCGAAACGCCGGACCCGTGCGACCGTTGCGAAGGAAAAAGGACTGGAACCGCTGGCGGAGAAGATCCTCGAACAGGATGCCGCCTGTCCGCTCACGGAGCTGGCGGCGGCCTACATCAGCGAGGAGAAGGGCGTCGCGACCGCCGAAGAGGCCCTGGCAGGCGCTTCGGATATCCTGGCGGAGCGGCTTGGAGACGAGGCGGCCTGCCGGAAAACGATCCGGGAAGCCACGGCCAAGTACGGCGTGGTGGTGAGCGGCCCGAAGGACGAGGACCCTGAGGGCACGTACAAGATGTATCTGGATTTTTCGGAGAACGCGGCTGGCATCGCGGGACACCGCGTGCTGGCCCTGAACCGGGGCGAGAAAGAGAACAAACTTACCGTGAAGCTGGAGATCCCCGAGGACCCGATGGTGGCCTTCCTTTCCAAACGGCTGATCAGAAAGAAAAACCCCTATACGACTCCGTTCCTGGAAAACGTGGCGAAGGATGCCTACGAGCGGCTGATCGCGCCTTCGGTGGAACGGGAGATCCGGGCGGCGCTGACCGAGAAGGCCGAGGACGGTGCGATCGAGGTCTTCGGGAAAAACCTGGAGCAGCTGCTCATGCAGCCCCCGATCGTCGGGCAGGTGACGCTGGGCTGGGACCCGGCCTTCCGCACCGGCTGCAAGATCTCGGTCGTGGACGGGAACGGCAAGGTGCTGGACCATCTGGTCATTTTCCCGACTGCGCCGCAGAACCACGTGGCCGAATCCAAGCAGATCATCAAGAGCCTGATCCGGAAATACGGGGTGACGCTCATCGCTCTCGGAAACGGAACGGCTTCCCGCGAGTCGGAGCAGATCATCGTGGAGATCCTGAAGGAGATCCCCGAAAAGGTCTCTTACGTGATCGTGAGCGAAGCCGGCGCTTCGGTCTATTCGGCCAGCAAGCTGGCGACGGAAGAATTCCCCGATCTGGACGTCGGGGCCAGAAGTTCCATTTCTCTTGCCCGGCGCCTGCAGGATCCCCTGTCAGAACTGGTAAAAATCGACCCGAAAAGCATCGGCGTCGGACAGTACCAGCACGATATGGATCAGAAAAAACTGGGGGAGGCCCTCTCCGGCGTGGTCGAGGACGCGGTGAACAAGGTCGGCGTCGATCTGAATACCGCCTCTCCCTCGCTTCTGGAATACGTCTCCGGCATCAACAAGACCGTCGCGAAGAATATCGTCTCGTTCCGGGAGGAGAGCGGTTCCTTTACGGACCGCCGTCAGCTCCTCAAAGTCCCGAAGCTGGGGCCGAAAGCCTATGAGCAGTGCGCGGGCTTTCTCCGGGTCCGCGGCGGGAAGCATCCGCTCGACAACACGGCGGTACATCCGGAAAGCTACGAAGCAGCCGAAGCCCTGATGAAGGCCCTCGGCTTTACGGAGGAGGATCTTCGGAACGGCGGGCTCAAGGGCATCTCGAAGAAGGTGGCGGACAAAGAGGCTATGGCCGAAAAGCTCGGGATCGGCGTACCGACCCTGAACGATATTCTGGCGGAACTGGAAAAACCCGGCCGGGATCCCCGCGAGGAGATGCCAAAGCCGGTCCTGCGCTCCGACGTACTGGAGATGAAGGACCTGAAGCCCGGTATGATCCTCAAAGGAACGGTCCGCAACGTGATCGATTTTGGCGTGTTTGTGGACATCGGCGTGCACCAGGACGGCCTCGTCCATATATCCCGGATCTGCGACCGCTTCATCAAACATCCGCTGGAGGCGGTAAAGGTAGGCCAGGTCGTGGAAGTGCAGGTGCTTGAGGTAGACGAGAAGCGCAAACGCATCGCGCTGACCATGAAGATCAAGCGTTAGAGAAGCTGTATCTCAGAGAAACGGGAGAAAGCAGAAATGATCAAGATCTGCCCGGCCTTCCCGGAAGGCCGCTTCAAAGCATTTACCCTGAGCTATGACGACGGCAACGACTGCGACGCTCCTCTGGTAGAGATGATGCGCCGCTTCGGCGTAAAAGGCACGTTCAACGTCAACGCGGGCCTGCTCTACGAAGAGGGACAGCCCCTCGGGCCCGAGCCCTGGCGCCGGATGACAGCCGAAGAGGCGGTCTCTCTCTACGGGAACGATATGGAGATCGCCATCCACGGATTCAGACATCCCAAGTGGAAGCAGATGAGCGGCGGCCCCCTGATGTACGATATCCTGGAGGATAAGCGGACACTGGAGCGCATCAGCGGGAAGATCATCCGCGGGGCGGCAGCTCCGTACGGGAGCTGGAACGAACAGACGCTGGAGATCCTTCGGCTGGCAGGCTTCCGATACTGCCGTTCGAAGGCGGGCAGGGGGACGGAGAGTCTGGCTATGTGGGAGGATGATCCCTTCCTGCTGGATGGAACGGCCCATCACGACAATCCCCGTCTTTTCGAACTGGCGGAGCGGTTCGTGCAGGACCGGTCCGGCACGCCGAAGCTGTTTTACGTCTGGGGCCATTCCTATGAATTTGTCGAGAATGACAACTGGGGCCGGATGGAGGAACTGCTGAAAAAAACCGGCGGCCGGGACGACGTCTGGTACGCGACGAATCTGGAGATCTTCGATTACTGGCACGCGGTACAGAACCTGCTCTACAGCGCGGACGAGAGAAGGGTCTGCAACCCGTTTGCGCAGGACGTCTGGCTGCGGGTGTATCCGAAAGGCCCGCTCTATGCCTGGATGAAAGCTCACAGAAGCCTTTCCGAGACGGCCTCGGTGACCGTGAAGATCCCCGCCGGACAGACGGTGGACCTTCCCGACTGAGAAAAACGCGCGGCGGACAAAAAACCAGAGACGCGAAAAGCGGCCCCTTGCGGGGGCCGCTTTTCGCGTCGTCCGACAGGTTATTTCACTGTGACGGAAGTGATATGCGGATTCACACCGTTGTACCAGTACAGGAATCCTTCAAGCTCCACGGTGTCGCCCACTTTCAGAGCTTCGACGGCCGCGTAGACTTCGGTGTCCTGATTGCACAGGCTGGACTCTACCAGGAACTGGTAGGTCTTTTCTCCGATTGAGACGTTGAAGTAAAGATCGCTGCCGCGGGAACCGGCGCCGTTGTAGTTGTACAGGAAAGCCTGGTTCTCACCGATCGGGGCAATCACAGCGGTCGCGCAGAACTTCTGGCCAACGTAGTCAAAGGGCTCTCCGTTCGCGAAAACGTCAGTCAGATCTTTCGTGTCGGCAATATACCGGACACCGTCATCCACCAGCTCGAAGGTGGCGTCGCGCTTGTCGACTTCGGGAAGATCTTTGTAGAAAGTCTTGTAGCCGGTCACGCGGATCTTGGAACCGATGGTCATCGCGTCGAAGTCTGCCTGCGTGCAGGGCAGCTGGTAGCAGAAGTAGGCGCCGTCGGGATCAGCCAGATAGAGGCTGGTGTTGTTCGGCTCGGAATTGGTCCAGAAGTACTGCTTGGCCTGGATATAGGCTTCGATGGTGACGGGATCGTCCTTTTCGGCGGCCATGTACTGCGCATAGGTCATGACGCCTTCGGATTTGTCACTCACGTTGCCCTTTACGGAAACGGAGGTGATGTGCGGGTTCGGGCCGTTATACCAGTAGAGGAAGCCTTCCATATCCACGACGTCGCCGACTTTCAGGGCTTCAACGGCCGCGTAGACTTCGGTATCCTGATTGCACAGGCTGGATTCCACCAGGAACTGGTAAGTCTTCTCGCCGAACGAGACGTTGAAGTAGAGGTCGCTGCCGCGGGAGCCGGCGCCGTTGTAGTTGTAGAGGAAGGCCTGGCCCTCGCCGATCGGGGCGATCACGGCGGTCGCGGAGAACTTCTGGCACACGTAGTCGAAGGGATCCCAGTTCTCGAAGACTTCCGTCAGATCCTTCGTGTCGACGATGTAACTCGATCCGTCGTCCACCAGTTCGAAGGCTGCCTCACGCTTGTCGACTTCGGGAAGGTCTTTGTAGAAAGTCTTGTAGCCGGTCACGCGGATCTTGGAACCGATGGTCATCGCGTCAAATTCGGCCTGCGTGCAGGGCAGCTGGTAGCAGAAGTAGGCGCCGTCGGGATCCGCCAGATAGAGGCTGGTGTTGTTCGGTTCGCTGCCGGTCCAGAAATACTGCTTGGCCTGAATGAAGGCTTCGATCGTAACGGGATCGTCCTTTTCGGCGGCCATGTACTGCGCATAGGTCATGACGCCTTCGGATTTCTCGAACGGATCCTTTGCCGGTTCGGTCGGGGCAGTCGTCGGCTCGGTGGGAGCAGTCGTCGGCTCGGTGGGAGCAGTCGTCTGAGGTTCGGTCTCAGGGGCTTTCGTTTCGGTAGGGGCCGGAGTCTCGGAAGGCTTCGTCTCATCCGGTGTCTTGTTGCACGCTGCGAGCGCCAGGACCAGGACAAGGGCAAGCAGCAGGGCAGTCAGTTTCTTCATTTTGTTCTCCTTTCTGAGTGCGGCGCACAGGGCGCTGTCAGTAAGTACAAAGAGCATTATAGCGAAAACCCGCGGGAAATCAAGGCTTTTTCGAACCGAGACACCCCCGCGGGCTTTTGTTTCGGAGGTTTTACCCGCCTCCGTGTTTCTTTTTGCGGATCTGCCGTATCAGGACGGCCGTTCCGATCAGTACCCAGGCGGCGCCCAGACCGGCAAGGAGAAAGACGGAGGTCTTCGGAAGCTCTCCGAGTTCCGGTTTCTCGGGAGATTCGGGTGTTTCGATCTGGTCCAGCCGGCGCAGGGAAGTGATCTTTCCCCAAAGTTCTCCCTCCAGATAGTCGTCGTCGATCATCTTCTTCTGCCGTCTGACATAGAGAACGCAGTATTCGATCAGGTCGCCGGCCGCGTTCCGCAGCGAGGTGGAGCCGTTGAAGACCGGTGTGACGAAAGTATTTTCGGTATTGGCGAGCAGCAGTTCGGAGGCCCGGATCTTCACGTCGTAGTGTTCGTCGGTGTCGGTGCCGGCCTTGCTCAGGTAGTCCCGATACTCCGCGGACTGCTGGGCTTTGGAGGTGACCGGGACGTAGCCCTCGGTTTTGGCATAGCCGATCTGCACGCTGTTCGTCAGCAGGAACTGGGCAAAGAGCCAGGAGGCGAGCACTTCCTGCGGGTCTTCCTTGTTGAAGAGGCAGACCGACGGCCCCTGAGAGATCATCTGCGGATGCTCCGGGTCATACTGGGGCACCGGACGCACCGCCGTCTCGAAGGGAACGACCTGCGAACGGTCGATGTCCATGAGCGGGGCGTCGGAGCCCATCCAGGTAGCGCCGGCCGTGGAGTCGACCGCGAAGAGACACTGGCCGGCATTCAGCAGATCGCCGGGATAACTGACGTTGGAGAAGGTATCAAAAGCACGGCTCTTGGCATGTTCGGAGATCTGGTAGAGGATCTCTTTGGTGGTGTCGTTGAAGACCAGGATCTCGCCGCGGTCCGTCGAATACTCTCCGCCCTTCTGCTTCAGCATCTGGATCATCATGTTGTCGGTGGACTTGTAGACGAAGGGGACCATGGTCCTTTGGCCGTTCACCTTGAAGGTTTTTCCGTCCGCTTCCTTTTCCATCGCCGCTTCGGAGACTTCGAAGACATAATCCCAGGTCAGCACGTCCGGAAGCTCGTAGCCCATCGCATCGAGCATGGTCTTATTGACGTACAGGGCCTCCGTGGAGCGCATGTAGGGAAGTCCGTACTGGACGCCGCTGATCTTCAGCTCTCCCAGGAACTTTTCGATGATCTCGCCCCGGCCGGGACCGTCGAAGCGGAGCTCCGATCCGCCCAGGCCATAGCGGCTGTCGGCCAGCAGTTCATCCAGCGGCACCACGATCTTGTCGCCGGTCAGATAGGTGGCGATATGGTCCGGATAGGTGATGCAGACGTTCGGAGTCGTTCCGGTGGTGATGTTGGTGATCACGTCGTTGTAGATGATGTTGTAGTCGGTATAGAACTTGATCGTCACGTGGATATTGGGATACAGCTTTTTGAAATCCTCCGCCGCCTTCCGGTAGACCGCGATCTGGGTGTTGTTGGTATCGTTTTTGGCCCAGAAGGTGATCTCGTACGGTTTCGTCTCGTCGAAGGCTTCCGGCACCGCAAATCCGACGCGGAAGATCTTGTGGTGGCAGGCGGCGAGGAGGAAGAGGAACACCGAAAGAAGGAGAACAAGCAGTCCTTTTTTCATCCCTTGGTACCTCCCCGGGAAACGCCGGCCATGATCTTTTTATGGAAGATCAGGAAAATGATGATGAGAGGAAGGGAGATGACCACGACCGCGGCCATCATCGCGGGGATATTTTCCCGGCCCAGACTGCTCTGACGGATATACTGGATCCCGTTGGAGACCAGGTAATAGTTCTCGTTGTCGGTGATAAGGCGGGGCCAGACGTAAGCGTTCCAGCATTCGATCACTTTGAGGATGGTGATCGTGACGATCGTCGGCTGATTGATCGGGACGAGCACCCTGAACAGGTATTTCATGTCGCTCGTACCGTCCATCTTGGCAGCCTGGTAGAGTTCGTCCGGGACCTGTTCAAAGTTTTCCTTGAGCAGGTAGATGAAGAAGACGGACGTCACCGACGGCAGGATCAGCCCCAGAAAAGTGTTGCGCAGATGCCAGTTCGTGATCGTCACGTAATTGGTGATGATCACCAGCTCGTTCGGGATCATCATCAGGGAAAGAAGGAGCGTAAAGACGAGGTTTTTCCCTTTGAATTCCAGCCGGGCAAAGGCAAAGGCCGCGAAGACGATGACAGCCATCATCAGAGCGGTCGTCCCCACGGTAAAGATCAGGGTGTTGGCAAAGTACCGGGCCAGAGGCACGGCGGTGAAGGCGGTCGAGTAGTTTTCCAGCGTGGGCGTGAGGGTGAAAAACTTCGGGATCCGTTCCGCGTAGTAGGCACCGTAGGTCTTCAGGGAGGTCAGGAGCATCCAGTAGAAGGGGAAGAGCACGATGAGGCCCCAAACCGCCAGGAAGAAATAGTTGAGGCCGGTCCGGACGCCAGAGAAGACTTTCTGCCGGCGTTCGCGCGCGGCGAAACTGTTCGTGGACTGCATAGCCGCACCTCCTTCCTACACCGAGACTTTTTTGCGGCTGATCATCAGGTTGACGGTCGTGATGGTCAGAACGATCGCAAACAGGATGAGCGCGGCCGCGGAGGCGTAAGACGGATACCCGCCGCTGTCGCCGTAGAGCATGTCGTAGACGTAGCCCACGATCGTGTTCATCTCCGCGCTATTGAGGTCGGTGCCGAAGAGGGCGACCACGTCGCTGTAGGCCTTGAAAGCCCCGATGAAACCGGTGATGACGAGGTAGAAGATCATCGGGGAGATCATCGGCAGGGTGATGCGGGTAAAGATGCGGAACTTGCCGGTCCCGTCTGCCCGCGCCGCGTCGTAATAGGTCTGATTGACCGAGGCGAGCGCGCTCGTCAGGATCAGGATCTTGAAGGGCATGACGATCCAGACCGTATAGAGGCAGAGCACCAGCATTTTGGCCCAGTGAGGCCCGGTGATGAAGTCGACAGCCGACCCGCCGAAAGCTTCGATGAGCAGGTTGATCAGACCGTCGGTGTGGAGGGTCTTCTGAAACAGAAGCATGAAGACCAGACCGACCGCCAGCGTGTTGGTCACGTAGGGCAGGAAGAAAATGGTCTGGAAGAGCTCTTTCAGTTTCGGGATCTGGCTGAGTCCCAGGGATATGAGCAGCGCCAGACCGGTGGAGACCGGAACGGTGATGATCACGAGCACGAAAGTGTTCCTGACCGCCTGCAGAAAGTAGGGATCGCGGAGCACGTAGGAATAGTTGAACAGACCGGTGCCGAAGGATTCCCCGGAGACGAAATTGTAGCCCTCCTCCAGAGAATAGACGAGCACGTCGATCAGGGGATAGACCATGAAGATCCCCAGAAAGACGATGGCCGGCAGCAGATAGAGCCAGGCTTTCAGCTGGTTTTTGCTTCCCATGACGGTTCCTTTCCCGGACGGACCGGATTACCAGAAGCGGAAGGGCTCCTTCATTTTAACGGGTTCGGCGTAGGTCTCCCCCTTGGTGTCGACGGTGACGGCCTTGATGCGCTGGGCTTCCAGAGGCTTGTCCATCGAATCGGTCGGGACCGCCGCGATCGCGTCCACGGTCTCCATGCCGGAGGTGACCCGGCCGAAGGCTGCGTACTGACCGTCCAGAAAGTCTCCGTCGGCATGCATGATGAAGAACTGGCTGCCGGCCGAATCCGGACGCTGGGAACGGGCCATGGAAAGAACGCCGCGCTTGTGGCTGAGATCATTTTTCACGCCGTTCGCGGCAAATTCGCCGCGGATGGTATATCCGGGGCCGCCGGTCCCGTTGCCCTTCGGGCATCCGCCCTGGATCATGAAGCCGGAAATGACGCGGTGGAAGGTCAGGCCGTCATAGAAGCCTTTCTGAATGAGGCTGATAAAGTTCCGTACCGATTCCGGAGCCTTCTCCGGGTACAGTTCGCAGACGATCTTTCCGCCGTTTTCCATTTCGATGGTGACTACCGGGTTCTCCATTTCAGATTACCGCCTTTTTCTTGGTGTTGTCGGAAAAACAAAGCTTCTTTCCAACCAATGATGATAGCACAGCGGAGGTGTTTTGTCACCCGCGGAAGCCCGGAAGAAAATAAGAAATGTCTTTTTGAAAAAACTGCTTGCATTTTCTCCGGGCGGTGCTATAATGCAAAAGCTTCATCTAGAAGCCCGGGGCATTAGCTCAGCTGGGAGAGCGCAAGGTTCGCAATCTTGAGGTCAGGGGTTCGATCCCCCTATGCTCCATCGAAAGAGACAGGACGGCCGTCAGGCTGTCCTGTCTCTTTCTGTGCGGCTGCCGGACTGTGGAATACCCGGTCTGTCGTGGAAAAAGCCCCGGCTGCGAAAGCAGCCGGGGCACCGTCTTTTTCAGGAGCGTCCGCTTATTTCATCGGGTGATTCGCGGGATCCTGCCAGTAGGAGTTGAAGAAGTACCGGACCAGACCTTCATCGTTGAATTCCAGCTCTTTCGGGCTGTACCAGTACCAGTTGATCATGGACATGTACGCGGCGCCGCACTTGTCGATCAGCAGCTCGTCGTATTCACGCGCCAGACGGATGTATTCCGCGGAATCGGTCGGCAGAGCTTTCATCTGCTCGATCAGGGCATTCTTTGCTTCATCGTCTGACCAGCGGGCCGTGAAGTAGCTGGGCTGGAGGGTGGGCGTGAAGGAGTAGGTCGGCCACACGAACAGGATGTCGTAGTTGTTGTTCGAGCCGGCGGCCACGTAGTCACTGTATGCGGCATCTTCCATCATGGTGACGAGGCTGGGGATGCCTGCCTTTTCCATATAATCGTGGAACAGGGTCGGGATATCTGTCCGCTTGCTGGAGTAAATGATCTGCACCGGCTCTGCGCCGTCCCAGCCCTCCGCCTTTGCCTGGGCGATATACTTGGCAGCCACGTCCAGTTTGGCCGGGCCGTAGTAATCGGCGTTCACCCACAGATCGTTCTGATAAAGCGGAGACTGCCAGGGACTGCCGCCCATGACCTGCTGGTTGTCGGTCACGACCTTCAGGTATCCTTCATAGTCGATGGCTGCCATGATGGCCTTGCGCAGAGAAGGATACTTGGCACAGACGTTGATATAGCTGCCGTCGGCGTTCTTGGAATTGTCCACGTTGAAGTAGGTCATGCAGCCGACGTTGGAAGGGAGAATGGTCTCCTTGAGACCCTGTGCGAGCGCCATATCGTAGTACTCCGAAGGAATGCACTCGACCACGTCATAGTCGCCGGCCATGACTGCCAGCGCGGCGGAACCGTCGTTCTGGTTGCCGACGAAAGTTATGGAATCCAGGAAACCGTATTTGATGCCGGCGAAGCCGGTGCGGTCCTTGTCCTCCAGGCGGGGCTCATAATCAGGCACGCGCACGAGCGTCACGGACTCGGGATTGTTCCATTCGGCGTACTTGTAGGGCCCCGTTCCGATCATATCCGCCACGTCCTCGATCTCGGTCTCGGCGTATTTCTCGCAGATCTCTTTGGGCATGACCGGGCACCAGGTCTGATAGGCAGCCAGATAGTACAGGGTGTTTTCCTGATACTCGCTGAATTTCAGGGTGAGAGTCTTGCCGTCGGCGCCGACTTCCATGGAGCTGAGGTAGGGATATACCTTGGTCTTCATACTGCCGAACAGGGCGAAGGAACGGTTCAGCGACGCTTCCACGTCGTAGATGTCCACCGGGTCGCCGTTCGAGAACTTGACCCCGTCACGGACCCACAGCTTCAGGGTCAGGGTGTCGTCCGAAAGCTCGTAGTCGCAGACAGCGGGCTGGATATTGTTGGCCGTGTCGCGGGTCAGGGCGTTCTCAAAGACGCAGGTCTGGAACTGATAGGCCCACAGGCCGGTCTTCTTGAGCGGGTCGATCTTGGTCATCATGGTCGCACTGCGGATGACGGCATGTCCTCCGTAGCGGGAGGAAAGATCCTCCTCGGCGGGCTTCGTTTCGGGAGCGCGGGTGGCGAGCGTGTTACCGCTCGATTCCGGCACATTGGTCCCGGCAGGATCGGACGCGTTTCCCGAAGGGGCGGGCTTTTCCCCGCACGCGGCGAGGGAAAGCAGCAGGGCGGCCGCCAGCAGCACGGCGGCGAGACGTTTCAGTTGTTTCATACCATTCCTCCTTGTCATGATCTGTAAATGAGCCTTCCTGTCAGGAAGACCGTTTTTCGCGTCAGCATCTGAGAAAATGGTATCATGGGAAGAGGCGGTTAGACAAGACTTACTCGCAGCAGAAGGCTGTTATATTGCGGTTCGGAAGCGGTTATTTTTTACTGCAGAGCGGAGAAAACGTTTCCGCAGGCTCCTGCGTTTTTCGCATCTGCCTCTTGGGGCGTCGTTGCAAGGCCCCGGGGGATCAGACGGGCGGAGATGTTACTGCGAAAGATCCTGAAGAGAGAATGAGCCGGAGGCCGCAAAGGCGGCAAACTCCGACGGAGACATGCCGACGACGCGCGTGAAGCGGTGTGTGAAATAAGAGGGAGAAGAGAAGCCCAGATCTTCGGAGATCTGAAGAATGGACTTCTCTTTTTTGACGAGCATCAGCTTTGCCTGACGGATGCGCTTCTCGTCAAGCGTCTCTTTGATGCTCTGCCCGGTGATGTTTTTATACAGCGTGGACAGGCGCGCCCGGCTGTAATGGAATTTTTCCGCAATGGATTCAACCGTCAGCCGCTCGCTCAGATGATCGTCGATGTACTGGGTGACCTGGTCGGTCAGATAGGTGTTGATCGCTTCGGTAAAGCGGTCGGAAGGAACGATCCGTCCTTCGTCCATGGTCACGCTGCGCAGGAGGGAGATCAGCGCGAGTTCCAGATAGCAGCAGATCACCTGCTCCGCCCCGAAGGGGGAGTTCTCTGTCTGATCGAACTGAAACAGATGGATCGTTTCATCGTGCCGCGTGTAAGCCTGATCCAGCTCCGTGATGATCTGACGGAAGAAAGAAGTCTGCTGTTCATCGATCCGCAGAGGCGTCTCCAGAAGGGGAAGCAGCCGCTCGGTATTCGTGCAGGTGAAAGAAACGATAAAGGCGGCGGAATCCTCCCGGTAGACCGATATCTCGTGGAGTGCGCCCGGGTGGATCAGAAACAGCTGGCTGGCAGCCAGGGTAAAACGTTTCTGGTCGCAGGTCACGACGGTCTCTCCTTTCAGACAGGCACAAAGCTCCCAGGCGTCTTCGTGACGGTGGCTGTGTACGGACGGGAGAACATTCTGGACATAGTCTGCGGATACGATCTCCTGCACGATGATCTCCCGCGACAGACGGTGCTTTCGGTATTCTATCATTCTGGCCGCTCCTTTCTTCCGCCCTAATTATAGAGCATCGGGTGCTTTTTTTGCACAGTCCGGGGCTCCGTCTTTACAAAATCACAAGGTTGCGAAACAAAAAAGCATATCATTTCCGGGCGGAAGAGAGCACAATATCCGCAGAGATCGCTCTCTGTGCGCGTGGAAAGAAGACCGTTCGTTTTTCGGGAGATCTCAGCGGTTTATCGGAAGACGAAGGGCCAGGTAATAGAGAAGAAAAGTAGTCGGGGGAAGCAGCGATGAGCTTTATCAGCAGTTTTCAGTTCGAACCGGCAGAGTGGCTGCCGTTTCGGGATCGGGAGATCCTGGACCGGGTGGCTATGGAAAAACTGGCGGACCATCAGGGAAAAGTGTATGAGCATCCGGACTTTGAAGTGAAAGTCGTGAACGACGTTCACAACTTCTTTGCGGCGGACCTGTTCTGCCGTATCCGTCTGGCGGCGGCGAAAAAGCGGAAACTGGTACTGATCCTGCCCAGTCCGGAGAATGCGGTCTTCCGGAGCGTGGTGGAATCTCTGAACAGGTATGAGGTCAGCTGCTCAGAAGTGCATGTCTTTTTTCTGTACGAGTATGCCAACGAAAAGCGCGAACCGGCGCCCTGGCAGAGCCCCTTCAGCCGGTCGGGGGCGTTTATGCGAAACTTCTATTTTCCCCTGCGGGAACATCTGCGGATGCCGCTGGAGCAGATCCACTTCTGGACAAAGGACAATACCGACCGTTATTCCGAACTGATCGAGGCGGAAGGCGGCGCGGACGCGGCCTATACGGCGCTCAGCTGGTCCGGCGGGATCGGCGCGATCGACGCGGAATCCTTCCCGGCTGAAAGCATGGAGGAACTGATGAAAATGGGCTCCCGCTTCGCGGCGCCCATGCCCGAACTGCTGGCGCATGATTCGCTGCGGGGCATGTTCGGCCTTTCGGGAGATATCTCCGGCGTGCCTCCGTACGTCGTCACGGTGGGGCCCAGAGATCTTGCGGCTGCCCGCGACCGGATCCACGTGCAGTATCTGACTCCCTGCGGAGGAGTCCCCGCCCATCAGAAATTTCCGCTGAAGCTGAGCCTTCTGGGGCCGGTCGGTCCGAAAAACCCCGGATCACTGATGCGGCTGATGCCCGGCACCTGCTATATCTCGGCTGACGTGGCGGCGGATGCCCCGTACGAGGCGGACGTGGACTGGCTGGAAGAGAAGATCGAAGAGATCCGGAAGAGGGAGGCATAAAGGATGAACCGTTCACTGTTTGATTTTGAACCGGCCGCCTGGCTTCCGGTCCGGGACAGGGAGGTGCTGGAACGCTGCCGGAATATCCGGCGCGAAGAGATGGAGATCACCAATGAAAACGGGTACCGGATCCGGATCGTGCCGCACCCTTCGAGTGCGGTAGCCTGCGAAATGGTCAACTGGATCTGGCGCTCCGACGTGGAAGACAAAAAGACGGTGATCATCTTTCCGAATTCCTGGAAAAACATTTATCCGGCCGTAGCGGAGACCTGCAGCCGGTACAACATCAGCGCCAGAAACATCCACGCGTTCTGTATGGATGAGTGGGCGGATGAAAACGGCAACGTAGCCCCGATCACATACGGGCCTTCTCTGGGCGGGCATTTCCTCCGGGAGTTTTACCTGAACTTCCGGGAGGACCTCCGGCCGCCGTTCGCGCAGATGCATTACTACACCAATGAGAATATCACCTATTATTCCGACCTGATCGACGAAGTCGGAGACGGAGGGGCGGATCTGGTCATTTCCGCGACAGGCTGGATCGGCCACACGGCTTTTATCGATCCCGGTTCCAAAGCTTTTCAGGCCGAGACGCTGGAAGAGTTCATGGAACTCAAGGCTGGTTTTGTCGACAACCGCCGGCTGACCGTGATCCAGAACTCCGGCGGCTTCGGCTCCGGTGATATGTACCATACGCCGCGGTATTCCGTGTCGGTGGGACCCCGGGACATCGTGCACGCCCGGGAGCATCTGGAACGTCACGACGTGGGTTACTTCGGCGGATTCACGACCTGGGAACGGATGATATCGCGGCTGCAGCTCTACGGACCGGTCTGCAAGGAGCTTCCCGCATCGCTTTACCAGCTGAGCAAGGGGACGATCTACGTCAGCGAAGATATGGCGAGGCCGATCGAACCCACGGACCGTATTCCGATCTGAGCAGACCGGGAAGGGAGAACCCTATGGAACTGATCAATCCGATCGAACCGCACGACCGGGAGTTTTACGAGACACGGATCCGGGACTGGCTTCCGGAGAAGATCATCGATGTGCACACGCACGCGCATCTGAAGAAGTTTTATCTGGGAGATGCTCTCTGGAAGCAGAACCGGGGCGCTCTGTGGCCGCTGCTGGCTGCGGAAGAGAACAGCGTGGAGAACATCGAAGAGGGGTTCCGGAACCTGTTTCCGGACAAGCAGGTGAAGGCGCTCATGTTCGGCAAAGTCAGCCGGGCTTACGATGTGGAAGCCTGCACCGCCTATGTGATCGAAGAATGCGGAAAGCGCGGCTGGCCGTACCTCTACGTGACCCGTCCCGAGTGGACGGCGGAAGAGTTTGAGCAGAAGATCCTCACCTCCGGAGCGAAGGGCGCGAAGGTCTATCTGAATTTCTCCCCGACGTATATCCCGTCCGACGAGATCCGGATCTTCGATTTCATCCCGCCTCATCAGCTGGAAGTGCTGGACTCACACGGCTGGGTGCTGATGCTGCACATCCCGCGCTCCGGCCGTCTGGGCGACCCGGTCAATATAGCCCAGATGATCGAGATCGACCGGCGCTATCCGCGCGTGAAATGCATCATCGCCCATATCGGGCGGGCGTATGCGGACAAGGATGTCGGTGATGCCTTTGAGCGGCTGGAAGAAGCGCCGGGGCTGCTCTACGATTTCAGCGCGAACTGCAACACGAACGTAATGGAGAAGCTGATCCGGGCGGTCGGCCCGAAGAGGATCCTTTACGGCTCGGATTCACCGATCCTGCGGATGCGGATGGGCCGTGTCGTCGAAGACGGTTTTTATGTCAACCTGGTGCGGAAGGGACAGTACCGGGGAGTGGATCTGGATCCCCATATGCGGGAGATCACCGGGCCGGAGGCCGACGGTCTGACGTATTTCACGTACTACCAGATCGACGCCTTCCTTCGGGCGGGCTTTCGCTGCGGGCTGACGAAAGAGGATTTCTCAGACGTGTTTTACCATAACGCCGTCCGGCTGCTGGACCTGCCGGACTGACCGCCGGATCTATCGGAACCGATTGCCGCAAGGCACAAAATAAAAAAGAACGGAGGAACAACTCAATGAAAAAAGCTCTTGCTCTGATCCTGGCTATGGCCATGATCCTGGGGCTGGCTGCCTGCAACAAGGATCCTGGGAGCAGCAGCGCCGCGCCCGATCCTTCAGCGCCGGGCTCTTCAGCGCCCGCGTCACAGAATGAGCCCGCCTCTTCCGGCGCCACCGATCCCGCCGCGACCGAACCCGCGGAGCCGGTGCGGAAGGTCCTGAATGACTACACCGGCAGTGAGGCCTTTACCCTTTTCGGGCAGAATTCCACGTCCGCCTATGACCAGGATCTGCTGCGGTATGCCGGAGCGCCGCTGTACGATTACAAGCCGATCGACGGGAAAGCGGTGCTGGTCCCCGTGCTGGCGGAAGGCCAGCCGACGGATGTGAACGGCGACGGAAAGACCTGGAACATCAGGATCAACAGGAACGCCAGATGGGCGAACGGCGAGCCGATCAACGCGGATACGTTCATTTTCACCCTGAGGACCACGCTGGATCCCAAGATGGCTTTTTCCAGCGCCCCTACGGTGGCGAAGGGCAAGATCGAGATCCTGAACGCAACGGCTTATGTGGATCAGAACAAAGAAGGCGCGTCTCCCGTCGCCTGGGAAGATGTGGGCGTGAAGAAAGTCGACGAGTATACGATCCAGATCGTGACGGCGGCCGCAACCATCGCGGACAAGGTGGTCCGGCACTTCTCGGACAAGACGACCATCCCGATTTACGAGCCGCTCTACAACGCCTGCCTGTCCGCCGACGGGCTTACCACCGACTACGGGTCGACTCCTGAGAAGTATATGTGCAGCGGCGCGTACGTCGTGGCCGAGTGGGTACACGAAGATTACAAGAAGCTTGTGAAAAACGAATACTTCATCTACGCCGATGACGTGAAGATCGACGAGAGAAATATCCGTTACGTCAAGGACGACAACGCCCGGGTGCAGCTGTTTGAGAACGGAGAAGTCGCCCACCTGTCCCTTACGCTGGCGCTCAGACAGCAGTACGGCGACGATCCGCGTATCGTCAAGACCCCTTCCCGCACGACCAATATGATCGAGATCAACACCTCGAATACGGCAAACCCGATCCTGGGCAACGTCAACTTCCGCCTCGCGCTCTACTATGCCATGGACCGGGAGGCCTTCACGAAGATGAACAACTGGGGGCCTTCGATGTCCCTGGTGCCGTTTACGGCGGGCGGCATGGAAGACGGTACCCTGTATTCGGCGGTTGCCAAGGAAAACCATATCTATCTGGCACAGGATACTAACGGGTATGATCCTGTTCTGGCGGTCCAGTACTTCGAGAAAGCTCTGAAGGAGATGAACCAGACCAGTGCGGAGATCGTATGGACCGTCACGGAGGGCGCCTATTCCAGGTGCGCCGAGTACTGCCAGGAAGCCTGGAACGAGCTGTTCGGAGGCCGTCTGAAGGTCGTCGTCGATATGCAGACCAACGCGGTGATCAGCGAGATGCGCAAGTCGTGGAAGGACAACCCCAACGCATACCAGGTCTGTGCCCTCGGGACTGCTCCCGCCGGAAGTGACGACGATCCTTCCGTCGCCATCAGGAGTTTCATCGCGCCGTATGCGCACCGCGCCCCGCACAAGGAAAATGAACAGTTCAAGGATCTCTATGACCGTGCGGAGGCCACGCTGGATATCAATGAGAAGTATCAGTTGACGATGGAGCTGGAGAAAGCCCTGCAGACGACCATGACGGCGGTCCCGATCTCCAGCGGGTATACTTACCAGATCTTTGCGGATTATATGATCCTCGCTATCGATCCGGAGAACTACACGGTCGCCGGCGGCTGGTGCTCTATCTATGAGGACATCGCCGTGGACTGAGACGCTCAGAGCATTGCCGGAATACGAGAAGGCACAAAATAGGCTCTATGTCAATAGTTGGGGTGGGACTTGTTAAAAAAGTCCCGCTCCTTCTTGCATTTTTGAGGGTTTGGATGCTGTGCCCGAAAAATGAGGGATTTCGGGCACAGCAAACAGACCTCCAAGCGCCAAGATTGTTACAG
>JAEEGL010541682.1_pt1 | contig 18132 bp, 30 predicted proteins | sample 9134231 | NCBI WGS metagenome assembly JAEEGL01 (sample SAMN16246548, study PRJNA631951) | gut metagenome | biome: gut microbiome; feature: rumen; material: fiber-attached | host: Bos | place: Iran: Karaj | collected 2018-10 | reverse complement strand
TCTGAGTGGAAATTTCTACCTTTTCGGCTACCTCTGATGCCGTCATTGGCTCATTGGTGAGAACCTCTACGATGCGTGCCTTGATTGGCTCGTTGGCAAGTGCCGTCTTTGATGGGGAGTTCTTTCTCTTGGCGTTTCTCTCGTCCATTTTGACGATTTCATTCTGCGCCATTGCGATAACTTCCTCTGTTACGTTGCCATTAACGATTGCTTCAAACATTTCTCTTCTTGTCATTGTGAACACCTTTTTAACCTTTCTTTTTTAACTTTGTGTTTCTTTATCTTACATACTTATTATAGCATACTTTGTTTGATTTGTCAAGGGGCTTTTCAAAATTTCTTTGAAAAATTTTCAACCTTGTCTTTCGGAGTGATGGGTACCTTCATCGACTACCTACCTCGTCCCCTTGACAATGTTATTGTATCACATTTCTGTGATGTTGTCAAGACCTTTTTTATTTATTTTTTGAAATTTTATTAGCATAGTCGATAATTGATAATATAGTTTTGTCAACCTTTTCTTTTCCATGTGCTTCATAAAGTTCACTTATGATAAACATTACATCAATTGGGTCAACCTCTTTGTAATTAATCGTTGCTAAAGTTTCTGCCGTTGTCATTTTTTTTTCTCCTTTCTTTTTGTGATTATATATTATCACATTTTTATTGGTTTGTCAACCCCTTTTTTTAAATTTTTTTTATTTTCTCGAGTCGAGGGAAAGAGTGTTTCTGTTTCCACGCGATTGTTTCTGTTTCTTCGCTTTCCCTCTTTTCACCTATATAATACTCCTTTTTTATTAAAAAGTCAACCCTTTTTTAAAAGAATACTGTATACATTTCTTTTATACTTTAATGTGTTAAAATGCCGCCCGGGCCGAAAAGGGTTGATTTGTCAACCCTTTATGGCAATTTACTTGCCCCAATTCTATCACAACCAAGAGCAATATATTTCATCATATCTTCTTTAGTACGAATACCACCACTTGCCTTAATTTTTGTGTCGTTATGGATATTTTCTTTCATAATCATAATATCTTCAAACGATGCGCCACGAGTACCAAATCCTGTGGAAGTCTTTACATAATCTGCAAATGATTCATCAACAATTCTTGTTGCAATTGCAATTTCTTCATCTGTAAGGTAACAAGTTTCAATTATTACTTTCAGAATTGCGGTGCTATTCATTTGAATAGCAAAGCACATAGAATCTAATTCATTTTGAATATAGTCATAATTACCATTCTTAAATTCTCCAATGTTTATAACCATATCAATTTCTTTTGCGCCATTTTCAATTGCTTCAAGTGCTTCCGCAACTTTTGTATCAATAGTAGAATTTCCAAGTGGAAAACCTACGACAGTACAAACTTTAAGTGTTGGGAAATGGTCTGCAACAAAACTAACAAAATGTGATGGAATACACACTGACGCACAACCTTTTTCTTTTGCTTCTTCGCAAAGATTCCAAATGTCATTAAGTGTTGCCGTTGCCTTGAGAAGTGTATAGTCGATGTGTTCATAAATATTCATTGTCTTTTCTCCTTTCCTTTTCTTGAGTATATAATACTACAATTTTATTAATTTGTCAAGTCTTTTATAGAAAAAACATTAAAAAACAATTCTTTAGCGTGATGAAGCGGAACGGCCCGGGCGCTACGAACATATGTTCGCGGTTTACATAAAAAGAACGGCTTACATTATGTAAACCGTTCTATATAGAGAAAAGGAGGTAAGTTAATTTCCATTTATTTCCTTTGTTTCTATTGCACAATACTTAATTGCGTATCTTTTAAGAATTGATGTTATCATTTCACTTTCTTTTTGTGTGTTGGAAAAAATTTGAAGTGTGTAAAGTTCATCAGCAACTTTCATATAAAGTACCTTTACTTTTGCATACTTGAGAAGTGCAACTACATCAAGAATTTCCTTTGTACTCATTTTTGCGGTTGCATTATAAATCCACATTTTTTCTTTTTGGATTTTTTCTTCGCAAAACTTAATTGTGAATACACCGATGAAATTTACAATCGCAACGGCTACAATTTTTAATGCAAGTGGAATTTCATAAGTTGCCGTAATTACAATGATAACTGTATAGTATCCATAACAAAGTGCGTTCATTAGTGATGCAATCCACTTACCACCTTTTATAGTAGTAAGACTTCTTGCGGTATTGATAAGAACATTAACGAAGTTAAGAATGACAAACTGCCAAAATAGTGTTGTTGTGATTATTGTTGTGAACATTTGTGTTACCTCTCTTTCCTTTACTGTAACTATATTATAAAGGATAAAAAGGTATTTGTCAACCCATTTTGATAAAAAACATAAAAAAACAATTCTTTTTTACTTCACCGTATGAAAGTGCGTGCGCCCGGGCCGACCGGCCGCGAACATATGTTCGTCTATAGTTTAAAAAAAGAACGCACTTTCGTGCGTCCTTTCTATTGTCAGCAAGCGTAACCCTTTACCTTGCCCTTACCTTTTACCTTAATTTCGGTAACTGTCAGATTCTCAATCTGTCTGAGAAGTGCTGAACACTTCTGCGTTGAGATTCCAACCTTTTCGGCAATCTCACTTGCACTCTGCGGAGTTTCGGTGAGAACCTCTACAATCTGTGCCTTAATTGGCTCATTAGCAATCGCTGTCTTGGAAGGAGTGGACTTTCTCTTTGCGTTCCTCTCATTCATCTTGTTGATTTCGTTCTCTGCGAACAGTACGAGTTCTGCATCAACATTCTCAAGTGCCATAACTGCTTCGAAAAATTCTCTCTTTGTCATGTTAGTCATTTTGTACCTACTTTCTTGCGTTTGGTCGCAACCCTTTTTCATTAGTTTTGGGAGTTCCTGTCTCCCTCTCTTTATCTTGTCTTTATTATATCAAACTTTTTTTAGTTTGTCAAGACCTTTTTAGGAATTTTTTTAGAAAATTTTTTAGAAGATTTTTTATTCCTTTTTTATTTTCTAATTTATTATAACATATTTTTCTATAATTGTCAAGTCTTTTTTTAATTTTTTTTAAAAACTCGAGTGCCAAAAGGGAAGTGTTTCTGTTTCCATGCAATTGTTTCTGTTTCTTCTTTCCCTTTCGGCAATTATATTATAGCAAAATTTTTATAGGAAGTCAAGTATTTTTTTAAAAAAAATAAAAGAAAAATAATTCGGAATTTTCTGACAATTTCGGGCGCCCGGGCCGCAGTATTCGTCAAAATTTTCTGAAAATTGGGATATTTTAAGGAAAATTTTTGTAAAAAGAAAAATCTTACGAATTTTTCGTAAGATTTTTCAAAAAAGGAGGAAAGGAAACAACTATTATTTATTAATATTGAAAAGAACTTCAAACAAATTCCAATCAGAATAAACGGGATTGACTGCTAAATTATGAACTGCAACATCTATTATTGATATGATTGCCCAAACACCAAATACTGAAAATGCAAGTTCGATTATAAAAATGATAATTGCCATTGTCATTGCTATTACTGTTCTAATATCCATTGTATATTCCTCTCTTTCATTCTTTCTATATATAGTATAGCATAAATTTTTTATTTTGTCAAGTCTTTTATGCTACATTTTTCAAAACTTCGATAATATTATTTACATCGTATGCTGTACCATTCCATTCTGTTCTGTTCTGTTCTTCATCGTCAAACAGAATACCATTCTGAACACTTACAACTGTTGACTTTGGTGTGCCATAAGGAACAACAACGATTTCATTCCATGCAACTGATGGCATATGCTTATTAAGCCATTCAAGTTTTGTTTCTGTAACGGCATTGTTATATTCTTCACTTCCGCACTTTGAAAGCCAAGAAACAATACCAATGTGCCAACCTTCACGCTGAAGTCTATTAAGAATCCTTGCGAGTGTGCAAAGTCTAATAAGTGGTGTTGCCTTTGCGTATGGTGTGGTATCTTCATTGATAAGCATTTCAAGCCAACCATTTACACCATAGAGATTTGCGATTGTTCCGTCCATATCGAAGTAAATTGCTTTTGTCATTTTCTTTTCCTCTCTTTCCTCTTTTCTTGTCTATATTATACGCTTATTTTCTTAATTTGTCAACCACTTTAATTAAAAAATTATGTTTTTTTAATCGTACAATCCTTTTATACTTTACCTCGTTGAAGTGCGGCCGCCCGGTCCGCGTGAACGTATGTTCGCCCAAAAAAAGAACGCCTATTCGGCGCCCTTTTCTGCAATTTCTTTTTTCTTCTTGCGAATTTCCTCATCTCTTGCAATTTTCTTTTTCTTTTTTTCTTCTTTTTCTTTTGCTTTGCGTTCTTTTTCATCAAGTTTCATCTGATAATCTTCGGCTTCGGAGTAACCATCATAAGGTTCCATTCCTTTGTTTGCTCCTGTGGGAACTTTTACTGTAATTACGATGAAATCTTCGTTTCCTTCGCAACCAACTACGGGGATTGCTACTTCATTTGATTTGACTTGAAGAACTTCATCGACATCTTCATCATCAATCATATACATTTTAACCTTGTTTAAGAACAATTCTCTTAACATTTCTCTTTCTACTTTTCTTGATACTGTCATTTTTTTTCCTCACTTTCTTTTTTTCTTTATTATAACACATGAATTTTGTTCTGTCAAGTCTTTTTTTTGAAAATTTCTTTTTCATTTTTTCTAAATTTATTATAACATATTTTTTTAATTTTGTCAAATTATTTTTTGATAGCTCCTTTGAAGCGGCGCACTCAGCCCTTACAATAGCTCCCCTAAAATTATTTCATAGCTCGCCTTTCCATTTTCTTCCAACCGGCACTGGGTGGGAGCTTACGCTCCCATTCTCAGCATCTGCTTTTCATTGATGAATGTTGCCTTTTCAAACTTAATCTGATATGCAATTCCGTCAACGGTAAGGTCGCCGTCTTCAGTGAACGGAACGTTGTCTTTTTCCCAAGTCTGTCCGAACATTTCGGTTACGAGCTTTTCAAAAATCTCGCCCTTGTTGTACTGGCTTTCAGCGCACAGCTTATCAAACAGCTTCTCGGAGCAAATGACCGTAGCTCCCTGAGCGAGTAGCTCCGTCTTTACTCCCCTGTTGGGCTTGAAGCGGAGTGCGTAGCCAGCGCCACGGCTTGCCTTATCAAGCGTGAGTGCATATGGAAGAAATTCACTGGTAACATTTACCAACCAGATATTTCCATTGAAGCGGAACCCGAACATATATTCGTGCGTGTACGCATTGGTGTTGTAAAATTCTACCATTTTCTTGAAGAGTGCTACATTCTTTGCCATTTTCTTCCATTCCCTTTCTGACGCTTGCGGGCGCGCCTTGCCCTTCTTACTGTAACCATTATACACTATTATATAGAATCTTGTCAACCCTTTTTATAAAAAAACATAAAAAAACAATTCTCTGTTGCTTTAGTGTGTGAAAGCGCACTTTCATACTTTTTCGCTTTAGTGCGCTAAAGCGCGCCGGCCCGAAAGTTTGCGCTTTATTACTTTAATGTGCTAAAGTGCGGCGGGCCGGTAGCATACACTTTAGTACGTTAATGTGTTGAAGCGGATCGATCCAATCACCTGAGAACGTATGTTCGTCTTGTATACTGTATACTGTATATTGTATACACTTCTTTAATGCTTTAATGCATTAAAACTTTAAAGTGATGAAGCGGAATGTATATAAAAAAGAACCTTTTGGTTCTTTTAAGCAAAATAGTCTGAAATATTTGTCAACACTTTTTTCAATTTTTTTATGTTTATTTCTAAAGTGTTTCAAAATATTCACTAATATTTTTTACTTCTACTGTGCAAGGGTTGTTTGTGTAGTGTTCAACTTTTCTTGTAAGTTTTGCTCTTGCATTGTCTATTGCAATATCAAAGACTACAAGTGTTTCTGTGATGACTTTACCATTGTTGAATGTTACTTCTATTTTTCTTGTTGCTTTATAGTTCATCATTTTATTTACCTCTTTCTTTCCTTTTCTCTATATATAGTATAAATTATAAGCGGATAAAAGTCAATACTTTTTTTAATGAATATTGTATACATTCTTTTTATACTTTATCACATTAAAGTATTAACGTCCTGAAGCGGCGCAATAAAAAAAAGAGTCTTATTCAGACTCTTTCATTTTCATTTCATAAAACCGATTTATTTGTGGTTCAGTAGTTACTGTTGCGTTCCATAATTTCAACTGTATTTCTTCACCATTCCAATTTACATCTCCACAATCAATACATTTTGCCGTTGGATTTTCATTCATTATTGCACCAGTAACGGCAGAAAACTTGACCTCAAAGAAATTACCTCTATTACCTACAAAACCATTTTCTTTTGCTTCTTTATAGTCTGCTTCAAACTGCTTTACACTACTAATAGTTACTAACTCTCTTGCATATTCTTTGATGATGTTAAAAGCATCTTTGCTATTCCACATCCTTATCCCATATACACCACCATGAGACTTTGCATTTCTCTCACAAACTGTAATCATTGACATGATGTCATCGGCGCCTTCAACGATTGCTGCCTTAACCATCTTATCATCACGAATTGCAAATGCATATGTATGAGTTGCTTCAACCTCTGCAAGCCTGTCAAGAATCATCATTTTGATTTCTTTGTTCTCCATTGTTCTATTCTTCTTCATTGTCTTTTCTCCTTTCGTTTCTCTCTTTATCTTGTCTATATTATAGCAAATAGCCCGGACGTTGTCAACCCCTTTTAATAAAAAAAATAATATTTTTATTTCAATACAATTGATGAAGCGGAACGTATAAAAAAAAGAAGTCTTGCGACTTCTTTTAATTTAATTTCTTTTCAAGTTCTTCTCTTTCTTTTTTAATTTCTCTTAACATATTCCAATCTTCGTTGGTAAGTCTATCACCCATCATGATGAAAAATTCTCTTGTATTAAGTTCTTCAATTTTCTTTGTAATTTCCATCTTAGTCATTTCTTTTTACCTCTCTTTCCTTTTTTCTATATAAAGTATAACCGATGAACCGGATTTTGTCAACCCCTTTGACGAATAAAAACAAAAGAAAACAATACTTTAATGCGTTAAAACTTTAGCGCAATGAAGCGGTTGAATATACCTTGATTTTGGGAAAATGTACCCCTCCTTTTTTTATGGTACTAAATAATTTATTTTGAAAAATTCTCTGAAAAAATTTTAGGACTTTAATGCATTAAAACTTTACCGTATTAAAGTTTTAAGACTTTAATTCGATGAAGCGGTAAAGGGGGCTATGGTTTTAGGACTTTAGCACTTTAGTGTGTGAAAGTGGGAGGCGGCCGCCTCAAAATATCCACGAAGTAAAAATTCAAAATCAAAAAGCCTACACAATGTAGGCTCGTCTTTTACCTTTTCCCTTTACCTTAATCTCAACCGCTCGTATACGACCCTCGCGCACTAAATTCGTACAAATCGCCGTCATTCTCTGTCTCGTAAGCCCCGGCGCAATCTCAGCCAAAATTTCTCCAACCTGAACAGGCCCCTCATGTCTTTTCAAAAACTCACAAACTCGCTCCCCATATAGCTTATTTTCTCTATACTGCTCCGACTCTTTCGCCTTCTGATTCGCTGCGGCGCTCCGTTCGTCCAGCTTCTTCAATTCTTCTTTACATTCGTTTATAAGTTCTTCCGTTAATTCTCCTCGAATTATTAGTTCTAATCGTTCTCTACGCGTCATTTTTTTCCTCCTTTTACTATTAATTTTGCTCTACGATATTTATAATATCTTCCATTAATTCTGGGGCGAGGTATATCGTGTCATAACTCTTTGCATCAATCAATTTTATCATCTGTCAACCCCTCGATTAAGAGTGACATTGTTCCTTGAAATGAAACCTCGTCGTTTATGTAAATCTTTGAAAGATAATCTTTAATAGAGGTGGGAACTTTTGGCCATCGTTCTAATATCGACTCTTTAATTTCATGTGGTATTTCTCCACTTACTGTATATCTGTAATTGCACCAAGGTTTGTCTTTTGGGGCATGTTCCTTATCAACGTACCCACCATATTTCACATCTGTACACCCAAATTGTACAACCGCATCTACCAAATCAATAGCAAACATTAAAGTGCTATCACATAAAATTGAAAAGTGTATTCGCCCATCATTATCGATGTAAATATTTTTGTCACATAAGTATTCCCCTACTGTCATACAATATCTCCTTCCATATTCGCTTTACACACATCATTCATTGTCGCTTTTGTATGGTTTCGGCTTTGGCATCCACGCGATTATATCTTCAAAATCCGTGTAAAAACCACCCTCATCTTCCCATATAAAGTTATCACTTCTTGGTACTTCCATTAATGTTTCTATGTCTACATCACCATAAATATCGGTAGTAAGTACTTCTTCACCAATATCAGGCAACCCCTTACTACATGGAATCCAATCGTCTTTGGCTTGTAATGCTTCTATTGCCATGCGAAACGCTTCAATATCGTCATATGCTTTTTCTACGTCCCTGTCGTTATGCCAGTACCTCGCACAGAATTCCGCATAAGATATATGACTTTTAATCTGTTCTATTGCTTCTTTTCTTTTCATTATTCTCTCTTTCCATCACTGCAATAATCAAAATCTTTTTTGAGTTTGTCGGTCAAATTGCAGAAACCATATTCGTTCCAGTGTATACATCCACAACAATTTACAATTCCGTCTTCACCTAATATCAGTAATGCTTCTATTGCTATATCAAGTGCTTTAGCGTATGTTCCATTAAGGAATATTTTTAATTTTTTTAATAGTGTTTTAGCTTCTTCCCTTGTCATTCGTTCACCTCTTTCTTGATGGCTTCTATTGCGATTTCGACCATTTTCGGGTTGATTGTTCCAACAAATAGCCAATTATCTTTATCAATCTCTGAAAGCATCTTCTCCCATGCTTCGAGTGCTTCTTCCCTTGTCATTCGTCTTCACTACCTTCCCAAAATAATCAACACTATCACTAATAGAACAACGAGTATTGCGTCTATCCATATTGGAGACAATACCCAAATCCAACTCCATGTGATAATGCCTAACAGTTTAAGTACTATGAATACGATAGTTAATAGACCCATGAATCCAATTCCACCGTTAACAGTTGTTTGTTTTTCTTTCATTCATCATCACCTTCTTTGTGTTCGTTTACAATTTTACGCATCAATTCTTTAACAACGTTGTCGTGCATATTATTTGCGGTATTATCAATGTTTGGGTTTTCTTCAATTACTTGCTCCCATGTATCACCAAATATACCCCATTCACTATCAAAGGATATTTCTTTAGATACGACTGCATCGATATATCCATTTTTTTCTTCGCCAACAAATGCCATCGTTTCGTACCATCGTCTATACCCTATTTCTGTATATTCGTTTTCTATCACCATCGCGCCAACCGTGCTTACCACCCATTTTTTATTTTTATATTCAATAAGTGTATTCCTTCTAAAACGACAATGATTAGCGCAAATAAAATGACCCGCCCATCCTCGTTCAGTTATTTTTACCTTTGTCATTTCGTCTTCACCTATTTTTATATTCTGTGTGTAACATAGACTTTATTGCAGAAATGGCTAATTCAAATCCTTCTTTGCGTTTCCCTGTAAGTGGATACTCACCGACATTTCGTGCGGATTGATAATCCAAATATTTTTGGGCGATTTGATCTATGCGTGATTGTAACCGTTCATATTCGATTTTGGTCATTCTGTATCACCACCTTTTTATTTACCGTAGGAGCAAAAATCATTTGGTTTCCGTCTTATGCCGTGGGCAATATAGTAACGACATTCCTCACGCTTGAAAAATCGACAATTTTTACATCTTATTAATTCCCCTTGCCACTCCATAATAATATTTACTTTACCGTCCTTAATTTCCGTATCTATATGTAGTATTATATCTTGTGGTAGTTTCATTTATTCTCACCGCCTTTTATTTCCAGAAAGTCTCTGTGCAACATAGTAAGTTCTTTTTTGCACTTTTCGCATAAGTCAATATTGGATAAAGATATACTTCCTGTTGATTGTTTACGAAGTATTAGAACACTGCTATCCTGTCCATACGGCGGAGCGCATATCTCTCCGCATCTATCGCATATCGTCTTTATCATTCTAAATCACCGCCTTTGCGATGTTTTATTTTATCTATAATTACTGCGCCAAGTTCAGTTTCCTCAAACATGCTCCACACAAGCATCCATATAGCACAAGCTAAACCTAACCAAATAATACAAATTAATATTAACAATATAATTTTCATTTATCTTCACCACCTTCGTACTTGGTTGTTACATATATGTCGCAATAAGTACTATCAAAATCGTCATCTACTTTTTCTAAAAACCACGGTTGGGTTGCGATCTTTTTATCGCCCTCATAATATTCCCAATTACTGAATTCGCCAGTACCGCCAATCCTCGCATGAATCATATATACGTTTTCTTTTCCGCAATATGAATTGAATCTCTGTAATTGATAACAATTTTCTTCCTGTGGCTTTTCCTCTGACATTTTTCTTATTCCGCGTAGCCGCGGGATATGTTCTAATATGTCGTTTATTTCTCTTTCATATTTTTCGATTTGTGTGTATGCGTATAAATCCATTATACTTTTCTCCTTTTTATCTTTTTCTAAAATAATTATAACTAATTTTTGAAAGAAAATCAAATTTTTTCTGCGGCGGTCCCAAAATTTGACTTATATGTAGAACTGTGATATACTTATGTATAGGAGGACAGGTAGAATGAATAGATTAAAACTTGATTTTAGCTTAGAAACTGCGCAAGAGCGTAAAGAATTTATAGATACATACATAGTTCAATTTCCAGATTTAACACCGACGGAAGCTTCTACTATTGCAGATTACCTTTTATGGGGGAAAACGGATGAAGGAGTTGCTCTCGGTGCCGGCACTGGATTAAAGACGAAATGGACAAAAGTAGATACAACTGAATCATTAGATGCGGTTTTAGAAAATCCAGCCTTATCGAATATACAGCTTTACTCACTTAATGATGCGATTGTTTTAAAAAAGGGTAGAGATGTGTTTAATAGGGATGAGGCAAGAGAAAAAGCCCCAGATTATTTAAAGAAAACCTTTGAAGATTTGTGGAGGATGATTGATGAGATTGAATTGGAGATTAACTTTTATGAAGAAAGAGTTGGTAAAAGAGATAAGCCCCCAAGAAAAGAACTTTTAGATAGGTTTGAAGATAAAGAGGTGGAACTTATACGTGCGCGCAGCCAAAAACTTAATCAATATAAGTATTTAAAGCTAAGACATCGACTTAAAGAGTTAAGAACAGAACAATTTACAATTAGAGATTCATACAAGGGAAGTTTTAATATTACACAATCTATTTATTCACCGAAAGATAGAACATTTTCATTTGATTGCGATGTAGAGGTACTGCCGCTGGGTGTTAAGGAAGGAGAAATAGGAGAACTTATTTTTGATGTAGGGTTTGATCCTGGCGCACTCAATGATAAACAACTTTATTTAATTAATGAGTTGATTTGGGATAAGAGAAAATTAAAAGAAGAAAAAAAGATTTTTGATTTTAGAGAATTAGATGCAGTTTATCAACTTTATTTATTTAAAGAAGATTTAGATGATAGATTAGAACAAATTGAATTTGATCATTTAGTTGAGAATAATTTGAATAGGTTATTAGATACTCTTTATTTTTATGAGAGTATAAGTGATTTGAATGATATACAGAAAGAAATTTTAAGATTAAAAGAAAAAAAGGAAAAAAATGTAGATATAGCAGGGTATATTAATAAGAAATATGGAAAAAATTATACCGCAAATTATATAAGTACTATTTTTAAGCAAAAGATTATTGTAAAAATTAATGAGGCCGTAAAATTACATCAAGATACAATTGAAAATTGTTTCTTTAAAGAGAATTTTAAGAAATGTAGCGATTGCGGTCGAATTTTACTTCTCGATGGAAGAAATTGGGTTAAGAAAAGTAGAAGCAAAGATGGCTTTCAAAATAGATGCAAAAGATGTGAAAGAGAAAATAGAAAAAAGAAAAAGGAGGCACTAAGTGAAAGGTAAAAATAGCTCAGAAAAACTCCTTATAGAGCTTTTAACATTAGAACCAATAGAATTTATTGGAATTTGTAAGATTATTGGAGTAGAAATTTATAAAGAAATAAATATGGAGAAAGATGATGACAGCACTGTACATATGGAGCCTCGAGAGTTCTATGAAATTTGGTGTGACGTGTGTGATACTATTGATTCTATGAATAGAACTAGACGAAAAAATTTAGGTAAGCTTATTTATGCTGCCGCGAAAAAGGAGAAATAAATATGGCTTTAAATCCACATTTTGATATAGATTTTACATCGAAGAAGTGTGTACGTTGCGGTCAGCTTAAAGATTCTTTTTCTTTTTTAAGAACAAAGTCATTTATGTATCCAAGTGGATATGTAGACATTTGTGTTGATTGTCTAGGAGATATATTAGAGGATTCTGATTTTAATTGGAATACAATGGATAAGATTTGTCAATACTTAGATATTCCTTTTGAAATAGATAGGTTTGAAGAGTTATGTCATACGAACTCTGCGCCCGACCTATTAAAAGCTTATAATTTGATTTACTTTTCAGAAGAGTATGATAATATTGATTGGAAGTCTTATCAAGAAGCCTATAAAGAATTAGAAGCTGCTGGCGCACTCGATGATGCTGTACCAGGATTAGCTGAAGAAAAACGGCATCGACTTCAAGAAAAATGGGGTTTTAATTATGATGATGAAGCTCTTATTTATCTTGAAAATTTATACGATGGACTTCTGCTTACTCAAAACATAAATGGTGCCTTGCAAGGTGACCAAGCTGTAAAAATATGTAAAATTTCATACGAAATTGATTGTAGAATTAGAGAAGGAGCTGATTTTGATAAATTGCTTGCTTCTTATGATAAATTGGTTAAGACAGGAGAATTTACTCCGAAAAATGTTAAAAATGCTAGTGACTTTGAATCTATGGGAGAATTATGTCGCTGGCTTGAAAAGAGAGGGTTTGTTAATTCGTTTTATGATGGAGAAACAAGAGACGTAGTTGATGAAACAATTAAGAATATACAGAGTTGGAATCAAAGGTTGTATACTAATGAATCTGGTATAGGTGATGAAATTAGCCAACGCATACAAGCTTTGAAGACTGCGGCCGAGCTTGAGTCGTACTATGACTTAAATGAGGAGAATACTGATTTTGACAACTACGAAAACGAAGGATTTGAACAACTATTTAAAGACGATGAATTTGAGGCGGAGTTGGAGGATAAATAATGCAAGAGAAAAAAAGAAAAGTTATTTTATCCACACGGCAAGAGCTTACGCCAAACGAGTTCGTCGAACGCGCCGAGCGCGAAGGTATAGAACTAGAAAAAGGTGCCGTTATTACCAATGAGTATTTAGATAGGCATTATGAGGATTTATGTAAGTGGATAAATTTATTTACTGTTTATCCAGATTATTATTTAGATTTGATTAAACCAGCTGATTCTGAGTTTAGTTTGTTTTTCTATCAAAGATTTACGTTGCGTGCGCTTATGCGCTTTAAAGACGTGTTTATTACAGCTCCTCGTGCATTTTCAAAATCATTTATTACTATTTTAGCTCTTTTCTTACAATGTGTTTTTATACCTGGACGTAAAGTATTTATGTGTGCTAATACTAAGCAACAAGCAGCTCAAATTACAAAAGAAAAGATTTATGAAATTTATGACCACTGGCCTTTGCTTAAAAAAGAAATTATTGGTTGGGAATTAAATGATTATCCTGGTAATTTTGGTAAGGACTATGTAACGCTTAATTTTAGAAATGGTTCAAAATTTGATGTAGTACTTGCTGGTGATGCTGCACGTGGCGGCCGTCGCCATGGGGGAGAAATTGATGAGATAAGAGATGGTGATGAAGAGGCTATTAATTCAGTAGTTATTCCACTTGTAAATGTATCTCGTAGACTTCCGAATAATACAGTTAATGATAAAGAACCGAATCAGCAAATTATAGCTACTACTTCTGCAGGAAGTAAAACCTCGTTTGCATATGAGCGTTTAATTGATACTTTTGAAAATGCAATTATTGATCCCGAGCATGCTTTCATGTTTGGATGCGATTGGCGGTTACCTGCCATGCATGGACTTATCGATAAACAGTATATTAATAAATTAAAAATGAGTCCGTCTTATAATGCGGAGTCATTTGCTACTGAATACTTAAGTCTTTGGCAAGGTTCTAGTGAGGATGCTTGGTTTTCTTATGAGAAGCTAACTAAATATAGAAAACTAAAGAATCCTGAAATGCACGCAATTAATAGACCCGAATCGGAACAATTCTACTTAATATCAGTAGACGTTGGTCGAATTTCCGACCAGACTGCAGTTTGTATATTTAGAGTGAACGTAGTAAAAGGAAAATTTTATGCTAGTTTAGTTAATTTAATTGTTCTTGGTAGAACTCCACAGACCAAACCTTTTACTGTACAAGCTGTTGATTTGAAGAAAATTATATTGCGATATAATCCTCGCGAAGTTGTTATAGATACTAATGGACTTGGTGTAGGATTAGCAGATGAAATGATTAAGCCGCAATATGATGAAATGGGAGAGTTTTTACCAGCTTATGGCTTTATTAATGATGATAACTATAAAGTAATTCAGCCTAAAGATGCGCCAAAAATTCTTTATGGAATCAAAGCTAATAATCAGCTTAATTCTAAAATACATGGAAATTGTTATTCACGATTAACTAGCGGCTTAGTTCGCTTTTTAATAAAAGAGCAAGAAGCTAAAAGCTCCTTACTCGCAACAAAAAAAGGTCAGAAAATGACTGTTGAACAACGTGTGATACGTTTGATGCCACACGAAATGACAACAAAGTTATTTGAAGAAATGGCTAACCTTCGCCTTAAACGCACTGGCGCGAGCTTGGACATAGTACTTGAACGAATTAATTCTCGTTTTCCTAAAGATAAGTATTCAAGCTTTTCTTATGGATTGTGGAGGATTAAAGAACTTGAAGAAGAATACTATAAGTCAAGTCATCGTAGGCGTGCGGGCACGCGACAGTTAGTATTCTTCTCAGGAGGAAGATGATGGATGAACAAAAAAAAGCTTTAGCGACTTTTGTAAAAGCAATTGAAGGAATGGTCGCGAAGAACGAATCATCCTATAATTTGACACGTTGGGGAAAGAACAGATACGAAAGAGTTAAGGACTATTCTTTAGAAGAAATAAATAGAATTATAGATTCTGGTTCTATCGAAGCTCAAATTATTCTTTCTCGTAACTATTTTAGACGAGGTGGTTTCTATCAACGACTGTTATTACATTATGCTACTTTATTAAAATATACAAGTTTGCTAATACCGAATCCAAGTTTTGGCAAAAATCTCTCCGAATCGTATATTACAAAAAAGTATAATAATGCAATAGCTTTTATTGATAACGCAAACTTACCTAAACTATTTACTCATATAGCAATTAAAGCTTTGCGTGATGGTTGCTACTATGGGGTGATTCAAGGAGTAACAGATAAATCAATTTCTATTTTAGATTTACCTGTCTTTTATTGTCGTTCACGCTTTAAGGATAAAGAAGGTAATGATATAATTGAGTTTAATGTTACTTATTTTGACACCATAACCGACAAGGAGTATAAAAAGAAAGCCCTTGCAGCATACCCAAGAGATGTAGCTAATTATTATAGACGCTATAGAACTAGAAAGGTAAATAATCCATGGTGTTATATATCTCCTAGTGTGGGTATTTGTATGTCATTGATTGATGACAGGCCAATGTTTTTAAACATCATTTCTGCAGAAGAAGAATATGATGATGCAAAGAGTATTAATAGAGAACGTGATTTAGAAGAAATTAGAAAAATTCTTGTTCAGCATGTTCCTCACTTGCAAGATGGAGGACTGCTATTTGAACCAGAAGAAGCTGTTGAAATGCACAAAGGCGCAGTTGATATGCTTAAAAAAAATGAGAATTTAAGCGTATTAACTTCTTATGCAGATGTAGACGCAATTGTTTCTAAAACTTCTAATGATAATGCGTTAAATTCTGTTGATAAAGCTTTAAGTAATATTTATGCTGAGGCTGGCTCTAGTAGCCAGTTATTCGGAACTGATTCTAACTTATCATTAAGTACATCAATTACTAATGATATGGCATTAATGATGATATTGGCGCAGAAGCTTGAAACATTTATTACTTCGATAATAAATGAAAAGTATGGTAATTCAAATGTTACTTTTACTTACAAAATTTTACCAATATCATATTATAATCAAAAAGAATATGCAGAAACGAGTTTAAAACTTGCAAATTCTGGATATAGTTTCTTGTTACCAGCGTTGGCAATGGATATTTCTCAACGCGAATTAAACAATGTAAAAGATTTAGAAAATGATGTTTTAAAATTAAAAGAAAAGCTTCTACCATTAAGCACTTCTTATACAGAAACAGGAAACGTAGGACGTCCTGAAAAAGACGCTCAAGATAAGAGCGAAAAGACAATAGCTAATGAGAAATCATTAGATAATGGAGGTTCTAATTAATGGATAAAGAGAAAGATAACTTAACAACTTTTTCTCTTTCTATTTATGGAGACATTACTAATTATAATGAAGTCTTATCTAAAGCAAGATGTAGAATCTTCTATACTGGCGCGAATCGCAATGGTACTTTTATAACAGAAGAGTTTGCAGAGAAGTTAGTTTCAACGTTACCATATGTTCCAGTTAAAGGAATATATGATACGATGAAGGATGATTTCACTGACCATGGAAGAGAAAGATATGAAGGTCGTATTTATGGTATCGTACCGGAAAATCCGAACTTTGCATGGGAGAAGCATCTTGACATAGATGGGGTGGAAAGAACATATGCTTGTACTGATGTATATCTTTTCACTGGACTTTACAAACAAGAAGCTTTTGATGTAATTGGAAAATCACAGTCGATGGAATTATATGTAGATTCTATTCAAGGAGAGTGGCAGTACATCAACGGGAAGAAGTTTTTTGTATTTACAGAGGGCCGCTTCTTGGGATTACAAGCTCTTGGTGAAGACTACGAGCCTTGTTTTGAAGGTGCGTCGTTCTATACTTTAATAGACTCAGTAAAAACTTTGATGAATGATTTGGAAAATAATAAAGTATTTCAAAAGCAAAACTTGGGAGGAGAAAAAAATATGAATTTTAAACTTTCTGATAATCAGAAGTATAATATGATTTGGTCTCTTTTAAATCCTAGGTTCAATGAAGAAAATGATTACGTCATGGACTATGCTGTTTGTGATGTGTATGATGAATACGCTGTTGTTTTCAAATTTGAAACTAGTGCTTATGAGAGAGCTTATTATACAAAAGATGATGAGATAGATTTTCTCGCCATTGATAAAATGGAAGCTTGTTATATTGTAGATGTTAATGATGAAGAAAAGCGTGCGCTTGAAGTTCTTCATGCTATGAATAGCAATACTTACGAGAAAATTGATGAGGTCGTAGTTGGTCTGCAAGAAAAGGTAGACAGCTTTAGCTCCAAAAATGAAGAGAATGAAGCTGCGATTGCGACTTTACAACAGGATAAAGAAAGACTTGAAACTGAATTAGAAGAGGTAAACGGAAATTATACAACTGCTTTAGAAACAATTGAGACTCTTAATTCTGAAAAGGCTGCACTTGATGAATTTAAAGTTGCTACAGAATTAAAAGAAAAAGAAGCTATTATTAATAAGTATGCCACTCTGTTAGAGGAAGACGAACTTAATGGCTTCAAAGAGAAGATTGATGAGTTTACTAAGGAAGAGTTGGATAAGGAACTTGCTTTTGTTCTGGTTCAATCTAAGTCAACTATCTTTACTAACGATGATAGCGGATTTGTTCCAAAAGATGAGCCTGAGCTTACCGGAATTGAAGCTATCTTAGAAAAACAAAAGAATAAGAAAAAATAATAAACGGAGGATTTATTATGGGTTTACAGAGATTTGTAATTGACGGTTATGGTCAATTAGAATTAAATAATGTAGCCTTCCGTAGAGATGGTAGGGTTGAAGCTCAGTGTGCTCTTGATGCTACTGATTTTGCTTCAGTTCCTGCTGAAAATGGAATGTTACTGGCTGTA
>JAEEGL014728134.1_pt1 | contig 18133 bp, 14 predicted proteins | sample 9134231 | NCBI WGS metagenome assembly JAEEGL01 (sample SAMN16246548, study PRJNA631951) | gut metagenome | biome: gut microbiome; feature: rumen; material: fiber-attached | host: Bos | place: Iran: Karaj | collected 2018-10 | reverse complement strand
CAAAAACCCTTTCAAGGGTTGCGAGAGTCAAGGGCACTGGGGCTTGAACAAGGAGAAAGCCAGCGCCTTGAGACGCTGGCCGGTATTCTTAGGCTTTTAGCCTTTGTGCAAACCACCCGTTTGACGGGTGGTTATGATTTTTCAGCACGGTTTTCAGCCGAGATATTTGTCCACGATCTTGTGCGCCGCGTCGTTGTTTTCGGCGGCGACATAGATGACATAGACGCCTTTTTGCTCGAGAACGGCGCCTTCCATCCTCGGAATGGCGTCCGGCGCGTAACTCTCGTACTGCTTGATGTAGTCTTCCTGGTGTGCCTTGACCTGCTCAAGGACCTTCTTGGCGTTTGCCTCGGTGTCGCAGGTGATCACACCCAGTTCCTCTCCGGTAACGCCTGTCCCCATCTCATAAGTGAAGGATTTGACGTAATCGGTGGAAACGCCGACGACTTTTGCCAGCGCGTTCTGCTGAATGGGGGTGAGGCTGTCCACAAACAGGGACGCGCCATGAAGTTCATTGACCAGAGCGTCGGTATCCATGGTGAAGCTGGACGCGGAACCGCCTCCGCAGGAAACGAGAGCCAGCGCAAGGACGGCGATCAGTAAAAGAGCAAACAGTTTTTTCAATTCGAATAATCCTCCGGATTCACAGTATGTGTTTTCATGTAGTTGTACCAGACCTGGCATCCCTCCTCAAGGAGGTTGATCCCGTCGCTGGTCTGTTCGGAGGGCAGGTAACCTGCCTCATCCGCAACGCCTTCATAGCAGTCAAGATAATAGGTGCCGGTATCCGTCGCGACGGTCTGGATCAGGATGTTGTATTTCTTGATCCGCTCGTTGGTGATGTATTCCGTTTTTCCGTCGCGGTTCTCGGAAACAGGCATGAGGCCGAGGACGTAGACGATGGCGTCGGGCTGCATGGACTGGACCTGTTCCACCAGCTGGCGGAGATTGGTCGCGAATGTGTCGGGGTTGTTCCAGCCGAGCTCATTGATGCCGAAAGTGAGATAGATCTTGCCGTACCGGTTCAGCTGCAGTTTTTCGTTCGGGCTCCCGTCCGTCCCATCGGAACTGCGGCAGTCATAGGAGAGCGCATTGTTCACGTTGATGGAGGTGCCGTACAGCAGCGTCTTGAAATTGCCCACGCCATAGAGATCAAGGCACTGGACGCGGGTATCTCCGATAAGTATCGCGTCAGAGAAATAGGAATCGGAAACCGCGGCAGCGTCCGGAACAGGCGCTTCATAGTCGTAATAGACCGGCACCTTGTGGACGACAACCTCTTCGCTGGGCAGGGGACCGATGTTCTCGCTTTTTCCGCGGACCAGCACACGCACAAGGTTGATCAGGGAGGTCACGAGGAACACAAAAGCGATCAGCAGGACCGTGACCAGCAGCAGGATACGGCGCATCCTCTTTTTCTTGTGCGATTCGCTCTGCTTGCGGGTCGCGCGGCGCTTGCGGATCTCTTCCTGTTTCTTCTTGGCTTCCGCTTCTTCCTGCGCGGACGGTCTTGAAACAGGGGGCGCTGCGCTGGGCTGCTTCTCCCTGGCTGTTTCCGCCGGAGTTTCACCGGCGAGTTCCCCGCTCTCCGGTTCGTCAGCGGTTTCTTCGGGTACAGGCAGATCCTCTGCGGGAAGCATTACTTCCGCTTCCTCTGCGATTTCTGCGGCAGTCTCCTCTACGGATTCCTCCGGCAGTTCGACCTGTCCGGTCTGTTCCGCTTCCGGATCAAAGGTGAAATTCATAGTTTTTTCGTTCTCTTCCATGGTCTCATGATAGTTGATTCAGCAAGGAAAATCAATAAAGCGGCGGCAGGGATACGCATAGTTAACGAAGATTTAAGAATCGGACGGGAGACCTGTGCTCCGAATGGATCGCAATGGTATCCCGCCGCCGCAGGACGAGTGGGGAAACAGAATAAATAGCGCTTTAGCATAGTAGCATATTGACTTGCTAAAGCGCTTCGTGTTATAGTCTATTCGCTGCCGATTGGCAGTACGCAAAAACGAAAAAAGAAAGTGGAAAAGGAAAAGATGAAAACGATTCGTAAGCTGACCTGTATGTTCCTGGTGGCTGCCGCGCTGCTGATGCTTGTATCCTGCGGGTCAAAGGAAAGCGGGAAAACCGACCGTCTGGAGGAGATCCGAAAGAGAGGATACATCGAGGTATGTACGGAACCCTATTTCGCGCCGAACGAGTTCATCGACTCGTCAAAAACGGGACAGGATCAGTACGTCGGGTATGACATGGATCTCGCGCAGTATATCGCTGACGCGATCGGGGTCGAACTGCGGATCGTTCCGCTGGAATTCAGCGCGGTCCTCGCCGGCATCGCAGAAGGAAAGTACGATCTCGCGATCTCGGCGCTGGCGTATTCGCCCGCCCGTGCGGAAGCGATGGCGATGTCAAAGGGCTACTGGTTCGGCGGTGAGGGGTACGGATTCCTGATCCGGGCTGAGGATAAAGGAAAGATCGAAACGATCGAGGATCTGAAAAACGTAGTGGTCGTTACGCAGAGCGGTTCCGTGCAGGAAGCGATGTACAACCTGTATGTAGGCTCGTCAAAGGAGTTCAAACTCGTATCCTCCATGACGGACGGGTATCTGGCGGTCGCGGAAGGGAAAGCGGATGCGTGCATCTGCTCCATCGGATCTGCGAGGCTGTATGCGGAAGCGAACGGCGGGCTCTATCTTCCCGATTTCCGGTTCGACGTCTCGGATGAGCTGACCGGCACGAGGGTGGCTGCCTGTCTTGAGGGAACAGACGAACTGATGGAGGTCGTGAACCGCTGTATCGATGAAGTCATCGCCAGCGGAGACATTCAGAAATGGCACGATGAGGCTGAGGCGTATGCCAAAACGATGGGCCTCATGGATTGACGCGGTTGATAAAGACTGCAGAGAAAGAGGCCGGAGGCGAAAGCCTGCCGGCCTCTAGTCGGAGAAGGGATAAATGGGTTTTTTCATTAAGACATATAAGCTTTGGCTGAAATTCTACCCGGTTTTTCTGCGGGGGCTGGGCGGCACGCTCTGGATCTCCGCGGTTACGCTGGTCTTCGGAACGGTCCTCGGTCTGGCGGTGGCGGTGTGCAGGATGATCCGCGTCAGACCGCTGAACGCGCTGGCGACAGGCTATGTGGAGGTGCTCCGCGGCACGCCGGTGCTGCTGCAGCTGTATTTTTTCTGGATCGGCCTGCCGAAACTGTTCCCGGCGCTGGGGATGACCGACACGCAGTCGGTGATCTGCGCGCTGATCATCAACTCTTCCGCCTACATCTCTGAGATCATCCGGGCGGGGATCGATGCGGTGGACCAGGGCCAGTGGGAAGCGGCGAGAAGCGTCGGACTTTCGGAAAAGAATGTGTTCTTCCGGGTGATCCTGCCTCAAGCGGTGAAAAACATCCTTCCCGCGATGGGCAATGAATTCATCTCGACCGTGAAAGGAACGTCGCTTGCATCCACTTTTTTCGTTCCGGAACTGATCACCAGTTACAAGACGGTGCAGTCGGCGACATTTCTGGCGCTGCAGTCCCTGACGATCGCGGGGATCATCTATTTCCTGCTGGATCTGCTGCTCTCATGGATGCTGAGAGGACTGGAAAGGAGGTTGAAGGAAAGTGACTGACGAGATCATCCGCACAGAAGGACTGACAAAGAATTTCGGATCTCTGGAGGTGCTACGGGGCATTTCCACCGTGATCCGCAGGGGAGAGGTCGTCTCCGTCATCGGCCCTTCGGGAGGAGGGAAATCCACCTTCCTGCGGTGCCTGAATCTGCTGGAAAAACCCACTTCGGGCAGCGTGTTCTTCGAAGGGGAAGATATCACCAGGACAAAGGATATCGCGGCGTACCGCAGAAAGATCGGAATGGTATTCCAGAACTTCAACGTCTTTCCCAATATGACGGTACTGGGGAACATCACGCTGGCGCCGATCCTGGAGAAGAAGATCCCCAGAGCGGATGCGGAGGAAGAAGCGAGGGAACTGCTGGCACGCGTCGGCCTTCTGAATAAGGAAAAGGAATACCCGAGAAAACTGTCCGGCGGACAGAAGCAGCGCCTGTCCATCGTACGTGCGCTGGCGATGCACCCAGACGTCATGCTGTTTGACGAACCGACATCCGCCCTTGACCCGGAAATGGTCAAGGAGGTGCTGAACGTCATTCAGGATCTGGTAAGGACGGGAATGACCTGTGTCATCGTGACCCACGAGATGGGATTCGCAAGGAACGTCTCCAACAGGATCATGTTCATCTACGACGGCGTGATCCGTGAGGAAGGCAGTCCGGAGATCCTTTTCGCTTCTCCGAGGGATCCCGCCACCAGACGGTTCCTCAGCCAGGTCATGTGATCAGCGGAAAAAAGAAAAGGAGATAGAGGAAAATGAGCAAACTGGAAGAGATCCGGGGATATGTCTCCGGCATAGCGGATGAAACGGTGCGGATCGCGAAGGAGATCTGGGAGTATGCCGAACTCTCTTATACGGAAGTCCGGTCTTCGGCTGCGCTGGAGAACGCGCTGGAGAAGGAGGGTTTCCGTGTCGAAAAGGGCATCGCGGGGATGCCGACCGCGTTTCTGGCGGAATGTGCAGTGGGCAGCGGACGTCCGGTCATTGGATTCGTCGGGGAATACGACGCGCTGGACGGACTCAGTCAGGTCGCGGCACAGCCTGTCAGGGAGGAGATCGTCCCCGGCGGGAGTGGGCACGGATGCGGGCACAACCTGCTGGGATCCGGGTGCTTCGCCGCAGCGGTGGCGGTTCGGAACTATCTGAAGAACAACGGACTGGACGGGAAGGTGGTTTATTTCGGATGCCCGGCGGAGGAAGGCGCGGGATCGAAGCAGTTCATCGCCAGAGCGGGCTATTTCGACGATGTGGATTTCGTCTGCACCTGGCACCCGAGTTCCCGAAACGAGGTGTCCGGCAAGTCCAGCGTGGCGATCATGGGTGCGAATTTCATCTTCGACGGGATCGCCTCCCACGCGGGCGGCGCGCCGCATCTCGGCAGGTCTGCGCTGGACGCCGCGGAACTGATGAACGTCGGATGCAACTATCTGAGAGAGCACATGATCGATCAGGCCAGGATCCACTACGCGTATTCCAACGCAGGGGGAACGGCGCCGAACGTGGTCCAGAGCCATGCCGTGATCAAATATGAAGTCCGCGCGCCGAAAGTGAACCAGATGCAGGAATTGTTCACCCGCGTGGTGGACGTGGCCAGAGGCGCCGCACTTATGACCGGAACGACGATGAACTACGAGATCACCATGGCGTTTTCCGATTACATTCAGAACAAAACGCTGGCGGCGGTGATGTCGGAAGCGCTGGAGGAAGCCGGTCCGCCGGAATGGACGGAGGAGGATTACGCGCTTGCCGGAGCGTTTTTCCGAACCTATCCGAAAAGTACGCAGCAGAACATTCTGGAGCAGCTGGCGGAGTTCATCGACCCGGACGAGGTCGAGAGCGTTATGCTGACGCGTCCGCTGGATTCCGTAACAAGGCCTTTTGATCCGAAGGAGACTCGGTATCAGTCCGGATCGACGGACGTCGGAGACGTGGGATACGCGACGCCGACGGTCACGCTTCACATCGCCACGGCAGGACTCGGCAACGTGGGGCACTCCTGGCAGAACACCGCGCTTTCCAATTCGCCGATCGGTATGAAGGGAATGCTGAAAGCAGCGGAGGTCATGGCACTGACGGCGGTATACGTCGCTGAACAGCCGGAGACCATCGAAACCGCCAGAAAAGAACTGCTCAGAAAGAACGGCGGGAAATATGTGTGTCCGCTACCGGAATATGTGCAGCCGCCGATCGGCAGATATTGATGTGATATTCCTTTGGACAGCGTACAATGCGTGTCCCGCCTTGTCCTGTGTGATATAGTGAGGACAGAAGCAAAGTGAAACAAACGAGATGAGGGCGGAACCCTGTCCGTCCGGCCTGGTAACTGAAGACCGGTGCCACAACGGCGCCGGTCTATAAGGTACCCTTATGAAAGGAGAAAAGACGATGCGCTATGTCTGCACTGTCTGCGGATTCGTCTATGACGACGCAAAGGAGCAGACGCCGTTCGAATCGCTGCCTGACACCTGGAAGTGTCCCCTGTGCGGCGCGCCGAAATCGGCATTTGAACCGGAAAAGACTGTGGAAGCGGAACCGGTTCCCGCACCCGTTCCACAGATCGACGACGACATGAGACCGCTGTCCGCAGGCCAGCTTGCGGCGCTGTTCTCCAATCTTGCCAGAGGCTGTGAAAAGCAGTACAAGCCGGAGGAGGCGGCGCTTTTCTCGGAGATCGCCGCGTATTACACGGCTGCAGCTCCTGTTCCGGAGGAAGTGTCTCCCGAAGTGCTTTCGGAGTTGCTGAAAGAGGACATCAAAGAGCGGTATCCGGCCGCGAGAGCCGCAGCGGAAAAAGAAGAAGACCGAGGGGCGCAGCGGATCTGCGTCTGGGGCGAGAAGGTCACGAGAATGCTTTCTTCCCTTGCGGACCGCTACCTGAGAGAAGGGGAGGAGATGCTGAGGGATACCGAAGTCTGGGTTTGCACGGTCTGCGGCTTCGTCTACATCGGAAAGAATCCTCCTGAACTTTGCCCGGTATGCAAAGTACCGGCGTGGAAATTTGAGAAAATGGAGGGGGGAAGATCATGAAACGGACCGCAGTCAGAAATATCCGTCTGTGCACGAAAGACTGTCTTTGTCTTTATGTCTGCCCCACCGGAGCGACCGATACGGAAAACAGCATCATCGATACGGAGAAATGCATCGGATGCGGCGTCTGTGCGGAAGCGTGCCCGTCCTCGGCAATCAGCATGGTCCCGGACGAACTTCCTCCTCAGCAACCGAAAAAAGAATATACTGTCGCCGCACTGAACGCGCTTTCCGGGTCAAAAGCCAGAGGAGAGGCGATGGCAAGGACGCTTGCCGCTATGGGAGAGGATGGGATGTTCCGCCTTATGACAGCGTTGGCGAAATCGGAACGCCTGATCGCGGAAGACATCCTGAGGGAGTCCGGCTATATGCTGCCGCAGAGCGCCAACACCCGAGCGCTGCTGAAAGAACTGCTGGCGGAGAATCCGGAAGGTTTCCCTGCCGATGCCGCGCGGAAGCTCCTGGAGCGGATCCCGTGCAATGAAGAGAAAACAGAAAAGAAGGAAAAGGAGAAGAAGACGATGAAAAAATACAGATGCCTGGTCTGCGGGACCGTGTTCGAACTGGACGACGACGCTCCTGCAGTCTGCCCGCTGTGCAGAGCGGAAGGTGAGAAAGTGGAGCCGGTAAAGGAAGAAAAATCCAATCCCTATGCAGGGACACAGACGGAGAAGAATCTGCAGGCTGCTTTCGCGGGAGAATCTCAGGCGAGAAACAAGTACACTTACTTCGCGGATACCGCCAGAAGAGAAGGTTACGAGCAGATCGCCGCGCTTTTCCTGAAGACGGCGGACAACGAGAGAGAGCACGCCAGGATGTGGCTCAATGAACTCAGAGGCGTAGGCGGCACCGCTTCGAATCTCGCGGCGGCGGCGGACGGAGAAAACCATGAGTGGACCGATATGTACGAGGATTTTGCAGCAACGGCGGAGAAGGAGGGATTCCCCGCCCTGGCATATAAGTTCCGCGCTGTAGGCGCTATCGAGAAACATCATGAGGAACGGTACCGCGCCTTGCTGCGCAGCGTGGAGGCACAGGAGGTCTTTGCGAAGAGCGAGGTCAAAGTGTGGGAATGCCGCAACTGCGGGCACATCGTCGTGGGCACCAAAGCGCCTGAGGTTTGCCCTGTCTGCGCTTATCCCAAAGCTTTCTTCGAAGTGAACACAGAACAGTACTGATACCCGGTAACGGAACGAACGGAAACTGCCGCGGGTCATTGCCCCGCGGCAGTTTTTTATTCGGAGAGGCCGGAACAGAAGGAATTATTCGCGGGAAAACTTGTAGAAAAACCGACGTTTTTTTATAATAGGTTCACATGGAAAACATCAGGCAGAAATACATCAGAAACTTCTCCATCATCGCTCATATCGATCATGGGAAATCTACCCTGGCAGACCGCATTCTGGAGCTGACGGGGTCTGTTGCGTCGCGCGATATGCGGGGACAGATCCTGGACGGAATGGAACTGGAGCAGGAACGCGGCATCACTATCAAGGCCAGCGCGGTTTCTCTGGATTACAAGGCGAAGGATGGACATACCTATCAGTTCAATCTGATCGATACCCCGGGGCATGTCGACTTCAACTACGAGGTGTCCAGATCTCTAGCGGCTTGCGAAGGCGCGATCCTGATCGTGGACGCGACGCAGGGGGTGGAGGCGCAGACGCTGGCGAACGCCTATCTCGCCGTGGACAACGATCTGGAGATCCTGCCCGTGATCAACAAGATCGACCTGATCTCCGCAGATCCGGAACGGTGCAAAGTGGAACTGGAGGATTATGTCGGAATCCCGGCGGAAGACGCGCCGGAGATCTCCGCGAAATTGGGAACCAACGTGGAGGAAGTGATGGAGCGGATCATCACCGACATCCCGGCGCCGGAAGGTGACGCGGATGCGCCGCTCAAGTGCCTGATCTTCGACTCCTCGTACGACAGTTATAAAGGCGTGATCACCTATATCCGCATTTTCGACGGCACAGTGCGTCCGGGAGACCGGATCCGCATGATGGGGACCGGCTCTGAATTTCAGGTTGTCGAAGTGGGACACATGCGCGCGCTGTCCCACGAACCCTGCGCGGAACTCTTCGCCGGCGAAGTCGGTTATATCACGGCCAGCATCAAGAACGTGGCGGATACCCGGGTGGGTGATACCGTGACGTCGGCAGACCGGCCGTGTGACAAAGCGCTGCCCGGTTACCGCAAAGCCGTCCCCATGGTTTTCTGCGGAATCTATCCTGCAGACGGAGCGGACTATGAGTCCCTAAAGGAAGCGCTTGCGAAGCTTTCACTGAACGACGCATCCCTGTCCTTCGAACCGGAAACATCCGGCGCGCTGGGTTTCGGATTCCGGTGCGGATTCCTCGGGCTGCTGCATCTGGAGATCATTACGGAACGGCTTGAACGGGAATTCGATCTTGATCTGATCACGACGATCCCCAGCGTGGTATACCGTATTACGATGACCAACGGGGAAGTGAGGATGATTGATAACCCGACAGACTATCCCGATCCCTCGCAGATCGCGAAGACGGAGGAACCTGTCGTCGACGCCCATATCTTTTCTCCCACGGATTACGTCGGAGCCATCATGGATCTCTGCCAGAGCCGCAGAGGCAATTTCTTCGATATGAAGTACCTGGACAAGACCCGCGTGGATCTGCACTACGAGCTGCCCCTTGCGGAGATCATCTACGACTTTTTCGATGCGTTGAAGAGCCGCACGAGAGGATACGCCTCTTTTGACTACGAACTGAAGGGGTACCGGGAGAGCAAACTGGTACGTCTGGATTTCCTGATCGCAGGAGACCCCATCGATGCGCTGTCATTTATCATTTTCGCGGATAACGCCTACGCAAGAGGCAGAAAGACCGCGGAGAAACTGAAGGAATATATCCCGCGGCAGCTGTTCGAGGTACCGATCCAGGCTGCTGTCGGCGGCAAGATCATTGCGAGGGAGACGGTCAAGGCTCTACGCAAGGACGTGCTTGCCAAGTGCTATGGCGGCGACATCACAAGAAAGAAGAAGTTGCTTGAGAAACAGAAAGAGGGAAAGAAACGCATGCGAAAATTCGGCAGCGTGGAAGTTCCCAGTGAAGCGTTCACGGCTGTTCTGAAGCTGGACGACTGATAAAAGAGACAATATGCATACCCCGGGGCGGTCTCGTCCCGGGGCTTAAGGCGCGGAAAGGACCGAAATGTTCTGGAGACTGTTTGAACGCAAGCAGAGCGGCGTCAGCTGGCTCGTATGCGGCCTGGGCAATCCGGGCGACAAATACGCGGGGACCCGGCACAATATGGGATTTCTGGCACTGGACCATCTCGCGCAGGAAAAGGGCGTGAGCGTTACAAGGGCAAAGTTCCAGGGGCTAACCGCAGCGGCGAAATACGGGGATGAGCAGGCGCTCTATCTCAAGCCCATGACCTACATGAACCTTTCCGGGAACAGCGTCGCCGAAGCTGCCCGGTACTACAAAATCCCGGCAGATCACGTAATCATTCTGTGCGACGATATCACGTTGGCGCCGGGGACGATCCGCCTCAGAGACAAGGGCTCCGCGGGCGGGCACAACGGATTGAAAAGCATCATCTCATGTCTCGGGAGCGACCGTTTTCTCCGGGTGCGCATCGGTATCGGCGGAGGATCGCAGGAGAACGGCGAACTGGTCGACTTTGTGCTTGGGAAACCGTCAAAGGAAGACATGGCGGCCGTCAGGGCGCGCTATGATGATATCGCGAATGCGGTCGAACTGATGATCCGCGGTGAATTCACAATGGCACAGAGCCGGTATAACGGAAAAGGAAAACAATGAGAATCCTTGAGGAACTGTCTCACAGCGAACAAATCAGGACGCTGGAAACCGCGGTGCGGAAGCCCGGCAGGGCTGCCGCACTTTTTGGCGTACACAGGATCCACCGCACAGTATGCGCCGGTGCGTTTGCGATGGCGTCCGGCAGGCCGGTAATCCTTGTCTGCGAGAACGATGCGGACGCGTTCCGCGCTTCTGAGGACCTGAAGGCACTGGGGATGGACAGCGTGGAAGCGCTGCCCTCCCGCGAGGTCACGCTGCTGGATGTGGAAGGCATTTCCCACGAGGAAGAGATCGCCCGTCTGACGGCGCTCGGGAAAGCCGCGAACGGCAGGATCCGCGTCATCTGCAGTTCACTGGAGGCGATGTGCCTGAAGACTATGCCGAAGGCGACCTATCTGCAGCGCAGCATCGTCCTGGAACAGAGCGGCACTGCGGATCCGAGAGGTCTTGCCCGGGAGCTTATCGCGGCGGGATATACCCGGTGCGACAGAGTGGAAGGACGCGGACAGTACGCCCAAAGGGGTGGGATCCTGGACGTGTTCCCGGCAGACCGCGACACGCCGGTACGTATCGAGTTCTTTGGGGACGAGATCGAACGGATCTCGGAGTTCTCTCCGGACACACAGCGCAGAACAGCGGACTGTGTCCGGTGCGCCGTATCTCCCGCAAGGGAGATCTCTTTCGGCGACGACGCGGTCGCTGCGATGAACGGATTTGCCGACCGCCTGCCGGATGGACCGCTGAAAAAGACAGTTCTGAGAGATATGCGCGAGATGGCGGAAGGGATACTGCCGGTCTGTACGGACCGGTATCTGTCCGTCTGCTACCAGCAGCCGGAAACCGTTCTGGATTATCTGCCGGAGGCGGTCCTGTTCCTCTGTGAACCGAAGGAACTGGAGGACCGGTACAAATTTCTGGCGGAACACGCGACTGCTGATCTGGAAGCACTTTCCGGGAACGGAATGTATTCGCCCCTTCAGGGCACGTATTATGCGGACTATGCCGATCTGTCTGACGGAAGAGACCGCGTCCTGTGCGATGTCTTCCCGAGAAGTGTCGGAGATATTCCGCTGGAGGCTGTCGTCAATCTCAACTCCAATGCCGTTCCGAGGTGGAACGGTGAGGTCTCGGTTCTGAAAGAAGATCTGCAGGGATACCTTGACACGGGCTACCGTCCCGCCGTCTTGGCCGGAACGAGCCGAGGCGCCAGGGCATTGTGTGATGACCTGATCGCGGAAGGGATCCCTGCCGAAGTGACGGACGGAGCGTTCCCGCCCGAAGGAAAAGCCGCGGTGCTGGAGGGGACTCTTTCTTCCGGATTTGAGATCGCGCCGCTGAAAGTGGTGCTGATCGCGTCTTCCAGCGAAAACCGTCAGACGCGCAGACCTGTTCAGCGCAGGTCTTCCCGAGGGAGCGACGCTTTCGGCAGCCTTGAGGATCTGAAGCAGGGGGACTACGTCGTTCACCGCAATCATGGCATCGGAGTCTTCGACGGGATCCACAGGATCGACCACCACGGGTATGTGGCTGATTATATCAAGATCCGGTACAGAGAGGGAGACACCCTTTATGTTCCCGTCACGGGGCTGGACATGGTCTCGCCCTATATCTCCGCAAAGGATGACGGCAAGGTGACGCTGGACCGGCTGAATTCCGGGGAATGGCAGAAGACCAAGCAGAAAGTATACCGCTCTGTCCGGGAAATGGCCAAGGAACTGATCGAACTATATGCCAAGAGGGAGAAAGCGGAGGGTATCCAGTTCTCCGAAGATACCGACTGGCAGCGGGACTTCGAACTCCGTTTCCCCTATGAGGAGACAGAGGACCAGCTGCGCAGCAGCGGGGAGATCAAGCGGGACATGCAGTCCGCAAGACCGATGGACCGCCTGCTGTGCGGGGACGTCGGAGTGGGCAAGACGGAAGTTGCCCTGAGAGCGGCGTTCAAGGCTGTGTCCGACGGGTATCAGGTAGCGTTCCTGGTACCGACGACGATCCTGGCGCTGCAGCATTACCGCACAATACTAGAACGCATGGAGGCATATCCCATCAAAACGGCGATGCTGTCGCGGTTCGTGTCCGCAAAAGACATGAAGAAAGCGGTGGCGGGGATCCGGAACGGTTCGGTGGACATTGCGGTAGGAACTCACCGTCTGCTGCAGAAAGATATCGAATTCAAAAAACTCGGGCTGCTGATCGTGGACGAGGAACAGCGGTTCGGGGTTGCCCATAAAGAAAAACTGAAAGAGAAGTTCCCTAATGTCGATGTGCTGACGCTGTCGGCGACGCCGATCCCGCGGACGCTGAACATGGCGATGAGCGGGATCCGGGACATGAGTACCATCGAAAATCCGCCCGTGGACCGGCATCCGGTCCAGACCTACGTGGCGGAATACGACGAGACCACCGTCCGCAACGCTCTGAAGCGGGAACTTGCCCGCGGCGGACAGGTCTATTATCTGCACAACAGGGTCGAATCCATCGACCGCACTGCCATGAAGATCCGGGAGATGGTTCCGGAAGCCAGAGTGGAGGTCGCGCACGGACAGATGAGTGAAGAAGCGCTCTCCGCTGTATGGAAGAAACTGGTGGAAGGAGAGTGCGATATCCTTGTCTGTACGACGATCATCGAGACCGGCGTGGACGTGGCGAACTGCAATACCCTCATCGTGGAAGAAGCGGATAACCTCGGCCTGGCACAGCTGTATCAGATCCGGGGACGGGTCGGGCGTTCCAGCAGGAGGGCATACGCCTGGTTCCTGTTCCGCAAGGACAAGATCCTGACAGAGGTTTCCTCGAAGCGTCTGTCCGCCATCCGGGACTTTACGTCTTTCGGATCCGGATTCAAGATCGCCATGAGAGACCTGCAGATCCGCGGCGCGGGCAGCGTACTGTCCGCTAGGCAGAGCGGCCATATCCAGAACGTAGGGTACGACACGTATATCCGGATACTGGAGCAAGCAGTCCGGGACGAGCAGGGCTTACCTCCTCAGCCCGTCCAGAAGGAATGCAAGATCGATCTTCAGATTTCCGCCTATATTCCGGAAGAGTACATTTCGGACAACGAGAACCGCATTGAGATGTACAAGCGCATCGCGGACATTACTTGTAAGGAAGATTACGACGAGGTGACGGAGGAGATCCGTGACCGTTTCGGACCGCTTCCTCCCAGCGTGAAACTGCTGTGCAGCGTCTCTTCCGCCCGCTCCAATGCCTCAAAACTGGGGATCTATGAAGTCCGGCGCCAGGGCGGAGCGGTGCTGCTTTACGGCGACTCCTATAATGAGCAGATGGTCCGGAAGGCCGTCGCAGCGCTGCCGGGCAGAGTGTACTATTCCGCGAGAGGGAAAAGCTATCTGGCCATCGATCTGAAAAACGGAGAGGAACCTCTGGAGCCGGTCTTCGCCGTCCTCGACGCGCTGAGAGAGGCGCGGAGCGCGGAAACACAGAAAACGGAAACTGCCGGGGGAAAAGAATCATGATCAATATCGTGTTGCTGGAACCGCAGATCCCCCAGAATACGGGGAACATCGCTAGGACCTGCGCTGCGACGGGCTCGCGTCTTCATCTCGTCAAACCGATGGGATTTACCGTGGATGACAAAAAACTGAAACGGGCGGGGCTGGATTACTGGCATCTGCTGGATATCACATACTACGACAGCACCCGGGAATTCTTTGAAAAGAATAAGGGAGAGATGTTTTTCTTTACCACGAAGGGACAGAAGATCTACTCGGACGAGGTCTATCGGGATGGCTGTTACCTCGTCTTCGGAAGGGAAGACCGTGGGATCAACGAGAAGATTCTCGCTGCGAATTACGATCGCTGCGTGCGTTTTCCGATGCTGGACGATGCGGCGGCAAGAAGCCTAAATCTGTCCAATTCGGTGGCGATCGCTGTTTACGAAGCACTGCGACAGCAGGGCTTCGGAAGTCTGCGGACCCGCGGAGAATTGACGGGAAGGGAAGAACCCGATATTCTTTAGTAGACAAAATCGGCCGGAAGGAGCATCAGATGAACCAAACGAAGGAAGCGAAGAAAAAGCGGAACTATGACCGCGACATCGCAAGAACACTGCGGGGCTGCGCCACAGACGCTGTTCTGTGGGGCGTTTTCGCGCTGGCCTTCCTTCTGATAGCGGCAGGTCTTTATACCGGGAAACTGGCGCCGGAGCGGATACTCCCCTACAGCAGGAGTGTCATCATGATGTGCCTGACGGGCGGACTCATCGCGGCGGCGAAATGTATTCAGTCCCTGACGGAACTGGCAGCGGCGAAGACCGTTGTGAAACGCGCGGCGTATACCGTGATGCTGACGCAGGAACAGCAGAATAGGATCTTCCGTTCCGTCTGCGCACAAAGTTTTCTGGGTCACCTGATCTATTTCCTGATCGGTGCGCTTCCTGTGTCCGCTGCGCTGTACTACCTTTATCACAAAACAGGGGATAACAGCCCGCTGATCGCCATGGCGATCGTGGACGGGATCCTGCTTTTCATGATGCTGCTGTCTTTTGGACTGGATGCCGGAAGACTCGCTTCCGTTGACGGATTCTGCACGGTTTCCGACAGAGGGATCATCACCGCGAACGAGATCCTTCCTTTCTCCGCTGCAGAAGGAGATGTGAAGTCTCTGGAAAACCGCGAAGAGGATTATCTCCTGCGCTTCCAGAGGATCTGTTTCCTCGGTATCCGGCGCAATTACCGTTTTCCGCTTCCCAAGAACGGAACGCTCGGCGGGAAAGCGGCGGAGAAACCGGAACTGACGGAAGAAGAAGCGTTGAAAGAGGTGCTGCTCAACAGATCCGCCCGGGACACGGAGCACCTTGCTGCGTTTAGTCAGACAGAAACACAGGAAGCGCCGGGATCTCCGGAAGCATCTGTAACGCCGGAGACACCGGAAATGTCTGAAACACCGGAGATGCCGGGATCCCCGGAAACGAAGGAAATATCCGAAACACGGGAAGCGGCAGAAGCGGAAGATACGCAGACCGTCAGGCAGAACAGGTGGATCCGCAAAGCGGCTGCCGTGATGGCTCTGGTACTGCTGGTTGCGTTCGGAGCGGCGCTGCTGCACCGTCCGACCCAAACGGACGATCCGGTCATGCCGGTCCAGACCGGTACAACGGACGGACAGCCCGGAACGGTAAAGGAACCGGAGCAGGAGGGATCTTTTGTCGACGAAGTCACGAAATCGGACCTGATGCAGGACGAGATGGGTGTCTGGTACAGCGTGATCGGCGGGGAAAAGGTCGTTCTTGTCAATAAGGAGCATCCTGTGCCCAGGACGTACGGCGGCATCGATGAAACTGCCAGCAATGCGCTGGAGGAGATGTTCAAGGCGGCAGAAAAGGAAGGGGTCTCCATTTATCTGGTTTCCGGTTACCGGAGTTATGACCTGCAGTCCAGCCTGTACGATAAAAAAGTCGCTCAGGTAGGAGAAGGAAACGCGGAGTTCCAGGAATCACCTCCCGGCACCTCGGAGCATCAGACGGGTCTGGCGTTCGATGTCAACGAGACGGACAACGTGGACGCACTGCTGAACACGGAATTCGAGAACACGGAAGCTTTTGAGTGGCTGAACGCGAACTGCGCGAAGTACGGGTTCATTCTCCGGTACCCGAAAGGCAAGAGGGATATCACGGGCTTCAACTACAAGCCTTGGCATTACCGTTATGTCGGGAAAACTGCGGCTGCGGCAATCACGTCAGAAGGCATCACGCTGGAAGAATATCTAGGTGCAGACTGAGATCAACGATATGAGAAATACGGCCCCCGGTAAAGCCGGGGGCCTCTGTGAAAGGAGATCACGGTGGAAAACATCCGTGCGCTGTTCTGGGACGTGGACGACACCGTTCTGGATTTTGTGGGCTATGTAAAGCAGACCATGGAAACGGGATTCCCGCTGTTCGGCGCGGGACAGTACGAGCCATGGATGTACGATGTATTCCATGAGGTGAATGGAGAGATCTGGCGCGGCCTGGAGCGGGGCGAGTACGACATGCAGTGGATCACCCTGCACCGCTGGGACAGGGTCTTTGAAGCGCTCGGCGTGAAAGCGGACGGCGCCGAATTCGAAGACTATTTCCGAAAAGGAATCTTCGAAAGCGGGCTGCTCATAGACGGCGCGGCAGAGACGCTGACTCTTCTCTCCAGGTATTTCCCCATGTATGTGGCGAGCAACGGGCCGGCGGGACAGCAGGAGAACCGGCTCACGAAGGCCGGCATCCGGGGTCTGTTCCGGGGTGTTTTTACATCCGGGGGACTCGGCGCTTCCAAACCGTCCAAAGCCTTTTTTGACCGGTGTTTCGAGAGAACTGTTCTCCCGGACGGGAGCAGAGTCCTGCCGGAAAACGTGCTGATGATCGGGGATTCACTGACATCGGACATGGCTGGCGCTGTCGAATACGGACTGATGACCTGCCTGTACGACCCGGCAGGAAAGCATACGGAATGCGGATTGCCCATCGATCTGCGGGTCCGTGATCTGCGGGAGATCCCGGCGCTGCTGGGGATCTCTCCGGAATCGTAAAGAATCGGTAAATTACCGCTCCGGACAGGCTTCGCAGGCATTCGCTCTCTTGCGGGATGCCGGCTGCGCATACTATAATTACAATGGCGGGAGAGGGGGAAAACGCCTCTTGTCCGCGCTGAAAAAGACAAAACAATTTGTTCGATAAAGGAGAATCCACCATGGCAAAATTCAACAAGAAGACCGTTGAAGACCTGTACGTCGGCGGCAAGCGCGTCCTCGTACGCTGCGATTTCAACGTACCGCTGAAAGAGGGAAAGATCACGGACGACACCCGTATCCGTGCCGCGCTGCCCACTATCCAGTATCTGGTTGATCACGGCGCACATGTCATCCTCTGCTCTCACCTCGGCAAACCGAAGGGAACGCCGAAGCCCGAGCTGACACTGGCTCCGGTCGCAGTCCGTCTCTCCGAACTGCTCGGCAAAGAAGTCGTGTTCGCGGCGGACGATGAAGTCGTCGGCGAGAACGCAAAAGCTGCTGTCGCGGCGATGAAGGACGGCGACGTCGTTCTGCTCCAGAACACACGCTTCCGCCCCGAAGAAGAAAAGAATGTTGAGAAATTCTCCGAGGAACTGGGCTCTCTCGCAGACCTGTTCGTCAATGACGCATTCGGCACCGCGCACCGCGCACACTGCTCCACCGTCGGCGTCACCGCTTACGTGAAGGAATCCGCAAACGGTTACCTGATGGCGAAGGAAGTCGAATTCCTGGGCAATGCGGTCGAGAATCCGGTACGTCCGTTCGTCTGCATCCTCGGCGGCGCCAAAGTCGCTGACAAACTCGCGGTCATCGAGAATCTGCTGAACAAAGCCGATACGCTGATCATCGGCGGCGGCATGGCGTATACCTTCCTGAAGGCTCAGGGCTATGAGATCGGAACCTCCCTGCTGGACGAGACAAAAGTCGACTACTGCAAAGAGATGCTCGAGCGCGCCGAGAAGAACGGCGTGAAGCTCCTGCTCCCCGTGGACACTGTGGTGACATCCGAATTCCCGAACCCCATCGATGCCGTGCTCGAGACCGAAGTCGTTGACAGCGACAAGATCCCCGCGGACAAGATGGGCATGGATATCGGCCCGAAGACCCAGAAACTGTTCGGCGATGCGATCCGCAGCGCGAAGACCGTTGTCTGGAACGGACCGAT
>JAEEGL014629680.1_pt1 | contig 18133 bp, 13 predicted proteins | sample 9134231 | NCBI WGS metagenome assembly JAEEGL01 (sample SAMN16246548, study PRJNA631951) | gut metagenome | biome: gut microbiome; feature: rumen; material: fiber-attached | host: Bos | place: Iran: Karaj | collected 2018-10 | reverse complement strand
TCCTGTCAAAATCGCATCGCCCAGTCAACTCATTTTTCACGTTTTGGCGAGTTAGAAAACAACTCATAATCACGTTTTGGCGAATTAGGAAACAGCTTTTTGTCACGTTTTGGCGAGTTATCGAACATCCCAGGCGACAAATTGTGAAGTTTCTAGGATTTTTCCTTCTTTCTGCCTGAGGACCTTTTTTCCCCCCCGCCTTCCTCTCACGCAGCTATTCCCCTTCTACGTGTTTTTCTCGCGACGGTTCTGTTGGTTGCCGCATCCAAACCAACTCTGTCGCGATGGCGTCGTTGAGGCAGCGAAGGGCGATGTGGAGCGCTTGGAGGCGGCGCTCGGCCAGGGTGATCTGCGGCTTCAGACGGCGGCCTTCGGCGGCCTTGCTCCGCAGGGATTGGAGCGAGGCCTCCAGCTTATGGCACATCAAGACGATTTGCTTCTTGACTTCAACGAGCTGGTCAGGGGTTACATTCATTCTGGTGGAGTGCGTGTTCATGGCTTGGTTCCATGGCGGTCGTCCTCGTAGACCTATGGTCAGCGGCGCCCTACTCCACGACTTCGATGCGGTAGAATCCGCGCGACCATTTGCCGGGGATCGCCGCTTCCATGGTGATTTCGCCATCTGCAACGGGCGTGAACGTCTGGACCGTGTTCCACGGACCAGACAAGTCAGGGGCGCGTTGAAGACGATACGTTTTCCCTTTTTTCACCGTCACATGAACCGAGCACAAGCCCGCCGTGTTATCCATGAGGCAGGAGGAAAGGCGGCAGGCGGCCGGGTCACGCTCCCAGCGGGCATATAGCACCAATGGCTCTTCCGAGGTCACCATGCTGGTTTCCGTAACCCGCATCCCCCCCGAGGAGGCCGTCCACCATCCGCCAAAAAGCCAACCTGGCCGCGAAACCTCAGGCAGAGTCGCATAGGCCCCTCCGATTGCGTAGGTATTGGTTTCGACGGCGCAAGTCCCTCCGTTGGGGACGAAGGACACCTCCTGCCTGGCGTCGCCGTATATGACGATGCAGCCTTCCGGGACGGCGGCCAAGTCCAGCTTGTCCGTGCCTTTCCACGAAGCAGGCACAAACAACGTCCGCAAGCCGGAGCACCCTGTGAACGCATCCTTTCCCAGACTCGTCACGCTGTCCGGCAATCGCAACGAAGTCAGCGAAGAACAGTCCTGGAACGCATTATAGCCAATCCTCGTCACCGTGGGCGGGATCGTCAACGAGGCCAGTCCGCTGCAATAGGCGAACGCATACTCACCGATGGTGCTCAAACCATCTGGCATCGTCACGTTGGTTAGTCCGCTGCAATGGCAAAAGGCCGACATGCCGATTGTCTTCAAGCTGCCGGGAAGCGCAGCGCTTTTCAGTCCGGTTGCCCCGTAAAAAGTCCCGAATTTGAGCGCGGCAACGCCGTCGGGCACCACCAGCCGGACCACTTCTTTCCCGTTCAGATAGAGCCGATGCGCATACTTGAGGGGATTTCCCGGGCCGATTCCGAAGGAAATGCCGCACCAGGCCGCCAAATCCTGGATATGAACGGCCGTCAGCGACGTGCAGTTGTTGAATGCCCACGATCCGATGTCTGAAATGCCGGGATGAATGCTCACGCTCGTCAGTCCGGTCGCCCCGGCGAACATTCCACCGTTGATGCCCGTCACGGGAAATCCGCCCAGCGTGTCCGGCAGGACCACATCCTTGTTGGTAGGCCCGGCCGTCACGGTCGCTTTCCCGTTGGAGACCGTGTAGGACCATAACTTTTCCAAGGAAAAGCGCATGGTTCCGAGCGCGGAAGAACTGAAGGCGGACCCTGCGGCATTTGTGGACTCAATCCAGTAGTAGTAGGGGGTTCCCGCGACCAAGTCCGGGGAAGAATCCATGAACGGAGAAACAGCACCCATCTGGATCCGCGAAGCATTCGTCCGCGAATTGGATGTCCCTCGCCACACGTTGAACGATGTCGCTCCTTCCCCGCCGCTCCATGAGACTTCGATGACATCCGTGAGATTGGTCGTCGCGCGAATGTTCGTAGGAGCGGAAGGCTTTACAGCCTTCCAATTGGCCTTCAACGTCACGTTGCCGTTGATGGCGGGCGTGAGGTTGAGAAACCAGACCGTGCCCGCCGTTCCGTTGGAGCAAACCGTTTGCGTGCCTTCGATGGCTGTCTGGGGGAGCGAGGAGACTCCCCATCTTGCTGTGGAAGGCGCCAGCCCCTCGGATACGGTCCAGCCCGCAAAGACATGCCCGGGGCGCGTTGGGGGCACCACCGAAAAAGGCGTATCGAAGGATGCCACATAGGTCTCCTGAGTGATCGTGGGGCCGCCGTCGTAATCGTAAAAAACGCTGTAGAGATTCGTCTCCCAGCAAGCCGTGATAGTGGCCGAAGAGGCGGAGTTGTCTTCGCGCAAGTTCACGAAGTAGACGGTCCCCGTCGTCCCATTGAAACAGAGCCCGTCGATTTGGTTCGTCGGATTCTCGGTTGTCCCCCACCTTGATATGTCGCTATACCACCAGTTGAGCTTCCACCCGGCAAAGGTATAGCCGGTCTTGCGAGGCGCCGGCACGCCGAATGGCCTGTCGTACGATTTGAAGTCGTGGAAATAGTATCCGGAATCGATGAAATCTCCCCCCGCCAGGTCGCAGGAGGCTAAATACGTTTGGGAACTCCAGTGGGCGGTCAAGGTGACCGATTTCCCGACACCGGATGCCAAGTTGGAAAAATAGACATTGCCCGAATTGTTGTTGCGGCAAAGCGTGTTCGCAAGGACGGGATTTGTCACGGCACTTCTTGAAGTCCCCCATTTTGCACCGCTGGTATTCAGATTGCCGCTCACCGTCCAGCCGGAAAACGAATATCCACGCCTGGAAGGGGGAGAAACCAGGCAGGCCTGACTGAAAAAGCCGCTCGAAGGATTGTCCTCTCCCGCCGTGCCCCCGCTGTAATCATAGGCGATCGAGTAATACGACTTGACCACATAGACAATCACCTGGCTGATGATATCTCCATACTTCGCATCGTGGTACGTCGCCCGGACCCGGACCTCGCCTTTGTCCACGGAAATGTTCGACGCCGCCGTGAACACTCCGTTCGTGGAGATAGAGCCATAGGCCGACCCCGAGAAGATGGACCATTTGACCGGAGCGACCGGGCCTTTCGAATCGTCGCTGTACATGGCATTGCAGGTGAACGTTGTCTTGCTGCCAGGACGGACATACGACGGCCCGTCAACAATCAGCATGGCAATCGAGTTTTCCAGAATGGACACGGTCTTCCCCACGGTCTTTCCCCCGTAGGTCGCCGAAATCATGACCTTTTTGTTCTGGCCGGAGGAATTGGGGATGAACGAGCCGTCCTGATCGATGGTGCCATACGCCGAACCGCTGGCAAATCCCCAGACCGGATTCACCTCCTTTTTCGTCCCATTGCTAAATTCCGCTTCGCACGTATACACGGCCTGATGACCGGGAAAAACACTTGGCGGCCCGGATATCTCCAAAGCCGCAAGGGTGACAGGCCCGAGCGAAGAGGCGGAAACCCATTTCGCATATAGGGTGGTCACCGAAGAAGAAACTGTGTCCGTTTCCCGGATTCGGGTCTTGAAGGTCGGTTCTGCGTACCACCCTTCCAGCACTTGGCCATTCAGGGACACCTCTGGAAATGAGCCGTACGTACTTCCAAGGGCATACAAGCGGGCGGCGCAGGGGGGAGCCGACGAGCCCGTGTCGAACGAAACGAGGCATTTCGACGCACTGGATTCGTAAGTCACTTCGAGCGTGTAGTATTGGCGCACATAGTATTGCTTGTAGTATACAGTCTGGTAACCGATAATATAGGGGCCAAGGCTGTTCTGGCCGTAGATGGGGACTTTCTCATAGGAGGGGCCGATTTCCGTGTCGAAACGGATGGTTCCGCTTGATGTGAAAGTCGTGTAATACAGGTTGTCCGTCAGCCCTGTCATGCTCCGGATCACCCCATTCACATACATTCTGAACTTCCAGGTGCTTCGGTCGGCATTTTGATCCTGATAATTGTCTCGGACAAATTTGATGAACGCCACCTGCCCGGAAGGAACTTTGATGTTATAGATGTTGTCTTTTGAGCCGCCATGGGAGTATTCCACATAATGAGAATGGGTCGCGGCGGAGGAAATATCGTACGATGCGGCTTCCGCACATATCGTCCCCATCACAAAGAACAGGCCGAGTGCCAGCCATGCCTGCAACCCATTTGTCTGTTTCATGTCCGTTCCTGTCCTGATTTCGCCCGTGATAAGAGTACGCCTATGCGACAAACTGTGTCCTTTGCGACTTGCGGACCTGCAAAGGCTCCATCCCGTGCCAAACCAATGCACGCCGGGAGGCGCACCTTTTCAGGTCGGCAGGAAGCTAAGCACACCACGCTAAGACCGTCAAGACGGAAGCGCGCTGGGGCATCCCTCCGCATTGTTCGGGGGCGGCAGAAATGGGGGGGGCGGCTTCGTACGGGCCTGGCCTACGACAAAGGGCCGACCTCCCGCAAGGAGGGGGCACGTGTGCGTGTGTTCATGGCTTGGTCCCATGGCGGTCATCCTCGTAGACCTCGATGAGGAAGATGCAGGTGCCGGTGTCGGAAATGGTCACAGGGACGGAAAACTGCCTGCCGATGTGTGATTGCCAGCGTGGACGGGGGGCACCGTCAAGACGCGCCCACCGCCCCCGGCGGCCGCCCATGACCGTGTACCCTGGCGTCCCTGTCACTGCGCACGCGGGTATTCGTCGCGGGAAACCAGACCGGTCAACCCTAGTTCCTGCGGGTCGAAGCCGCCGTCGCCGCCGTTGTAGATGACGTGTTCGCCGGTCTTGGGGTCATACCATTCCTTGTCGGCGAGGGAGGAAAACTCCACCTTGCCCACGCCGAGGACGTCGCGCACGTCCACGTCGCGGATGTAGGTGTCCCAGTTTTCAACCACTCTTTCCCCGGTTTGCTGCATGTTGCCGATGACCGACCGCTGGATGCCGTTCACCTCCTCGCGGTTGCGCCGGATGATGTCCCACAGTTTCGCCTGGTGGTCAAGCTGCCGTTGGGTGGCGCGGTTCTCGATGAACTGCCGCGCCGCCTCCCACTGCGGGTTGCGGACGATTTTCCGAGGATCCACCAGCCGGGCGGAAAGGGCGGGCACGTCCGCCTCCCGATCCACGACGGCGGCGGTGATGTAGGACATGTGGCTCTGCCCCCACACCCGGTCGTCGCCGGGGATGCGGAAGTTCTGCAGCATGGAGAACACCTGCGTTTCCAGGACGAGGACCTTCCGCTTCCCCAGGAGTTGGCACTCGTACGCCCCGGAGTACTTGTGCACCAGCGGCACCTGCGCCTGCCGCCCGGACCGCTGGTTGAGCTGGTTGACGAAGGCGATGAACTGTTGCGCTGCGGGGGAGGCGTCTTCGTCAAGACGGCTGTGGATGACAGCTCCAATCTGGCAACCCGGAATGACGTTCTGCACTTCCTGTCTCAGGAAGCGTTCCAGAAACGGCTGCGGCGTGCGATAGTACTCTTGCAACTGATTCCTGGGGATGGCCATGGTCCCCACTTCCGTCAACAGGGTGTCGCCGCTGGCGGGATGGCAGAACAGCAGCAGCTTGGCGCCGCACATCACCGGCTCCAGCAACAGGTTCCAGCCGACGGTGCCCTTGACCGCGTAGCCGGCCGGCACCTTGATTTCCAGCACCGGCATATTGTTCAGCCCCGGGTCGCGCAGCACGTACGCCACGTCGCCCGCGGCCGCCGTTGCCGCCAATGCCTGCCACAACGCCAACCAAACGCCTGCCGTCCGAACCAGTCTCTTCCAGCCACTCTTCATCGCGCTTCTCCTCTCCGTTGAATCCTTAACGTTGCATTCGAAATCAACCCCACCAGCGACTGCGCCGATGCGTTCATTGCCATAGCTGGTTCTCCCTTCCTGTGTCAGACACTCTCTTCGCGCTTCACGGCGCGTTGTCGGTCCAGACCTCGCACTGCCTGAGGACGGTTTCCATGGCGGCGTCCATTCTGGCGGTATGCGTGTGTTCATGGCTTGATCCCAAGGCGGTCGTCCTCGTAGACCTCGACGAGGAAGATGCAGGTGCCAGTGTCGGAGATGGCCACGGCGGTGATGCCCTGTCCGTCAAGCTCCTTCTCGAAGACGTCGCCCGCCCGGAAATCCCGGTTGAGGCCGATCTGGGAGCGGGAACTGCCGTCCACCAGCCACACGGTCCTCAGCTGTCCGCGCCCATCGACGCAGGAGAGTCGGACCTTCGTCACGTGTCGAAACGTCCCCCGGACCTCGCTCCGTCCCTCCCCCGCCCCGCAAGACCCCATGACGTGCCAGCGTTGGTGCGCGGGCCGGAGGGCACGGGATTCCCCCGGCCGCCCTCCTCCCCACGTGCTCCCCTCCCCCGTGTAGTCCCATTCCCAGTCCCGCTCGCTGCCAAACGCCGTCATCGCGCCCAGCAACACCGCCGCAAACCAACCGCACAATGCCTTGTTCATCGTCTCGCTCCTCACTCCTGGCTCCTCACTCCTCCAGCAACCACTCCGCCGCCGGAATCACCTCCACCCGCTTGCCGCCATCCAACGGAATCTCCCCCCGTTCGCTCCGCGTCACGATGACCATCCGCCTGAGCGGACGCCATCTGTCTAGTTTTTCCAGCGCCGCGACCTCCCGCCTTGCCGTCTCCGCATGGGCCAGCGACCAGCACGCCTGCACCCCGAGCCCCTCCTCGGGCACGTGAAAATCCACCTCCACGCCCCGCCGGTAAAACTTCAGCCTGTCCCCGTGCCGCCGCCGCAAATGCACCGCGCACAAATTCTCCAGCAACGCGCTGTCCGGGTCTCCCAGGAAGATGTTCAGCAACCCGTTGTCCGTGAAATAATGCTTCCGCACTCCCTCCCGTTCCGAAAAGCTCCCCGCGCTGTTCGCCACGGAAAACACCAGGCACGACTCCCTCATGAACCGCACGTAATTCCTCGCCCCGGAGGCCGTCCCCCCCGCCCCGGAGGCCTTCACCAGATCCGCGATCCGGTGGTAGGACGCGCTCTGGCACACGCTTTCAGCCACCTTCTTGACCGTCAGCCGCAACCCCTCCTCGTTCCGCACCCCGTTCCGCGCCACCATGTCGCTGAAAAAGATGCGGCCGAACAACCCGTTCAGCCATCCCCGCTTGTCCGCGTGGCGCAGCGTCTCCGGCAGTCCCCCGAACCGGAGAAATGTCTCGAACCGCCGCGCCACCTCCCCCGCCGCCTTGCCATAGCGCCTCCCCGGCCCCTCCTCCACCCCGGCCGCCCGCAAATACTCCTTGAACGAATACGGCCACACTTCCTTCTCCAGATACCGCCCGCCCAGCGTCGTCGCGATCTCCCGGCTCAGCATCTTCGCGTTCGACCCAGTCACCCACACCCGCCGCCCCTCGTTCGCCAGACGCCGCGCGAACCGCTCCCATCCCTCCACGTTCTGGATTTCGTCGAAATACAGCAACGGCTCCCTGTCGTACAGCTCCCGGTACGCCACCAGAATCGCTCCCAAATCCTTCGCCTTCATCTCCGAGAGCCGCTCGTCGTCGAAATTCACCAGACACAACTCTTCGGGCCGCCTCCCCGCCGCCAGCTCCGCCTTCATCCGCTGGTACATCAAATAGCTCTTCCCTGCCTGGCGGAGCCCCACCAGCACATACCGCCCCCCCTCCTCGAACCCGTAGTCCCGCTCCGTCAGCTCCACCCCCCGCACGAACTCCTGATTCTCCACGATGATCCGCTTCAGCACTTCAATGTCAACCATGGCCCATCACTCCATTTGTTTGTTTGTGACAAACAAATTCTTCAAGAATTATCTTCTGGTGTCAAACATTATTTTACCCAGTTTCCACTTTCTACGTCCTCTTTACTCCTTCCTCACGGCGCTGCCCAGAGCTTTTTCAGGTAGGCCACGAGCCCGCAATCCCTATTCATCACCTCCCCCCCCACCCATCCATCTCCACCACCGCTCCCCACTCCGGCCAAATCCACCGGCCCGACGATGCATCCGTCGCAAACAGCACCTCCAGCTCGCCCCCCCCGTCTGTTCCCATTCACTCCCTCTCACCCCTCTCCCATACCCCCTCCCCCGAAAATGATGACAGCCCGTCAACATTTTACGTTCCCCATTGGCATTCGACGTTTCTCCTTCTTGAATTGACGTCGCCATAACTTCTTGGGAAATGAAGCCTGCTCACCAACTTTCGAGGTGTCTATGCTTGTCTCTTCCTTTCATACAAAATATATGAACATATATTCACATAACTGCCATCACCCACCTGATATAAAATTATAATAAATTGACATATTTCTGCTTGACTATGCGCCTTACACATGCCATTCTTCTCTTGTCAGTTCGCTATTGAACCGTGTTTTGAAAGAATTTTTTATATTTTTGCTGGACAACCGGGCCTTCTGCTGGAAGAAGTGCCTGACTGCCTCACAACTACCGACACCATAACACGTATACACACCCCCTCCGACATGAAACTCTATCCAGTACAACTCGAAATCGCTGGTCCGACGGCAATGTGGACCCGTCCTGACACGGGCGACTGCCCAGTCAGCTATCCAGCCCCTACATATTCGGCAGTGAAAAACATTTTTCAATCTATCCTGTGGGGGCAAGCGGTCGACATCATTCCCAGGCAGGTGGACATTTGTGCTCCGCTCCAATTTCACACCTACAACACCAATTACGGAGGCCCCCTCAGGAAAAGCGTCGTCATCAAGAGTGGCGGCGGATACCAGTTGCTGGCAACAGTCTTGACGGATGTTTGCTACCGTTTTTTTGCCGATGTGGTTGAAACACCACCTATGGATTCGGAAAGCAACCGAACACGCGAGTGGCGCAAGCGGACCAAATCACCCGGCCACGCCTATCAGGAAATCTTCGACCGCCGTTTGGCCGCCGGCAAATGCTTCCACACGCCGTTCCTCGGTTGGAAAGAGTTCACGCCCTCCTATTTCGGCCCGTTCAGGGCCCAAACGGTTCTTGCCGATGTTTCGACTGTTCTTCCTTCGATGTTCAGGGAAGCGTCGTACGGCCCTAACGGAAAAGTCAAGCACTTCCTGTTCGACCAGAATGTCCGAATCGAACATGGAACTCTCCGCTTCCCCGGAAAGGAGGATTCCCGTGCTGAATGAACTGAAAACCCTCGCTGACTCTATCCAATCCGCAGGCTTCACGGGTACGGAATGGGATGACCACTTCAATGAAATCAAAGTTAAGGGTTCCCCGTGCTTCGTCGTTTCTTTGTCTCCTGACGGCGGAATCGCCGGCATCCGGTATCTTTCTCCCGAAAAGGCGAAAGTCCTGCGCACGTGGCGGGGCGGTGGCAACGGCCAATGTTTCCCTTGTTTCAATTTCCAGCCCTTCTACCATCTTCCCGCCGACAAAACAAAGAAGATGTCCCCTGCCGAAAAGAAAGCTGCCCTCCGGGATTTCGTGGCATCCCTGTCCGCCAACGGAGAACTTCCACCCAACGTTGGCCCCATCTGCAAGGCCCCTCGAAACAACGCCGATGTCAAAACGGCAAAATGCCTCGGCGACATTGCCGCGCGCTTTTTCGAAATAGTGGCCGAAAACCGCGACTCCGACGACCAATTGGCGGCATTCCACGCTGTTTTCGGACGTTTTGTCCCACAAGGGGAAAACGCCGCGGAAACGTTCAACGCAAAACTTCTGTCATTTCTCCAAAAGAATGGAGCGCCGGGAATGCTCCTTTCCAATGGAGAGAACAATTTGGGAGCGTTTTTGTACCGTCCGTCTTCGGATGTCGTCGTCTTTCTGGATTTCCCCGTTCCGGACGGAACTCCATTGGCATCGGAATGGGGAATGAAAACCATCAACGGACGGCTCCTTGCGGCGAAAAGCAACGCTGGCGGAACTGCCGCCGCTGATTTGCGGGACGCCTTCGGACAACCCGTCTCGTCCCAAGAACTGGCCGAAAAGCTGCCCGAAGTGAAATTGCCGGGAGCCGTCGCCGTCACGAAACTCAGAAGCATGAGTAGCGAAGCCAGGTGCCAAACGCGCTATGGATTCGTTGACGCGGAATCGTTTCCCGTGGGTTCGGCCATCCGAAAATCCGCCAAAATGGCCCTGTCTTGGATTTCTTCTCCTGAACGGGAGGGAAAGACTTGGGCCATCGCCGGAGCCAACGAACTTGTTTTCGCCTATCCCAAATCCATGCCGCCCTCCCCTCCGCGGCTCGCCCGGCTGATGGGAAACGGCAAATCGACGACTCCCCAAGCCATTCAAGAGGCCCGCTTCGAAAAATATGCGGATGAGGCCTTGAAGGAGCTGAAAACCCTCTCGCCGGGGGCTTCGCCCAATGCCGAGATCGAAGTGTTCGCCATCAAAAAAGCCGACAAGGCGCGCCGCAAGGTCGTGTTTTACAGGAATTATTCCCTGAAACGTTTGGACGACGCAGTCGGGGAATGGCTTGAAGGAGCCCGGAATATTCCGGACATCCGCCTGTTGAAATGGCCTCCTGTCCCGAAAGGCGAAAAAGCGAAAAAGGGAACGCGCCCCGTCCCTCTGGAGTTCCATGCCCCACTTCCCCTTGCATGCATTGCCTTGGCCTTCACGGCATGGTCGCAAGACGGAACCGAATCGCGGGAACCGCCCTTCCGCGCCGCGCCCGTCTATGAAGGACTCCCCATTTTCGACGGTCTCGAACTATTTCTTGGAAATGCCGAGAAAACAGGTCTTGCCCAACGCTTGCTGGCTTTTCTCCTGCAAGGTTCGGGCACCCTTTGCGCAGCGTGCGGCAATTTGGCAAGAAAACGGATTGTCCTATCCAAAGGAATGGCCGCCGCCCATCTTGAAACCGCCCTGCCGCTTTTCGGCATCCTGCTTGCAAAACTCAACAGAACCAAGGAAACCTATATGGAAAACGCTCCCTATCTCATCGGAAAATTTCTGAATCTTCTCGACGGTCTCCATGCCGTTTGGTGCCGGAATGTCCGGGAAAAGGACAAAAACCCTCTGCCGCCCCAGCTGTTGGGCGCGTCCCTCTTTGCCTCGTTCCAGCTCAATCCCGTGCAAGCGTTTGCCAACGCCGGCCGCCGCATGTTGCCGTATCTGGCTTGGGCAACCACGAATTCCACGAAGGATGCTGGCCTTTCCCGCTGGTTCCGCGCCGAAATCGGCCGCGTGGCCTCCGCCATCGAGCAAGCGGGCATCCCTCCCCGTTTGTCCGACGCGGACCAAGCCGAAATGCTCCTCGGCTATCTCGCTTTCTCCGGGAAAAACGAAAACCCGGATTCCATTGAAAATGAACCCCAACCCCAAGGCAACGACCATGAGTGACATCAACCGCGCGACAGGACTTCTCGTACTGGAAGTCGTCAATTCCAATCCCAACGGCGATCCCGACCGCGAAAGCGATCCCCGCCAGCGCCCGAACGGGCAAGGTGAAATTTCCCCCGTTTCCTTCAAACGAAAATTGCGCGACCTTGTGGATGCCAAGGACCAGCCCGTTTTCCAGTCGCTGGAAGAACGCCTGCATCTCGAAAAAGGTCGCTATGAAATTCTCGAATCGCGCGGTCGGAATCGGGAGGCCATCACAAGGGAAATGAAAGACGGCGCAAACGGGGATTTCATGCAAAGCACGTTCGTGAAAAAGTATTGGGATGCGCGCGTTTTTGGCAACACGTTCCTTGAGGAAGACGGCGACAAGGGCACGATCAAGACCGGAGTCGTCCAATTCGGGATGGGCCTTTCCGTAAAACCCGTCGAGGTGGTTCGCCACACGAACACCAACAAGGCGGGAGTGGAAGAAGGAAAGGACCAGGGCATGGCGCCGATGGCCTACCGGGTTGTCACCCATGCGGTCTATTGCATGCCGTTCTTCGTCAATCCGACCTATGCTCCGAAATCCGGCTGCACGGCCCAAGACATTGAATTGCTCAAGGCACTGATCCCCTACGCCTACGACCACACTCGTTCCGCCATTCGTCCCGACGTCCGCATCCGCCACGCCTGGTTTGTCGAACACAAGGACGCCCTCGGGACCTGTCCCGACTTCAAAATCTTCGACGCACTCATGCCGAAAACCGACAAGGACCGGCCGACCTGCTGGGAAGACTACACTGTTCCGACGGCGTTGCCGGCAGACTTGACGGCCAAGGGACTGGTTCTCGTCGACCTCGCGAACTGAGGTTCCCCATGGAGTGGCTGGCGCGAAGCGCGCATCCGGAAAAGGGGCAATCCGCCCAACCATACGCCCGGCATGTTCTCGGCAGCTTGGCGTATGTCCGGCGTTTTCTCCGCCCCCTTTCGCCCGTGCTAGCGCCAGCCGTCCTGAAAGGCTTGTTCGATGTCTTGGTGCCCGCCCAGGAATTCCACGATTTGGGCAAGCTCGAAGACTCCAACCAGGATGTCCTTTCGGGAAAGTGCAAGGGCAAGACATTGCCCATCCGCCATCAAGACGCGGGCGTGGCGCATCTTCTGGCGTTGGATTGCTTGGAAAGCGCCGTCCTGGTTGCATCCCACCATGCGGGGTTGCCGGACTTCGTCGAGGAGTTCAATCGTGGCGACGATGCATTCCGGGAAAGCGATGCATCCAAGCGGATGCAAGCGCCTTTGGACACCCTTCTCGAACGCCACCGCGAAGCATTGTCTGCTTTTTCCTCTCCGTCGGCTCCCCACCCACCGGAAAATCTGCCGGAATGGCAAACCGTCTTTTGGCGGATGGCTCTTTCCTGCCTGGTCGACGCCGACCACTCCGACTCGTCGGCACCGAACATCCCGTTGGAGGGCATCGGAAGCCGCCAGCTACCGCCATTGCTGCCCGAACGGCGACTGAAAGCCTTGGACGCCTACGTTTCCCGGTTCGGAACGGATTCCGAACGGTCGGCTCTCCGCGGTGCCATTTACGCATCCTGCCGGGACCAGCTTCCCGGAGAGCGGATTGTCGCCTGCGACAGCCCGGTCGGCTCCGGCAAAACGACGGCCGTCATGGCCCATCTGCTCGCCGTTGCCCGGGAACGCGGCTTGCGCCGGGTGTTCGTTGTCCTGCCTTTCACCAACATCATCCGGCAATCCGCGGATGTTTACCGCAAGGCGCTGGTCCTGCCCGGTGAAAACCACGACGAAATCGTGGCCGAAGTCCACCACCTCGCGGATTTTGCCGATGAATCCGCCCGGGACTTCGCCGTACGTTGGAACGCGCCCATTGTGGTCACGACGGCGGTTGCATTCTTTGGAACGCTCGCCGCCGCTTCTCCTGTTTCCCTCCGGCGTCTCCACGAGTTGGCGGGCTCCGCCGTGTTCGTGGACGAAGCCCATGCCGCTCTCCCGGCCAAATATCTGCCTCTCTCGTGGCAATGGATGCAGGCATTCGCGGACGACTGGAACGTGCACTGGGTGTTGGCCTCCGGCTCGCTTGTCCATTTCTGGAAGTTGCCCGAAATCCGCGATGCAGGCGCCGCTGACACCCCCTCTCCCGAACGGGTCGTCCCCTTTCTGTCGGCGCCGGCGCACCGCGACGCGGCCGCTGCCTACGAAAAAACGCGTGTTCGCTTTGAAACCGTGGAAAAAGCCTTGACGGTCGAAACCCTTCGGGCGCGGGTGGCATCGACCCCGGGGCCGCAGTTGATCATTCTCAATACCGTCCAGAATGCGGCCCTCGTTGCGCGGGATTTTGCCCGAAGCAACGCTTTCGAGACGGTTTTCCATCTTTCCACGGCTCTTTCGCCGGAAGACCGCGCACATACGCTGGAAGCAGTCAAGAAGCGACTGGACTCGGACAGGGACGGGAATTGGGTTCTCGTCGGGACTTCCTGCATCGAGGCCGGCATGGACTTGGATTTCGCCACGGGATTCCGGGAAATGGCCTCCTTGGCCTCCCTCCTCCAAGCCTCCGGCAGAATCAACCGGGAAGGCAAGCGCATCGGTACCACCATGTTCTCGTTCCATTTTGCCGTAGGCAACGGCATCAACGAGAACCCGGGATTGGCAGATGCCGTGACGGTCCTCCGCCAACTCCTTCTTGACGAAAAACGCCCCGTCTCCGCCGATTTGTGCACCGAAGCCCTCCGCCGGGAACTGAAGCTTGACCCGTCGTCCGAAAGCTCCCTCTCCCGTCTTCCCGCCCAAGAAGGTCTTTTGAATTTCAGGGAAGTGGAGAAGAAATTCAAAATCATCGATGCGGATACCCGGACCGTCGTCGTCGACCCGGACCTCGCAGCCCGCATCGAATCTTTCCAGCCCGTGGATTGGAGGGAAATACAACGCCGTTCCGTCCAGCTTTGGGGATACAAAATCGAACAGCTGCACGTTCCGGAAATCGCCGGTCGCCACGGCTGTTTCAAATGGCATTTGGATTACAGCCCGTTCCTCGGTTGCATGGAGGGCATCCTGGCATGTTCCGAATTCATCCAGGCGGGAGGAGGTGTGCTGTGACAAGCGAATCCGGCGATTCAGCCTTTTTCCCCCTGTCGGCCATTTGCCACTATTCGTTTTGCCCAAGGCGATGCGCCCTCGTCCACACCGAGCGCCTTTGGACCGAAAACTACTTTACCGCCAGCGGCGAAACCCTTCATGCCGCCGTGGATCGCGGGAAATCCGAATCCCGCCGGGAACGCCGCCTCGCCCACAGTCTTCCTCTGAAATCCGCCGAATTGGGAATCTATGGGATTGCCGACGCCGTCGAGTTTTGGCGCGACGACGAAATGGGGGTTCCGGTTCCCGGCTGGTCCGGCCGCTGGCGGCCCTATCCCGTCGAATACAAATGGGGCACGGCGAAAAACGAAATCCCCTATATGCACCAACTGTGCGCCCAGGCGATTTGCCTCGAAGAAATGCTGGGCGTTCGCCTGTCCGAGGGAGCACTCTTTCTGGGAGTGGCACGGCGAAGGAAGCCCGTCCTGCTCGACGATACCCTACGAATTCAGACGCGGGAGATTTGCAAAGGAATCAGTCGCTTGTTGGATTCGGGAGAAACCCCTCCCGCCCAATTCGGGCCTCACTGCAAATCGTGTTCCATGCGGGACAACTGTCTGCCCGACATCCCCCGCCGCTCCGCCCGCGCGTGGCTGGACCGTGCCCTTGAGGAGGCCGCCCAATGAAGAAACTGCTCAACACTCTCTATGTCCAGACACAAGGCGTCTACCTGCGACAGGAAGGCGAAACAGTCGTCGCTGAAAAGGACGGATCCGTTCTCATGCGGTTACCCGTCCACACGCTCGCCGGCCTCGTCACGTTCGGCAACGTCATGTGCAGCCCCTTCCTCCTGCACCTCTGCGCCGAACGCGGCATCGCGGTGTCGTTTCTCTCCGAGCACGGACGCTTCCTCGCGCGGGTCGAAGGCCCGGTTTCCGGCAACGTCCTCCTGCGCGTCGCCCAGATGCGAGCCTTCGAGGACGCCGCGCGCAAGGGCGACATCGCCCGCTCCTGCGTCGCCGGAAAGGTCGCCAACCACCGCGCCCTCCTCCTGCGCCGCATGCGCGACCACGGCGAAACCGCCGCCCTCCGCGCCGCGGCCGACGCTCTGGCCGACGTCCTCGCGCGCCTCCGCGCCTCGCCGCCCGACGCTACGCGGATGCGCGGCCTCGAAGGGGAAGCCGCAGCAGCCTATTTCGCCGCATTCAACGACCTCCTTCTCGCCAACCGCGACGCCTTTTCCATCGCCAACCGCAACCGTCGGCCTCCCACCGACCCGCTCAACGCGCTTCTGTCCTTCCTCTACACCCTCCTCGCCCACGACTGCCGCGGCGCGTGCGAAGCCGTCGGCCTCGACCCCCAAATCGGGTTTCTCCACGAACTCCGCTCCGGACGTCCCAGCCTCGCCCTCGACCTCATGGAAGAATTCCGCGCCCCCATCGCCGACCGCCTCGCCCTGACCCTCGTCAACCGCCAGCAACTCACCCCCAAGGACTTCAAGACCGCCGAATCCGGCGCCGTCCAGCTCTCCGACGACGCCCGCAAGGCCGTTCTACTCGCCTGGCAGCAGCGCAAACTTGAAACCGTCATGCACCCCTTCCTAGGCGAAAGCGTCCCCGTCGGACTGCTCCCCCACCTCCAGGCGCTCCTCCTCGCCCGACACCTGCGCGGCGACCTCGACGCCTACCCACCCTGGATGCCCAAATAAGGTTTTTGCCATGCTCATGCTCATCAGCTACGATGTCTCCACCGCAACGCTTGCCGGACAGCGCCGCCTCCGACGCGTCGCCAAAGCCTGCCAGGATTTCGGAACGCGCGTTCAGAATTCCGTTTTCGAGTGTCATATCGACTCCGCCCAATGGGTCAAGCTCCGCTCCCGCCTCGAACAGATCTGCGACCCGGATTCCGACAGCCTCCGCTACTACAACCTAGGCAACCATTACGAAGGCAAGGTCATCCATTTCGGCGCCAAAGCAACCCCCAACCCCGAAACCGATCTCCTCACCATCTGACCCGCGAACCCCAAGCCCACAGCTTTTCCCCGGGAGGTTCGCGGAACACGCCCTCTCCCCTTTTGCTCCCTGAAAACTGAATATTTCTTTTATTTTTTCACAGGTTTCGGCTTGTCCCCGTCGCCCTCCATGCGGTATGCTCCCCCCCAGATTGTCCGTGCTCGCACGAACAGTCAACGGAAAACCCTAACGTTTTCCGCGGTCGCGCGCCCCCCGCGCGCGTGAATTGAAACTTGGTGGTTGGGTAGTTTAGTGGTTTGGTAGTTGTCGCGCGCCCCCCGCGCGCGTGAATTGAAACTAGGACAGTCTGGGCCCAAAACCGAGACTCGTCAGTCGCGCGCCCCCCGCGCGCGTGAATTGAAACCTCGCGATGGGACTTGGTGAGGTACTTGGCGAGTCGCGCGCCCCCCGCGCGCGTGAATTGAAACAGGCATGGGGACATTGCCGGGAATGACAACACCGTCGCGCGCCCCCCGCGCGCGTGAATTGAAACCCCTCCCAGGCCTGAAGGGCTGGTCAGGGTCCTAGTCGCGCGCCCCCCGCGCGCGTGAATTGAAACACGCCCGGACGCCTCATTAGCCGCATGATCCGCGGTCGCGCGCCCCCCGCGCGCGTGAATTGAAACCACGTCCGTCAGATCATCCTTGCAATGGTGGCGGAGTCGCGCGCCCCCCGCGCGCGTGAATTGAAACAATCGCTGAATCCATTGCCAAATTATTGTCGGAAGTCGCGCGCCCCCCGCGCGCGTGAATTGAAACATGCACGCCCGTGAACTCCCCGTCCGCCCAGTAGCGTCGCGCGCCCCCCGCGCGCGTGAATTGAAACTTGACGACAGTGGGCAGGCCCTTGCGGACGCCGAAGTCGCGCGCCCCCCGCGCGCGTGAATTGAAACGTTGGTGTCGAACGCGTGTTCGAGGCGGGCGATGTCGCGCGCCCCCCGCGCGCGTGAATTGAAACCTTCGTCCGGATGCGGTAGGTGTGGGTCACCGCGTCGCGCGCCCCCCGCGCGCGTGAATTGAAACCACTTACACCAGTACTCCTCCGCGCGTTCCTCCAGTCGCGCGCCCCCCGCGCGCGTGAATTGAAACCTTCGACGGTGACGGCACCGGTGGTGGCGAGGGTCGCGCGCCCCCCGCGCGCGTGAATTGAAACAGTCCAGCAGCCTCGGAGGGGTGGCGGGGGCGGGTCGCGCGCCCCCCGCGCGCGTGAATTGAAACTGCATTTGCCCGTCGTGTTGGGCTAAAGCAGGCGGTCGCGCGCCCCCCGCGCGCGTGAATTGAAACCACCAGAGCAGGCACGTATCCGTCCGCTCAAAGTCGCGCGCCCCCCGCGCGCGTGAATTGAAACCATCGGATTCTGCCGCAGATAGCCCCGCTCCCAGTCGCGCGCCCCCCGCGCGCGTGAATTGAAACCACGACGAGGTTACTCCGTAGTGCCTTTCTAGTGTCGCGCGCCCCCCGCGCGTGGGCATGGAAACCTCACGACAGCTCTTCGTGAGATACTTGGCGAGTCGCGCGCCCCCCGCGCGCGTGAATTGAAACAGAGCAGGCCCCGAGAGCGGGAGAGCGGCGGGTAGGGGAGGAGCGTAGATCTCGGTGGTCGTTGAATCATTAACGAACGTTGCCTTTTGGGGCGATATCCACCACCCCGGAGATGCGGAAGCGGGGAGTCGAGTGGGCGAAGGCGGCAGGACTGGGGATGCTCGCG
>JAEEGL012127977.1_pt1 | contig 18133 bp, 29 predicted proteins | sample 9134231 | NCBI WGS metagenome assembly JAEEGL01 (sample SAMN16246548, study PRJNA631951) | gut metagenome | biome: gut microbiome; feature: rumen; material: fiber-attached | host: Bos | place: Iran: Karaj | collected 2018-10 | reverse complement strand
CATATTATGTTCTTTAGCTAATTGCCTGAATACATCTCCCGCCGAAATATATGGAATATTCAAATATTCTGATAAATTTTTTGCTGCTGTTGATGTTCCAGTACCTGCGAGTCCACCGATAGTAATAATCATAATGATCTTGCCTCTTCTTTTAATAATTGTTTAGTACAGTTTGTACAGTACATTCCACCGTAAGGTCTGTTTGGTCTTCTTTGATTTTTAGATAATTTTCTAATTTCATATGGTCTTCCACGTGGTACTGCATCTAATACTTTTCCACATTTAGCACATACGTGTTTAGAAGGTTTTTTCTTACTGTAGTGTACAACTCTTCTTCCACCAGGAACTCTTTTTTCTCTTCTTTTGAATGTTCCTGTTCTAAATCTAGGTGCAGACATTATATTCCTCCTATCAATTTATTAATTATTAAGTAAATGTATTTTCCCTTATACTCTTAATAATTTTATTCAATATTATTTTTATTTTTGATAACATAAAATATTATCTTTTAGAATTACATTGCTTTTAATCCAAATATTCTTCTGAATACAAAGCTCATAGCAAATGATGAGAGTATGTACCATCCGAAGAAGTTTATTGTTAATGGATTTGATTGTGTCCAAAATATGTTCCATATTGGAATTAATAATAAATAATATTGACTAGAAGCAATGTTAATTATTACATGACTAATTGCATGATTTCCAATCATTCCATAATAAATTATCATAATTGGGATAATTGTAATGAATGATGGTTTCATTTGCATCATCATCAATTCTTTATTTTTAGGCATTAATTCCATTTGTTTCTTTTGAACTTTAGCTAATGCTTTAGGATCACCTGACTTTTGTGCTTCCCGAGCCTCAACTTGTAATTCTTTCATTTCCGCTTGAAGTTCCGCCATCCTATCATAATCAATTAATAATTTTTGCAATAACACAATAAAGAATGCAATTATTGTTGCAATAATAAATATTGTGAATATTGGATTGGATGGTGTAGGATCCAAACTAATTAATGGATTAAGTAAGAAATCTAAATAACTCATTTTTCAATCCTCTAGGATAAAATATCAACTATTTCAGATACTGCTTTTTCTAATCCATCATCATTATTTTGTACCATAGCTACTGTAGCACCAGTTTGAACTGCATAACTCATTGCTGTTGCTCTGGACATAGCTTGATGTAAATCTATTTCATCAGTATATTCCATGTCACGTACACGAGTTGGATCATTCATTCTTCTGTACATAATTTCACTAGGTTCTGCTTCGATTAAAATAAACTGCGTTGGTTTTAGTTCATCTAATACCCATATTGGTAAACCCGGTAAAAATCCTTTTGGAGTTTTAATAGTACAATGTGTATCAATGATAACATCATCATTTTCAGCCATTTCATGAATTTTTACAGCTGCTTGTTGTTGCACTTCTTTTTGAATTTCAGGATTTAATTTTCTCATGTCATCACGAGATTCAACTAATCCTTTTTCTTGTGCAATATCAAACATGATATTTCCATAATTGATGTTGACATAGTCAATTTCTTCTAATACTTTGTTTAATACTGTTGTACTACCAGTACCAGGTATTCCTGCAAGTACTACTATGTTCATTATAATCACTTCAAATATAATTTAAATAAATTTTTAATAATTATTAAAAGCAGAAATAATTTATATTTCTACTTTTTTAATAATCTTATTCGTCACCTAAGAATCTTCTTAACATTGGGTTTACATCCATAAGTTGTTCTTTAGCGATTTCTTCGTATAATCTGTAAACAACACCTACAGTAAGTAATACCCCAGTACCTCCACCTAATGCACCGGTAAGGTCTGCAACAAATGCGAGTAAACCTACAAATGCACCACCGAGGACTGTAATCGTTGGAATGTATTTATCCATTATTCGTCTAAATTGAACTTTACTACTTCTAAATCCAGGTACTTGCACACCCATCTTAGACAATTGCTGTGAAACTTGTTTAGAACCAATTCCACTGATTTCAACCCATAGTAAAGCAAATAGAATAGATAAAGATATAAATACTATTGCATAAATTAAAACCTTCAAAGGATCTGTGAACAAAACAGAAATATTTGAAGGAGTACTTAAGTAATATGCAATACCACTAATTGCTTGACCTTGTGATACTTCTCCTAAAATTGGGAATCCTACTGATTGGAACAAACCTGCAAATAATTGTATGTTTAAGAATAATGCACTTACTAAAATTACAGGCATGTTACTAGCATACACAAATTTAAGAGGATATTTTGATCTTGCTCCTTTAACTCCACCATAAGATAATGGAATTTCAACTCTCATACTTTCTGCATATACTACAACCAAGAATACTATAATTGTAGCTATTACAGGAATTAATAAACCGAAGTTTGGTTGTCCGGTCATTAATGAATAGATAAATCCAGGTATCCTACCTGCAGGAGCTGATGATGCTGCAGTTGGAAGGAAATTTAATGAACCCACAAGAATAGTTTGGGCTACACCTGCGGCAATGAATAATCCGATACCACTACCAAATCCCCATTTACTTACAACTTCATCCATATAAATTATTAATATACCACCAAGAACCATTTGTAATATAAGTATTAATGTATATTCTCCACTTATAGGAGGTAAAGAACCTGTTATTACAAGTACTGCTCCTTCAAATAAAGTGAAAATTATAGCTAGTAATTTCTGAGTTCCTTGGAATGCAGCTTTATCTTCTGTTGAAGATAAATCTAAATCTATCAGTTTACCCCCAACCAATAACTGCATAACAATTGATGCAGTAACTATTGGACCTATACCTAAAGTTAATATAGAACCAAAGCTACCTGCCATAACTGATCTTAACTGTGCGAATTGATCCACAGCCGTAGGGCTTAGACCAAATAATGATACTTCAGCTAAAACGAAGTATAATACTAAAATTATTCCTGTCCATTTAAGTTTCTCTTTAAACCCAAGTCTTTTTTCAGGATTAGCAACTTGTGGTAAAAGGGAATAAAATGGTTTTATAACATCTAGTGATGACATATTTACTCCCATGAAAAGTATAATTTAATTATACCCTTAAATTTATTTATATAATTTCTGCTATACCGCCTACTTCTTCAATTTTAGCGATAGCACTTTGTGAGAATTTAGGTGATTTAATAACCATTGCAGTAGATAATGAACCTTTTGCTAATACTTTGTTGTAACCTAATTCAGTTACATCCAATACAATTTGTCCATCTTCTTTTACAGCTATTTCATCAGCTAAATATTTTTCAATATTGTTATCAATATCTAAAAGATTGATAGGTTTAAATTCTTGAATAGTTTTTGTTGGACGTGAAAAACCATATTTACCAAAGTGTTTAGGATCGTTGATAACCATCCAAGTTTTGTGGTGTTTGTTTAAACCTGCGTTTCCACGACCTCCGCGGTGTCCTGCACCTCGGCGTTTTTTAGTACATCCTCCACCTACAGATCTTGAACCTCGGAGTTTTCTGATTTTTTTAGTTTTTCTTATCATTCATAACACCTACAAATTTAAATCATTTTTTCAAGTAATTCATTGATATTTTCAGATCTGTAACCAAGTGAACCTCCTTCTGTGAAAGGTGTTCTTGTGTTTTCGTAACCTTTTTTAGGAGGTGCTAAACGGAATATTGGTTTTAAACCAGATTCTTTAAGAGTTGTTTCACCGTTAAGAATTGCTACTGCTAAGTCATCTACTGATGCATAGTCAGTGTTTTCTTTAACGTATTCATCTGTTACTCTTTTATTACCTGGAAGTCTTGCTCTTTCAGAAACTAATTTTTTGAAAGTTTCTTCAGAAACTTCTCCCCAAGTAATGTAATCTTTTGCTTTTTGTAACATTCCTTTGTAACTTGGTGTGTCTGGAATTACAACTGTATGACTAATTCTTGTAAGATTGAGCATATCAAGTGTATCTGCAATGTTTTTTCTAATTCCAGTTCTTCCACGAATTCTTATAACTGCGTACATAATAAAAACCTCATTTAATCAATTACTCCAAGAGCTTTGAGTTCTTGTTCACTTGATTTTACACTAGATAATGCTTTAAGAGCATCAAATACTGCACCTGCAAAGTTAATGGTTGTTTGTGTTTGACCACTGGTCATACTCCATACATCAGCAATACCTGCTAATGAAAGGATAGTTTTACCAACATTACCAATTGCAAGTCCTACTCCTGCTGGTGCTGGAATAAGTGTTGCTTTTACACTACTCATTTTACCTTCTACTTTGTAAGGTACTGTGTGTCTTCTTCCACAACCGCAACCCCAGTCACCGCATCCTCTTCGGACTTTAATAAGGTTGTATTTTGCATCATCTACAGCTTTTCTGATAGCAGGACCTACTTCTTGTGATTTACCTTGACCTAATCCTACATATCCATTTTTATTTCCAACTGCTACAATTACTCTAAAGTTAACTTTTCTACCAGATTTGTGCATTCTTTGAACAAGGTTAACATCCATAACTTCTTCTTCAAGATCTGGTAATAGTGCGTCAACAATTTCTAATTCCATTATAGGAAGACCTTTGTCTAATATTTGATCAATATCAGTTATTTCGCCTTCTTTAACTTTTCTACCAAGTTCTGTTTTTGGTTCCCATGCTTCAACATTGAACTTGTTAGTAGAATTCTTGTTGTTTGATCTATTTGATCTTTTGCTCATTGTGTTGCCTCATCTATTTTATTTTTAACGCTTTCGAAATGATCTGGTATTTCTTCAGGAGATAATCCACATCTTATGTAATTTGCGAATTTTGCATTTTTCTCTTCTTCATCCATATTTTCTGCATATTGTGCAATGTGTTCCCCTCTGATTCTTGAATCATCAGGTAAAATGGATTCATTGTGTGGTATGTATAATCCTGCATCTAAAGCTCCTTTAAGTACTGCATAAATTTTAGTACCTCTGATTGCTGGTTGTAATCCGATATCTAAGATTGTTTCATCATAGTCTTCACTAAGTGCTCTTTTACCGAATAAGTAACCAGTTAAGTAAGCTGCAGATGTGTTTTTACCATTACCTAACCAACCAAATTCTTTTAATTGTTTTGATGTTGCTGAAACTAATGTTTCATCCCCGTTTTCACCAATTTTAACTAATTGAGCTATGGTATGATTGGAGGTAATTCTGACAACCATTCTAGTTTTATCAAGGTCAACTAATTTGTATCTTTTGTTGTAATTAGTTTTACCTTCTCTTCTTCTTTTGAATTGTACTTTATATGTTGCTCCACGTGCCATAATCTATTCCCCCGTTTGTTTAAGCATTCCGTGGTCTTTTGCATAAGTTTTCATGTATGATTTACTTCTAAATGCTCCACCTTTTGCCATATTGTATAATTTACGGTATGTTGTTCTATCGATTTCATCGTTAGCACGCATGTCTTTGAGAACAACTCTTAAAGAACGAATGGTACTCATCCATGCTTCTTTCTTAGGAGTTCTTGCTTTTTTAGCCCCTTTGATACTACCATGGCCTCTTCTTCTACCTTTTTTCTTTTGTTCAGCATTATGTTTTGCTCTGTAACTGCTTATACCATTAACAGGTTTAGCTTTAATAACTCCGTCATTAATCAAAGCTTTAATACTGTTTCTTGTGATTGCTCTGGATACTTCTTCCATATGTTCTGGATCAATCCAAACCCTGTTAACTCCTACTTTAAGTATTTTTGCAGCTAATTTTTTCTGTGTGGTAAGATTCATGAAAATCCTCCTATATATAAAATAACTATTAAGATTTAATCATAATGTATTCAAAAATGAACCATTACTATTGTTTTAATCTTAATTTAATAGTTTTACCCCGTTTTCTTTAGCTATTGCTACAATTAACTGTCTTTTTCTTTTTCCTACTGTTGCTGCAATTCTTGCTGCATCAGTTTCAGGATTTAAAGCTTTGATTTGTTCGACATTTTCTACTAATACATCTTTAAAACCTGAAGGATGTAATCCTCTAGTGTTTTTTGGACATCTATATCCAACTCTAGCCATTGCAGGTTTTCTTGCTTGGTATCGTCGTCTTTTACTTAGTTTACCTCTAGGTCTACGGTAACTGTCACCAAGTTTTTTGTATCTCCAATATTCTTGTCTTTTGAAAGTTGGTTTTCTAGCCATAATAACTACCTCTTATAATTATTTATTCTAATTCTTCCTGTCTTTTATCCACTAAATAAATACCGTCTTGGAATATACGAGGATCACGTCTTTTAATTTTGGTAGCTTGTTCAATGTTAGCCATTGTTTGACCAACATGTTCTTTGTTAATACCAGTAATAGTTACATCGTCACCTTTAACTTGAACTTTTACATCGTCACCAATAATTTTTGCTTCACGTGGACTTCTTTCCCCAAGGAAGTTATCGATAGTTATTTTTTTACCTTGAACTTTCACGGTCATTGGAAAGTGAGCATAGACGATTTTCATTTTGTAAGTAAAACCATGTTTTACACCATAAATCATGTTTGAAATGTGTGATTTAATAGTTCCTACCATAGCTTTATCTTTTTTGTTTGGGAATGCTACAAATATTGTAACATTTTCATCATCTTTTGTTACGGTAATATTGTTATGGTTGAAGTTTCTCTTAATTTCTCCACCGTTACCTTTTACAGTAACATCATTGTTTGCTTCAACTGTTACTGTAACATCTTCAGGAACAGGGATTATCTCTGTTATATTTGCTAATTTAACCATTTTTTCACCTAATATACATAAACTAATAATCTTCCACCAATTCCAGCTTCTTTAGCTTCATGATGGGTCATTACACCTTGAGGTGTAGTTACGATGAGAATACCGAAGTTTTTAGCTGGTAAATATCTTTTCTCAAAATCTTCGAATTCATCGTTTTTTACAGCATGACGAGGTTTGATAACACCACATTTGTTAATGTTACCTTCTAATTCAACATTGAATATTCCAGCTTTACCGTCATCTACTAATTCAAAATTTCCGATATAATTTTCCTTTTGCATTACACTTAAAACATGACCAATGAGTTTAGATGCTGGTCTGATTGTTGCAGTAGCATTACCTTGTAACTCATTGTTTCTGATGTTTGTTAAAGCATCTGCAAGAGGGTCCATAAGAGACATTCTATAAACACTCCTGTTTAGTTGTATTTTTTAAATCCGATTTTTGGAGCTATTTCTCTGAAGCATTGACGGCAAAGATTTAAACCGTATCTTCTTACTATTGCTGAGTGATCTCCACATCGACTACATTTTCTTGCTGCTTTTCCGTATTTTCTTGGCACAATAATCACCTTTCTATTCGATAGTAACTTGGAATTTTTCTTTCATTAATTCCATTGATTCTTCTTTTGTAACTCTTTGTGCTTTTGGTATTTTTTTAGGTCTGATTCTTCTTTCTTTAATTCTGTGACCAGGTTTTTGGAAAGTTACAGAAACATCCATACCAAAGATTCCAATATCAGGATCATATCTTACGCCAGGAATATCAATGTGTTCTCTGATACCGAAGGATACGTTACCTTCTTTATCAAATTGAGAAGCTTTAATTCTATTTTCTAATCCTGCTAATACCATAGATATGATTTTTTCAGCTTTTTCTCCTCTTAAAGTAACTTTACATGCAATTGGTTGTTTTTTACGGATACCGAATTCAGGGTTTGTTACTTTTGAGTATGTTCTTACAGGAGTTTGATCTACAAGAGATTCAATTAATGCTTCAGCTCTTGTTAATTTTTCTCCACCTTCACCAACACCAATGTTGATTGTTGCTTTTGCAATGTAAGGTTTTTCCATCACATTCATGATTAGTCATCTCCTAATAATGATATGACTGGTTTATCTGTACCTACAACAAATACGTATTTTGCTAAGGTTAAGAATGAACCTTCTTCAGTTTCAATTAATACTGTGTTTGATTTTGAAGATTTTGTGATGTTAATTTCATCGATTTTACCTAATTCACCAGTGTGTTTACCACCAGTAATTAATGCTAATGAACCTACTTCAAATTTAATTGAGTCGGATATTTTCTGTTCTGGTACGTTTAATAATAATACATCACTTGTTTTGTAATCATCTTCATCGAGAATTACGTTTCTACCATCATGTAAGTTTAATTGAGTTTTTCCACCTTTAATTGTGGTTTTGTTTTCAATACTTACTAATTTGAATGTAGAATCTTTTTCATCGATTTCTTTAAGTACTAATCTTCCTTTGTGGTCAGGTATTAAACGGTAGTATTTATTGATTTTTGGTATTGAAATAACATCCATGAAACCTACAGGGAATCTGTGGTCTTTTCTTGGAGTTCCATCAACTAATACTTCACCATTGTTCAAGATAATTTTTGCTTCACGTGCATTTGCAGCTAAGCCTAAAATATCTCTTAATATCATTACTAAAGGTAATGATTTATCTAAAGCATGTGGTCCTGCACTTGTTTTAGTTGTCCATGTTTCTTCTTTTTTATGGATAGGCCACATTTTAGGTGCTTTAAATCTTTTTAAGTGTTTTCTTGATCCCATATTTGCCATGATTATACCTTCCTATTTAATGCACTGTTTCTTCTTTCATCATCTAAATAAAGATCTGTAATTACTAAGTTTGATGGGTGAATTGGTTGGTATAATTTTGAACCGTCTTGTTTTTGGCTGGATGCACCATCTACAAGTACACGGTAATTTTTAAGATCTACACCTTCAACTTTTCCTTCAGTTCCTTTAAAGTCACCACGTACAATTTCAACTTCATCTCCTTTTCTTACTGGGAATGATCTTTTGTTGAATTCTTTTCTTAAATCATCAGAAAGATGTACGCTCATTGAGTTATGACGTTTATGTAGTGGAGCTGTATATAACGCTTTACGTTGTTTTCTTGGTTGTTTTGACATATTTTCACCCTTATACAATTATACTTGCAGCACTACCTATTGCAGGCCAAAGATCTGCAGCTTCTTTTGCTATAGGACCTCTGATTTCTGAACCTTTGAGTACACCATCTTCTGTAATAATTACAGCTGCATTGTCTTCAAATTTAACTCTGAGACCATCTGCACGTCTGTATTCTTTTTTCTGGCGAACTACAACTGCTGTTGTTACTTCTCTTCTCATGTCAGCTGTTCCTTTTTTAACGGAAATAACTACCATGTCACCTACACCTGCGGTTGCAAGTCTTCTTCTAACTCCTTTAAATCCTTTTACAGAAATTATTTCAACTTCACGTGCTCCGGTATTGTCTACACATTTAAGTCTAGCACCGATAGGAAGTGATTTGGAGACTTTTGATGTTAATGCTTTCATATTATCTATTCTCCTTCTTTAACTTCTACTAGCACAAAGTGTTTAGTTTTACTTAATTGTCTGCATTCTGCGATTTTAACAGAATCCCCTATTTTAACATCCATACAATCTGGTTTGTGTGCTTGTATTTTTGAATTTCTTTTTTCGTATCTTTCGAATTTTTTAATAAACTTATAGAAACTTCTTTCTACAGTAATTGTACGATCTGCCTTATCACTAGTAACTGTTCCTTCTATAATTTGACCTCTTACAGAGAGTTCACCGTGAAATGGACAGTTAGGATCGTGACATTCGTTTTCTGGTTGTTTAACATTAATGCCTACCATAGTTTCACCTAATTTTTTTAAATTTCTTTTTTATCCGGTCTTCAGGGCGGGCTAAAATAACTTTTCCATCAATAGAAACTTTATCACCTTCAGGTAATGTAAACAATAATGTTACATTAGCTTTTGGGATAATTTTCTCTTCGTTACCCGTATCTATTTTTATAGTATTACGAGTTTCGTCAATAATTATTCCTTGTATTCCAATTAATCCTTCATGATTACTGTCTATAACCTCAACAGATAATCCAATGAATTCATGTCGAAATACGTTTTGTGGAGTTATCATAATAAAACTTCACATAATGAATTTTTATTCCCTGTTCAATATTCTGTAAATATTGAAATTTCATCTGAATCTTCTAGATTAATCTATTTTATTTCTATTGTATCTGATGAAAAACCCATACCTGCTAGTACTTCTTTAACTTTACGTTTGTGATCTCCTTGCAATTCAATTTGACCTTTCTTAGCAGTTCCACCACAAGCACATTTAGACTTAAGAGTCTTTGTTAATTCACGTATATCTATATCATGTTCATCAATACCTTCGACAATAGTCATAAGTTTACCAAATCTACGACGTACAGTATATACTTTAACTTTTTGTACTTCACGTGCTATTTCTTCACATACACATAGATCTTCTGGAAGACCGCATATTTCACAGATTTTCATCTCTATTCTTATTCTCCCTGTTGTTTATTTTCATTCATTATAGTAAGAACACGGGCAATAGTTCTTCTAGTTTCTCTAATTTTACCAGGGTTATCAACACCAGCTACTGCACCTTTACCAACTAATGTATCATATTCAGCATGAAGTTCATTAAGTTTAGCTTGCATATCTGATGGACTTAATTCCCTAATTTCTTTACTTCTTAAAATAACCATAAGTATTCCTCGTTATTCTTTAAGATCAATGCCTTTTCTATTCATTTGATTTTTGTAATTTTAAATGAATTTTTTCAACTTTTTCCTTTAATTCACTAAATTTTGAAGAGTCTAAAAAGGATATTTCTTCTTTTTCATGTAAAGAGTTAACAATATCTTTTTCTTCTTGAGTTATTTTTTCAATGTCATCTTTAATTTTAGGAATTATTTCTTCTTCAAATTTTTTAATATGACTTTCTAAAAAACTTGAGTTTTCTTCTTCTTCAGTGATTTCTTCAAGTTCAGCTTCTTCTGAAAGTTCTTCTAATATGTCTTCACCAGTGATTTCTTCTTGAATTTCAGTTGCTGCTACTTCTTCAACTACAGGAGTTTCTTCTGCAACTACATCAACTGCTTCAGGTTCACTAATTTCAACATTATCAGGTAAAATTACTTCAGGAGGCATAATTCTTACGTAAATTCCAAGTACACCAGGTTTTAAAGTAACTGTTGCAAATCCTTCTTTAACGTGTTTAGTTGAAGGTTCTCCACATTTTTTAATGTATCCGTCGTGGAATTTTGCACAAGCGGATCTTGATCCTCTTATTTTACCGGAAATTGTAATTTCTACACCTTGAGCACCAGCATTCATGATTCTTCTAATGTTTGCGTATGCTACTCTTCTGAATTGCATTCCTCTTTGTAACATTGACACACATTTGTGAGCCATGATTCTAGGATTTAACTCAGGAACTTTTACTTCTTTAACTTCAACTTGTGGGTTTTCTAAATCAAAGTTGTTTTGAAGAGTTTTGGTAATTGATCTTACAGTTTTTCCACCTCTACCGATAACCATACCTGGTTTTTCAGCATAAACAATAACCATTGTTCCAACAGGTGTAACTTGAATATCCATTCCACCATAACCTGCTCTTTCGAGTTTAGTTTCAAGATATTCATCAATACGTGTTCTTCTTAATCCTTCTTTAACGAAATCTTTTTCAATCATTTGTACTTAGGCCTCCCCCAATACGATTTGAATATGTGTTGTAGGTGTATTTGAAGGGCTAGCTCTACCAAATGCTCTTGGAGTCCAACCTCTTATGATAACCCCTCTGTTAGCTGATGCGTGAACTAATTTAAGGTTTTCTACATCTAACTCTTCGTTTTCTGCGTTTGCTTCAGCATTTTCTAATACTTTTAATATAGCTGCTGCTGCTTTAACTGGGTATCTACCAGATGGCCAACCTTTTAAATCACTTCTGTGACCAACTTTTTTGTTATGTCTTTTGAAAGGTACTACTGTTTTTTTCTCAATAACATCTTCTAAAAATGCTTTAGCATCTTCTAAGTACATGTTACGAATAGTTCTACAAATTTCCACGGAATGTTTTGGAGAAATTTTTAAACTGTGACCTGATGCTTTTGCAATTTTCTCATCTGGTTTAGCTTGATATGAGTAAGTATTTTTCTTTGCCATATAAATTTCTCCTATCTATTTAAGTGGTACAAACATTGATGATCTTGTAGCACCCATACCAGGGTCTCCGTGTTGTACTCTACTACGTGTTTGTGCGAATTCTCCGAAGTAACATCCGATCATTTCTGGTTTAATGGTTACTTCAACAAATTCTCTACCATTGTAGATACCAAATGTGTATCCTACCATGTTAGGAAGTACAATCATATCACGACAATGTGTTTTGATAACTTCTGGTCTTCCATTATTGTTTTCAATGTCAACTTTTTCCATTTTAGCAAGAACTTTTTCTTGTCTTGGTAAAAATCCTCTTTTCAAGGATCTTCTTTGTCTTGAAGGTAATAATTCTATTACTTCTTCTAAGGACATTGCTTGAAGTTCTTCAAGTGTGTATCCTCTAAATTTAAAAATCTTACGAGCCAATTAAGTGCCTCCTTCTATCGTCTTTTACCTGTACGTTTAGCTGCTATGGAACCAACTTTTCTACCTGCAGGTGCATGTCTTGAGATAGTAGTAGGTCTTCCTGGATGTTGTCTGTTACCTCCACCGTGTGGGTGGTCTACTGCGTTCATTGCAACACCTCTAACAGTCATCATTTTCTTACCTTTTGCTTTAAGTGCATGATATCTGTTACCAGCTTTAAGGAATGGTTTATCTTTTCTTCCTCCACCTGCAACTACACCAATAGTTGCTCTACTTCTTGGGTTAAATGCTTTTAATTCACCGGAAGGTAATTCAATCATTGATTTACCTACATCGTGGGTAATTAATGAAGCGTATGTTCCAGAAGAACGGACGAATTTTCCACCGTCTCCAGGGTTTTTCTCAATATTAAATACTGGAGTACCTTCAGGAATTTCACTTAATGGTAATGTGTTTCCTGGTTCAATTGAAGCAGAAATACCACATTCGATTTCATCATCTATTGCAATACTTTCTGGTGCAAGAACTAATTTTTCTTCACCATTTTCGAATTTTACAATTGCGACAGGTGCTGAACGTCCTGGATCATGTATAATATCAGTTACTAATCCTTTAAGACTTCCTTCTTTTTCAAGTGCATCATATGAACGGTATGATACTTTTCCTCTGAATCTGTGTGATGAACTACGATATGTTGGAGTTCCTCGACCTCTTCTTTGAATAATTAATCGATGTCCCATAATCAATCCTCCTAATTATAAATTACTTAGAAGACTCCTAATTTTACTGCGATATCTTCTGCAGCTTCAGCTTCTTCTAATTCAATTGTTGCAACTTTTTCTCCTCTAGGAGTAATATGAGTATTTACTGCAAGAACTTTTGCATCGTATAACTCTTGGAAAGCATCTTTAATTACTCTTTTATTAGCAGATCTGCGAACCACAAATGTAATTTTGTTTTCATCGTAAATTTGATTCATAGTTTTTTCTGATAATTGTGGTTTTATTATTACTGAATATGGATCCATAATAACTAACTCCTATTTTGTTGGAATAAATCTCCAAGTTTTTCGATTGCAGATTTTGTGTAAATAGTTAATCTTCCAGCGTGAGTACCAGGTGCAAGTAATTCAGCGTTAACGTTGCTTACTTCAACAACATCTACACCAGCATGGTTTCTTGCTCCTAAACTAATTCCACGATCACTGCCAACAACTACTAAAGGTCCTTTAGGTGTTCTGTATTTTCTTCCTCTAAGTTTTCCTTTACCAGATTTGATTTTTCTTCCTTTTTTAGCTCTTACAATATCATCCATGATACCTAAATCTTTGAAGATTTCACGAGTTTCTTTTGTTGTTTTGATTGTTTCTAATTCATCATCTACAACGAAAGGAATTTGATCTAATTCAGAAATCTGATGTCCTCTTTGGGATACTAAATCTTTATCAGCAGTAGCTGCTATTGCAGATCTAATTGCTAAGATTCTTTCTTTTCTGTTGATTTTTTCATGATAAATAGTATTTACTCGTGGAGGATGAGCTTTTCTACCACCAATTGCTTGAGGTACAAATGCTGCTTTGGATGACCCGTTTATACGAGGTACCATTGCTGCTCCTCTACCTGAACCCATTGATTTAGCTGTAGTTCTTTTACCAGCCATTGGGTTTGCTCCCCAAGGTTGAATTCTTGCGGTTTGAATTGAAATTACAGCTCTTTTAATTACGTCAGGTCTGTATGTTTCTTCAAATATTTCTGGGAGCTCAATTTCCTCGGTGATGTCGCCTTTTAATGAATAAACGTTTACTTTTGCCATACTAATCACTCTTTAAATTTATACTCCCTGTCTTGAAGTTGTGCTTATGTAAGATATTTCTGGAGCGGTTGCATCTTTACTTGCATTTCTTACTCCTTTTCTTAAAACAACTAATCTTTTGGAAGGTCCTGGTAATGAACCTTTAACAATTATGTAATTGTTTTTAACTAATCCATATTTTACAAATCCACCATCTGGGTTTATTAAGTCAACCTCAGATTCATCGCCTATTTTTAGGAGTTTTTTGTTATATTCTGTTCTTTTATGGTATCCCATTTGACCTTGCATTGCAACGGTCCACATAGTTCTGTTTGGAGTCCATGGTCCAATAGAACCTACGTGTCTTTCAATACCACTACGTGCTGCTTTACCATATTGGATTCTTACACCGAATCTTTTTACTGGTCCTTGAACACCTTTTCCTTTGGTGGTTGCTATTGCATCAGTGAATTCACCTTCTTCAAATACATCTTTAGGTGTAATTTCTTGTCCTAATACACTTATAGCATATTCTAATTTATCTTCTACAGATTTTCCACCTACTCCGAATTCAAGAACTTCTGGTTTTTTCTTAGGCACACTGGTAAGTTTTGGTTTAGTGTGAACTAGAACTCTAACTTCATCAATTTCATCGATTCTGTTTCTTAAGTTTTCTAATTTTGCTTCGATATCTTCGAATTTAGGAACAGATATTTTTCTTGATAATTCATCATCTAAATTATCATTTGCGAGCACATCGGTTAAAGTTTTTAATCCGTATGTTGTTTTTGTGTAAGCTCTAATTCCCAACACTACTAAAGGTGGTGCCTCTAATATTGTACATGGAACAGATAATTCCATGTTTTCTGTTGGAGAACCTTTCCTAGAGTCCAGAGCCGTCACGTGGGTCATGCCCACCTTGTATCCTGCGAACCCGAGCAATCCAGTCTCTTCTACTTCCGGCCAGGTACTTACACGAGGTGTTTCTCTAGCCACTCTTTTACGTGGACTGAATGCAACCGATCCTTTTCTTGGTTGGTGATGTCTAGTCATGTTTTCTTCTCCTTAATTTTAAAATTATAATTGTTTATGGTGTTATTTACAAGTTATTTTTAATAAGTAACAAAATACTAATGGTCCAGCAATATGTTTAATATAGACAATGTACTAATTACTGCTTCTTCTGTCCTAACTGTTTCAGTACCCTGACAAGGAACAGTATTAATCTCAAAATCTAACTTTCGCTCATTTATTAAGCTGTTTATTCCTGAGTATGGTCCTCCGAATAAAATAGCTACATGAGTCGCTTGTTTGATACTTGTTTGAACCTCATCAAGAATAGAATTAATGTTAGGAGCATATTTTGATGTACCAATTACCAAATCAGGTTGTTGTTTCATCATGGTTATGCTGTCGTAGAGGTTACGGTCACTAGTAATTGCTTCATATCCCCAATAAACACTATCAGGTTCATCAGGTTCTATTAAAATTTCTTTGCCTAACTTTTCAATACGAAAACTTAGTACTTTGTTGACACTTAGTTTCTCCTTACATAATGCAAGTTGGTCTACACCAATATCGACCATAGTGCCCTTACGAACACGTTTTTTTGTCAATCCTTTTCTGAAATCTCCAACTTGAAGATCATCTGATGAAGGATGATGTGGTGTCCTAAGTGGTGGAAGTATTCCTACATTCTTCAGCTCCGGTGTAATCGGAAACACTTGTTTTCTCAAGTATTGAGGTGTATCCATGTATTCTAGGATAGTTTTCATATAGAGAGCATCATCCCTACTACCTCCGTCTGAATTGTCATTGTAAATAACTATATTATTAGCCCTAAATAGAGCAGCATATCTCCCTATTAAGCCAACTTTATATGTTCTAATTTTTGAATCTTTTGATTCGGCCAAAAAACTATTCGGCACGAATATTGATAATTTTTCCATAATAAAAAATTTGTTCAAAAACATATATTAGTTTATAGGAAGTTTTTATCAGTTGGAATACTATATTATATATTACTTTATAACTATATATAAACTTACCGTTTTATAGGTAATAAAAAAAGAGATATATTTTTATTTTTTTCAAATAAAAATATTTTTGAGAAATATTCAAAAATAGGATTTTTAAGAAAACTTTTATATATTACAAAAAACAATTATCGTATTTTAGTAATTAAAATTAATTTTATAAAAATTAAAAAAAAGGGAACTAAAAAAGTTTATCTTTTTTGTTGATCTTCCATAATCCTTTGCATATATGTGTTCACACTAGTTGAAATAGCTGCAACCTTCTTACTAGGTAAGAATGTTGAATTTAGTTCACTAATTCTAGCTTCATCTTCTTTAACAACCCGTTCTATTTCCATTATTAAATCTTGCTTATTTTCTTCTATGAAACTTGTGTGAAGATTTGCTTCCTGGAAGTTTTTATTATTCATTAATGCTTTGTGGAATGGAATTGTTGTTGGAACACCAACTACAATAAATTCATTTAAAGCTCTTTTCATACGGGCTATAGCTTCATCCCTACAGTTCCCATGTACAATTAATTTTGCAATCATTGAGTCATATATTGATGGAATAGTATATCCCGTATAAACTCCACTATCCATCCTAATTCCAATACCACCAGGTGAACGGTACCCTAATAATTTACCAGGACTTGGAACAAAATCATTTAATGGATCTTCAGCATTAATACGACATTCGATAGCATGCCCATTTACTTTTATATCATCTTGTTCATATCCTAATTTTTCACCTGCTGCAACTTTAATCTGTTGTTTAACCAAGTCAATACCCGTAATTGCTTCAGTAATAGGATGTTCCACCTGAATCCTTGTATTCATTTCAAGGAAATAATATTCACCGTTAGAATACATGAATTCAACAGTTCCTGCACTGTTATAATCAACACTTTGAGCAGCTTTAATTGCTGATTCACCCATTCTTTCTCTTAACTCTTCAGTCATAATTGGTGAAGGTGCTTCTTCTATTAACTTCTGATGTCTTCTTTGAATAGAACATTCACGATCACATACATGTACTGTATTACCATGATTATCTGCCAATACCTGGAATTCTATGTGTCTTGGTCTTTCTATGTATTTCTCAATATATACGGTTCCATCACCGAATGTTGATTGTGCTAAATTCTGTGTGGTTTCAATTGCACGAGCTAGTTCATCTTCTTCATAAACTACTCTCATACCAATTCCTCCACCACCGGCGGATGATTTGATAATTACAGGATATCCAATTTCCTTTGCTCTTTTTTTAGCTACTTCCACATCAGTTATTCCTTCTTTGTCACCAGGAACTGTTGGTACTCCCACTTTTTCCATTAACTGTTTTGAAGTAATTTTATCTCCCATTGATTCAATAGCATTTTTTCTTGGACCAATAAGAGTAATGTTATTTTCGTCACATCGTTCACCCAATACCGGATTTTCTGATAAAAATCCATATCCAGGATGTATTGCATCAGCACCAGTTTCAATTGCTATATCCATAATCTTATCAATATCAAGGTATGACTGTGCCAATATTGATGAATTAAGTGGTTTTGCTTCGTCAGCATATTTTGTGAATAATGCCGTTTCATCAGTATCGGAATATATTGCTACTGTATCCACATCTAATTCTTTACAAGCTCGCATAACACGTATTGCAATCTCACCACGGTTTGCGATTAATACTTTATCAAACATTTTATTGTTCCCCTTTAATAATTAGTATAATAAATAAAAATTTACATTATGTTTGTTTCTATATAATATTTTATTTAATTAATATTATATAGATTTTAGGAATTAATATTTAAATTAATAAAACAATTGTAAAAATAGTTGTTAGTTCGTAAAATAGAAAAGAAAAAATATAAAGATAAAATTATTGTTCTATCTTTATAATAT
>JAEEGL010667139.1_pt1 | contig 18133 bp, 18 predicted proteins | sample 9134231 | NCBI WGS metagenome assembly JAEEGL01 (sample SAMN16246548, study PRJNA631951) | gut metagenome | biome: gut microbiome; feature: rumen; material: fiber-attached | host: Bos | place: Iran: Karaj | collected 2018-10 | reverse complement strand
TGATCCACCAACGTGTCCGGATGTAGCGTTGAATGTTGTTTGTGCAATGTTTATACGCAACTCTTTTGCTTTTGTCTTCAGCTCTTGAACTGTGACATTACTTTGCATAAAATTTCCCTCCAATAAAAAAATTTTTTTAAAATCCTTAATATTAATTATAATATTAATAGGTTGCTAAGTCAATACTGAAAAGTTTAGCCAAAAATGTGGGTGCATATTGAATTATTTTTTCAAAATAACTATACTATAAGGGATACAATTATTAAGGAGGGAACAAAATGGAGAAAGAAAAATTAGCCTATTTAGAAGCTAAAGCAAGAAAGCTCCGTGATGACTGTATTGAAATGATTGGTCATTTTGGGGTAGGCCATATCGGTGGCTGTATGTCCGTTATGGATGCACTAACAGTTATTTATTACGATAAGGGCCATATGGATCCAAAAAATCCAAAGATGGTTGACAGAGACAGAGTAATTATGTCTAAAGGACATGCTGGTCCTGCAATGTATTCAGTTTTAAGAGATTTAGGATATTTCCCAGAAGATTGGATTGATACATTAAATAAAAATGGAACCAATTTACCATCTCACTGCGATATGAATAAAACACCTGGTATTGATATGACAGCAGGTTCATTGGGCCAAGGTATTTCATGTGCAGTAGGTATGGCAATTGCTGCAAAAATGGATAAGAATCCAGCAACAATTTACTGCTTCATCGGAGATGGAGAATCAGATGAGGGTCAAGTTTGGGAAGCAAGCATGTATGCAGGTTCTCATGGCTTAGACAATTTCATTCTATTCTTAGACTACAACAAGATGCAATTAGATGGTCCAGTTTCAGTAATTAATGAACTTGCACCAGTAGATGCAAAGTGGGAAGCATTTAATTTCTTTGTACAAAAAGTAAATGGCCATGACATTGAAGCTATTGCAAATGCAATAGATAAGGCTAAAGCACAAAAAGGCAAACCAAGCATGATTATCCTTGATACAATTAAAGGATATGGCGCTTCCTTCACGGAAGGAGTTGCTAACTGTCACAGTATGTCTATTACAGAAGAAATGTGGCGTAAAGAAACAGGGAGGAATGCATAATGAAAGACGAACTTGAAATGAGACAAGTGTTTAACTACACTTTACAAGATTTAGCCAAAACTAATGACAAAATTGTCATTATTGAATCAGATTTGCAATCCTGTCACTTAACAAACAAATATTTTGGAAAAGAATTCCCAGATAGAGTTATTAACGTAGGTATTGCAGAAGCAAACATGATTGGTGTTGCTGCAGGTATGTCAGCAATGGGCAAAATACCATTTGCACTTTCATTTGGACCATTTGCAACAAGAAGATGCTATGACCAAGTCTTTATCTCTGTTGCTTATGCTAAGCAAAATGTTAAGATAGTAGGTTCAGATCCAGGCGTATGTGCTGAGGCAAACGGAGGCACACATATGCCATTTGAAGATATGGCAATTATGAGAGCCGTTCCAACTATGATCTGTTTCGAACCAACAGATGCAGCAATGTTCAAAGCAGCTCTTCCACAAATTGTAGATCATTATGGACCAGTATATATTCGTATGTTTAGAAAACAAACAGAAACAGTTTTCACAGACGAGGATATGAAGTCATTCAAACTTGGAAAAGCAAGTCCAGTTAAGGATGGAAAAGATGTAACATTATTTGCATCCGGTATTATGGTTTCAAGAGCAGTTGAAGCAGCCGCTATCCTAAAGGATAAGGGAATAGATGCAGCAGTTGTAAATATTCACACATGGAAACCAATTGATGAAGATGCAGTTGTTAAAGCTGCAAAAGAAACTGGCGCAATCGTAACATGTGAGAACCATTCATTAATAGGTGGATTATATTCAGCAGTTTGTGAAGTTACAGCAAAGAAATGTCCAGTTATCGTTGAGGGTGTTGGCGTTCAAGATCAATTTGGACAAGTTGGTAAGAATGCATACTTAAGTGAAGTATATCACTTAACAACAGCAGATATTGTTGCAGCAGCAGAAAAGGCAGTTGCTAATAAATGTTGTTAATATTATTCTAGAAGAAAATATTAAGTAAAAAAATAGGGAGTAGTTTGTTGCTACTCCCGTTTTTATTTTCAATAATAATTTATTCTTCTACAGGGCTTTCGGTTGTTTGGTCCAATGATTCTTTGTATTGAATATGGAGCATAGTCTTTAATGCATAACCATCTTTTCTTAAGATGAGTAGTGTTGTATTAGCAATTCCACCAACCATTGCAAATACGAATGTGCAGATTGGGCCAGGTCCTACTAGGAAGCCATATGTTCCTGGACCAACAGCTGGATGTTCCATTTGATGAATCTCTCCGCCTATTACTATCATCATAATCATGGCGAATACAGCAACACCGAAGAATAATGCTGACATAGAAACTTTAAGCATGTATTCGGTTCTTCCAAAGATAACTAAGCATGAAATAGATAACGCAATAATAGCAAGTGTTAGTATTAAGCAAACAAAGCTGCAAATAATAACAGTTCTTAAATCTCCGGTCATGCTCTTGTCATTTATATGAGAATAATTGGAATAAATAGGTTGTCCGGTAAGTCTATAAATCGCTTCACCATAGTCTTTTGTTTGAGCGCTGTGATAAGACCATAATGGTCCAACAAAACATACAAAAATCACAACCGCAAGTAAAATGCAGATTAATGTGGATCTATTTTTTCTTAAAAAATGCTGTAAATGTATGTTCATATTTCGCTCCCAAATGTCTAAAATATTATATAAACACATTTTATATTTTGTCAAACAATTAGAGTTTAAATAAAAAATGTAAATTTTTTGTAAAAAATAGGTGCATTATCCAATAGATATGTGTTATTCTTTTTATAATTTAAAAAGGGGGAAACTTTTTCATGAGCAAAAAAGGGAAGATACTTGTATTAGTTTTAGTTCTAGTGATGGTAGCATCTCTTTTGTTGTTTGTTGCTTGTAATAAGTCAAAGCCAGTTGAAAAATCTGCAAGAGATTTTGTTTCCATGGATGTTAGACCAAATTATGGCGTACCAGTAATATTAACAGGAACAACAGACGAAGAAAAAATTTTTGAATTATATTCAATTGCTCTTGATAATTTAAGAGATACCCCATATCTTGTCGCGTATAATGAAGGATTCTTAGAAAATACAACAGCAGGTATGACAAACTATCTATATGATGATTATATCATCATGAAAACCCCAAATGAATATTTTTATTGTAATTATCGATCTATTAAAGATTGTCCAATAGCAGAAAGTGCAATTTTTGCAGATATGTTTAAAGAGATGGGAGCAATCCTTTCTGAAAGAAGATATTATGAAAAGAACAAAGATCATGCAATTTGGCAAATGACAAATGATAATTATATGAATGAAAATAGTCTGCCAACAGCCAATTGGGATTCACTTGAGATACAAAATATGGATCCAATAGTATTCAATGCCGCAGATGCACCAGAAGATTTTGTTATAAATGAGCACGATATTCTTCAAGAATATCTCATAGATGATTATGAGTATGAAATATCTTTTGAAGAAGTGACAGATGATCCGGCTGGAAAATATTACAAAATGACATTTGGCCTTGATCCAGAAAAAGCAACTAAAAAATCCGAAATAAAGGTTAAAGACCAAACAGGAGATAGTAATGCTAGTTATTATCGTATAGTTTATCAAATAACAATTTGGGATAATGGTTATTTTAGATCTTATGATAATGATTCTTATTTTTCGGGAAAAGCATTAGGATTATTCAAAGCAGATTATAAAGACGAATACCATTGGCATTTCTCATATGACGAACAGGATTGTGACATAGCTAATTATATAGATGCAAAAGGTATTTACAATGCATATTAAAAAGAAAGAGCAAAGTTGAAACTTTGCTTTTTTATATTATAAAAAATAAAAAGGAAAAGAATGAGAACGGACAACAAAATGGATAAGATTATCGTTGCCATCACTGGCGGGACTGGAAATATGGGACAAGCAACGGTTCCACAAATTTTAGAATTAGATCAAGTAGAAAAAGTTAAACTTTTAGTATTAAACTCAACAAAAGACAAAAGAGAAGCAGCTAAATACAAAAAGAAATATGGCGATAGAGTAGAGATTATCTATGGTAATATTGCAAATATTTACGACTGCAAAAAAGTGGTCAAGGATGCAGCCTATGTTATAAATATGGCAGCAGTTATTCCACCAACAGCAGACTATTATCCAGAAAAAGCAATAGAATGTAACTATTATGGTGCAAAGGCACTTGTTCATGCTATTGAAGAAATTAGACACAAGCAACCAAAGCTAATACATATTTCAACAGTTGCGACATACGGCAACAGAGATTACCAACACCCATGGGGTGAATGCGCAGATCCACTTCTCCCATCTGTCTATGACAGTTACGGAATGAGCAAGGTTAGAGGCGAATTGGTTGTAATGGAAAGCAAAATTGATGTTTGGAGTGTTATTAGACAAACAGGTATGTTACATAAAAACTTGTTTAAGGATAACTTAAATGGTGGCTTAATGTTCCATACACCATACAATGTTCCAATGGAATGGTCTACACAAAACGATAGTGGACTTTTACTTAAAAACATCATTAAAAGAGATTTAGATGGAGAGGTTGATAACTTCTGGAGAGGAGTATATAACCTTGGTTGTGGAGATGGATGTAGAATCACAGGTTATGATACATTCGAACAAGGATTTAGCATTATTAGTGGTTCAACAGAGAAGTTTATGAAACCAAATTGGAATGCAACAAGAAATTTTCATTGTATGTTCTTCTTAGATAGCGATGTGTTAGAAAATATGTTCCATTTCCAGAGAGAAACAGTAAAGGGTTTCTGGCAACAAGTTACAAAGGATCATCCAATCTTTGCTTTAGCAAAGGGTGTTCAACCTGCTCTTATTAGCGAACTTGCAATTAAACCACTTTTAAAAGATTCCAACTCTCCAAGACAATGGCTTGCAGATAATGATGAGGGAAGAGTAATTGCAGCATTTGGTAGCAAAGAAGCAGCAGAGAATCTTCCAGAAAAATGGGCAGACTTCCCATTATTCTGCAAGGGCAAGGGAGACAAAGGCGAAGACTTAGATTACGAAGCCATTAAAGATATTAAAAACGTTGACAAATATGGCTTTAGATTAAAGCATGGTTATGATGAAACAAAACCAACAGAGGAATTAGATATAGAAGATATGCAACAGGCTGCTGAATTTAGAGGCGGACAATGTTTATCTTCATCTATGGAAAAAGGCAACTTGTACAAAAAGCTCAAATGGGAATGCGCAGATGGACATAAATTCAAGATGACACCATTTGCTATTCTTAAAGCTGGACACTGGTGTCCAGAATGTTGCGAAACACAAGGCGTTTGGAACTTTGACCATGTAGCAAAGAAGAGCCCATTCCATGCTCAAATTTGGTATGATACACACGCTAAAGATGAAAATTACCTTTATTGGTATGATGATGACTTTAACGCACACTACAAAAAGACGGAAGACTAAAAATGAAGAAGGCAATAATTTACGTATTCTCAGCAACAGGTAATACTTTAAAGGCTTGTAATCTTTTTAAAGAGCAATTTGAAAAGAACGAGATAGAAACAGAAATAGTTAAAATAACTATTGATACAGAGCCAGTAGAGGACTTTACAGAATATGATTATGTTGGAATCGGATATCCAGTACACGGGTTCAATGCTCCATATAATGTTTTAGACTTTGCAAAGAAAATTAAAAAACAAAATGCAAATGTTAACTATTTTGTAGTTAAGACTGGAGGAGAGCCTTTGCATGTCAATGATGTTTCATCATACAAACTAGATAGCATTTTAAGAAAGAGAGGTTTCAAATTAACAAACGAATATCATTATGCAATGCCATATAACATGATATTCCGTCATACAGACGCAAGAGCCGTTCAAATGCACAAAACAATTGAGGGATTAGCTCCAATAGAGGCTCAAGAAGTCGTAGACGGAATTCCACATAGATATAGATATCATTTCTTCGGTCATACATTTGCATTTATTCTTAGAATAGAACATCCAGCAATGAAGTTTAATGGCAAGGTATTCTTTAAAGTAGATCAAGAGAAGTGTATCCATTGTGGACTTTGCGTAAAGAATTGTTCTGTTCATAATATCACTATGAACGAGGATGGTTCATTTAAATTTGGAAATAAGTGTATTATGTGTACAGCCTGTTCATTCAATTGTCCAAAAGATGCTTTTAATATTGGAATGTTACAAGGTTGGAAAGTTAATGGAAAATACAACATTAATAATCCAGACATGAACCAAGAAGACAAACATTCAAGATATTGTAAAAAATCTTATGCTAGATATTTCAAAGAAGCAGAAGAGAAAATAGCGGCACATAACGCAAAATAAGATTTCAAACAATTTCGATATTCTAAATGGGTGGTTTTTAAAAAGGCCGCCCATTTATTGTTGTTTTAATATGTATGCTCTGCAACATATTAGAGCGTAATAAAGGGTCTTTTTTTTATAATATATAAATGATATAATAGCGCTATGAAGAAATGGAGTGAGTCAAAAGTAGGTGTATTATCACAAGTTTTTGGTGGCATAGTTAATGCTGCTCTTTGTGGTGTAAAATTTTACATTGGAACGCTCACTAACTGTCTTAGCATATACCAAGATGGATTTAACAACTTAGGCGATGTAGTTGGAAATATAACCGGTGGTGTTGGTGTTGGTCTTGCAGGCAAAAAACCAACAGAAAGATATCCACATGGATTTGGAAGATTAGAAGAAGTTGCAACTTTTTTAATGTACATAATCTATTTCATGGTCGGTATTCTATTCATCTTTAAATCCATAGACAGACTTTTCTTCCAAGCTCCAATTTTCTTCTTATGGTGGAGTTTCATAGTTGTTGCTATAACAATGCTTGTTAAAGTTGGAATGTTCTTTGGATATTGGGGAGCATATAGAGTAAACAAATCTCCAGTTATTAAAGCAGACATGATAGACTCACTTCAAGACATTGGAATAACAGGAATGACACTTCTTTCATATGGTCTTTCTAAATTAGAGATAGCTCGAATAGATGGAATTATAGGTCTTATGATTGGTATATTCATCATTGTTTCAATCATTAGAAACTTAATCGTGAATATTAAATCTATCCTTGGAAACGGGGAAGATACCGATGACAAGGTCGAAGAAGCATTTAAGACAAATAACATAAAATATGTCAAGTTTAAGACATTTACATATGGAAGAAGAATTGAATGTATGGTAGAATTAAAAGACAGTAATTTATCTGAAGAACAGATAAATAATCTTGAAAAAGAAAAAATATTTATTACCAGAACCAAGTTTTTGGATAATGGTGAGGGAGAAATAAAAGATGAGTGATGAAGAGAAAAACATCCAACAAGAAGAAGTAGTTGAAGAAACAAAAGAAGAAGTTTCTGAAGAATCTACTGAAGAAGTGGTTGAAGAAACTACTCAAGATGTTGCAACCAAAAAAACAGAAACTGTTGATGTTGCAGAAGACAAACCAGCAAAAAAGAAGAAAAAACGCTGGAAAGACATGACACCAGACGAAAAGAAAAAGAGAAGAATTAGAGACATCATTATTTCTGCAAGTGTTATTGGTTTAGTAGTTGTTCTTATTTGTATCTTTGCTATTGCAGGATTTGCAGGAAACAAGACAAATAGAGAGATGATTAAGAAACTCGAAACAGTTGGAACAAGCTATACTCCAACATTGGATTCTGAAACAGGATATTGGACATTCACAACAGAGAATGATGCAAGCTTCAAAGTATTACAATTAACAGATATCCACATTGGTGCAGGTGCATTCTGTATTCAAAATGATAACTGGGCAATTAATGCAGTTGCAAAGATGGTTCAAGATGTAAAACCAGACCTTGTTATTGTAACTGGTGATATTGGTTATCCAGTTCCATTCCAATCAGGAACATTCAACAACTTAAGAGAAGCTGAAACATTTGCTGAACTTATGGAACAATTAGGTGTATATTGGGCACATGTATATGGCAACCATGATACAGAAGCTTATTCTTTATATAACAGACAACAAATCACAGATAAAGTCTATATGAAGAAGGATTTATATCCACATTGTTTATTCCAACCAGGTCCAGACAATATTTATGGTGTAGGTAATTACATTATAAATGTAAAGAACAAATTAGGTCTTATCACACAATCATTCGTATTAATAGACTCTAATATGTATACAGATGGTGATATCTTCGGTATCGGCTGGAAATATGACAACATTCACCAAGATCAAATAGATTGGTACAAAGCAGAAATTAACAAACTCAATGCTCTTAATAAGGCAAAATATGCATCTCTTTCTGCTGTAGATAAAGCTGCATATGCTTTAGCAACTGGTCAAGATGCAGTTCAAGTTGAAGCAAAATTCTTAAATCCAAATTCTATGACAATCAAATCCTCTATGTACTTCCATATTCCACTTGGTGAATATAAAGAAGTATGGGATAAATATGTTGAATCTAATTATGCTACAAGCGGAGATACATGGGATTATATCATGGGTGTTGGTGGAGAATCCGGAAAGGTTGTTTACTGTGGTATGCATGATGACAATGTATTCGAAACAATCCAAGAATTAAAGAGTACAACTAATGTATTCTGCGGACATGACCATTACAACAACTTCTCATTCAAGTACTATGGGAAGAATGGTAAGAAGGATACAGACTGGGGCGTAGTATTAACATACTCCTTATCTATAGACTATTTAGCAATGCCAGGTATTGCAAAGAAGTATGAACAACGTGGTGGCACAATCATCACAGTATCACCAGCTGGAGATTTAACTCTTGCACAAAGAAAACTCAAAGATATAGCTTAAATTAAACAAAGTTTAATTAATAATACCTCCATTGCAAATGCTTTGGAGGTATTTTTATATATTTAATTAAGATTAATTATTCAAATAAGGATATTATTAAATTAATAGTTATCGCGCGCATGTTATCGTAATTGATAAATGGATGGTCATCGAATACAACCTCATGAGAGAAGGATTGGAAAATACCTATTGCAGTGTGAACTCTTTCATTTAAATCTTCCATATTATATCCACATTTTTGTAGTGCAACGACAATTTTTGTCGTCATAACACCTTCTAACGCTTTGAATTTGCAATCAACTTGTGGGTCTGTAGATGTTAAAGAGTGAAGTGCTTCATGAATAGCTGCATGCTCTTTATGTGTCTTAACAACTGTTTCAAGGATGGTTGGAACAAGTTCTTCTAAATTTAATTCATCATTAACATTATCAAAGAGAGCTAAGATTGGAGAGAAGACATCATCTATATAGATATCTAATACCTCAAGCATAATATCTCTTTTATCGTGGAAATAACCATAAACAATACCAGTGGATACACCAGCTCTTTTTGCAATTTCAGCGGTGTTGGTATTAAAGTATCCTTTTTCAGCAAAAAGCTCATATCCTGCGCGGATAATGTTCTTCTTTTTTTCTATGGATCTTTGTTGTTTTGGTTCTCTAACTTGTTCTGCCATATGTCTCCTAAAGTATGCTTATTATACATAATAAAAGGAGAATAATCAACTCAATTACAAAAATATGAAAAATATTTCAGTTTTTTATTGTAAATGCTTGCTTTTTGATAGATGAAAAAATATAATGATAATACAAACAAATATGAAATTTATTTCACATTTACAAACAGGAGAGAAAATTTATGCCAATAAGAATGGCGCCGGTGGGCAAGGAAATGAGAATTGTCAGAATCCTCACGGATGATAAGACAAGAAAACATCTAGGGAGTTTAGGAATAACAATAGATGCCAAAATAACAGTTATTTCTGAACAAAATGGAGGAATTATCTGTTTAGTTAAAGATGGAAGATTGGCCCTAGATAAAGATATATCAACAAAAATATTAGTAGCATAAAGGAGAGAGCAAATGGAAAAGAAATTAAGCGAATTTAACGTTGGTGAAGAAGGCGTTATTCGTATAGTTGGAGGAGACGGCAGAATAAGAAGACGTTTGTTCGATATGGGTGTTACACCTGGTGCAAATGTTTATCTTAGAAAGAAAGCTCCTCTTGGTGATCCTATTGAGGTAACAATCAGAGGATATGAGCTTACACTTCGTAAATCCGAAGCTGAAGTTGTAACAATGGAGGTTAAAGAATGAAAAGAATCGCATTAGCAGGTAACCCAAATTGCGGTAAAACCACATTGTTCAATAGTTTAACAGGCGCAACAGCTCACGTAGGTAACTGGCCTGGTGTAACAGTAGATAAACTTGAGGGTGTCTATAAGAAAACACCAAAGCCATTAGATATTGTTGATCTTCCTGGTATTTATTCATTGTCCCCATACACTTCTGAAGAAGTAATTTCTCGTAATTATATCTTGGATGAAAAACCAGATTGCGTTATCAACATAGTGGACGCAACTAACCTTGAAAGAAATTTATATTTAACAACACAAATCATGGAAATAGATGTTCCAATGGTTATTGCGTTAAATATGATGGATGAAGTCGAAAAGAACGGCGACAAAATAGATGCAAAAGAATTAGAAGCAAAGATAGGTCTTCCAGTATGTCCAATATCTGCTTTAAAGCAAACAGGACTAGAAGAACTTATGAATAGGGCATATGAAGAATGTCAAAAAGAAAGAAAGGGAACAACAATCCTTCATGACTCTTCATTAAGTCACTTAATTCAAGACTGCCAAATTGCACTTGAAGGTCAAGGCGTAGATAATAGTTTATTCCATGCCGTAAAGCTTGTTGAATTAGATGAACTAGAAGTAAAGCAACACCCAACATCAACAGAAATGGTAGAAAAATTCAAAGCCACATTTGAAGATGATACCTTTGGCGATGACTTTGAAGCAATTATTGCAGACGCGAGATATAAATATATCTCATCTAATTATTCTCAAGCACTAACAAAGAAAGTTAAGAGTGAAAAAGAGAAGTTAAACAAGTCAGACAAGATAGATAAAGTATTGACTCATAAAATTTGGGGTATTCCAATCTTCCTCGTAATCTTATTCTTAGTGTTCCACTTAACATTCGCAGAGGACTTCTTTTTCTTAGGTGCTGGTGGAGTATTTGATAAAGATGAAACAGTTATTGCATATGACATCGATGGAAATGAAATAGAGAATCCAGTAGATGGTGAAGTGTATTATGATGAAGATGGAAACGAATGCGAAGCAGTTGTAGAAGATGGCGAACTCGTTTCATTAGATATCATCCCATATGCATATGACAAGAATGGTGATGCTATAAAAGCATTCTATGATAAAGATGGTAACGAAATTACAGTATTAGTAAATGAAGAAGGAGAATTTGTAGAACTATACGATGCATCCGGGAACATTTACGAACAAATTTACAACATAGATGGGTATAAAGCTAACATCGTAGTAAACGATGAAGGTGAATTCGAAGATGTAGAATTTGCAAGCAAGATAGATGAATTCTGTTCCGAAATCACAGTTTATACATTCTTTGGATACGAAGAAAGCGTATATGCACCTGGCGTAATCTTATTCAACACGTTAGATACATTCACTGGTTTCTTAACAGCATGTGTAGAGCAAGGATTAATAGTTGCAAATGCACCAGAGTGGGTTGTTGGATTTATCTGTGATGGTGTATTAGGTGGATTATTCGCAATCTTATCCTTCTTACCACAAATCTTATTACTCTTCTTGTTCTTCTCAATCTTAGAGAATAGTGGATATATGGCAAGAGTCGCCTTCATCTTAGACAGAATCTTCAGACGTTTCGGTTTATCTGGTCGTGCATTCATGCCAATGATTATGGGATTCGGTTGTTCAATTCCAGCCATGATTAACACAAGAACACTTGCAGATGAAAAAGAGAAGATTGCAACTGTTAGAGTAATACCATTCTTCAGTTGTGGTGCTAAGCTTCCAATTTTAACAGCAGTAGCTGGCGCAATCGTAACGGCATTTGGACTTGGCAATGCAGACTTGATTACATACGGTATGTATGTACTAGGTATGGTAACAGCAATCTTAACAGTCTTGTTAATGAGAGGCACAACAATGAAAGGCGAAACACCTCCATTTATTATGGAATTACCTCAATATCGTTGGCCTCAAGCAAAGAGTTTAGCAGCGCTTACATGGGATAAGATTAAGCACTTCATAAAGAAAGCATTTACAATCATCTTACTCTCAACGATTGCAATATGGTTCATAAGCCACTTCAGTTGGGGATGGAATTATCTACCTGATGAATTAATCAATGATAGTATCCTCGCTGGAATAGGTAGGTTAATACAACCAATATTCACGCCATTAGGATTTGGTAGCCAATTAGGTGCATTCGGATGGGTATTTGCAGTAGCAGCAATAACTGGATTAATAGCAAAAGAAAACGTTATTGCAACATTTGGAACATTAGCTGCTTGTATTGTTGGAGCCGCAATAGATGTTGAAGCAGATGGCGGTATTGGTGCTGTAGGACAAATGATCGCCGCAACAGGTATCAATGTTCCAGGATTAATAGCATTCATTGCATTCAATATGTTAACAATTCCATGTTTTGCAGCAGTTGCAACAGCAAAAGCAGAATTACCAAACAAGAAATCATTTAATTACACATTGTTATTCTGGGTATTAACATCTTACATTGTAGCAACAATGATTTACTTAATAGGTAGCTGGTGGTGGACAGTATTTATCTTCGCAGGAGTATGGGCATGTGTAATTACACTAATCGTCCTTACAAACCAAGGTAAGATAGATTGGAATAAATTAAAGATTAATAAAAAAGTAAAATAAGAGGTAAAAATGAGTTCTGGTGCATGGGCAGGAATAGTTATAGCAATAACCTTAGTGATTGTCGCAATAATTATCACAGTTATGGTTATTCAAAAAAAGAAGGGCAAAAGTTGTTGCTCAGATTGCTCATCATGTCCTTATTGCACCGGAGCCAATAAAAATGTTTGCTCCTGTCATAAAAAAGACAGTACAGAACCACATATATAAATTTCCTTTTTTGTTTGAGGATAGAAGCGGGGCGGCAACCCCGCTTTTATCTATAAAAAAAGCCAGAACTTAGTCTGGCCTTTTCATAAATTAATATATAATATTAAACTGCATTGTTTTGGAATTCTTCGATTGCGTTTTTGATTTCTTGTGAGTCAGTTGCAGTTTCAATAGTAATTGTTTCATTAGACTTAGTAACAACAACAATTTCTGTATCACTTTGTTCAACTGATTTTGCAGAAATAACTGTATCGAATAAATCTGTAACTTCTTTTTCTGGTGCTTTTGTTGCAAGAGAAGCAATAATTGCAGCTGCCATACCACATACAAATCCTGGAATGATTTCGTATAACTCTGTGTTGAATACAGCAGATACTCCGCCATAATATTCATAGTTGAATAAGAACATCCAAAGAACATCAACAACAAAACCTGTAACAATACCGGCAATAGCACCTTTGAAGTTGAATCTTCTCCAATATAGTGCAAGCATGATAACTGGACCAATGGCTGCACCGAATGCTGCCCATGCTGCAGAAACAAGAGACATAATAGTACTGAATGCTTTAACAATAGGTTTATCACCAGAACCAAGCATTGCAATTGCGAACGCAACTAATGAAACGATGACAACAACAATTCTTCCAACCCAAAGTACTTGTTTGTCCGTTGCTTTCTTGTTGATAGATGTTTTGTAAACATCTGATGCAAAAGCTGAAGAGGAGGCAAGCAATTGTGAGTCTGCTGTAGACATTGATGCAGCTAAAATAGCTGAAATAATGATACCACCAATAAATACTGGCATTACATTACGTGCAAGTTCAATGAATACTGTAGATGTGTTAGATACAGTGTCTCCTAAGTACATGTGAGCAACAATACCAACAACAGATGCCATTAAGAGAATAAGTGTTGTCCAACCAATACCAATCCATCTAGATTTCTTCATTTCTTTTTCAGAACCGATAGAAATATAACGAACGATGATATGTGGCATACCAAAGTAACCTAATCCCCAGCCAAGACCTGTTAATATAGTAGCAACACTAGACCAATCAAATTTTCCAGATGCAAGGAGGTTGTAGTAGTTTTCTGGATCTACAACTGTTCCAATAGGACCTGTCTTTGTTAAGATGGCTGCAGCAACAATTGGTGTAATCATTAATGCTAAAAGCATTAACATACCTTGTAAGAAGTCCGTCCAACAAACTGCTTTAAATCCACCTAAGAATACATATGCAATAATAATGACTGTAGCAATCGTCATACCAATTCTTGGATCTAATCCAAACAATGTATTTAATAGTGTACCACAAGCATTAATACTGGATGCACCATACACACAATAAACAATAACAAAGATTACTGCACAAATAACTTGAATAGATGAACTCTTCGAGAAGAATCTCTTTGTTAAAAATTGTGGAATGGTAATTGAATCTTGTGCAAGGATTGAGTATCTACGAAGTCTTGGTGCAACTAATAACCAAGCAAGAACCGTTCCTATTAATAAACCAATAGAAATCCAAATTTGACCTAATCCTGCGGCAAAAATGGATCCTGGAAGTCCCATTAAAACCCATGCACTCATGTCTGAAGCACCAGCACTAAGCGCTGCGATGAGACCATTCATTTTACGACCACCTAGAAAGAAGTTCTTTTCTCCTGCGAATCTTCTATCTCTTAAGAAGAAGAATAAACCAATTCCTATAACGAGTACAAAATAAACAACAAATGCGATAATTTCGCCTATTTTTGCTCCGCTCATATAATCTCCCAAAAAATAAAAATATCTTTATTAAGTTAAACTATTAAACACAAAATTGACAAAATTGTCAATACTATTAAAAAGAGTAAGCCAAAAAATATTTCAAAAGAATTAATAAAACAATTATTAATTGTTTGACACGATGGCAACTATTTTTTTATAATCCTACTATAATTATTTTTAGCGCAAGCGCGAAGGGGTAAAATATGCTTAAGAAAGTGGCTATCATAATGGGTAGCGATAGCGATTTACCGGTACTTCAAAAAACTATTGATATTTTAGTTTCTTTTGACATACCTTTTGAAGTCCATGTTTATTCAGCACACAGAACACCAGAGGAAGTATCTACATTTGTATCCAAAGCAGAAAAGAATGGCTTTGGAGTTATAATTGCAGCCGCAGGCATGAGCGCACACTTAGCAGGTGTATGTGCATCTAAGACAATCCTTCCTGTAATTGGAATACCAATAAAGAGTGGAGACTTGGGTGGAATGGACGCTTTATTATCCACAGTCCAAATGCCATCCGGAATGCCAGTTGCTACTGTAGCAATAGATGGCGGGGCAAATGCTGGGCTACTTGCAATTCAAATCTTAGCGGTAGATAATAAGGAACTTAGAAAGAAATTAACAGACTTCCGCAATAAGAATAAGCAAAAAGTATTAGATAAGAACGCAGCAATAGAACAAAAGTATAATGTATAATGGCAAGTCCGCGGGGAAATCCGCGGATTTTGTTTTATATAAAATAAAAACGATTAAAATCGGAGGAATAAAAAATGATTGAAAAGAAAGAACAACTCTATGAAGGAAAAGCAAAAAAAGTTTTCGCAACAAACGATCCAAACTTAGTTATCGTATCATACAAGGATGATGCAACAGCATTCAATGGCGTAAAAAGAGGAACCATTGTAGGTAAAGGTGTTGTTAACAATCGTATGAGCAACTACTTAATGGAAAAACTTGAAAAAGAAGGAATCCCAACACACTATGTTCAAGAATTATCCGAAAGAGAAACACTCGTTAAGAAAGTTAAGATCGTTCCTTTAGAGGTTATTGTTAGAAATATAGCAGCAGGTTCTCTCGCAAAACGTTTAGGATTAGAAGAGGGCGTTGTAATGAAGAAGACAGTATTAGAATACTGCTATAAATGCGATGAATTAAATGATCCAATGGTTAATGATTATCATATCTTAGCTATGGAATATTGTACAAAAGAAGAATTAGATCAAATTGCAAGTATGTCATTTAAGATCAATGATTTCTTAAAGAAATATTTCGCATCAATCAATATTGATTTAGTAGACTTCAAACTTGAGTTTGGTAAGACAGCAGATGGACAAATCGTTCTTGCAGATGAAATTTCACCAGATACATGTAGATTCTGGGATGCAACAACACATGAGAAATTAGACAAAGATCGTTTCAGAAGAGACATGGGTGGAGTAGAAGACGCTTACAAAGAAATGATGAAGAGAGTTCTCGGTTAATAATAAGGAGAAACTTATGGGAGCATTTTTTGGTGCAGTATCCAAAAGAGATTGTATAAAAGATGTGTTCTTTGGAACAGACTATCATTCACATCTTGCAACCGCAACAGCAGGACTTGCAGTTTGTAAAGAGCCTGGCCAACTTCAAAGAAAAATTCACAACTTAGACAAAGGACCATTTAGAACACAGTTTGAAAGCAGTTTCAATGTAATGGAAGGTAATTCGGCAATTGGTATTATTTCAGACCATGACCCACAACCATTAATTATTAAATCTAGACATGGTCTTTATGCCATTTGTTATGTTGGTATTATCAACAATCTAGATGAGCTTGTAGATGAACATCTTCATTCAAAAGGCGGACACTTCGGTGTAGCATCTGGTGGAGAAGTTAATGCAGTAGAGCTTATTGCCACATTAATAGAGAGTAAGGAAGACTTTATTCAAGGTATTCAATATGCTCAAGAAAAAATAGTAGGCACAGCAAACATACTCATTTTAAGAGAAAACGGCAATTTAATTGCTGTTAGAGATTTAATGGGAAGACTTCCTGTTCTTCTTGGTAAAAATGAAGATGGCTATTGCGTTGCTTTTGAATCATTTTCATATCAAAAACTAGGTTATGAAGATTTAAGAGAACTTGGTCCAGGAGAGATTGTTGAAATAGATGTAAATAATGTTAAGACATTAGTTGAGCCAAGAAAGGAAATGAGAATATGTTCATTCCTTTGGACATACTATGGTTATCCAACATCTACATACGAAGGTGTAAACGTTGAAATTATGCGTTGTAGAAATGGAGCATTGCTTGCACAAGAGGATTGCAAAAAAGGAAATAATAAAGGAGTAGATTATGTTTGCGGTGTTCCAGATTCAGGAACTCCACATGCAATTGGTTATTCTAATGGTAGTAAAATTCCGTTTGCACGTCCATATATTAAATATACTCCATCTTGGTCTAGAAGCTTTATGCCAGAAAAACAAGTAGATAGAAACGAAATAGCCAAGATGAAGCAAGTTCCAGTTACACAACTAATTAAAGACAAGTCTTTATTATTCGTAGATGATTCAATTGTTCGTGGAACACAATTAAGAGAAACAGTAAACTTCTTGTATACAAACGGTGCAAAAGCCGTTCATATGCGTTCTGCATGTCCTCCAATCATGTTTGGATGTAAATATCTAAACTTCTCAAGAGCTACATCAGATAACGAGTTGTTAACAAGAAGAATCATCCTTGAACTTGAGGGCGAGGAAGGGTTAAAACATTTAGAAGAATACGCCGATTCAAATACAGAAAGAGGCAAGAATATGAGAAAGGCAATTTGTGACAAGTTTGGATTTACAAGTTTGGAATACCAATCTTTAGAGAATATGGAAGACTCAATTGGTATAGACAAGTGTAAACTTTGTACATATTGCTGGAACGGAAAAGAATAGGAGAGAGTATGAAGAGTTATTCTGAAAGTTATAAAGAAGCCGGTGTTGATATTACTGCAGGATATAAGGCGGTTGAACTAATGAAAAAGCACATTGCACGTACATACGCACAAGGTGCAGAAGAAATCGGTGGTTTTGGTGGTTTATTCCCACTAGACCTCACAGGTTATACACACCCAGTACTAGTTTCGGGAACAGATGGTGTTGGAACAAAGCTAAAAATAGCATTCTTAATGGATAAGCATGACACAATAGGAATAGACTGTGTTGCAATGTGTGTTAATGATGTTATTTGTTGCGGTGCAAAACCATTGTTCTTCTTAGACTACATTGCATGTGGCAAGAACTATCC
>JAEEGL017110728.1_pt1 | contig 18134 bp, 48 predicted proteins | sample 9134231 | NCBI WGS metagenome assembly JAEEGL01 (sample SAMN16246548, study PRJNA631951) | gut metagenome | biome: gut microbiome; feature: rumen; material: fiber-attached | host: Bos | place: Iran: Karaj | collected 2018-10 | reverse complement strand
GTACGGCGCGATGCGATGCGGCGTTTCGTTCAGGTTCGTCGCGTTGCAGGACATGTTCTCCGAACTTCGCTCGTCGTACGACAGGTGGGACAGGAACGAGGAGGAGGTGTTCGCCAGATGGGAGGGCGTCGACCTGCTAATCCTCGACGACTTGGGCAAGGGCGTCCCTTCGGAATGGGCCGCTGAGACGCTGTTCAAGATAATCAACAAGCGATGGTCGGACGAAAGGCTCACGATAATCACGTCTCAGTACGACACGACCGAACTCCTCGACAGGTACAGGCGTGCTGGCGACGAGACCATGAGCGCCATGCTTTCGAGGATTCAGGGTGATTGCGAGGAAATTCACATAGGCGGACCTGACAGGCGGCTTGCGTGATGGTATAATGAACCGCGCAAGGCGCACGAAACTCCTTTGTTCTGGGGACACGGCTTAGGCAACCGTGTCCCGCCTTTTAAGAAGGGCAGTCCCAATGAGAAACTTCGACTTCGAGGAATACATCACCGACGATGGTTCGACGTTGTTGGTGAGCGCGAAGAACGGACTTATGTTCGAGGACGGCAGCAAGGTGAAGAAGCTGGTGCTGAGAAGCGACTACGGACCGAGGATAGGCGAGCGCGTCATGTGCGGGAAGACGCTCGTGAAGGTCTCGCAGAAGCGCTACGATTCGAACCACAAGCTCATGGTCATGGACGAGGACACTAGGGCGTGGTTCGCATGGCGATAGCGAACACGATGAGCGCACGCGACTTGAGGATAGTCACGGACTTCTGCCTCGGCGACACCTCGACTGAGATAGACAGGCGGAACATGTTCATCGAGGGAACGTCTCGGAACGTGATATCTGGCTGGTGGGCCGACGACAAGGAGTTCCGCAACGGAGGCATAGAGACGGTTCTCGGACGCGACTGGAAGGAAGTCGTCAGAAAGCGCATGAGGCAACGCGAATTCTGATTGTAATTTCGGAAACAATATGGTATAGTATAGACAATGGAACCGAAAGAAGGGAGTACGAATGAAAGCGATTGACGAGTTACGGAACCACATGAAGCTCTTGCGCGACCAAGGCCTCATGAGGATGTCGATGGATACCATCGATGCCCATCTCGCCGAAATCGAGCGCGAGCTGGAAGAGCGTTACATTGAAGGGCCGACCGACAAGAACGGTGACCCAATCACGTACCGCTCGAAGATATATCAGTGGGGAGCGCTGGAATACATCGCCTGCGAGATGCGCCGAGACGGAACCTGCGAATGGTTCGTTCGCGGCCATGACACGTCGGCACCGCTGTTGAAAGCAAGCGAGGTCGAGGCATTCACTCCAATACCCAATGTCGAGGACGTGCTATGGGAACTTCTCGGCAGCATAAGGCCAGAGATGGAAGATGATGAGGCGGTACCCATCGTTCGTGGGTTTGCCGAGCGCCTGCAACTGCGCGGTGAGGACGAATGACCGACGGTCTGATACAGGTTATGGACAGTATGTACCGCGACATGATTATTGTCTTTGCGATAACAATCGGCTTAACCGTCCTAGTGGTATTAATCGAATCTATGGAACCAAAAGACAGGGAGCATGAGGACTGAAATGAAAGCGATTGACGAGCTTCGCGGATTCTTGAGCAAGTCACCGAGCGGCGTGTATCCAGACGAGGTCTTAGGATACGTGGATGCCATCGAGAGCGAGCTTAAGGAGCGCTACATCGAGGGGCCGAAGGACGCTTACGGAAGGCCAGTTCGATACGGCGGCTATGTGAAGGTGTATCCGTATGATGGAAGCAAGAGGAAGGTCAAGGCTCTGAGGCGCTCTGGCTTCGGATGGGCGGCGATATTCGTAGACGGAGGCGAGGAGTCTCTGTACAGTGTCATGTCGTGCGAACCGCCGACCGTCGAGGACGTGCTTGAGAAGGCTCTGAACGAGGCCGCGATGCTTGACAGAGAAGAAGGATATTGGCCCAGCGCCGCTGACATAACAAACCTCGTCAACGAGCTTGCGCCGAAGTTGCGACTGAAGGAGACCGACAATGAACTCGATTGACGAACTGCGCGAAGAGATACGCATACTCAGAAACAACAACATCGACACGGACGAGCTTGTGAGGATAGCTGACGCCATCGAGCGCGAGCTGGGAGAAGGCTACGTGGAGCTGCCAAGGGATGCAGACGGCGAGCATATCCACGTCGGTGACAAGCTGGTGGGGAAGTACCTCAAGGGGAACCCAGTAGTCCAATGCACGAGACTCACGCTCACGAGCGACTGGATGGTGGGCCATGGTCATCAGGGAGGAACAGCCAACTTGTTTGCTCACTACAAGGAGCCGACCGTCGAGGACGTGCTGCGGGAGTTCGCCGACCTCGTGCGCGAAGAGCAGGTGGAGCGAGCGCAGATAAGCGATGAGGTAATAGCGGAGTTCGCCGAGCGCCTACAACTGCGGGATGATGACTAGATGCTGGTTACAGACGTATACGGAGACGAATACCACCTGAACCCAGACCATATCGTATTGATATGCGGCGCAAGCGACGCTGGGCGCTACGTCAAGATGTCCAACAACTCGATGCTGTGGCCCGACGACGACAGCTACGACCGCATCGTGGCGTGGATGGAGAAGCATGAGCAATTATGAGATGTTGGCGTTGGCTATATCCGTTTTGGCGTTCATCACATCGCTCATAGCATTTCGTATGAGTCTTAAGGCACAAAGAAGTGCAGATGTCTTAGAGAGTGAGCTATCGGTAATCCGTGAAATATTCGACCGTATCATTGATTGGATGTATAAGCATGATGAGTGAGCCTAAGAGATGCCCCTTCTGCGATGGTAAGGCGAAGACGGTACGTGCGTCACAGCGAGAGGACGGCAGGTGGCGTCCCGCGAGATGCGGATGCCCGCAATGCGACATATGGATGTACGGCGATTCGAGCTATCGCACGAAGGGGTTTGCCGTGGAGTCCGACTACGAGGAGTCTATGGAAAAGGCGATTCTGAGATGGAACAGGAGGGCAAATGTCTGAGCTAAAGCCATGTCCATTCTGCGGCGGTGAGGCGCATCTTCATGACGATTACAGCTCAGAGCGAGACGAGACGAGATACAACGTCTGGCACGAGTGCGAAGGGTTCGAGGGCGATGGCGACGGATACTCGCTGCATCCGTGGTTCGAGACCCCGTGGTATCGCGACAAGGCAACGGCCATGGCCGCATGGAACAGGAGAGCAAATGGCTAAATGCATAGCATGCCCATTTTGCGGCTACAGGTGCGCAGGCCCAGAATCAGACCGTGGAAGGAAGCGCAACGAATCTTCCTTTGACGACGAATGGTTTGTCTTCTGCCCGAACTGCGGAGCACGCGGCCCATCCGTACGTCAATACCATCAAAGCAAGGGAGCATGTAAAAACGAGGCGGCGGCGTTATGGAACAGGAGGGTGCGATGAACAGCTCTGAATACCACAAGTGCATGGGTGAGTTGTACTTCAGCCGCATGCTCCTATGGCTGCTATACATCCTTATCATTTTGATTGCCAAGCATTGCGGGATGATTTCATCCTCTATCGTGCATGTGATTCTTGGTGGATTGTTTGCCATCGGCTGCGGAGTCACGTCATTCTTGGAGCATAGGAGAGCGCGATGAACAGCTACGAATACCGCAAGTGCATGAGTGAGGCGTACTTCACAAGGGCGCTCTTGTTTCTATTTTGGTGTCTCTTCATCTTTGCGGGGGAGCGGTCAATATTTACGTATTTCGCCGCAGGCGTGATGGCGCTGAACTTCTTCGCGTATCTGTATCTCTCGTACCGAGAGTTAAAGGAGGCGAACGATGGCTGAGCGCATGGCCGAGTACGTCGGCTGGAAAGACCCTATCGGAGGGGGTTTGTACAACATGGGCGTCACCGACGAGCGAATCGTCAGGTGCAGGGATTGCGAGTACTTCGATACCAGAAAGTGCAGGAGCCAGTGGCCGTTTCGTCTTGACGGATTTTGCTCATGGGGCAAACCAAGGAGAAAACAATGAACGGATTCGAGAAGCCACATGAGCGAATCTTCGGATATACGGACTCTGGGCAGTCGTGGGACGGCGAGGAAATCATACGGTGCCGCGACTGCAAATTCGGCTACCAACACGACTGCAAGAGATTCCCGCAGGACAAGCGATATATGGGCAAGTGGTATTGCATCGCGTGGGGTGACGGCATGCAGGGGGAGTGGACCAAGGCTGACGGCTACTGCCATAGGGCGAAACCGAGGAATAAAATTGACGAACCCATACAACGAGCGCTTTAAGCAAACGAAGCACATGTGTGACGTACTTGATTCTTTTAACGTCGCATATACGAGGACATCACCGAATACCACGGAGGTATCTTGTAGAAACGGTGGTGTTTTGAAAATCATTGAGTTCGGTAGCGGCGAATTCGATATTGTCGGAATGAGTATGGAAGACGCGTGTAAGGCAGCGGTCTTTCTATCATGATGGGAGAGCATATGACTAAGGTAGAATCAAGCACGAAGAGGTTCAGGGCGTCACTTGACGCATTGGGCATGGAATACACCGCTGGCACCATGCAGGCCGACCGCCGCATAACCGATGTGGACACCGTCACTACGGTATGGCCCGTGAGGGACGAACCGTGCGAATGCCTGATGTTCAGGGAAGACGAGAGCGGGTTGATGCTGACGGCTGGGGAGATTACGCCGCGAATGGCGGTGCTTCTCTGCGTCACGGCGTCACTTGAGAACGAGAAGCGATAGGCAAGGGGGGGCAAACGATGGAAGCACATGTAATCGGAAGCATAGCTCAAGAGAGAATCGAGCAGATTGTCCGCGAGGAGGTCGCGGCATGGCTGAGGGAGCGCGTCGCGCAACGGACGCCGACCGTCAGGTTCACCCTCGACGACGGTCTGGACGCGGATACGTTCGCACCGAACAGGGCGCACGACACCGACGCTGGTGCCGACCTCCACACCGTGTATGACGTGATGGTTCCAGCGCACGGGAGCGCGGTAATCCACACTGGCGTACATGTCGAGCTGCCGCACAACACGTGCGGTCTGCTCGTCTCGAAGTCTGGACTCAACGTCAAGTCCTCGCTTACGAGCACTGGGCTTATCGACGAGGGCTACACTGGCGAAATCATGGTGAAGCTGTACAACGACAGCGAGCGGGACTACTTCTTCTATGCTGGCGAGAAGGTCAGCCAACTTGTCCTCATTCAAGTCCCGTACCCGACCTACGTTCAGGCGGACAGCATCGACGGCGGCGAGCGTTCGGACAGCGGCTTTGGCAGCACTGGAAAGTAACCAGTTTACGACACGCTCGAAAACGCGTTCCATGGAAATCATGGGGCGCGTTTTTTGTTGACAAAAGGAAAATACATATGCTATACTATGCACAGTGAAAGACAGAGGACGAGGGGAGCAAGAAATGAGTGAGACGTTACCAACCATATTAATCGTAGACACGTCGCCATTTCCTCCGAATCAAGAGATGATGCGCCTCCGCGCCATGCTTGACGAGGCAGGCATCGAATGGCATGACAACAGCGACGAGACTACATGCCGCACTCAACTGTGTGACGGTGACGATATGGTCTACTCGGCCATTTGTGGTCGGCACACCTTTGGCAACATCGAGCTATGGACGCGCAATGCTAGGTCGTGCAAGCTTGGCCCCATCGGACTGGACACCGCCGAGGAAGCGTTCGCGTTGATACGCGAGGAGGTGGGCAAGTGAGACTCAAGGACAACCCAAGCGCATGCGTCGAACCCGAGTACCGCAATGGCCGCACGTGTCGCGAATGCTACTTCTCGCAGGTCAACGAGAAGAACCAATGGGCGGGAACCCAGCGATGCTGGAACGCTGGATGCATTGTGGCCGACATGTCCGAGCAGGCCGTCGCCGCGATGGTGGGCGAAGAGTCCGAGATGTACATCTGCAAGAGATGTGGCGTCGCATACGAGTTGAACATCATCGACAAGGGATTCGGGAAGCCGAGGTTCTGCCCGAACTGCGGATACAAGGAGATTTACCAATGATTGAGTTCGACGTTGACATGGGCTACCTGCTTGAGTGTGACGAGCTTGACAAGGTCGTACTGAACGACGAGAGCGGCGAGCACGAGCCAATGGAGTTCGTGCCAAAGGACACCGCGACGGTGGGAGTTGGTACGTGCAAGCTCGTTGACAACGACTCTGGCCCAGACATGCATTGCACGGCATGTGGCGGAGGAGTCGATGACGAGTACAGGTACTTCATGGATAGCTGGGGCTATTCTCGATGCCCCCATTGCGGTGCGCGAATCATCGAGGAGGAGACCGAATAAATGATTGTGCGGGAACAAGGAAGATACAACGGGGAGATTGACAGCGAATACTTCGACTGTAAGCTAACCACATTCAGGTGCAAAGTATGCGGTTGGAGCGGTGTCGTTGACAACGGTTATGCGGACTATAGCTTCGACGGAACGGACATGCCGAAGCATTGTCCAAATTGCGGTATGAAAACATTTTTTGACCTATGGATAGGCATAGAAGACGAAGCTTGCGAGGTGTCCGAATGAACAAGTACCCCATTAAGCTACCCATCATATTTGTAGGCTCGTCCGAGCCGATGGTGGGCGAGTCGATATTCGATGGTGAGGGCAACCACATCGGCTGGATTGCGGACGCCGTCGAAAGGCTAGACGAGCCAGAAGAACCAGACACGCTCAAGCTCCACGAGCGCATGAACGCGGCGCTGCTCGACATGCAGGATGAGCTGCTTGCCTACCACCCGCAAGACCGCGAGAACGCATCATCGAAGGAGCTTATCGACTGCGTGATTCGAGCGCATCAAATCATCGAGGACGCTGCGGTGGCTGGTGTGGGGACGTGCGAAGGGTCATTCCACGAGTCGAGTGACCTGTCAAGCGGAAGGGTGCCGCTGTACCACTGCAAAGGCACGAACAAGTCGATATTCATGGAGCGTGATGCGAGGTTCTGCCCTCTGTGTGGCAAACGAATCGTAAGCGAGTGAAAGTAAGGAGAAGGACATGTGGCGCAAGCAAGACGAATGGGAAGAAATCATCAAAAATGCCGTCTGCAAGCTTGAGAGTGGTGACAAGCTTGACGAAGATGAGCTTCGCGCCCTCGCGTGCGAAGTGGAGTATTCGAAATCCGATGAATGGCGGCATGTAGCCGAGTTCGAGGGTGATGACCACCGATGGCAGCGTGAGGTTAGCACGGTCATAGAGGCTCACGGTCGCTACTGGCGTATCGACTGGATGCGGGCGCTCACCGAAACCTCCGAGAACGACTTCTGGGACCAGCCAGTCGAGGTTAAGCCAGTTACACGCGTCATTCCAGCACACGAAGTGACGGAGTACGTGGAGGTAACCGAATGAGCGACAAGCCATGCCCACTCTGCGGTAGGGAGATGACCGCAATCGAAACCCATGCGGGTCGCGGTGAGCTGTACTGCGGCCACTGTGACCTCATCATCGGTGGCAACGAACCCAAGACGCCCGACGAGCTGATGGCGCTGCTTGGACAGCGGACGTGCCGCAATATCGCTGAGTTGAACGAAAAAGGCGTCTCTGGATATTTTTTCGTCTGTTCCGAATGTGGTCTTTCCGTCCATGCGAACTTTGATATCGACAAAACGAACTACCCAGACAGAAAGCCAGACGGCTCGATTGACCTGCACACATTCAACAGCAATGGCAAATACAAGTTCGAGCGATGCCCAAGATGCGGAAGGAAGGTAACCGAATGACCTACGAAACCCTGCAAACCATCCACCATCCCTTCGCCGCTGTCACGCCCGTGTTGTGGCGTTGCGGGGAGCTGGCTGGAATCCATCGCATCGAGATTGCGACGCCGTGGGGTGTCGTGAGGATTGGCGGCATCGCATGAGCTACTACTGGGAACCAGTCTTTAGATGTGAGCTATGTGGCAAGGCAAGGTCGGCACCGAGATGGGAGTGCGTTCCGTTCGGACGCAGGTGGTTGCCAGAGGGATGGAGTGGCAGCAGAAGAAAGCACGGCTCGTGTTACTGCGACGAATGCACGACTGCCATACGAAGCATCCGAGAACAAAGATATGAGGCACGAGACGAGGTGAGCGAGTGAAGAAAACGGTAACAACGTATGTCTGTGACTTATGTGGCGAGGAGTTCTCTGAACAGATACCCAGCTACCCGATAAGCGTCTTCGAGATTCCCGTCGATGAGTACGGACGCCCACATAGGGACGAGGGCAAGCTGACCACATCTCAGGCTGACCTATGCACGAATTGCATTGACAAGATTGCCGTCTTGGAGACGTACAGAGGAATGTGTTGCCCAGTGGACGGTGAAAGTAAATTGCGTTGGAGGAGGAGCGAGTGATGGCACGCGGTATGGGATGGGTTCAGCCATACGAGCAGAGCATGGCGCTATGCGGGTACATAGGCGTTAAGAGCTGGTCATCGGGTGGCGAGACACCCGAGGAGATGCGTCGCGGACACGTCACGCCGAAGAAGGTGGAGGAGTACTGGCACAGGGCATTCAACTGTGTTGCCAAGTACCTCGGCTTCAACAAGGCCACACGGAAAATCCTGTGGGAAGACCTCGCGTGCGGCAACTGGGAGCACCTGCACCAGACCGAGGAGGAGAAGGCTCGAACGCCCGACGAGTGGCTGGACAAGCTCTACTGGGATGTCCACTACTGCTCTGACAGATGGGCGCTTGACCGCCTCACCCGCTGCCACTGGCTGTGGCGGCAGTACAAGTTTGCCTTATGGCGACAGAACGAAAAGGACTTATCAAAGGAGGAAGAGTGATGCCAACCGTCCGATACATCAAGAACGACTTCCCCGACGCGATGGAAATTACGAACGAAGGAGAGACACGGCGATACGTCCCCGAGCGCACGGCAAACATCGTCAAAGTGCCGCGCCAGAGCCACGTCGCGCTCGGCCACTACGAGTGCGGGGAATGTGGTGCAACGATAGATTGCGGAGATGCATTTTGCAGGAAATGCGGGACAAAACTCACAGCTTCAGAACAAGTCTTGGAGTAAGGAAATGGTAGTGACAATCATAGTCCTCACATTGCTCATGCTACCGTTTCGATTTGCTGCGAGAAGCAGAAGAGTGAGACGATTCAACGCTACGCCCACAAGCATCGTCAACGTCGAGGTAAAGTATGTGATGAAACAAGAGGAACAACCAAAAATCACCATCGACAAGGTCAACAGGCCGTAATGGAACGGCGCTCTCCTTTTCCGAGATTACTGTAGCTGCAATAGATTGACAGAACAGAAATATAGGTGATATAATGTCAACAGCAACAACGCGGAAAGGTGGATGTTGATGTATGGCTCTAGGACGGTGGCACGATGCGTAAGCAAGGTGCGAGACGGTGCGTCTTTCGCTACAGTGGCGATTGACGAGGGCGTGTCTGAGAGGACGATAAGGTCGTGGTGCAAGAACGCTGGCGTAAGGTCGCCGCGTTCTTGGTGGACTTACGAAGAGAAGCAAGCTGCGGCAAAGATGTGGAACGAAGGTTGCTCGTACGCACAGATAGGCGAGTCGATGGGAAAGACCGTCAATTCCATCAGAGCGTTTTTGAGAAACAACAGGGATATCGCGCCTTACAGATACCACAAGAAGAAATAGCTCTACCCGAAGGCAACAGCGAGACCTTGTTTTGGGGGATTGGTCACATGTCATGCCAATACTGCGAACATCTGGAAGACAACGACAAGCTCGCCGTATGGCCCGATGCGTTTGTGGAGATTCGTCACGGCTGTCTTGTCTTCGAGTCGACGAAATGGGCCTCCGTCAAATGCTTCCCGATACGGCACTGTCCGAAATGCGGGGCGGAGATAGACACGTACAGATGGGATAGATGATGTCGAAATACGGTTCCAAGACGATATTCCAATGCGTCGAAAGGATATTCAACGGAGAGTCGATAAAAAGCGTCTCAATCGAGAAGAACATACCGTCGGAAACCATTCGGTACTGGTGCAACACTCACGGAGTGAAACCGACGCGTACCGTATGGTCGGAAACGGAGAGGCGCATAGCGAAAAGGATGTGGGAGCAGGGCTTCTCATGCAGTCAGATAGCTAGGAAGGTCGATAGGACGCCTATAGCTGTGAAGATATTCGCACAGAGAAACAGGGACATCATGCCGTCGCGCGGCCACGGAGGGAAAAGGGCTGGTTCTGGCAGGAAGAAAGCTAGGTAATTGCGGAAGGGTGATGCCGTTATCGGGAGTAATTTCTATATTCGTCGCAAGAATCCTACCATCCACGAGACCGTGCACATCTGCAAGAGGTCATGGGGATGGCGCACGACATGGCAGGAGACCACCAACGACGGCACGGAGAACGGGTGGCCGCGTTGGTGCGACGAGGACGTATCGAAGGACGAGCACGGCGAGTACGTCACCGAGCACACGTTGCCGTGGGAGATTCATAGCGTCGATGACATAAGACGCTACCTCCGTACTGGCGAATGGGAACTGATAGACGAGTACGGCGAGGTGTATCCAGACTGGGAAAGGGAAATCGACGGTCTTGTGGCATGGGACGGCGGTAAGTCAGGTTGGAACGAACGTCATCCAGACACACCCGTGACGTGGATGGCTAAGGAGCACGACACGGAATGCGGCGATGGATACAGAGACCACGAGAACAACATCATGTGCAGGGAGGGTTTTTGCTGATGAACGAACTGATGAAGCTGGTGTTGCTGCTCGTCATTGCGCCGACGTGCTGGCATGACATCAAAATGATGGAGGACGTGCGATGAGGAAGGCGAAGAAGGCCGCGCTCGATGCGCTCGACAAGGCGGCACGCACCCACAACTGTTGGTTGATTCTCGACGATGCGTTCACGTGCGGTGATGAAGACCGATTCACACGCGAGTACATCGAGGGTGAGCGTCATATGTTGGCCGATGCGATTGCCGAGGAGATTAGGGCGTTGACGAGATTGGGAAAGCTGTACGGCATCGGCGTCGGGGCGTCGGTCGTGGCCTTGAGGAAGAGGGAGGACATGCAGTGAGCGCCCGCGACTTCGAGACGCACCGCTGCGAGGGGTCGTTGGATGCTCGGTGCTCGGTGCGTATGGCGAAACACCGCAAGCTGGTTCCGCTCCTCGATGCGTGGATGCGACGCGACGGCATGTGGCATCTGTACGTGCAGGAGTATGACTTCGACTACGACGTGACTTACATGAGCGAGGTGGCCGCGATACGGCACTGCCCGTGGTGTGGCGAGAGACTAGATGGGGAGAACGGGAGGAAGGCATGACGCTTACCGAGGGAATGGCGGAATACCATCGCGGCTACGAGGACGGACGGCACGGCATGGACGCCGAACATCGTGCCGTGGCGATGCGTCTGCGTGCGCTGCGCTTCGACGACGGGAACCACGAGAACCTGAGCAATGTCGCATACGCCATCTATCCCGAGCACCGATATGCATGGACGCCGAGTGCGTGCGCGGCGCTGCGCGACAAGCTCATCGACCTGATGGGAGGGGTGAGCGATGAAAACGTGCACGTGGGTGGACTGTGTTGTGATGACGGCTGTATGGGCGATGTTTCTAACGGGGAAGATACTGGGCGAGCACATGATTCTCCTAGCAATCTTGACAGGAATCATATGGCTGTTCGCGAGGGTGTAGATACCGTGATTGGAGACAGCGATGATACCTGCTGTTGTGCAGGCGGTGGCGCTTGCGCTGATTGTGATTGCGATGATTCTGGGGAGCAGACGGAGGTGACAGATGAGCGAACTACCGATGATTGCGGCGTTGATACTGATTGCGGGGACGGTGGCGGCGATTTACATATGGCTGGGATAGAACCGACCGCGACAGTCACAGGTGACGGTCTCACGATAACAAGCGAAGACGGTGATGAGTTGAGGATTGTCAAGGACGATATCCTGCTAAACGGCAAGAGCATAGTGAAAGAGTCCATCGACGGCTTACTCGGTTTGACAGCCACTTACGACGTGCTCGACAACGAGCGGCGCAAGGCGGTGTGCGAACTGCAAAAGCTAAACAGCGAGAACTTTGGATGCAAACAGTTTATGGGCGACCTGCTTTCTGCCATCGACCCAGACTGGATTAGTAAGGCGAGCATGTATGACGATGCCACGCTCAACGAGTACATGCGCGACCGCCTTATCCACCTACTCGGCGGAGACCAGCCCAGCGGTATCGACGTGCTGCGTGCGATGAACTCCGATGGGACAAGTCCTAACGATGATGGGACATGTCCCAATGATGTCACAATGGCGTCCATCACGGAAGAGTTGCGGGAGCTAATCGCGAAGTACGAAATACCAGAAAATGAAAACCATAAGTGGTTCATGACATCACATGACCAGAGGTATATCGTCACCAAAGCATACGCCATCGCCGACCGTATAGACGAGCAGTTCGAACGTATCTGCAAGCAGCAGGAGGCCGTGCTGCAATCTACCATCGACACAATGGTGGACGAGCGCGACAAGCTCGCAGACAACCGTGACATGTGGCGCGGAAAGGCCATGCAGCTGACTGATGTTGTTGACCGATACGTGGGGCGATGTGATGACCTGCTTGACCTGCTCAGGGACGCGGCTGCTGACTTCAAGAACGCGAGCTACGGCTGGAATTACGCCTCCGTCGTCGGTGAAAACATCGTCATAGAGACGGAGCGGAACAGGCTGCTGAAGGAGCGCGACAAGCTGCGGGACGAGTGTGTCAAGATGAAGAGGCAGTATGCCGAGCTGTGCGTCGAACGCGCCAACCTGCTCGACCTTCTGAGGGATGCACGCGACGAGTACAAGACGCTTGACCGAGTGTCGTCAGAGACCAGCGCGAACTTCCATGCCATGCGTGACAGGGTGTGGAGTCTTGAAATGGAGCGCGACGAGCTGCAAGCGAAGCTGGACGAGTACGACAGCACGTACGTCGAGCTGCCGAAGGACGCGAACGGCGAGGTATTCCGCGTCGGTTGCGCGGTCAGGATGGTCGAACGTCACCCAGAGGTTCTACTGACGGTTCACAGAATGACGCTGTGCGACGATGGCATGTGGTGGCTTTATGCATGGGATGACAAGGACGAATACTCATGCAACCTGAGCACGTCGGAGTTCGAGGTGCATGACATGCCATGCGACACCGCCGAATCAATCGTGCGTGACCTGAGCATCGGTAGCATCACGGAGAGCGAGGCAGTCGAGAGAATTGAGGCGCTGAATGGCTGACGTAAGTTTCATAAAACAGCGATATGAAATACTTGGAATCTACAAACACAGGGGATTCACGGAGCCGCATGATTTCATAGCGCACGTTGCAAGAACATGTTACAAGAGCGAGCCGAGAACCGACGGTGCCGACGAAAGGCTCGTAAGGTCTCTGATAAAGAACGAGCACGACGCGATGTTGGAGCATTCGTTCATGAGCGTCAAGTTCGTGACCGACAGGGCCATCGCCAACGAGCTTGTGCGTCACCGCCACTTCTCGTTCGCACAGGAAAGCACGAGGTATGTGAACAGCAGCAAGGCGGGGTTCGAGTTCATCCTTCCGAGCGTGCTTACGGAAGAGCAGGAGACCGTTATAAAGGCGAATTGCATTCGGTCTGCGGAACACTACGAAACGCTGGTATGGCTGAAGACCGCGCCAGAGATTGCACGCTCCGTGCTACCGCTGTGCACGGCGACGAGGATAGTTTGCAGCGGAAACTTCCGCGAGTGGCGTCACATGTTCAGGCTGAGGACGGACGAACACGCACATCCGCAGATGAGGGAGCTTATGACGCCGCTGCTCAAGGAGTTGAAGTCCATGGTGCCAGTCCTGTTCGACGACATGGAAGTGAGTGACGAAAAGGAAATATTGACAGATTGAAAATAATCTGCTATACTATAACCATCTATACGACTTTCAAAAAAGGAGATTGCATGAACGATTTTTCCACGACTCTCAAGAAGCTCATAAGCGACGCCAACATGACGCAGAAGGACTTCGCAAAGAAGAGCGGCATGACGGAGGCGGCAATCAGCCGTTACGTCAACGGGACGCGCATGCCCAACATGGGGGCGCTTCTGCGGATGAAGACCGCGCTCGGGTGCAATTGGGAAGACATCATGGGTGAGTAATCGCTTATGAGGTCATACATAAAGACGCATGGACAAAAGGCATTTGTGCAACTGACGAAAAAATCAGCTCTTGCTGGATTGTTCATATCTATCGGTGCGATGTTTTCAATGTCGGTAGCCAAGTGCGGCAACCTTGCACAAGGAGTATGCTTCAGTGTCGGGCTGTTCTGCGTGTTGTGTTGTGAAGCCAACCTCTTTACTGGATACATCCCGTCCATTCAGTCGGTATGGAACGGCAAAGTGACGTACAAGACGCTATTTATAAGGCTTACGCTCATATGGACGTTCAACCTTGTAGGAGCCTTTATTTTGGCTCTCATGGCCTTACAGATACACATGGACGCGTCTGTCGTCGCAACAGCAAAAGCATCTATGCCGTGTCACGAGCTTTTTATAAAGTCGATATTGTGCAACGTAATGGTTTGTTTCGCGGCATGGTCTTACAAGACGAACAGACACAAGGACACGCATATTGTGGATGCTGCCGTATCATGCGTCCTGCCAGTGGCGTGTTTCGTCGCCTGCGGGTTCGAGCATTCGATAGCCGACATGTTCTACATGTTACTTGGCCTGACGCAGGGAGTCGTCTCGGCGCTTGATTGTGCGTATGTCACAGGTGTGGCGACGATTGGAAACTTCGTCGGCGGAGTCGTGTTTTCTTGGCTCACTCACGAGGGGAGCGCTTTATGAGTACCGTAACCCTATATCCGACGCAATACGGTTCTGATGGGGCATTGCATCTGTATGACGAAAGCAAGGCCGCGATAGAGCGCGGTGAAGATGTGAGAACCACGCAGATGTGTATGTTGAACAACAGACACATTAAAGATTATGACAAAATCGTCATTGTTTTTGGTGAGGGCGACATTGCGGAGATAGTAAATATGCACGACAAGTATAAGACATACATGTGTGACCGAACTGAGCGCGAACTCAGATATGCTCACAACTTCTACCATCTGTGGGAAAACGGAGTGTTCGACAAATGAGCGAGCTGTCTTCGATGATGCTCATAGGAACGCTCAATTCGGTACTTATGGCCGTATGCGTCAATTCGTATGTGAAGACACGCAACGTCCTATCGCTCGTGGTGGCCTCGCTTTGCATGTTCGGGACGATGCTGTGCGCCGCTGGCATAATGGAGACAATCTATTGACAAAAAGAAAATTGCTGTGATATACTATGGCTATAGCGAAACGAAGGGAGAAAGAGATGTTCAAAGGAAGGCTCAGCAAGCGCGAAATGGCGACGATTCTCAGGGCGCAGGACATTCTGAACGATTGGATTGACTATCAGGAAGGCCAAGGAATCACATCCGACAACGACACGCTGACATGCAGCGCATGCAATGCCGTCGTCGGCCTTGTGGACTTCATCGGCGAATATGACGAGGACGGACGAAATTGAACAAGATACTGACGGACAGCGGCGAAATGCTCGAACTCAACAGCCTGTATCCAGCCATGGTCACGAACAGCGACGAGAGCGTTCACACATGCAGAACCGTCTACGAAGACCAGAACGGAACGCAGTGGTGCTTCTGGTACGGAAGGTATGTGCGGGTCAAGAGGATTGATGGTAGCATGTTGAAGACTGGCAAGCGTGCTAACGGCGCATACGTCGTAATCGACTAGCGGAGGTACGAATGGACGGGGAGATAACGGAAATCACGACTGACTGGGCTGGCAACCCGATAGGCATCGGTACCATGGTCAACGTCGACAACGGCGGAAACGTCAAGAACAAGAGCGGTGCCGTCACCGAGGTCATATTCAAGGGAGAGACACGCGATGACATCTACCTGCGCGTGACTGGCGTGAAGAACCTTACGAGCTTGCAGTACGTGACCGTTCTAGTTCTGTCGGAGCTTGAGCAGGTCGTGTACGAAATATTCACGAAAAACGGCGCGAACATCGGCGTCCCCCAACTGAGGGAGGCGACGCAGAGGATTCTCGAAGTCGTGAACGGTTCCGACGAGCCTTAGCGACAAGAAACGGGGCGTACGAAGCTTCTGGGAAGAAAGCATGGGAACGGCGGCGCAACCGACGCATGCACGGACCTAGAATGCGGTCGTGGCTCATATGCAATGCAATACTAGTTAACGCGGCATATGCGCGGATGGTTCGATTCCATCACGCCCCGCCCTTTTTAGAAAATAGTTGACAAAAAGAAAACAAGTATGCTAGTATAGAGTCAACAGGAAGTCAGTCGAAGGGGAGATTGAAGTGAGTACTAGAAGTGCGACGATAATAAGGCAGACCACCTATCGGGGCGAAGAACACGAGACTAAGGAGCTGATGCGGTTCTACCGCCACTGCGACGGGTACCCAGAAGGTCACGGCGTTGACATGGCAAGGGCCGTGGTGTTGGCGGACAAGAAGGGTATTGCGCCCGAGTATTGGGTACAAGGTGTCCTTGAGTTCTTCTTCTGCAATAACGTAGGCGTTGAGTTCGAGACGTATGGATGCGAGCATGGCGATATAGAGTTTCTGTACGTCATCGAGAACACGGTTGACCATCGGCTAGGCGCAAGACGGTGTGACACGTTGCTAGTAACAATAAGCGTCTACGAAATCGGATGGGGCACCGATTACGAAAAAGCCCAGAAGAACGAACCACTCTTCAGTGGCAGCGCACGCGAGTACATCGAGAAATTCGGGAGATGATGACATGTCAATCGATTATGAGTCTTTCAAGAACGGCGTAACCGCAAGCTTCGGAGAAAACGAGGGTGACAGGTACGTGGAGTTCACGCTGAGGGGCGTCGGCAAGATTCCAGAGAACGCGACAGAAGAGGACATAGCGGCCTTCGACGAGTTGCTTACGAGGAAGGTTTGGGATGCGCTTTGCGATATGTTCAAAAGGAACGACATGGATGCACTTTTGCAAAAAGTCCCGAACGGAAGGCGCACGGCGCTCATGTACTCTGACGAACGAGTGCTCGTGTGGCCGAATCCTACCAACGACGGATATTTCATAGTCGAATGCGCGGACGGCAGATGCATGACGGTGAACCCGAACTCACTGAAGTTCACCGACTCAAGGGAGTTTTTCGACAACTGGAAGTCCAATGAGTGAATACATGGACTTTGTCGCCAAAGAGGTCATGACCATTGCGATAGTCACGGAAGACGGCCAGTCGTTCGAGGACTTGGGCATAGACGAGCGCAAGGAAGGCCAAGTAATCCTCAAGTGCAACGGTGCGCGGAATCTTGAGAAGTTTGAGGGTTCCTACGACTACGAGCGCGACAGGCTCAGCGTCGTGACGAATCGCATACCGCTTCACGAGGTCGCGCTATCGAAGCCAGACCCTCGCGGCAGGGACGTTTACACCGCAAGGCCGCATGTGTACGTCCCAAAGGAGCGGTTTGACCAACTGCGGGAAATGCTGGAAGAACGTGACAACTACATACAATGGTTGTGTCAGTTTGTTCCAGAAGACAGATGGGATGAAGTGTACGAGGAGATAACGGCAATGGGAATCAACTACGTCAACAACGATGGCGTATAGAAAGGCACGGTAAATCAATGGCATGGGACAAAGAGAGGCCTTATGCGCCGTTTACGGTGTTTCCAAAGAATAGCATCGCATACGAGATGGGGGAGCGGGTACGCATGGAGTCGTTCTCGTACCTTACGCTATCCAAGGATGGAATAGACAGGGTGTGGAACAACTGCGGGGCGACGTATCGGGAGCTTTGTGGAAAGGACGGATGGGACAGCCTTGAGTTCAGGCCGTTCAAGAACGTGCTTCTCGAACTCACATACGAGACGTACGGTCGGGGAAGGAGCGGCATCACGTTCTACTGGCGCGACACGGGCAAAACGCAGTACCCGATGTTTGCCACAGAGATTGACAGACTGATAAAAAGTGGTATAATATCGAACAAGATTACTGGTTTGTGGTCTGCCGAGAAGCGCGGACAGAACTACGGCATACGTCTTGAGAAGCCTCTCGTTAGGAATACATGATGGTATGGTTCGATGATGACGACGTGTCCAATGCGCTGTACCATCT
>JAEEGL014826620.1_pt1 | contig 18134 bp, 16 predicted proteins | sample 9134231 | NCBI WGS metagenome assembly JAEEGL01 (sample SAMN16246548, study PRJNA631951) | gut metagenome | biome: gut microbiome; feature: rumen; material: fiber-attached | host: Bos | place: Iran: Karaj | collected 2018-10 | reverse complement strand
ATTTCAGAATCCGAAAAGCAGGAAGTCAATCTTGCGGACGGCGATTTTAAACTGATGAGGACCGTGTTCGGAGGATCTGCCTCCATAAAGGTATTTAAGGGAACTAAGATGGGTTCCGTAAACGGAAACGATCTTTCAAGGGAAGGCCTTGAAAAACTGGTTGACGACGGTGTTGCCGCTGCTGAGTCATCACCGGAGGATCCCTGCAACGACTTCGGCCCCGATCAGGGAAAGGATGTTTTCAGGCAGGGCGCCGAAGCAGCCGATATGGACAAGTTTATCGTGAGGATAAAAGAATTCCTGGATACTGTGGAGAAGGAATATCCATTGGTTAATCTGATGGAGGTAGTGGCTTCTTTTGACAAGTGGCACTGGGTCTCCAGGAACACCAACGGAACAGAGTTTGAAGGTATCGGCGGTCAGTACAGTTTTTCTGTCACACTGTCTGCAAATGACGGAGAGAACAACACCGGAATAGACGGTACCGGATTCATCACAACAGATCTGGACAAACCCTTCATCGATATGGCTGACATGAGACTGATCCTTGAAAACAGCCAGAAGAGCTTAAAGCCCGAAAACGTAAGCGGAAAGTTTGAAGGCACTCTGGTGCTCATGCCCGGCAGCACAACAAACTTTATCGGAATGACCCTTCAGAATTATGCCGGTAACGGTGTTATCATAGACGGGACCAGCCTGTGGCTGGATAAGGTGGGAGAGAAGGTTGCCAGCGATAAGCTGACAGTTTCACTCAAATCTTCCGATGAGCGTATCGCAATGGGCGAGAAAGCAACTCAGGACGGCTACAGGGCAGAGGATGTAACACTTATAGATAAGGGCGTGCTCAAGACCCACATGTTAAACCTGTATGCATCAAAGAAGACAGGACGCCCCATGATAAAGAATACAAGCTTTGATCTGGTGGTAGAGCCCGGCGATGTAAGCTTTGACGAGATGATCGCATCCATAGACAAGGGACTTTTGCTTGGAAGATTTTCGGGTGGACAGCCGGGAACCAATGGCGAGTTCTCGGGAGTTGCAAAGAACAGCTTCCTGATAGAGAACGGCAAGATCACCTGCGCCGTAAACGAGACCATGGTAAACGGAAACCTCGGAGAGGCGTTAAAGAATATACGCAGCATTTCAAAGGAACTCATCTGTGACGGATCCACCGTGGTTCCCTTTATTGCCGTGGACGGCATCATCATTTCCGGAAAGTAAGACAGATACAGACATGAAAGACAATAAACCAAAGATGCTTCCCCGCAACACCATACGTGTGCGGGGAGCGAAAGAGAATAACCTAAAAAATCTGAATGTTGAGATACCCAGAGATTCGCTGGTTGTAATGACCGGAGTATCCGGAAGCGGTAAATCATCACTTGCATTCGATACGATATATGCGGAGGGACAGAGGCGCTATATGGAGTCTCTGTCTTCCTATGCAAGGCAGTTCCTGGGGCAGATGGAAAAGCCCAATGTGGAGAATATAGAGGGACTGTCTCCCGCCATCTCCATCGATCAGAAATCAACTAACCGAAATCCCCGTTCAACGGTGGGAACCGTTACGGAGATTTACGATTATTTCAGACTTTTGTATGCCAGAATAGGTATACCCCACTGCCCCGAATGCGGACGTGCCATAGAGCGTCAGACCGTGGATCAGATGGTGGACCAGATCTGTGCACTCCCCGAGGGAAGCAAGATACAGGTTCTTGCTCCCGTAGTACGAGGCAGAAAGGGACAGCACGAAAAAGTCATAGACCGCGCAAGACGAAGCGGCTATGCCAGAGTTCGGGTTGACGGTATCCAGTACGATCTCTCCGAAGAGATCTCCATGGAGAAAAACAACAAGCATAATATAGAGATCATCATAGACAGACTTGTTATAAAGGAAGGAATCGAAGGCAGACTGGCAGATTCAATAGAGAATGCGGTGAAGCTTGCAGAGGGACTTCTTTATATAGACGTTGTGGGCTCTGACATGATGACTTTTTCCACAAGCTATGCTTGCCCCGATTGCGGTATCAGTATACCCGAAGTGGAGCCCAGAAGTTTTTCGTTTAACAATCCCTTCGGCGCATGCCCTGTTTGCGCCGGCCTTGGATATAAGATGGAATTTGATGCTGAGCTTATGATCCCCGACACATCCCTCTCAATCAATGAGGGCGCTATCACTGTTATGGGATGGCAGTCCGCAAACAGCAAGGGAAGTTTTACGAATTCAATTTTGCAGGCTCTCAGCAAGGAGTTTAAATTTGATCTTGATACGCCCTTTGAGAAATACCCGCAGAAGATAAAGGATATTCTTATAAACGGAACGGACAGAGAAGTTAATGTTCATTACACCGGACAGCGTGGAAGCGGAGTGTATCCCACGGTTTTTGAAGGCCTTATAAAAAATGTGGAGAGGCGATACCGTGAGACTTTCTCCGAGAGCCAGAAGGCGGAATACGAAAACTATATGCGCATCACCCCCTGCAGCGAGTGCGGAGGAAAGAGACTCAGAAAGGAGTCCTTGGCGGTAACCGTTGGTGATAAGAATATTTTCGATGTGACTGCGCTTTCCATCCTGAAACTGGCCGATTTTCTTAAAGGTCTTAAACTCACAAAGCAGCAGAGCCTTATAGGAGAGCAGATATTAAAAGAGATAAATGCGAGAGTCGGTTTCCTGATAAATGTGGGACTTGATTATCTTTCTCTTGCCCGTGCCACAGCCAGTCTGTCAGGCGGAGAGGCACAGAGAATCAGACTTGCAACCCAGATCGGTTCCGGCCTTGTTGGCGTGTGTTATATTTTGGATGAGCCTTCCATAGGACTTCATCAGAGAGATAACGATAAGCTCCTGGGAACCCTTAAGGATTTAAGGGATCTGGGCAACACTCTCATAGTTGTAGAGCACGATGAAGACACTATGCTGGCGGCGGATTATATAGTTGATATCGGCCCCGGCGCCGGATCTCACGGCGGAGAAGTGGTGGCGGTAGGAACCGCAGAAGATATCATGAAGGTGCCGGAGTCCATTACCGGACAGTACTTATCCGGGAAGAAAAAAATCCCGGTTCCAACTTCCAGAAGAACACCATCCGCATGGCTTACGGTAAAGGGGGCACAGGAAAACAATCTTAAGAATATTGATGTGAAGATCCCTTTGGGTGTGTTCTGCTGTGTCACCGGAGTGTCCGGAAGCGGAAAGAGTTCTCTTGTTAATGAGATACTTTACAAAGAACTGGCAAGAAAACTAAACCGTGCCCACACTGTTCCGGGAAAGCATAAATCCATATTGGGATTGGATAAGCTGGATAAGGTCATTTGTATAGATCAAAGCCCCATCGGAAGAACCCCCAGATCAAATCCCGCAACATATACCGGAGCTTTCGATTTGATCAGAGATCTTTTTGCTTCAACTGTGGATGCGAAATCCAGAGGATACAGCAAGGGCAGATTCTCTTTTAATGTTAAAGGCGGAAGATGTGAAGCCTGCGGCGGAGACGGTATCGTAAAGATCGAGATGCACTTTTTGCCCGATGTTTACGTGCCCTGTGAGGTCTGCGGCGGAAAGCGTTATAACAGGGAGACCCTGGAAGTAAAATATAAGGGCAAGAATATTTTTGACGTGTTGGATATGAGGGTGGAGGAAGCATTGGGCTTTTTCGAGAATGTTCCGTCCATCAGAAATAAGATACAGACTCTCTATGATGTGGGTCTCGGATATATCAAATTGGGACAGCCTTCCACGGAACTTTCCGGCGGTGAAGCTCAGCGTATAAAGTTGGCGACGGAGCTTTCCAAGAGAAGCACCGGAAAGACCATATACATCCTGGATGAGCCCACTACGGGACTTCATTTTGCGGATGTACACAAGCTTGTTGATATTCTTCACAGACTTGCGGACGGCGGTAATTCCGTAGTGGTGATAGAGCACAATCTGGATGTGATAAAGTGTGCGGATTACCTGATAGATATGGGACCCGAAGGCGGAGAGAGGGGAGGTACCGTATTGGCGGAAGGTACTCCCGAGGAGATCGCAAAAAACAAAAAGTCATACACCGGACAGTATGTTAAAAAGATGCTGGAGAAGAAGTAACCGTTGGTTACGAACGGAGATAGTTTTATGACGCTGCAACTTCTTGTATCCTGTGTCGGACAGGATGTGCACTCACTGTGCAAACAAATGAATATCGGAAGCGATGCCATAATCGTGAACCAGAAATCGGCATATGCGGAAGAGACATTTAATCACAACGGACATTTGATCAAAGCTCTTTCCATGGATGAAAAGGGAGTGGGCCTTTCAAGGACTACCGCTCTTCAGAGAGCAAGTGCGGATGTGGTCCTCTTTTCCGATGAAGATATCGTGTATGAACCGGACTACGAAAAAAAGGTGTTGGAACAGTTTGAACTTCACCCGGAAATAGACATGATACTTTTCAACGTAAGGGTATGTGACGAACGCAGAACCTATTGGACGGAGAATGAGCACCGGGTACACCTGTGGAACTGCGGAAGATATCCTGCATACAGTATTGCGGTGAGGACTCGCAGGCTTCATGAAGTCGGACTTACCTATCACCTTTGGTTCGGAGGAGGGGCTTTGTTTTCCAACGGCGAGGACAGCCTCTTCTTAAGCGATGCATTGAAAAAAGGTATGAAGCTTTTGGCGGTGCCGGTATGCATCGGAGAAGAGGTGGAGAGGGAGGACGGAAGTTCCACCTGGTTTAACGGATACGATGAGAAGTTTTTCTATGACAGAGGAGTACTCTATCATTATCTGTACGGAGCTCTTGCACCTGTTATGGCATTCAGATTCCTTCATAAGAACAAGTCATACATGTGCAATGAGATCCCTTATAAAGAAGCAAAGATGCTTATGAGATACGGGGCAAAGACAAGAAAGCCCTGGGATGAGATAACGGAGAATGAGTGACATGTGGGAAACGGAATATTCACGTGAACCGATAAATTACAGATTGTTTTTCCTGAATTTTTTTAAGAGACTGTGGACACTTTTACTTGCAGCACTGATAGGCGCCATACTGGTGGGCGGAATATACTGCTTTGTATATTTCGTGCTGGGTGACGGATATCAGTACCGGGCTACAACCATGTATTATGTGACATATGCGGAAAACGACCGGGGAGAAGAATTTGATTATTACAACTACTATACCTGGCAGGAACTCATAAAGACGGATGAAATGGTAGGTGCGATCCGGGATGCTCTCGGTGACGGTACAAGTGCCGAAGAAATTCGAAATACTGTAACCGCAACCATCGATTCGGATTACAGATATCTGTACACCAGATCCGTTGACGGTGACAAGCAGCGAGCCATTGATAAAGAGAGAGCTGTTCAAAGTGTGATATTCTCACTGCCTGACAGCAAGAAAGAGATAGAGTGCATACAGTTGGTGGACAAGCCCGACATGGACAAGCTTGAAGATATCTCTCTCATATTTGTGCAGCGTGCCTTTATTTTCGGCGGTGTGATAGGTCTTATCGCAGCCTGCATTGTCAGTGTCTTTTATGCATGTACAGACACCTCCGTATACCTGCCTTCTACTCTTGAAAAGAGATATAAGATTCCTGCCATCGGGGCACCTTCCATGAAAGAATTTGAGGACAATTGCAAGGCGTTCCTTTCAGATAAAAAGAAGGTGGGATTCATAAATGCAGACGAAATTCCCGCCGCCGTAAAGGAAGTCTTTTCCGGCAAAGAAGGGGATGTCAATTTAGATATCAGGAATATGAAAAAACTCATCTCACAGGTGGGGGCAGAGGATCTTTTTAATATCATCCCCGGGGATTTTGAGAAGATAGAAATACCCAATCCTACATTAAATGAGATAGGTGAATCAAATGATGAGATCTATGCTTCCATAAAGGAGTGCGACGGATTGGTGATCGTTGTAAAAGCTGCCGCACACAACGGAAAGAAGATCGAGAGACTTATAGAGCAACTTGCAAGACAGGATATAAAACCCACAGCATTTGTACTTGTGGGCGAGGATGAGAAACTTATAAGAGCATATTATAAATAATCCCGGATTTGATATATGGTAATGTATATTTTTCTGACTGCGGTATGTGCGGCGCTCGCTTTCTTCGTGAATACTTCATACCGCAGAGAACAGAATATTGTGGCAGGAAAGCCCGTGCTTACAGCACTTCCCACGAGACAGGAGACCATAAACAGGTGCCTTCTCGTCGGGATCTTTCTTGTACTCTTTTTTCTTTCCGCCATGCGTTACGGTATCGGAAACGATTATTGGACCTACAGATATGAATTCATAGATATACATCGTGCGGATACAAAGATCTCTTTTGAGATCGGGTTTCAGCTTTTTGTGCGTCTGATGCAGGCCATTGTGGGTGTGGATAATTACATTCCCATATTTGCAGTTATATCATTTTTTACTTGTCTGTTTTTCCTGAAAGGACTTTACGACACTTCGGATTGGTTTGTCCTTTCCTTTTTCCTGTTTATGGCCAATGGCTTTTATTTCATGAGTTTCAGTAATGTTCGGTATTATTTCGTTCTGGGGCTTGTGATGTATTCCATGAAGTATCTTTTCAAGAAGGATTTTGTCAAGTTCTGTCTTATTATAGTATTTGCCGCATTTTTCCATTTGACTGTCCTGTTGGTAATACCTGCGTATTTTGTGGCATATTATCTCAAGTGGTCGAAAAAAACTGTATGGATGATTCCTGTAGCGGCAGCGATTTTGATATTTGCCAAGTATCCCATCAGAAAGCTTTTGTTTGTTTTCTATCCCTATTACGAGGGAGATGCAATACTGGATGTTACCAACTTCAGTTGGGTCAATATCGCCAAGTGCGCCGCAGTTTTGATACTGTGCCTTATCTTTTATAAGAGTGCTGTCAAGGGAAATGCAAAGGCGGAGTTTTTCTTTAATCTTAATCTGTTTGCACTGATCCTATACACTTGTGCCACATATGTGCCGGAACTCAGCAGGGTATGTTATTACCTGATAATATCCCAGGTGTTTATAATTCCCATAGTAATAAAGAATATAGCAAACAAGATCGTGAGAAGGATCTTCCTTGCAGGAGTGATCTTATCATTCTTCGCATATTTCCTTATTTTCTTAAAACAGGGTTATGATCCTGTGATCCAGATACTTCCGTATTTTTCATGGGTGTTTATCTAAAAAAGCAAACTAAAAGCCCGAAGGATTTTATAATCCTTCGGGCTTGAATTTTTTATTTTGCTAATCGAATTATCTTCATTCCTGAGTGATCGTACCGCTCTCGGCTGCGTTCTGCTCCAGTTCCTCTGCGGTTATCCCCATGTTGACTTTCATCTGCTCGTAGAGCATCTGTGCCAGGCCTAGAGACTTCTGATCTGTAGCCTGCTTGGATATTTCCTGGATGGTAAGATCCTTGAAATAATCCACAAGCTGGTTGTCCTGCTGCTCCTTGTCATCCCAGTGAATGGATTTTTCCATGTTTTTGTAGACCTGCTCCAACAGATAACTTTCAAACTGTTTGCAGACATCCATGAGTTCGTCTTCGCTTGCACTCTTTGCATCTGTGGAGTTTAACTTTGATGAGAGAGCGGAAGCATTTGAAGAAGAAGCAAGCTGTGAATAATAATCGGAAATATTTGCGTTTGAAGAAATATCCATTTATTTATCTCCTGAGGTTGTTGGCCTGCTCTAACATTGTATCCGATGTGGTGATGACCTTTGAGTTGAACTCGTAGGCACGCTGGGTGGTGATCATGTTCACCATCTCATCCGCAACATTTACGTTGGAGCCTTCCAAGTAGCCTTGGATAACACGGCTCTTGTCAAGATTTGCAGTGGTGGCTTCGTTTAAAGGCTGGCCGCTGGCTGCGGTCTGAGAGAAGAGGTTGTCTCCCTCACGCTTGAGGCCGCCGGGATTGTTGAACTGGAACAAACCAATGGTTACACCAATACGCTGAGCGTTGTTTGATGCATCGGGGTACATAACGGAACCGTCTCTGTCAACGGTAACCTTACTCATAACATACTGGCTGCCCAGCACGATAGTTTTTCCGGTTGAATCCAAAAGGGGATTTCCCTGAGTGTCGCAGAGCATGTGAGAACCGTTTCCGGCTTCGCTCCACTGGAATGTGCCGTTACGTGTATAATATGTGTTTCCGTCATCTGCTTTAACGGCGAAGAAACCTTTACCGTCGATGGCGAAATCCGTATCTTTTTCAGAGGCGAGCAAAGAGCCCTGAGTGAATACGGTATTGATGGATGCGTTCCTTACACCCAGGCCTACCTGAGCACTGGTGGGTTTAGCCTCACCGTTGGCACTTGTTGTTTCGGTCTGGATGGTTTGATACAGGAGACTCTTGAATTCGTTAGTCTCTGTCTTGTATCCGGTGGTGTTTACATTAGCGAGATTGTTTGCGATAACGTCCAGATTTGTCTGCTGTGCGATCATGCCGGTCGCGCCGGTCCATAAGCTTCTTACCATACCTTAATCCCCTATACCTTGCCGATCTGGTTTGCTGCGATCTCGAGAGTGTTGTCCATGGTTTGAATGATCTTCTGGTTACTCTCGTATTGTCTGGAGATGGAGATGAGATTTACCATTTCCTGTACAACGGAGACGTTTGCCATCTCAAGATATCCGCTGTACATCTTCCCCGTGGCATCCTGTGTCTGTGCGCCTTCTACGGGAACGTAATAGTTTTCTCCGTAGCGGGCAAGATAATTATAGTCCGCAAAGTCTGTAAGTCCGATCTTTGCAACCAATGTATCGTTCTGATATATATTTCCGTTTTTGTCTATGGATGAATCCTTTGTGGTATCGATCTTTATCCTCTGGCTGTTGGAATCCAGAACATAATCGCCGTCGCAGTTCACAAGATATCCTTCGGTGTTCAATTTGAACTCACCGTTTCTGGTATACATGGTACTGGTCTCGCCGGCTTTGTTGGTAAACTCGATGGCAAAGAATCCTTCGCCGCCTATGGCTATATCGTATGTATTGCCCGTAACTCTGAATGAGCCTTCGGACCAGTCGATATAGTTTTCGCCGATCTTGACTCCGGGCTGCATATTACCCTCTCGGGCCACAAGATTGTATCCGACGGTGGAATCTTTTATCTTAACAGCCAGTACGTCATCGAAAGACTGGCTGGTAGTTCCCTCTTTCTTAAAACCAACAGTGGTTACGTTGGCCATATTGTTTGAGAGGGTGTCCATTCTGTGCTGTTCGTTCAGCATACCGGTGTATGCCGTATACAATCCCTTAACCATATTTTATCTCCTGTAGGAATTATCCTCTGTAACCTGCGATAAACTCTACATATTTTCCGGTTCCGATGGCAACTGCGGTCATGGGATCCTCGGCTGTCATGGTGGTGATTCCGGTTGCGTCACTGATAAGATCTTCAAGTCCGCGGAGAAGGCTTCCGCCTCCGGTAAGGACGATTCCTCTGTCCTTGATATCTGCGGCAAGCTCGGGAGGAGTAACCTCGAGAACTTCCTTGATGGCATCGATGATCTTTGATGTGGGCTCTCTGAGAGCTTCCTCAGTTTCCTCGGAAGTGACCTGAACGGTGGTGGGCAATCCGTAACGAGCGGTGTCGTTGCTTCGTCCGCTGACATCCATAACGTTTTTCTTGTCGGGATTGAAACAGCATCCCACTCTGATCTTAACTTCCTCGGCGGTTCTTTCACCGATATAGAGTTTGTGCTTATTCTTCATGTGGTTGATAATGGCGGTATCAAAAGAGTTACCCGCATATTTGATGGATGCGCTCTCTACTGTGCCTCCAAGGGAGATGACTGCCACGTCGGTAGTACCTCCGCCGATATCAACTATCATATTTCCGCAGGGCTTTCCGATATCGATTCCGGCTCCGATAGCTGCTGCAATGGGTTCCTCGATGATGATTACTTCTCTGGCACCTGCCTGGTATGCAGCATCCTCTACTGCCTTCTTCTCAACTTCGGTAACACGGCTGGGTACGCATACCGCAATGCGGGGGCGCTTGAAAAACCTGTGACCTACAGCCTTCTGAAGGAAATATTTGAGCATTTTCTCGGTGGCGTCATAGTTTGAGATAACTCCGTCCTTTATGGGGCGGACCGCCTCTATGTTTCCTGGAGTACGTCCGAGCATGAGCCTGGCGTCCTCACCGATGGCTTTTATCTTATTGTTCACCTTATCCAGAGCGACTACCGAGGGCTCCTTTAAAACGACTCCTCTTCCCTTGATGTAAACAAGGATACTTGCTGTTCCAAGATCGATTCCGATATCTGTTGCTTGCATTTTTCTATTTCCCCTTATATAACGAGTTTATTATTTGGATTAAATGGAACTTCAAACTCTCGGATGGGCCCAAAGTCCGCAGTACATAATTATAATCCATAGCCCGTTCTTTTCATAGTGGGAAAATATTAAAAATTATAAGGTTTTAGCCACTTTTTATGTGAATAATCGCAAACTGATTTTAGGTATCACAAAACAGGGTATAGTATACCCTCTGAAACGTTTATCGGATAGTTTTGTAAAATTCTTTAGGGGACATGAAAAATAATTATGATTTGTCGGATAATTGGCGGAAAACTATCGGAAATGTCCGATTTTTTTCTTGTATATTCCGTATAAATGCGATAAAATAATTATGTAACTGTACGCAGTTTTCTGCGTTTGTCAGGCACATGGAGGTGCCGGTTTTTTAGGAAAGGAGTCCTGGTATGAGTATGAGTATCAATTCAGTTACCGAAAACATCGGATTGACGGGAAATGTCACCGGTGTTAAAACATCCGAACCAAAGAAGGAAAGCGAAGTTAAAACGGAATCCACCGAGGTGGGAGCCGTTTACGAAAAGAGCGAAGACACAAAAGCCGCTACTTATTCCGTCAACAAGATGAGCCCGGAGGAAAGAGCCGCTATGGTTGACCGCTTGAAAGCGGATCAGGCGGACCGCGAATCCAGGTTTACAAAGCTTGTCACCGATATGATGAACGGTCAGGTTACAGCATTCGGAAAGGCAAACAATATCTGGGAATTTCTTGCCAGCGGAGAGTTTACTGTAGATCCTGCCACCAAGGCACAGGCGCAGGAGGATATCTCCGAGGACGGCTATTGGGGAGTTAAGCAGACTTCACAGAGGCTTTTCGATTTCGCGGCGGCACTTGCCGGAGACGATGTGGACAAGATGAAGGAAATGCAGGAAGCCATGATGAAGGGCTTCAAAATGGCGGAAGGTACCTGGGGAAGGGAACTTCCCGAGATCAGCCATCAGACTATAGATGCCGCCAATAAATTGTTTGAAGATTACTATGCATCAAAAACAACAGTGATAGAGTGATGAGGGACTTCTTTAGCAGCTTCAAGTGGATATCGAAGATAGGTGTGGGCTATGCCATCTTCTTGGGGGTGGCATTGACCGTTTTTTCCGCACTCATAATTTCGGATGCATATCTCATGGGCAGATCGGTCATGCATGATATGGAGAATGTGGGAGAGATCACATCGGAGTACGGAGAGCAGGCTATCAGTTCATATATGCAGACCTGCATTGAGGCTATCGATCTTACGTGCCACGGAGTGGAGAAGCTTCTTCAGGACCGTGTCCCCATGTATGATGTCCAGAAATATGTGGAAGTTCAGTCCGAAAACTACACTGAAGTTATAGATCCGAATTATACCGGTATTTACGGATATATAAACGGAAAATATATTGACGGCTCGGGATGGAATCCCGATGCGGGATACGACCCCACCAGCAGACCCTGGTACATCGATGGCGTGGCCGCCGGCGGAAAGGCAAAGCTGGTGGATCCTTATATGGATCTTCAGACCAAGAAGGTTGCCATGAGCGTCAGCAAACGCCTGGAGGACGGTTACAGCGTCATTTCCATGGATGTGAGTCTCGCTAAGGTTCAGGAGATGACGGAAGAGATCCTGCGGGATAACAAAAAAACCGAAGTGATGCTTATAACCGATGACGGAACCATAGTCGCTCATTCTGTTGCGACCCGTACTCTCGGAAATCTTTTTAGCAAGACCGAGCTTCTTCACGGTCATTCAGTAGATGAATTAAAAGATCCCAATAATTCATTCTTTACAGTTTCATATAAGGGAAAACATTATTATGTATATTTCAAGGAAATATATGATAATTGGTATGTAGTGAGTCAGATAAACATCGATACCGCCATCGGCCAGAAAAACGGTATCGTCGCTGTGCACGTATTCGCAATGATCCTTCTTTGGGGCTCAATGTTCGGACTTTTTGTAAATGTCGGAAAGAGAAGATTCGAAGCTACCAAGAACTATTCCCAGATGTATTCCATTTCGGGAATCTATACCACCATGGATCTTATAAATCTGGAGGAGGATACATTCCAGATGGTAAGGTGCGACGGAGAAGAACTCAGGGATTCCCAGGAAGGAATGACGGTGGGTGCTCACAGGATCATGCGAGAGACTATGTGGGTATGTACTGCGGAATCAGCCCAGAATAAGCTTTTCAACTTTATCGATCTGAAGACGCTGGATGAGAGAATGTCCGATACGGATACCATCAGTATCGAGTATCTCGACAATAATAATAAGTGGTGTCGTGGACGTTTCACCGTTGTTGAGAGAAACAAACACGGCAAACTTAAGAGCGTGCTCTGGATGATAGAGCCTATCGATAAGGAAAAGAGAGAGCGCGAGCATCTTGAGTGGCTTTCCGAAACAGACCGTCTTACCGGCATCATGAACCGTGGCGGCGGAGAGGAAAAGATACGTCAGATCATTGAGACCGGCGGAAACGGCATGCTTGCAATTCTGGATGCGGATCATTTTAAGTCCATCAATGATACATTTGGACATCAGGTGGGCGATGCGGTTATCATAGCCATCGCAAACTGCATGAAGAAATCCTTCAGGGATGTTGATGTTGTCATGAGACTGGGAGGAGACGAGTTCTCGGTATTCCTCAGTGATATTCAGGACAGAAAGATAGCAGAGCAGATACTCGGACGTTTCATTGATAATATACATGCCATCAATATCCCTCAGATCACAGACAGGAAGATAGAGGTCAGCATCGGAGCCGCATTCCTGGATCAGTCGGAGATAAAGGATTTTGAAACCTTGTATAAGAGCGCGGATAGCGGTGTATATAGGAGCAAGAAGATCAACGGAAGCTGTGTGACTTTCGCGGAAGATATTAAGAAAGAAACCGAAGAATAAAAGAAATTACAGACCCGCAGCTAAAAAGGGCTGCGGGATCTTTATTATTATGGTTATAGGTTCAAACTATAACGAACTAAAGATTTGATGTATTATACAATAACCAAAAGCTGTGCTAATCTTTACTCATAAACAAAAACGAAAACAAAAGCCTTTGGAAAAGAGGGCGGTTATGGAGGATTGGACTATGGGAAAAAAGACACGCGCAGAAAGAAATTTCAGATTTGAGACAAAGCAGTTACATGTTGGACAGGAAACTCCTGATCCGGTTACCGACGCAAGAGCGGTTCCGATCTATCTTACCAGCTCATATGTGTTTCACAACAGTGCACATGCAGCCGACAGATTCGGATTAAGAGACGCGGGAAACATTTACGGACGTCTCACAAATCCCACTCAGGGAGTTTTCGAAGCAAGGATCGCAGCACTTGAAGGCGGCGTAGCAGCCCTTGGATTAAGCTCCGGTGCAGCAGCTCTGACATATGCATTTCAGGCTATCGCTCATGCGGGAGACCACATCGTAGCAGCAAAGAATATTTACGGAGGAACTTACAACCTCCTGGCACACACTCTTCCCGGATACGGCATCACCACCACATTTGTGGATCCCTTCGATTACGACGGAATCGAAGCTGCAATTCAGGAAAATACAAAAGCAATCCAGATCGAAACTCTCGGAAATCCCAACTCGGAAGTTGTAGATATCGAGAGAATCGCAAATATAGCACATGCTCACAAGATTCCTCTTATAGTTGATAATACTTTTGCCACTCCTTACCTTGTGAGACCTATCGAGTATGGCGCTGATATTGTGGTACACTCCGCCACAAAGTTTATCGGAGGTCACGGAACCACCATCGGCGGTGTTATCGTAGACGCCGGAAAGTTCGACTGGATCGCTTCGGGCAAATTCCCCTGGCTGGTTGAGCCCAATGTTTCTTATCACGGAGTAAGCTTTGCAAAGGATACAGCTCCTGCGGCACTTGCCACCTATATCCGTGCAATACTTCTCCGCGACGAAGGAGCAACCCTTTCACCGGTACATGCATTCATCTTCCTTCAGGGACTTGAGACCCTCAGCTTAAGAGTTGAGCGTCATGTTGAAAATGCTCTTAAGGTAGTTGATTATCTCAGTAAGCATCCCTTTGTGGAAAAAGTAAATCACCCTTCCGTAAACAGCGACCCCTCACAGCAGGCACTTTACAAGAAGTACTTCCCCAATGGCGGCGGATCTATCTTCACCTTCGAGATTAAGGGCGGAGCCGATAAGGCACAGCAGTTTATCGACAATCTTGAACTGTTCTCGCTCCTTGCAAATGTTGCAGATGTTAAGTCGCTGGCTATCCATCCCGCATCCACCACTCACTCCGAGTGCAGCGAGGAAGAGCTCCTGGATCAGGGCATCAAACCCAACACTATCAGACTCTCCATCGGTACCGAGAATGTGGCGGATATAATCGAGGATCTGGACGAGGCATTCAAGGCTATTCAGGGATAAATAAAAAAGTTGAAATAGAAAATAAAGAGTCATAAAATATAATTTGGGTAAAAAAATATATATAATGAGAGGTATATAATTATGAGTAATATTAAGAAAAGCGCAGCAGAAATAATCGGTAACACTCCTATTTTGGAGGCTTCAAAATATGCTAAGGCAGCAGGTGCCGGCGATGCCACCATTCTGGCAAAGCTTGAGTATCTCAATCCCGCAGGATCCGTTAAGGACAGAGTAGCCCTTGCGATGATAGAGGATGCAGAGGAGAAGGGCCTTTTAAAGCCCGGCGCAACCATTATCGAACCCACCAGCGGAAACACAGGTATCGGTCTTGCTTCCGTAGCCGCAGCAAAGGGGTACAAGGCTATATTGACTCTTCCCGAGACCATGAGCGTTGAGAGACGTACTTTCCTGAAGGCATACGGCGCAGAAATCGTTCTTACCGAAGGATCAAAGGGAATGAAGGGTGCTATCGCAAAGGCAGAGGAACTTAAAGAGTCCATTCCCGGATCCATCATCCTGGGACAGTTCGTTAATCCCGCAAACCCCAAGGCTCACAGAGAGACCACCGGTCCCGAGATCTGGGAGCAGACAGACGGCAAAGTTGATATTTTTGTGGCAGGTGTGGGTACAGGCGGAACCGTTACCGGTGTTGGGGAATACTTAAAGTCAAAGAACCCTAATGTGAAGATCGTGGCTGTAGAGCCCGCATCAAGCCCTGTTCTCTCTAAAGGAGAGTCCGGACCTCACAAGATCCAGGGTATCGGCGCAGGATTTGTTCCCGATACACTTAACACCAAGATCTACGATGAAGTCATCACCATCGAGAATGATGATGCATTCAGAGAGGGAGCAACCTTCGGACGTGCGGAAGGCGTGCTTGTGGGTATCTCATCAGGTGCTGCATTAAAGGCTGCTGTGATCCTTTCGAATCGTCCCGAAAACAAGGGAAAGACCATTGTGGCTCTTCTTCCCGATTCCGGAGACAGATATCTTTCCACAGAACTCTATACCCGCAGCTAAAGGGCAAAATAATACTAATCGGAAAAGGTACATAAAATGACACTGAACCAGCTCAGATATGTAATACAGATAGCAGATTCGTCATCCATGAACGAGGCGGCAAAGGCTATGTTTATCTCACAGCCCAGCCTTTCCGCCTCCGTAAAGGATCTGGAGGATGAGATCGGTATAGAGATATTCATCCGTTCAAACCGTGGTATCAGTCTAACCCCCGAGGGAAAGGAATTCCTGGGATATGCCAGACAGGTTGTCCAGCAGTACGAACTCATCGAAAAGCGCTATATAGACAAGGGAGAATATAAGAAGAGATTCAGTGTTTCCATGCAGCATTACACCTTTGCAGTAAATGCCTTTATCGAAGTGGTCAAGCAGTATGGTATCGACGAGTACGATTTTTCCGTATACGAGACCAGAACAAACGACGTAATACAGAACGTCCGCAACTTCAAGAGTGAAGTGGGAATACTCTATCTCAATGATTTTAACCGCAAGGTCCTGGAGAAGATCTTCAGCGAAAATGAACTATCATTTCACAAACTTTTTGATTGTCATATCTACGCTTATGTGGCAAAATCTCACCCCCTTGCAAAGAAAGACAGGGTCACACTGGAAGAATTGTCCGAGTATCCCTGCCTTGCGTTTGACCAGGGAGAGAACAACTCCTTCTATTTTGCGGAGGAACTTTACAGTACCTTTGAGTACAAAAGGATCATTCACGCAAACGACCGTGCAACTATGCTGAATCTTTTTATCGGTATGAACGGTTTTACACTTTGCTCCGGAATCATATGCGAAGAATTGAACGGAGATGATTATGCCGCAGTCAGACTTGACAGAGAAGACCTTATGACCATAGGATATATAAAAAGAAAAGGAATACCTCTCTCCGAAATCGGCGCGAAGTATATTTCCGAGGTGGAAAGGTACAAAGAGAGGGTTTTGGATTGATCCTATGAACATGGTTAAGATCTGCGGGCTGAAAACTTTAGATGAGATCAGATGGACCGCCGAGGCCGGAGCCGACCTTGGCGGTATTGTTGTGTTTTATCCCAAAAGCAAGCGAAATCTGGATATTAAAGAAGCCTCTTTTTTGCTGGATAAGGTAAAGGATATGAAACTTTCAATTGCCATGGTGGCTGTTACGGTGTCGCCGGAGCTGCCGGATGTGATTGCCATCGAGGAAGCCGGTTTTGACTATGTTCAGATACACGGCGAGCTGAAGCGGGAAGTTCTTGAGGGGTCAAAGATCCCCATAATAAAGGCTTTTAACGTGAGGGATATCGGTGATTACAGTAATTACAGAGCCTCTGAAAAAATAGCCGGATTTGTTTTTGACGCGGGAATACCCGGAAGCGGAGTGGGCTTTGATTATTCTCTTCTTGAGGGGATTGCGGAAAAGAAGGATACGGAAAAATTCATGCTTCTCGCCGGAGGCTTAAATCCTGACAATGTTAGGACTGCAATGGAGACAACGGGATTCTCGGGAGCAGATACCTCAACGGGAGTTGAGAATGAAGATGGGACGGGAAAGAGCAGGCAGAAGATTTTTTCCTTCGTCCGAAATGCACGTTTTTAAAAATTTTTCGGATATCTATGGGCAGATTGCTTTGGCAATCTGCTCTTTTTTTATTTCCTTCACTTTTTTATAATCCCGAATTGCGGGTCGGTAAGGCATAAAAAAAGGACACGGTTTGAACTCTTTGAACCCGAAAACGGACATCCGGCGGACACTTTTTGTAGTTTAATGATTATAGGAGGACCTGATGAGGAAATATTGCTTTCACCATCGGTTAGGAAGGAGAAAAATATGAATATGTTTTTTAATGAAAAAGAGGAACTGGCAATGTTGACATCTTTTCCCGACAGGGCAAAATACCTTTTTGAAAAGCAGTGGGATGGTACTGCCAGGAGCTTTTGCAGCAGGTTCAATATCGGCAAGACCACTTTTTACAATGTGATGCGGAAAAAGAATAAATTCTACAGTGACTATGTCATTGAACTTTTTGCCAGAGCCTACGGGGTAAGCTGTGATTTTCTAAAGTACGGGGGTACTGAAAAAGGATATTACAAACCCAGGATCCTGAAACATCAGACCCTTAAAGAGGATGTAAGGTATTATGGTACCGAGAACGGAAGAAAACATAAAAAGGTTACCTATGCCGTAGCAAATGCCGCTATAGAGATCCGTATTGACAAAGCAGAACGGCTTGTGGAGATTCTTCTTAAAATAAAGGATGGCGATCTCTTTTTCTAAAATTCGGATGATCTGAACAGTCCATGGCCTTTCGGCCCGCTTTTTCACGGAGAATAAATGAATAACGAAAAACATCTTATAAGACTTGTTTCGTGGGATACATATCTGCACATCCGCAAATTATACAACGGGATAATTCTGTATAAACAGGTGGGTGATCT
>JAEEGL010715854.1_pt1 | contig 18134 bp, 14 predicted proteins | sample 9134231 | NCBI WGS metagenome assembly JAEEGL01 (sample SAMN16246548, study PRJNA631951) | gut metagenome | biome: gut microbiome; feature: rumen; material: fiber-attached | host: Bos | place: Iran: Karaj | collected 2018-10 | reverse complement strand
CCTATCAGGAAAGGGCATTCGTGATCTTTATTATATCAAGATTGCTCGCCTCGGATACCGTAAAGAGGGTCAGGATAATGAGGACAAGAATGACCTCCGTCTCGTATTTGAGATAGAACGTATCGGTCAATTATTCTCTAATTACAAAAAAGTAAAGCTTGAAATCTGGCGCACATTTACGGATACCAATATGGGGAAAATTATTCAAATGAGTGGTGACACCTATTCAACATCTTTTCAAGATTGACAACGTGACGAATAAGCCCACTGATTTTCAGCACCAATGCCGATTGTCAGTGGGTTAATTGTTCCCAAAATGAGACCCACAAACCATTTTGGGAACATTAGATGATGCTTTGTCAATGTCTTCACTTAGCTTTCTGAGTTCTGGTTCACGATTGGCCTCATTGTCCATAGCAGCCTTCTCCTGAATTTCCTCCCTTTGATTTTCTAAAAGCCTTTTTAGGAGGTCGCCCCCCCTAACCCGACGAAAGAGATTTGTTTGGATGCTTTTGCGGGCTCGGAGGCCCGCACTCCTACAATTACCCTGTGATACTCTTGATGGAATGCTACGATGAGATATTAAAATGACACATCTATGTCGAAATTCCTGCTTTTCTTTGCCGTGAATTTAGCAATCCACTCACACAAAGAAAATGGAACAAGGATATATCATTCTACCAAGAAACTTTTTCAGTGCCGACTTCTGGCAACAAGCACGGGTGTTCAGTGAGGCAGAGGCATGGATAGACATCCTTGCGTCGGTGCGCTACGCTGATGGCTCCGCCACCACAAAAGTCAATGGAAAGTCTGTCAACATCGTAGGCAGAGAATGGCCTGCCTCGTTGCGCTTCCTTGCCAACCGATGGCAGTGGACCATCAGACATGTGCGCACGTTTCTTGACAAACTCATTGCTTCCAACTTGGTCGCTGTGAGGAAATGCGGTGCACAAAACATCATCCGTGTCATCAGCGATGGAAACACAAACGCTGAGACTACAAATGACACAGATTCTGGCACAACAAGTGACACAGGCTTTGGCACAACAAATGACACAGATTCTGGCACAACAAATGACACAGATTCTGGCACAACAAGTGGCACAGGTGTATGCACAAGTAACTCTCACAAAGAAAAACACGACAATAAGCAGGATATCAGCCGTTTATCTCCTTATGAAAATTATTTGGATCCGATATCTTCTGCTTTCTGCCGGCACATAGATGACACACTCAATGACACACCATCTGGCACACCATCTGGCACAAAGAAGAATAAAGATATTAATAATTTCATCAACGACAACAACGCGCGCGAGCATGAAAGCATTCAACAAGAAATCAACGAGATGAATGCCAATCATTCATGGCAAGAGTCCATCTGCATGCGCCATCACATCACCCCATCGCAGCTCAACGACTATCTGGAACTGTTTGCTGCTGACTGCATGTGCTGTGGCCGGCAGCGACACCAGAGTCAGACCGATGCCTTTAGTCATTTCCACCATTGGCTGCGCATACAGTTGAAAAACACTTCGTCAACCCAATCATCCAGTTCATCTAACTATTCATCAAACATCCATCATTATGCATCCCATCCGAGTCAATCAAATTCTGCGGACTTCATCCGCGACGCCCAGCAGTGGGCTATCAGTCAGTCACAGCGCCTTATCAGAAAGACAGAGAGCCGACATGGCCATCTTCAAGAAACTTTTTCCGTCTGAGGAGCAAGTATTGGCATACTTCGCACCTGCAAAGTGGAACGCCGCCCTGCAACATGTCGAGAAGTGCACCTTCTGCCCTTCCGCCACACTCCGGGTGCTCGAACAGTTTTACATGACCGGCACTGCCGAGGCCATCGTCTGCAACAATATCATTGGCATCTATTCTATAGCTAGACCCAGCGAGGCCATCAATCGTGAGGCCATCACACGTACGGCAGAGCTGTTCGTGGGCAAATTTGGCACTGACCTTACCCCGTTCGGACTTTTGTATTATTTTGCGAATTATCTGATGGAGTATAAAAGCACGTATTCGCAGTTTGACCTGCAAGACTTGCTCCGACAATGTGGCAAAGTGTTTCTGCCTTGGTGGATGAAGCGTCAAAGTCTCGTCACACCTCCCAAAAACGAACTGGAGTATCGAGAGGAGGGCATCACAGCCCTGTATAGCTACCTGCGTCGTGAGTATGTCAGTCAGGGAAGAGATCCACGTGAGTCGCCTCTCTACCGATTGGGGAAAATCAATGATGAGCAACTGCAAATCGTCCTCAGCTCGGAAGAACCAACTTTCTGAACAGCTGTCCTAGGAATCAAAGAGACAGACTTTTGATTCTTGGTCAAATCAAAAGTCTGTCTCCATCATTCTATGGGTGTGTATCTCGGTCAGCGGATGTCAAAGAGTTTGACGAAGCCTGTCATTTTAAAGATTTTGAGCACTTCGCCCTCCACATGCGTCAAGACAAGCTTTCCACCCTTGGCTGCGCTTTCTTTTTTCAGTTGCATGAGGCCACGAAGGCCCAGACTGCAGATATATTCCAACTTCTCGCAATTGAGTTCGATGTCCTTGCCGGCATTGGCCATCAGGGGTTTGAGGTCCTCCAAAAACTGTGATCCTTCGGCGGTGTCAATCCATCCATAAAGGATGCCATGGTAATTGCCGTTTTGTTCTTTGATTTCAATATTCATAATGATTGTTTATGTATTTTGTTATTATTGTGATACTAAGGGAGTCAAGGGATATATCAAGTTGACAATGAAGATGTTGGCAGCCAGGATGATGAGGTTCATCAACAGTCCGATACGCATGAAATCGCTGAAGCGGTAGCCTCCAGGTCCGTAAACCAACATATGGGTGGGAGAGCCAATCGGCGTGGCGAAGCTTGAGCTGACGCTGACCATCAGAGCGATAAGGAAAGGATAAGGCTCGTAGCCCAATTTCTCTGCCGCCTCGTACATGATGGGGAAGAACATGGCGCCAGCAGCCGTATTGGAAATAAACTCAGTGATGAATGTACCTACGAAACAGATGGCGGCCATCACAACGATGGGGTTGGTGCCGCAAACGTCGAGGATGCCAAAAGCCAGACGCTCTGCGATGCCCGTCTTCTGGATGGCCACACCGAGCACGACAGAACCGGCGAACACCATCAAGATTTCCCAATTGATGGCCTTCATGGCCTGGTCGACACTGCAGCAACGGAAAAGGAGCATGGCTATGGCCGCCAGGAACGCGCATTGCAGCAACGGTATCACGTCTAAAGCAGAGAGCACCACCATGGCAATCATGATGGTCGTGGAGACCATTGTCTTCTTGCCAATGTTGGGCACTTGTGCTGAGTCGAAGAACTGCAGCTGTGACGACAGTTCCTTGGTGCTGATGTTCATGCGCGGCGGACACTCGAAGAGCAAGGTGTCACCAGCCTGCAGGACAACATCCCGTGGCGACTCGTTGATGCGCTTGCCGCTACGGGCCACAGCCACCAGGGTCATGCTGTTGTCCTTCTCGAAAGTGGTGGAGCCGATAGTGGTGTTGATGAGGCTAGAGCCGAATTTGACATAGGCCGTGCGCAGCTGACGGTTCTTGTCCACCTCGTCCATCGTGAAAATGTGGTGGTCGGCATTCACCAAACCATGACTCTTCTTCAAGTCGAGAATCTCGTCGATCTGGCCGGCGAACACCAGACGGTCGCCTCCCATCAGCAATTCTTCCTCGGGAACGGGTGAAACCAGGTTGCGGTCGTCGAAATGCTTCATCTCAATCAGGCTGCCGCCACGCACGTTGGTCAGTCCTGCTTCCGCGATGGTCTCGCCGATATGGTCATTGTCTGAGGGCACCAAAAACTCAACGGTATAGTCGGAGGTCGACTCAAAGGCTGACTCTGGAGCCTCACGGTCGGGCAACAACTTACGCATGGCAATGATGGAAAGCACACCGATGAAAAGACAGAACAAGCCCGGGATGGTGGTGGCGAGCACATTCATCGCAGTGCCCGTGCTGTCGGCATAAAGGCCAGAAATAATAAGGTTGGGAGGGGTTCCTATCAACGTACACACACCACCCATGCCAGACGCGTAGCTCAACGGTATCAGCAACTTAGAGGGTGAGATGTTGAGCTTTTTAGACCACATCTTCACGATGCCTACAAACAGTGCCACCACGGTGGTGTTGCTGAGGAAAGAACTGAGCGCTGCCACTGGCAACATCAGACGTATCACCGCTTTTGAATAACTCTTGGGCTGCCCTAACAGATGTTTGACAATCCACTGCAGCACGCCGGTATGTGTCAGTCCCGCCACGACCACAAAGAGCACACCAATGATGACCACGGAGGTGCTGCTGAAACCGGAGAAGGCCTCCTTGGCATCGAGCACACCCGTGACGAAGAGGATAGCAATGGCCCCCAGGAACACCAGATCGGCGCGCATCTTGGTGAAGAGTAAGACGGTGAACATGGACAGGACGGTGATGATCGTGATCCATGCATAGAGATTGAATCCCATAAAAATGATTGATTCCATAGGCTGAAGATGTTACTTATAAGTTTAATTGTTTTGTCAAAGTCAATACATTGTAGCCATCGGCGGTACGTTCATAATGCATCGTATCCATGATGTTTCTCACCAAGAAGATGCCCAGACCGCCGATGGGACGGTCTTCCAAGTCGGCTTCGATATCGACATCCTGGTACTGGGTGGGATCGAAAGGGATGCCATGGTCCTTGACCATCAGGGTCATCACCCCCCCTTCCACCCGGGCCGTCACTTCCACATGGCCACGAGTGCCTTTTGGATAAGCATGGTTGATGACATTGACCACCCACTCTTCAATGGCAAGGTTAAGAGACTTGAACAAGTCCTCGTCGACATTGTGCTCGCGGCATACAGACATGAAGAAGCCACGCATGCGGCTCACCTCTGTGATCTCATTTTTCATGATGATGCGTCGTGGTGCCGTGAGATTGTTCTTCTGCTTCGTCCCATGTCTGAGGAACAGCAGCGTGAGGTCGTCACCCTGCACGGTGCCGTCAGCAAACACGTTGACATGCTGTTTCAGGAAGTCGATGATCTCAATGCCCGAGGCATTCTTGTTTTTCTCCATATCGTGCAGAACACGGTCCTCGCCAAACAACCGTCGACTGCCATCTCCAGAGATGTACATGGCTTCTGTCAGTCCGTCGGTATAGAGGAGCAAGGCGGTGCCCTCCGGGAAATCGATCTGCTGCTCTTCGTAACGATAATGATCCTCCACGCCAAGCGGAAGATTGGCCTCCACCTCCAGCAGTCTGCACTTACCCTCCTTGGTCATCAGCGCGGGCGCATTGTGTGCGGCATTGCAATAGGTGAGATGATGGGTGCGGAGGTCGAGCACCCCCACAAAGGCCGTCACAAAGACAAAGGTGTCGCTGGAGGTAGCGATGACATGGTTCATCTCACGCACTATGTTGGCCGCATTCTCATAGTTTTCAGCCAAACTACGAAACAAGGTTCTTGTCACCGCCATGTAGAGGGATGCGGGCACCCCCTTTCCCGCCACATCGCCGATGATGAAAAACACCATGTCATTGTCGATGATGAAATCGTAGAGGTCGCCTCCCACCTCCTTGGCAGGTGTCATCTGCGCAAATAGCTCCAGGTCATCACGCTCAGGGAAGGTGGTGGTCAGCATGCCCATCTGGATGTCATGGGCAATCACCAATTCACTATGAAGACGCTCCTGGCTCGCCGTGGACTTGCGGAGGTCTTCGATATGTTGTTTCAGTGAGCTCTGCATGTACTCAAACGATGTCCTCAATTTTTTGAGCTCGTCTTGAGACCGTATTTCAGGCAGCGGCGTGTCGAGATTGCCCTCAGCGATGTGTACTGCCGACTCGGCAAACTGATGCAGCGGCTTCGCCATGCGGTAGATGACGATGGCACACGCGACAAACAAGACCAACAGACCAATCAAAAATGAGACAAGACCCCATACAATCAACGGCTCATAGGCAGAAAGAATATCCACACGAGAGCAGACCACACCAGCCACAAGGTCGCAGCCCTCCACCGGCTCATAAATCAGCAACGAGATGCCTTTTCCTTTCAGCACCTCTTCCATCCCACCTTGACGGCTGCCCATGATGGCTTTGATATGTTTCTGCTCGTCAGAGGGCAGGGTTCCAAAGGGAGGGTTGCTGGCGAATACCAGTTGGCCTTCACCGTTCAACAACAACGTAAAAGAATGCTGATAGGGCTGGACCACCTGAAGGATGCGCGCATAGTCGTCCAAACTCAGCGAGTCGTGGCGCAGTTGCGCCTCTGCCGTCTGCAGCCGCATCATCATCACGGCATCGTGCAACTGAGTCTTCGCACTTGCGGCCGTTTCTTGTTTCACCCGCTCTTGCTGAAAAAAAAGATAGGAAATGAGTGCTGCAACAAATACGATGGTAGTGATCGCTAATATAGCGAAACTAAGCCGAGCAGGAAAGGACTTCCTAAACGCTGAGTCATACTCATATTCAAAATTGGGAGCTTCTACCATCTTCTTGCTGTTGATGTTTTTCCAATATTTTTAAGTCTATTTCTCTGCAAATATAATGAAAGCTGAGTAGAAAGCAAAACAAAACATGTAATTTTTTAATTTCAAAAGTTTTTTTTTCTTTTCTCTCACTTATTTTGTATCTTTGCACGAATATTATCTTTTGAACTCAAAAACAGGATGGAATCATGGTAAAAATGACAATGAAAGAGTTGACGACGGCAGCATTCGTAGCGATGTTGATGTTGATTCAAACGGTTAGCGCACAAAACCGATACTGCAAATCCTATGAAGATTTCCTTGAGGGGCGCTGGGAGCAACTGGATACAATCTACATCGACAGTCATAGCAAAGGGCATCAGGCATGGTGGGGCGGCAACGACTACACGCTGACCACCGACAACAAAGCCACTAACAAGATTCTCAAAAATGACGCTTTCGCTGTGATGCTGGGTGACACCATCTATCTGAACTGCAGGAACCTAAGGTATGACAAGGCCCGTTTTGGCAACGGCTATACCATAGCTAGACGCATAGGTGAGCGCAGCCTTCTCTTCGTCAACAGGTTGATAGGCCGTACACAAGAGAAAGACATCATCGTGGTAGGTGCCGCGTTTGGTGCCATTGGCGCTGCCATTTCAGCCAACAAACAGATCAAGAATCAGGTGTGCTATGTGATATCCAGTGGAGCTGATGAGAAAGGAAGGATTGGCATCCGACCGATTGATGACCACTTAATGAGTCAAATGATAGACAACCGCGGTGACCTGCTTGTTGAATACTACGCAGAGAAAGACCTCAAAAAGCGACTTTTAGCCACTCATGTGATACCCATCCTTGAGAAAACCAGTCTCTTTGAACAAGCTAACTGCCAATAAGAATAAGCCACGCATCAATCACCAACGATGACAGACAAAATCAGAATCAAAGACATCGCAGAGCGTGCCGGCGTCTCCGTCGGGACCGTGGACCGTGTGCTGCACAAACGCCCCAACGTGTCGAGCACTGCCCTTGAGAAGGTGGAAAAAGCCTTGCAAGAGATGAACTATCAGCCCAACATGTACGCCAGCGCACTGGCATACAACCGTTCGTACACGTTCTATCTGATCATGCCCAAACATGCCTCTGAAGCCTACTGGGAAGAGATAGAAGAGGGCGCGCTGAAAGCATGTGAGGTCAGAAGGGATTTTCACATCGACGTGAAGATGCTATACTACAAGCGGTTTCAGGACAACACCTTCGTGAAGACCGTGCAGCAGTGTCTGGCACAGAATCCCGACGGCGTCATCATCGTGCCCGCACAACTGGAGCTCACCCGGTCGTTTACCGACCAGCTCCATGAACGCAACATCCCCTTCGTGATGCTCGACTCCTACATGCCCGACCTGAAACCCCTCTCGTTTTATGGACAGGACTCCTTCTGCAGTGGCTATTTCGCTGCCAAAATGCTGATGCTGATCGCCTCTGGCTCGACGGAGATCATGATCATGAAACAGATGAAAGACGGCAAGGTGGCCAGCAAACAGCAAGACAACCGCGAGGTGGGCTTCCGCCATTACATGCACGACCATTTCCCATCCATCGTCATCCACGAAGTCAACCTGCCTTTGGAGGAACAACGGGAGAAGTATGACGAGATACTCGAGACCTTCTTCACCCAGCACCCCAAAGTGCGGCATTGCATCACGTTCTGCTCCAAAGCCCATATCGTGGGCGAGTTTCTGCTCCGCACCAACCGCCGTGCCATCCAGATCATGGGATATGACATGGTGCAGAAAAATGCCGACTGTCTGCGCCAGGGCAGCATCTCCTTCCTCATCGCCCAGCACGCCTATATGCAAGGCTATTACTGCATAGAGGCCCTCTTCCGTGCCATCGTGCTCAAGAAAGAAGTGAAACCGGTGAATTATATGCCCATCGAAATCCTCAACAAAGAGAATGTGGACTTCTATCAGCGCACCATGATATAAGAAAGAAAACCTAAAACCCTAAAACCTCATAACAACATGAATCAAGCATCTTTTATAAAAATCAATCCCGCCGACACCGTCGTGGTATGTCTGCGGGCCTTCACTCAGGGCGAGACCATCTCTGTTGACGGCAAAGACATCACCATCGCCCAGGATACTCCTGCCGGACACAAAATACTGGTGATCGACACCCCTCTAGGACATGACATCATCAAATATGGCTACCCTATCGGCCACGCCAAGGAAGACCTGAAAGCCGGCGCATGGGTGAACGAGAACAACCTGAAGACCAACCTCTCAGGCACCCTGACCTACACCTATCAGCCCGTGAACGAACCCCTTAACATCAAGCATGAGAACCGCACCTTCAACGGATATGTCAGGAAGAACGGCGAGGTGGGCATCCGCAACGAGATATGGATTGTGCCCACCGTAGGATGCGTGAACGGCATCGCTGAGCGGCTGGCCTCCACTCTGGCACAAGAGACGGGATGCAAAGGCATAGACGCCATACACGCCTGGCACCACAACTATGGCTGTTCGCAGCTGAGTGATGACCATGAGAACACCCGCAAGGTGCTGCGCGACATCGTGCTCCATCCTAATGCAGGCGCCGTGCTCGTGTTGGGCCTGGGTTGCGAGAACAATCAGCCCGACCAATTCATGGAGACCCTCGGTGATTACGACAAGGAGCGCATCCGCCTCCTGGTCACACAGAAAGTGGAGGGCGACGAGGTGGAGGCCGGCATGGCCATCCTGCGCGAGCTCTATGCCATCGCCAGCAAAGACCAACGGGAGACCTGCGGCCTGGACAAACTGCGTATCGGCTTGAAATGTGGTGGCAGCGACGGTTTCAGCGGCATCACCGCCAACCCACTTGTGGGCGAGTTCTCCGACTATCTGGTAGCACAGGGCGGCACCTCCGTCCTCACCGAAGTGCCTGAGATGTTTGGTGCTGAGACTATCCTGATGAACCGCTGTGAGACGACAGAGCTCTTCGACAAAACCGTGAAACTCATCAACGACTTCAAAGAGTATTTCCTCAGCCATGGTGAACCCGTGGGCGAGAATCCCTCACCCGGCAACAAGGCCGGAGGCATCTCTACCCTGGAAGACAAAGCCTTAGGCTGCACCCAGAAATGCGGACGTGCACCTGTAAGCGGCGTGCTGGGCTATGGCGACCGTCTGGAGACTCCCGGTCTCAACCTGCTCTCCGCCCCTGGCAACGACTTGGTGGCCGCCACGGCACTGGCCTCCTCGGGCTGCCAGATCGTGCTGTTCACCACTGGACGTGGTACACCTTTCGGCACCTTTATCCCCACAATGAAAGTGTCGACCAACACCAACCTGTGGCAACGTAAGCCCAACTGGATAGACTTCAATGCCGGCAAACTGATAGAAGGCACGTCGATGCAAGACCTGCTGAGCGAGTTTGTAGACAAAATCATCTCCGTTGCCAACGGTGAGCCCACCCGCAACGAGGTGAACGGATACAGAGAAATCTCTATCTTCAAAAATGGTGTGACGTTGTAGGGCCTGTTCGGTGTTCGGTGTTCGCTTTTCGCGGTTCGCTTTTCGCTTTTCGCTAGAAGCCAATCTCGAACCGCGAAAAGCGAAAAGCGAACAGCCAATACCGAACAACAAAGAGCCAATCGCTAACCATGAGTCATAAAAGAGGATTGTTTGCACTGAGTCCGCTGATGGTCTTCATCGTCATCTATCTGGTGACCTCGGCGGTGGCACGAGACTTTTACAAAGTCCCGCTCACCGTGGCGTTTATGATGGCCAGCATCTATGCAGTAGCCATCTCCGGCGGATTTCCTCTCTCCAAACGGATAGAGCATTTCAGCCGCGGCGCCAGTACCAGCAATCTGATCATGATGCTCTGGATCTTTGTGATGGCAGGCGCTTTTGCGCAGTCGGCCAAAGAGATGGGAAGCATTGACACGACGGTCAACCTCACCCTGACACTCCTTCCGAGCAACATGCTCTTAGCAGGCCTCTTCATCGCCTCATGCTTCATCTCCCTCTCCATCGGAACCAGTGTAGGCACCATCGTGGCGCTGACACCCATCGCTGCCGGTATGGCCACCTCCACTGGTTCTGATGTGGCACTCTTCACGGGTGTCATCGTGGGCGGCTCCTTCTTCGGCGACAATCTGTCGTTTATCTCCGACACCACCATCGTGGCCACCAGTACCCAACGGTGCAAACTGAGTGACAAGTTCAAGGTCAACTTCTATATCGTGTTGCCGGCCGCACTCTTGGTGCTGGGCATCTACCTGTTCATGGGCAGTGGCATCTCATCGCCCACCGACCTGCCCGATGTGCAATACCTCAAAGTGCTGCCGTATATCGCCGTGCTGGTGATGGCGATCTGCGGTATGAACGTGATGGCAGTGCTCACCGTGGGTCTACTCATGACAGGCATCATCGGCATCCTATCGGGCAGTTATGACCTCTTTGGGTGGTTTGGCTCCATGGGCACGGGCATCACCAACATGGGTGAACTGATCATCATCACCATGATGGCAGGCGGTCTGCTGGAGATTGTGCGTGTCAACGGTGGCATCGACTATATCATCCATCTGCTTACCTCCCGCGTCAACGGCAAACGAGGCGCAGAGCTCTCCATCGCCGCGCTGGTGAGCGTGGTAGACGTATGTACGGCCAACAACACAGTAGCCATCCTGACGGTGGGTGAAATATCTAAAAAGATAGGCGACCGATATGGCATCGACTCCCGAAAATGCGCCAGTCTGCTCGACACGTTCTCCTGCATTACGCAGGGACTTCTCCCCTACGGCGCACAGGTGTTGATGGCGGCAGGACTTGCCAGCCTCAACCCCATACACATCCTGCCATCCCTCTATTATCCCATGGTCCTGGCTGTCACCGCCGTCATCGCCATCCTCATCCGATATCCGAAAAAATATTCATAAAGTCCTTCTTTCATCATGCAGAAAACAGGTATTCTGGCCAGAAATTTCATCAACATCCTACGCAGCGGGGCTTTCGACGAGAGCAAGCCCATCGGCAGGCTGTCTCCTTTCAAATGGAGCCAGCTGACACTTTTGGCCACCCATCACAACTTGTTGGTGACCTATGCCAATGGCCTGGAGAAATATTATTATAACGACAACTTCAACATCCGCCAGAACGAAGTCGACGCCATCAAGGCCAGGTTGCAAGAAGTGCCCCGGCATGGTTTCTCCGACCTTTACGACTTCAACCAGATACACCTGCACAACAAACAGCTGGACACCAAGTTGCAGCAGCTCATTCAGAAAGAGTACGTCGATGAGGAGCGCTCGTATCCCACCATGCAGCTGATGGCCATCATCGTGGTGGCCACCAACCAGATACTGACCGGGAAAAGTTATATACGAGCCATCATAGACTTAGGAAGGTATCTGCGTATCGACGGTGACCATGTGGACTTCGTCAAACTCGAGAGATGGCTGCGACTGACCCATCTGACCAATATGGCCAACCTGCAAGGCAACATGCTTGTCAGCGTCTTTGGATTCTCTCCTGAAGAGATACCTTTTATCACCAAAGCATACGACAAAGCCTATGATATCATGCTGAAAGGCCTCCGCTACAATGACATCCACCTTTTGAAGACATGGGCTTTTCATCAAAACAAAAGCGGATTCATCGTCAGCAGTCCTAAGACGGCCTTCAAAAGCATACGCCACTCGATGAACTTCTACCGCTATGCCCCCCGGGAAACGCTCAGCAGTATCAGCAAAGGCATCCTCAAGGGACTGGCGGAAATAGAAGAATAACGAGTGGCGTATACAGGCCTCAATACTGCTTACTTGGTGATATTGTCTATCACATCCTGAGCATTGTCATTGAGGTTGATATTGCGTGTGGTCTTCGCCTCGATAGAGCCTGCCTTCATGATGTCGGCCATGTCAACACCTGTGGCTGACTTGAGCACGTCGAAAGCCTGCTTGATGGCCACCGGCACATTGCCAGAAAGCGACGAGATGCCTTGTCCGTCACCACTGTAGATGTTGACATCCTTGATGGCGCTGATGGGTTTGGCCACATTCTCCACGATTTGTGGCAGCACCTCAATCATCATCTGTGCGATGGCGGCATTGTTGTACTTCTTGTAGGCCTCAGCTTTCTTGTCCATGGCCTGAGCCTCAGCTTCACCTTTCTTTAATATAGCGTAAGCCTCGGCTTCACCCTTTGCTTTGATACCCTGAGCCTCCTGCTCCAGCTGGTAGCGGGTGGCATCGGAAGCGGCGTTCTGCGCCAGTGCCCTCTGCTCTGCTTCATAACGCTGAGCCTCAGCCACACGTTTGCGCTGCTCCAGGTCGGCCTCCGCATTTTTCTGTATCTGATACTTGTCGGCATCAGCTTTCTTCTCTATCTCGGCGGCCAACTGGTTCATACGAATCTCAATCTGCTCTTTCGAGAGGATCTGCTCACGACGGGTTTTCTCAATCTGAGCCTCCACCGTCTTGATATTGATGGTCTTCTGTTGCTCCTGCTGCTGGATGGAGTAAGCGGCGTCGGCATCGGCCTGAGCGGTGTCAGCCTGTTGCTTCAGAGCGGCGCGCTTCAGGGCCAGGTCGTTGTTCTTCACAGCGATAGCCGTGTCGGCATCCACGCGGGCGTCGTTGGCGTCCTTGTCAGCATGTGCCACCTGTATCTTCACATCCCTCTCCGCATTGGCTCGGTTGATGGAAGCGTCTTTCTTGATCTTGGCGGTATTGTCAGCACCGAGGTCATGGATAAGCCCCTCTTTGTCGGTCACATTCTGTATATTGCAACTGATAATCTCAATACCCAACTTGCTCATGTCGGGCGATGCTTTCTGCATCACCTGGTCAGAGAAACCATCGCGGTCGGTGTTGAGAGAACGAAGATCGAGTGTGCCGATGATCTCACGCATGTTACCCTGCAGAGAGTCCTGCAACTGGGAAGCGATTTCCGGAGGTGTCATGTTGAGGAAGTTCTTGGCAGCCAGACGTGTACCCTCAGAGGTGGGTGTGACACGGATTTTCGCCACAGCGTCGACATCGACATTGATGAAGTCGTTGGTGGGCACGCTCTCCTCGGTCTTGATGTCAACCGTGATCTGTCCGAGATATACCTTGTCAAGGCGCTCCAAGAAAGGAATCCTGAAACCACCAGAGCCGATGAGGACTCGTGGTTCGCGGCTCAGACCGGAAATGATGAAAGCATATGAAGGAGGAGCCTTGACATAGGACAAAGCCAAAAACACAATGAACAGCACTACGCCGATTGCAATTAAAAAAATGATTGTAGGTTCCATAAAAATATGATTTGGTTGATAATTTTCATCAGCAAATTTACGACAAAAACTTGTAATCGTGAAAAACAAATGTTTCAGAATACATCTACAGTTGTCTCAAGTCACGCCAAATTAAAAAATATTAACAATATAAATAAGAAAATGTCATTTCCACTTTACATTCAAACACCTCCAACAACTAATGCCTCCGCCTGCCCCCTACTTCTCTGCTCAAATCATCTATTCGCAAAAAAAGATTAAAAAATTGTTTTGTGGAATAAATAGTTGTGTACAAATGATAAAAACAATTTTTTTTTTGTAATTTTGCAGTTTGATAGAATATGGAAATGAAAACAATCTTTTTTGCCTTTTTAGGAATCCTGACAGCATCCATTTTGCATGCCCAGTCGTATGGTATACAATGCGAAGACACCTGCAACCACATTCATGGTCTTGACATGAGTCACTACCAGGGTGATGTGTTTTGGGAGACGCTTGGCAACAACAGTCATATGGCTTATGTTTACTTCAAGGCCACAGAAGGGAAAGAGACCCAGGACGCCACCTATAAGCGCAACATCGAGTTGGCACACCGCTATGGGCTGAAGGTCGGCTCCTACCATTTCTATCACGCCAATGTTCCCCAGCAGTTGCAGCTCCACAATTTCATGAGTCAGTGCCGTCCCGGCGACCAGGACCTTATTCCTATGATTGACATCGAGAAAAAGCCCAAGAGCATGTCGACCTATGAGTTCTGTGACTCGTTGATGAAATTTCTCGTCTTAGTGGAAGAGGCCTATCATCAGAAGCCACTGCTCTATACGGGCAGGAATTTTTACAACAACTATCTGTTGGGCAAGATAGACGACTATCAACTGATGGTGGCTCAATACTCGGAGAATGAGCCTCAGTTGGCTGACGACCGCGACTATATCATCTGGCAATATACTGGCAAGGGCCGTATCAATGGAGTGAACACCTACGTAGACAAAAGTCGTATCATGGGTCAGCACTCCATGCGTGAGCTCCGCTTCCGAAGATGGTAGTTAACCTGCACAAATCCAATCATTTACAGAAAGATATTAAAGTAATACTATATGGCCATTATAAAATGTCCGGAATGTGGACACCAAATCAGCGAAAAAGCAACCATCTGCCCCATTTGTGGTGTGGAGATTGATGGTAAAATCACGCGTTGCGTACACTGCGGAGAGGTGTATTTCAAAGCCGATGGGTTATGCCCTAACTGTCATCGGCCCTACCGCGCCCCCGCTGTAGTGTTCACAGACGATGACGTCGATGAAGACGTCGACGAACACATCAACGAGCCATCTTCAACGCCCTCTACCTCAGCACGATACACTTCAAATGAAAAAGAGCCATCGGCTCCGACAACTCCCATTGTCAAGGAAACCCACCAAGAAACCAAAGAAGCCAATGAGGCTCCTGCTGTAGCAGCGCCATCGGTGGAACAACCTGTATCAGAAGAAGTGACACGTCCAGCCGACAATACTCCCGAAAAAGAGACGCATTCTGAAGGCGAGACTTATGTGCAAGAAGAGGCCTTTGGAGAAGACGAGGTTTATGTGGAAGACGAACTTCCCATAGAAGAGCCGGAATCCAGCAAGAGCAAGGATATCGACACCAAAGACGAATTTCTGATCCGTACTCCAGGTGAAGACGGCTACATCGACACGGAAGCTGACGACGAGGAAACTTCAAGTCATGGAGAGTCAACAGAAGAGACGCGTCCGCACAAGCACAACTATATCCCTCTGGTCGTTTCGTTGGCCATCACCGCCGTCATCGCCGCCATTTGTCTCTATTTCTACAAAGAGAGCAAAATGGAGCGTGAGATTCAGGCCTTTAATGTGGCGATGGACAGCGGAGACACAGAAGCCATGCGTGACTTCCTGCACAATTATACCGATGCCACCGACGAGCATAAGGCGGCTATCAATGAGGCCATCTCCAAGATCACGAAACAAGAAGAAGACTTGTCGCTGTGTATGGCCAACCGTGACAAAGACGCCTTACTGCGCTATGTGCACGACTACCCAGACAGTCCATATCGGTCGAAAATCTTAGCTATGGTCGACACCCTGGACTGGGAGGACGCCTGCAAGACCAACAAGAAGGCCGCCTACGACAAATACATCGCTCAGCACCCCGATGGCGCTTTCATCAAGGACGCCCGCGAAAAGGTGACGGTGAAGAAGATAGAGGCGACACAAGAGGATAACGACATGGCCCGATCACTCTTCAGGGAGTTTTTCCTCAGTGTCAATGGCAATGACGCTGCCCGTCTGACCCCGAATCTGAGCGACCAGATCTCTTCATTTATGAGCACCCCCAATCCCAGCAAAGATGATGTAATAGGCTGGATGAAACGCCAACATGGCGACGGGGTGGCCAATGTGATCTGGAAACTGAACAACGACTACAAGATACAAAAGCGTGAGCAGGGTGGCACCAAGGACTACACCATCGACTTCACGGCCAAGAAGACGGTCGTACACTCTGATGGACGCGCCACTTCCGAGCATTACAAGATCAAGTCGAATGTCAATGGCAACGGGAAGATCTCGTCCATGGAGATGCAGAAATATACACCGCAGCCTTCGGAGAGCACATCCAGCAGCAGTTCTAGTGGCTCGTCGACAAAGTCGAGCTCGAACAGTGGCTCTTCTGCTAAGCAGAGCACGAGTGGCTCGTCGACGAAGTCGAGCTCGAACGGTGGCTCTTCTAGCAAGCAGAGCACAGGTGGCTCGTCGACGAAGTCGAGCTCGAACGGTGGCTCATCTAGCAAGCAGAGCACAGGTGGCTCGTCGACGAAGTCGAGCTCGAACGGTGGCTCCTCTAGCAAGCAGAGCTCTAGTGGCTCGTCGACAAAGTCGAGCTCGAACAGTGGCTCTTCTGCTAAGTCTAGTGGCTCTTCTGCTAAGTCTAGTGGCTCCTCTGCTAAGTCTAGTGGCTCTTCTGCTAAGCCTAGTAGCTCTTCCGCTAAGTCTAGTGGCTCTTCTACGAAGTCTAGTAGCTCTTCAAGCAATGCTTCCAAGGATAATAAGAGCCAGAAAAAGCAATGAGATGAAGAAAAATAATACACTCCCCCAGCCCCTTCATTATTGAGGAGCTGGGGGAGTGTGATATTTATGAATCAATCATTCATTAATAGGCGCTGTCCCTCAGTTCTCTGACCAATTGTCGCTGACGTTCTGTCAGATGTGTGGGCAGCTTCACTTGATAGGTGAGGATGAGGTCGCCGTAAGTACCATCACCCCGGTCAAAGCCTTTTCCTCTCAATCTTACTTTCGTGCCATTCTGAGTCTCTGGCTTTACCTTGAGTTTGATTTTAGCACCACTGCTCAATGACACCATGATCTCTCCGCCCAAAAGCGCGGTGTAGAGGTCAATATCCACAGTGGCGTTCATCTCTCCTGAATGTTCCTGACGGCGTGCCTTGCCACCTGTCTTTCTGCCAAAAATTTGTTCGAAGAAGCTGCTGAAGCCACCGCCACCACCAGAGAAGACATTGAAGTCGAATCCTTCGAATGGGGAGCCTGCCCCACCCGACTGTCCAAACGGACTGCCGTTTTGGAAAGCGTCAGCCTGTCTCCATTGTTCACCATACTGGTCGTACTTTTTGCGTTTGTCAGGGTCGCCAATCACCTTGTATGCCTCATTAAGCGCCTGAAACTTGGCCTTGGCTTTAGGGTCATCCGGATGCAAGTCCGGGTGAAACTGTTTGGCTCGTTTCAGGTATGCCTTTTTGACATCGCTCTGGGGGATATTCTTATCCACCCCCAAAATCTTGTAATAGTCAATAAATGCCATAATACATTTCCTCCTTATTTTTTTATCTTCCTTGTTGCAAAAAGTGTACCTTTTTTGAAGTTGACGAGTTGACAAGTTGACGAGTTGACAAGTTGTTTGATGACCTTACCTCTCACTATTTTGTTAATAATCATTAAACTAGAGAGAAACTGCGATTTATATAAGAAGAAAAGAGGCGCAGACGGCACGTATTTCATAAAAAATGAGTAATTTTGCGGCCGATTTATTCAATTCACATAAAGTCAAACTTTATTAATTACAAATTTTTTATTAATTCACTTATGTCAAACTTAAAAAATGTACAGCCACTCGACGATTTCAACTGGGAAGAGTTTGAGAATGGCAGTATCACCAACGTCAGCAAAGAAGACCTCGAGAAGGCCTACGACGAAACCCTTAACAAAGTCAGCGAGCATCAGGTCGTTGACGGCAAAGTAATCTCTTTTGACAAGAAAGAAGTTGTTGTCAACATTGGTTACAAGAGCGACGGTATTATTCCCGCCAGCGAATTCCGCTACAATCCCGACCTCAAGGTT
>JAEEGL016678663.1_pt1 | contig 18135 bp, 16 predicted proteins | sample 9134231 | NCBI WGS metagenome assembly JAEEGL01 (sample SAMN16246548, study PRJNA631951) | gut metagenome | biome: gut microbiome; feature: rumen; material: fiber-attached | host: Bos | place: Iran: Karaj | collected 2018-10 | reverse complement strand
CAGGCACAGGGAGATTGCTGTGTGGTAATCGACTGCGATCTTCAGCATCCACCGGAAAAGATCGTCGAGATGTACAGGCTCTGGGAGCAGGGCTATGAGATTGTGGAAGGAGTTAAGACCAGCAGGGGAAAAGAGAGTCATTTCCACAAGTTTGCAGCAAGAAGCTTTTACGAAATAATGTCAGATGCTGTGGGATTTGATATGTCCAGGGCTTCGGACTTCAAGCTCCTTGACAGAAAGGCCATGAATGTCCTTCTTAATATGAATGAAAAGAATGCCTTTTTCAGGGCACTTTCCTCATGGATCGGCTTTAATTCCACTGAGGTTGAGTATGATGTAAGGGAGAGAGAAGCAGGGGAATCCAAGTGGAGCACCAGATCCCTCATAAAATATGCCATCACCAACATCACTTCCTTCACCACTGCACCTATGCAGATAGTGACTTTTTTGGGAGTGATAGTATTTATCGTTGGTCTTGGCGCAAGCATTGAGGCTATTGTCAGGTTCTTTATGGGAACTGCCCAGGAAGGATTTACAACTGTCATTATCCTTCAGTGCTTTACAGGCTCTTTTATAATGATAGGACTTGGCATCATTGGCTTTTATATTTCAAAGATCTATGACGAGGTCAAGGGAAGGCCTAAGTATATAATCCATAAGACTATTAAATAGGCACAATATTTGCCCATATGGGGTAATTAGTATACAATATATATTAACTTGGGAAAGTATGGAATAGTATTGTGATAAAGGATAATCAGGTACATCTGAATAGGGCACACGTCATTGTGGACGGGCTACTTGTAGCTGGTTCCTATGCGTTGTCTTACTATCTCAAATTTGAATCTGTATTTGCAGATAAGAGCCCGGCTGTTGGACGTCTTCCCATGGCGGTTTATTTTTCTGCACTTTATTTTCTGGTTCCCTGTTATCTTCTTTTGTATTATATGGTCCAGCTCTACACCTCCAGAAGGGCGTTAAGGCTCTGGGAAGAGTTTTTGGACATTGTTCAGGGCAATATCATGGGCGTCATCGGGTTCCTGGTTGTTTTGTATATCGTCAACCAGCCCTATTTCTCCCGTTCCATGATATTCATCTTTTTTGCGGTGAATGTCACCCTTACCACTATAGCGCACTGGCTTCTGCGCAAGTTCCTTCGATTTATCAGGAAAAAAGGTTACAACATCAAGCACATTTTGCTGGTGGGGTATTCAAGGGCTGCTGAAGGCTATATCAGCAGGATACTGGATAATCCCCAGTGGGGATATGAGATTGCGGGCGTTCTGGATGATTTTGTGCCACTGGATACCAAGTATCACGGGGTCAGGGTAATAGGCAAGATCGATGAACTGACCACCTATCTTGAGAACAACAGCTTTGATGAGATCACCATAACCCTCCCTCTTGACGATTACGACAGGCTGGAGACACTGGTGGCGGAGTGCGAAAAATCCGGAGTCCACACCAAGTTCATACCGGACTACTCATCTCTTTTCCCAAGTAATCCATATACGGAGGATGTTCAGGGAATACCTGTCATCAACATCAGATACGTGCCTCTGACCAATTCGCTAAACAGGCTGGCCAAGAGGATTGTAGATATTATTGGTTCACTGATCGCTATCATTATCTTTTCGCCTATCATGCTCATTGCTGCCGTAGCCATCAAGCTTACCAGCGAGGGACCTGTCATTTATAAGCAGGAGAGGATCGGCCTTAACGGCGTTCCTTTCAAGATGTACAAGTTCAGAACCATGAAGCTTCAGAGCGAATCTGAGGAAAAGAAAGGCTGGACCACCAAGGGGGATCCCAGAGTTACCAAGGTGGGAGCGATACTCAGAAAGACCAGCATCGACGAGATGCCCCAGTTCTTTAATATCTTTGCAGGCAAGATGAGTCTTGTGGGACCGCGCCCTGAGAGACCTCAGTTTGTTGAAAAGTTCAAGGAACAGATCCCACGCTACATGGTCAAGCATCAGGTACGCCCGGGACTTACCGGCTGGGCTCAGATCAACGGCTATCGCGGAGACACCTCCATCAGGAAAAGAATCGACTATGACATCTACTATATCGAGAACTGGTCCATGGCATTTGATCTCAAGATAATTCTTGGAACCATAAGGCATGGGTTTGTTAATAAGAATGCGTATTGATAATTGCACCAATTTATGGCAAAATATATTGGTGCAATTTTGCATTTAAGTTAAAAATTAAGTTAAGTTTTGTTGGAACAAGAGGAGAATTGATCATGTCAAATAGAGACGATGAGTACTACGATAGGGATGAGAGAAGATCATCCCGTAGACGTGACGAAAGATACGATGACAGATATGATGATAGATATGACGACAGGTATGATGATGGTTACGAAGAAGACGTAAGGCGTCCCTCCAGAAATGGAAACGGCTCCAGAAGTTCATCAGCTTCAGGCAGAAGCGCATCAGGCCGCAGCGCATCCGGCTCAGGCAGAAGCGGTGACAGAGGTCCATCAAGAAGTGCAGGCGCATCAAGAAGTGCTTCCGGATCAAGGAGCAGCTCATCCAGAAACGGTTCAGGCAGAAGCGCTGACCGCGGACCATCAAGAGGAGGATCATCCAGCCGCCCATCCTCAAGAGGCGGAAACGGATCAAGAGGAAGTAACGGCGGCAAGAAAAAGAGCAGCACCAAGGCCATAGTCCTTTTGGTGGCAGAGGTACTGGTTGCCTGCATCCTTGTGTATGTGGCATATACTCTTTTCTTCAAGGTTGACGTTACCAAGGTTGGCAAGGTTAACCTCGACGAGGAGGCAATTTCACAGTCTATCAACGAGACTGTTGCCAATAATGAACAGATGTCAGGCTATACCAATATTGCACTGTTTGGTGTTGACTCCAGAGAAGAGGAGCTCACCAAGAACACAAGATCAGATACTATCATGATCGCGTCAATTAACAATGCAACCGGTGATGTTAAGCTCTGCTCGGTTTATCGTGATACTTACCTTAACCTTAGTAATGACACCTACACCAAGTGTAATGCGGCTTACGCCCAGGGTGGTCCTGAACAGGCTATATCAATGCTCAATATGAACCTTGATATGGATATCGAGGACTTTGTTACCATAGGATTCAGAGGACTTACAGAGGTTGTTGATGCTCTTGGCGGTGTTACCATCGATGTTACAGATGCTGAGATCTCTCATCTTAACAACTACCAGTCCACAATGGCTACTGAGCTCAAGCTTGACTACACTCCGGTTACAAGCGCCGGAGTACAGACTCTTAATGGTCTTCAGGCTACTGCTTACTGCCGTATCAGATATACAGCCGGAGATGATTTCAGACGAGCTGAGAGACAGAGAACAGTTCTTATGGCCTGCATGGATAAGGCTCAGGGTATGAGCTATTCACAGCTTGAAACCGTGGCTAACAAGGCATTTAGCCATATTTATACTTCAATGGATCTTACAGAGGATATCCTTCCACTGCTTAAGAACCTGACCAACTACAAGATCGTTGATAACAACGGATTCCCTTACGAGGATATGCGTGCTACAGGTACCATGGGCAAGGCAGGAAGCTGCGTACTTCCCAAGGATCTTCAGAGCAATGTTAAGTGGCTCCACCAGTTCCTGTTTGAGGATGACACTTACGAGGTATCAGCTGATGTTCAGAAGTATTCAGAGAAGATTGCAGCTGATGTCAGCAAATATATTGGCAACTGATAACAGCTCTTTTGACAGATGATCAGTTACCAGACAGAATGGATTTAAAATCAGGGCTGGGCTTTGTTGAGCCTGGCCCTGTTTTACAAAGGTAGCATATGAGTACAGTAGATGTAATTATTCCGACTTACAAACCGGATATATCTCTTTTCCGTCTTATAGACGATTTGGAGAAGCAGGCTCTTAGGCCTTCACACATCATCATCATGAACACCGAGGAGCGCTACTGGAATGAGCTTCTTGACAGATCCCTGGAGAACCCACAGGATAAATATGACAACATAATAGTAAGGCACGTGGCAAAAAGAGATTTCGACCACGGAAATACCCGTAATCAGGGGGTCGCGCTCTCTGGGGCAGAGTTCTTTTTGATGATGACCCAGGATGCTTTTCCAAGGGACAAGATGCTGATTTCCAATCTGGCAAAGGCATTTGAAGACCCGGATGTGGCAGCAGCCTACGGACGTCAGTATCCTAAGACTGATTGTAACCTGGCTGAGAGATATGCCCGCAAGTTTAATTATCCCAACGAGGCCATGAAGAAGACACAGGCGGACGTAGACAGGCTAGGTATCAAGACCTATTTCTGTTCCAACGTGTGCGCAATGTATAAAAGAGAAGTGTTTGACAAGCTCGGGGGATTTACGAAAAAGACAATCTTCAATGAGGATATGGTTTATGCCGGAACAGCATGTCAGAACGGATACGCTATTATGTATGTTCCCGAGGCAGGAGTCATCCACTCTCACAATTATACTTATCTTCAACAGTTTCACAGGAATTTTGACCTTGGGGTTTCCCAGATCGAGCATCCGGAAATATTTGGAGCTCTTAAGTCTGAGACTGAGGGCAAGAGGATGGTAAAAGAGACAATAGAGCACTTCAGGAGAATAGGCAAGGGATATCTTGTTCCTGATTACATAATAATGTGTGGCTTCAGGTTTTTGGGCTACAAGCTTGGAAGGAACTATAAAAAGCTCCCCAGGGGGCTGGCCCGGTCCTTCGCTTCCAATAAGGAGTATTTTGCATAATGGAACTGGATTTATCGAATTTTGACGTTAAGCTGTCTGATGATATCAATTCATGGGAGGAAGTAAACCTCCTTTATAATTCTGCCCTCAAGCAGATCCAGACCAAGATTGAGATCCTTAACGAGGAGTTTCAGGAGGTTCACAGATACAACCCCATCGAGCACGTTAAGGCACGAGTCAAGGTTCCTGAGAGCATCGTCAAAAAGCTTAAGAGAAATGGCTACGAATCAACTATTGAGAACATGGTCCGCTATGTCAATGATATAGCTGGCATTCGTATCATATGCTCATTTACTTCGGATATTTACAGGATTGCTGAGATGATCGGCAATCAGAAGGATATCAAGGTGCTGACAGTCAAGGATTACATCATGAATCCCAAGCCCAGCGGATACAGGAGCTATCACATGATAGTATCACTTCCCGTTTATCTGTCTGACAGGATAGTTCAAGTTAAGGTGGAGGTTCAGATAAGGACTGTTGCCATGGATTTCTGGGCTTCTCTTGAGCACAAGATCCAGTACAAATTTGAGGGAAAGGCTCCTGCACATATCAATGCAGAGCTGTATGAGTGCGCCAATATGGTCTCAAACCTTGACGAGAAGATGCTTCAGCTCAATGATGAGATCCTTGCAGTGGAAATGGAGCATTAGCGAGATCTTTTTACAGCCCCATTAATGAGGAGTGGGTAGGCACATCGCTGCACCTACCCTATTATGAAAAAATCTATCTTTTGAAATTAACCAGCCGCTTGGCTTACGACTATGGTATAAATATACAAGACAATTATGAATAATTTATGAACAAGCAATGAACAAATGGTGAAAATGTCCAATAAATAACTTTGAAACAATATAAACTTGTCTAATTTGCATAATAAATGGTAAGATTTATGGGATGTCAGATTCGGATAGGGGACATAATCTTATGGGAAAAAGCTGGGGAGGAAGAATCGTGGATAATTTTATGGACAAACTTGCAGAAAAGATAGGTACCCGTGATATCATAAAGGCCAATGCACAGGCAGAGGCCATGGAAGCAGAGAGGACCAGGCAGGAGGCAGAGCAGTACAAAACTCAGCTTGAGGAACTTCGCAGCAATGAAATGGAGCACAAAAAAGCCATCGATGAGACCAGGGAGTCTATATCAGTTCTAACTAAGAGGATGGATGACTCAGAGACCAAGGTACATGACGTTGGCGTTCAGGTATACAGGAATGTCCAGGCCGTAATTGAAAAGGGCCAGAATAAGGAACTTGAGGAGCTTAGCGGCCTCAAAAAGAAACTTGAAAGAAGTGAAGAAGCGGTAAAAGAGCTGTCAAACAAACTGGAAACCATTCAGGTTTCCGTTGAGACCAAGAACAGCGCAGTAACTCCGCTCCTTGTAGTAACGCTGCTTGTTGCAGCAGCTGATCTTGTGATCAACATTCTTAAGATTTTAGGTATTATGTAATAATGAATTTAGCTCAGACAGTTTTCAGAAGAAAGATAAAAATATGGTTTCTCCACTCTTCCCTTGTGGTGATCGTGGCGTGGATCCTATTCATGCCAAGCCTTGTCAAGTTTGAAAAGGGTGGCGACAATATTTTTTCCGTAAAATTAAATGACCTGGTAGTTGGAACGGCTGCTACCAGGGAAGATGCATATAAGGCTTACAGAGAGGCAAGACGTCAGGTTGCCAGAGGCAATGATGAGCTGGTGCTTTCCTTTGCTGATCTTTCCATTGAGGGCGACAACGTGCTTTTTGGAGAGGTGGACTCCATCTCAAAGATGACCCAGAACATGACAGGGATCCTAAGGGACAGTGAAAAGAGCACTCTTAACCGTGCCTATTCCATAAAGATAAATGAGTTTTCCATCAATCTTGGTAGCATCAGTGATGTTATGGAGCTTTTATCCACAGCTCTTTATAACTTTGACTCATCTCACCTGTATAGTGTTGAACTGGTTGTGGACACCGAGAGGGAGGTTAATGTCTTAACACCTCAGGTACAGAGCAAGGAAGAGGTGAAAAAAGAGGAAGCCAAGGCCGAGAGTTCCACCAGCATGCCCCAGTCGGGCTTTGTGGCAGAGCTTACTCAGATTGTCAATGATGCCAAACCAATTGCCTACGACAAGGATTTCTCGGATTATGAGCTGGGACTTCAGACCATGGATTTCGCCGACAAGGTGGAGATTGTGGAGTGCTATCTGCCGGACAGCGAGATTTCAGACCTGGCTACAGCTATAGACGATGTTACAAAAGACAAAGAGACCAGCCAGGTATACGAGGTTCAGCAGGGAGACACTCTTGGAGGAATAGCCCAGAAATTTGGACTGACTCTGGATGCCCTGGTTGCCATGAACGAGTCTTTGGAGAGTGCAAACACCACCATAAGAGTTCAGGATAACCTTATTGTCACAGTTCCCGAGCCTGAGCTCTCCGTAGTTTATCAGGTGCAGGAGTATTACGAGGAGGACTATGAGGCTGAGGTTCAGTATGTGCCCAACGATTCCTGGTACACCACCCAGTCCAAGGTTCTTCAGGAACCCTCTGCCGGACACCGCAAGGTTGTAGCTCTTGTTACATATACAGATAACAGCGAGGATTCAAGGGAGATCGTCAAGGAAGAGATCACCTACATGGCTGTTCCCAAGATCGTTGAGAGAGGAACTATTGTTCCGCCTACATATATCAAGCCTATTTCCGGCGGAAGACTTACTTCCGGATTTGGAAAAAGAAATCGTCCCACCAAGGGTGCCAGCACCTACCACAAGGGCGTGGACTGGGCTACACCTGTAGGTACATCAGTTGTGGCATCCTCTTCAGGAGTTGTTACAAGAGCCGGATGGGGAAGCGGATATGGATATTGCGTATACATCAGACACCCTGATGGCAGGGAGACCAGATACGGACACCTATCCAAGGTCCTTGTTTCTGCGGGACAGTCAGTATCCCAGGGACAGAGGATAGCTCTTTCCGGTAATACCGGTGTATCCACAGGACCGCATCTGCACTTTGAAATTCTGGTGGGCGGCTCACAGGTGAACCCGCTTAATTACCTGAACTGACGCGGTTTTTGTACTAACGGTTTTACAAATAACTTTTCTTGTGGTATAACATATATTTGTTCAGAACAAGGAAAAGAGATTTCTATGGAAAAATATATAATAAAAGGCGGAAATCCGCTTGTGGGTGAGGTTGAGATAGGTGGCGCCAAGAATGCTGCCCTTGCTATCTTAGCTGCAGCTACCATGACGGATGAGACTGTTGTCATCGACAACATGCCTGATGCTTCAGATACCAATGCAATGCTGCAGGCTATCGAGAGTATAGGGGCTTATGTTGAGAGGACAGGCAGACATTCTGTTAAGATCAATGCTTCACAGATCCGCGACTATACAATTGAAAATGATTATATCAAGAAGATAAGAGCCGGATATTACCTGCTTGGCGCTCTTCTTGGCAAGTATAAGAGCGCAGGAGTTGCACTTCCCGGCGGATGCCATATTGGCCTTCGTCCTATCGACCAGCATATCAAGGGCTTTACAGCTCTTGGAGCCAAGGTTACAATCCAGGGCATTATCTATGCTGAGGCTGAGCAGCTTGTGGGAAGCCACATCTATCTTGATGTTGTCAGTGTTGGAGCAACCATTAATATCATGATGGCTGCCTGCATGGCTGAGGGTAAGACTATTATCGAGAATGCGGCAAAGGAACCCCACGTGGTTGATATTGCCAATTTCCTTAACAGCATGGGAGCTAACATCAAGGGTGCAGGTACTGATGTTATCCGTATCAAAGGTGTTGAAAGGCTCCATGGCACTGAGTATACCATCATCCCCGACCAGATCGAGGCAGGCACATTTATGCTTGCTGCAGCTGCTACTATGGGAGATGTTACTGTTAAAAATGTCATCCCCAAGCATCTTGAGTCCATAAGTGCCAAGCTTGTTGAAATGGGATGCCAGATCCACGAATCTGACGATGAAGTCAGGGTAGTGGCTACTAAGAGACTTCAGAATACCCATGTAAAGACACTTCCATATCCCGGATATCCTACGGATATGCAGCCGCAGATAACAGTGGCCCTTGGTCTTGCCAGCGGTATCAGTATAGTAACAGAGAGTATTTTCGAGAGCAGATTCAAATATGTTGACGAGCTCACCAGAATGGGAGCCAACATCAAGGTTGAAGGCAGCACTGCCATCATCGAGGGTGTTGAGCGCTATGTGGGAGCAACAGTTTCAGCCCCTGACCTTCGTGCAGGAGCAGCACTTGTTATCGCAGCCCTTACTGCAGAAGGCTATTCTACAGTAGAGGATATCAAGTATATCCAGAGAGGCTATGAGGATTTCGACAAGAAACTTCAGGAACTTGGCGCCATTATAGAAATGGTGGACGACGACAGAGATATACAGAAATTCAAATTAAAACACGCGTGAGCTTTGGCCCCGCGTGTTTTTGCTTGCAATTTGCGGACCGGGTCCGGATCAGGCGGAATAAGTTGTCATTTTTTTATCAAATCCACTTGACACTGGGCTTTCCTCGTAATAACATAACTACAGAAAAAATAATTCTTCGGGGCAGGGTGAGATTCCCAACCGGCGGTAAAGTCCGCGACCTGCTTTCTGATCAGTGTATCAGGAGGTGGCTGATCTGGTGAGATTCCAGAACCGACAGTACAGTCTGGATGAGAGAAGAATGTACAGCGATAGCTTTATTTATGATGCCCCAGGACTACATATGTAGCTTGGAGCTTTTTTATTGCTGTACGCAGCTGACTTATCAATTTCCCCCTGAAGGGAAAGAAGGAAAAATGAACAACTTACAAAAAACCCTTGGAATGATTGTGGAAAGCACATATCATTTCGTAGCACTCATCGTGCTGATCCTCCTGGCATTTTCCATCGGATATGTCTGCGAGTCCTTTGCAAGGAAAAGAGAGATCAGAGCAAACGGAACAGCTGAGGCAATGTTCAGCACCAGAAAGATTGCCATAATCGGTGTGTTCTCCGCAATCTCTTTTGTCCTGATGCTCTTTGAGTTCCCGCTTCCATTTGCTCCATCATTCTACAAATTTGATTTCAGCGACATTCCGGCCCTTATCGGCGGATTTGCCGCAGGGCCTATGGTTGGTGTTATGATCGAGTTCATCAAGGTGACTCTCAACATCCTCATTCAGGGACCTACTCCCGGATTCGTAGGTGAGATTGCAAACTTTGTAATTGGCTCAGCATTTATTATTCCTGCTACTGTTATCTACAGATTCAAGAAGACCAGAAATACAGCGCTTATTAGCTGCCTTGCAGGAACAGCCTGCATCACCCTTGTTGGTGCTCTTCTTAACGCATACTTCCTGCTTCCTGCTTATGCCATAGCCTATGGCTGCGATATCAGCTTCTTCGTAGCAGCAGGAACCGAGATCAATCCTGCCATCAACAATATCTTTACATTCTGTGCACTTGCGGTTGCTCCCTTTAACCTGCTTAAGGGCGCTGCAGACAGCGTGCTGACATTCCTTGTTTACAAGCAGCTCAGCCCGATCCTTAAGGGGGGAGTACACCCGGTTCGTAAAGCTGCCGCAAACGGACAGGAAGCCTGATGGACTCAGATAAACCGAATCTGATTGATTTTTCATAAAATAATAGAATTCTAGAAAAACGTATCGCTTTTTGCTGCTTTTTATGGTGATTCCAAGCAAAAAGAGATACGTTTTTTTGCAATACATGGGTTTATTGAAAAAATGAATGGAAAAAGAGATACTTTTTTTTAATAATAAGCTGATTTGTGAAAATGGAGTATTTTGCCAAATATATTTCTGCATCAAAATACCGAAGTTTGGACGAATCATACATTTGTGGTAAGATAAATATGGCTTTATATGCATACATACAAGGAGTTCCTATGGAAATAGTTACTAAACATGAGACCAACTCAAGAGAGGAAACTTTTGAACTTGGAAGGAGAATAGGGGAAAGTGCCGCTCCGGGATCCGTGTTCACACTTATCGGAGATCTTGGCGTTGGCAAGACTGTCCTTACCCAGGGGGTGGCAGCAGGTCTTGGTATCACAGGCCCTGTCAGCAGTCCGACTTTTACCATCCTTCAGGTATACGATGAGGGAAGGATCCCTTTTTACCACTTTGATGTGTACAGGATCGGTGACATAAGCGAGATGGATGAGATCGGGTATGAGGACTACTTTTTTGGTGATGGAATCTGCATCGTAGAGTGGGCCAACCTGATAGAGGAGCTGCTTCCTGAGCACTACACGGAGATTGTAATTGAGAAGAACCTTGAAAAGGGCTATGATTACAGACTTATCACAATGACAAAACATTAAGGAAAACACATGAAGATTCTTGCAATAGACACCTCGGGCCTTGTTGGCAGCGTTGCCATTTCTGACGGCGATAACCTTACAGCCCAGTTTTCAATTCAATATAAAACAACACATTCAGAGATCCTGATGCCCATGCTTCGGGATATCGCGGACAAGATCCACCTGGATATGAAGTCTGTTGATGCCATAGCAGTGGCGGCAGGTCCAGGCTCTTTTACGGGGCTTCGCATTGGAAGTGCCACGGCCAAGGGGCTGGCTCTTGCCATAGACTGCCCCATAATCCCGGTACCCACAGTAGATGGCCTTGCTTACAACCTTTACGGCAATGAGAAGATCATCTGCCCCATGATGGATGCTAGGCGCAGCCAGGTTTACACCGGAATCTACACATTTGTGCCTGCGGCCACCGAGGAAAAGAACTTTGAGCAGTCGTATGTTTTAAGAGTTATCCATGAGCAGTTTGCAACCTCCGTTGAGGACATTGCAGGAAGGCTCAATGAAATTGGCAAGCCAGTTATCCTGCTTGGGGACGGAGTTCCTGTTTATCATGACAAGCTTGAGAGCCTGCTTACAGTGCCTTTTACTGTGGCTCCATCTCATCTGGGCCGTCAGAGCGCTGCTTCAATCTGTGCGCTGGCTTCTGTCTATGCAAAGGAAGGCAGAGCGATTCCTTCAGATGAGTTTGTTCCTGAATATCTGCGCCTATCCCAGGCGGAGAGGGAGGCAAGGGAAAAAGAGAATGATGGCTCACCTTCAGCAGGGCAGCTGCGGGAGCAGAAAGCGCTAAACCACAGCACTCCCGGCAGGATCCGCGTCCGCCCCATGACAGCTGAGGATATAGAGGACGCTTATGCCCTTGAAAAGGTCAATCTGGGAAAAGAAGCCTGGACCAGGAAACAGCTTATGGACGCCATGACAAGGGACGATACCATCTACCTGGTGGCTGAAATGGCAGGCAGAATTGTGGGGCTTTGCGGCCTTCAGAATATTTCAGGCGACGGGGAGATCACCAATGTGTCAGTATCCGGTGATGTTAGGCGCCAGGGCTGCGGCTACAAGATGCTGCGTCAGCTCATAGAGCGCGGCTACGGGATCGGAGTTGTGGACTACACCCTGGAAGTCAGGGCCGGCAACGCTGCGGCAATAGCTCTTTATGAGAAGCTTGGCTTTAAGAGTGAAGGCACAAGACCCGGATTTTACGATGATCCAAAGGACGATGCCATTATTTACTGGAAAAGGAAAGATTCATGATAGATGTTTGTTTGCTGGGAACCGGCGGAATGATGCCCCTTCCCAATAGATTTCTCACATCCCTTTATGTGAGGTACAACGGCAAGTGTATTCTCATCGATTGCGGTGAGGCCACGCAGATTGCCATGAAAAAGAGAGGCCACAGTGCCAAGCCCATCGATGTTATCTGTTTTACCCACTACCACGCAGACCATATTTCGGGACTGCCGGGAATGCTGCTTACCATGGGCAACGCCGAGCGCACGGAGCCGCTCCTTATGGTGGGGCCCAGGGGTCTTGAGAGGGTGGTGAATTCCCTACGGGTAATCGCTCCGGAGCTCCCATTTGAGATTCAGTTTAAAGAACTGACGGAGAGCGAAGTTTCTTTTGACATAGAGGGAATGCCCTTCTTCTCCATGACGGCATTCAAGGTCAACCACAATATCCCTTGCTACGGCTATTCCATGAGCTTAAGGCGCCAGGGCAGGTTTGACGTTGAGGCTGCCACTGCGGCGGGGATAGACAGGCGCTACTGGAACGGCCTACAGAAGGGAGAGACCATCACTGCAGATGACGGCAGGGTTTTCACACCGGATATGGTGCTTGGGGCTGAGAGAAAGGGAATCAAGCTCACCTACTGCACCGACACAAGGCCAACGGACAGCATTGTAGAGAATGCCAAAGACTCTGATCTTTTCATCTGCGAGGGCATGTACGGCGAGGCGGACAAGCTTCAGAAGGCCAGAGAGAACAAACATATGACCTTCTACGAGGCAGCCAGGCTTGCAAGAGACGCCAGGGTAAAAGAGATGTGGCTTACCCACTACAGCCCATCCCTGGTAAATCCCAAGGAATTCATGCCGGAGACAAAAAAGATCTTTGCAAATTCCATCGCAGCTAAAGACGGAAGAAGTGTAGAACTTAGATTTGAAGACTGACAAGTCATATAATATGTTTTCTTCGCTTCGCGGAGAGGAAAAGAGGGGATATGAAAAACGGGGCAGTTGTTAAAGCGATAGTGATGTCGGTTCTGGCGGCAATTGTGGTGCTGGGGCTTTATATGGTCTTCACCCGCAGCAAGAAGGCGGGCCCGGAGGAGACCTACGACATAACTGTGGTTGACGAGATCACAACCACGGATCTGGAAAAGAACTATCCTGCCAGCGCAAGAAAAGTCGTTGAGCTCTACGCCAAGACCATGAAGGTTCTGTATAAGGAACAATACTCTGAGGCCCAGGAAGATGCCATGATAGCAGTCGTTCAGGGGCTTATGGATGAGGAACTTCTGGCAAACAACAGCTCTTTTGCCCAAACTATAAAAAATGAAGTCAAGGAGAAAAGGGACGGCGACTACTCGATTCCTGCATTTGTGGTTCAGAACAAGGAACCCAAGGAAGTTATGGTGGACGGGCGCAAGATGTGCAACGTGGAATGTCTTATCAATGTGCGCCACGCATCAAATGGCACCGCAGCCAACTACTACCAGTTTATCCTTCGCAGGGAAAAAGAGACCGGCAATTGGAAGATCCTTGGCTGGACCATAAAGGATAATAACGATGATTGAGTATCACGCAGACGACTATGGGCTGTTTCCGCAGCAGAGCAGACACATTGCTGACTGTTACTATAACGGAGCCCTTAACGGCATCAGTATAATGCCTAACAGCCCTTATTTAAAAGAATGTATGGATGCCATAGAGGGCATAAGAGAAAAGCTCTTTGTTACCGTGCATCTTAATTTTGTAGAGGGAAAACCCATAACCGGAGATAAGGCAAGGCGCCTTACAAATTCTGACGGAAACTTTGATATAGGATTTGCCAAGCTCCTTTTTATAGGCTTTGTACCGGTGCTAAGGAGGCTCTATTACAAAGCTATAAGGCGGGAGGTAGAGGCACAGCTCTTTAGCTGTGAGCCCTATATGAACGGGGGGAACTACAGGATCGACGGTCATGTACACTACCACATGCTTCCTCTGATATTTGACGCAGTTATGGATGTGGTAAAAAGTAGTGACCTGAAGGTTTCTTACATTCGCTTTCCGAGGGAGGAGCTTGAAGTGTACAGGCGCTCCTACGGCAAACTAAAGGGACTTAAACCAATAAATGTTGTAAAGGTGCTGGTGCTCAATGCTTTAAGTGCCCGCAATGAGAGAAAATACAGGGATGATCTGGATAGTCTTAAGGTTGAACGCAAGCTCTTTATGGGGGTCATGCTTTCAGGCCACATGTTTTATGACAATGTAAAAGAGTGTCTTCCCCATGGAGCGGATATCCTGGCTGACAGGGGGCTTCAGAACATGGAAATCCTGTTCCACCCGGGAGATGTTTCAATGGATGAAGAAATCGCCCAGGTTACCAGCAGCGATGACTATAATTTCCTTGTGGAGAACAGAGGTAACCGCGAAAAAGAAGCCGAGGCACTAAGGAAGTTTGGCGGCGGTCTTAAAAGATAAATTGCCGGTATCAGGATTTATGATATGAGCATATTAAAGTGGCAGGCGGTTTATGCTGCTTGGCAGGAAATAAAAGGAAATTTGGATCATGCAGATAGATAAGAACGTAGAACAAGACGGCGTGATATTCATGTCCATAAAGGGAGACGAGGCAGGAAACGGCTCTGCGGATAACAGGGCTGGAGTTGCTGCTTTGTCTGAAACCGATGGTACAAACCGTGGAGCTGGCTCTGATGGTGACATCACCATCCTTGCCATTGAGAGCTCCTGCGATGAGACTGCAGCTGCTGTAGTCAGAAACGGCAGGGAGGTTCTTTCAAATATCATTTCGTCCCAGATTGCCCTTCACACGGTGTATGGCGGAGTTGTTCCTGAAATCGCCTCAAGAAAGCACGTGGAAAAGATAAACGGATGTATCAGGGCTGCCCTTTCAGAGGCGGGGCTTACCCTGGACGATATAGATGTTGTGGCAGTGACCTATGGCCCCGGGCTTGTAGGAGCTCTTTTGGTGGGAGTGTCTGCGGCCAAGGCTATTTCTTTTGCCGCAAATAAGCCCCTTGTGGGCGTTCATCACATCGAGGGACATATCAGTGCAAACTTCATCGAGAACAAAGACCTGGAGCCGCCATTTGTGTGCCTTGTGGTATCCGGCGGACATTCCCACCTTGTGGTGGTGAAGGACTACGGCGAGTACGAGATCATCGGACAGACCAGAGATGATGCGGCGGGAGAGGCCTTTGACAAGGTTGCAAGAGCCATAGGACTTGGCTATCCTGGCGGGCCCAAGATCGACGCCGCGGCAAAAGAGGGAAACCCCGATGCCTTTACATTCCCACAGGCCAAGATCCCTGATGCGGAGTACGATTTTTCTTTTTCAGGACTAAAATCAGCAGTATTAAATCTCATAAATCAGGCAAAGATGCAGGGAGAGGAGCTCTCCCAGGCTGACGTTGCCGCATCCTTCCAGAAGGCAGTTGTGGAAGTTCTTGTGGGACATGCAATTAGCGCCTGCAAGCAGTACGGGTACGACAAGCTTGCCATTGCAGGGGGAGTTGCGTCCAACACCTCCTTAAGGCAGCTCATGGAAAAAGAGTGCGCAGCAAATGGAATCAGGTTCTACAGGCCGTCACCTGTTCTTTGTACGGACAATGCAGCAATGATCGGAGCTGCTGCATATTACGAGTATAAAAAGGGAGTGCGCTTTGACCTGGATATGAACGCTGTTCCAAATCTTCCGCTTGGAGACAGGGAACGCAGATTCCACGCGGGGAAACAGTGATATAAGGGGGCGTCATTATGAAGTCAGTAGCAGTTGTACTTGCGGCAGGTTCAGGCAGCAGGATGAATTCAGATGTAAAAAAACAGTATATGGAGATTGGCGGAAAGCCGCTTATCTACTATTCCTTAAAGGCTTTTGAAGAGAGCATTATAGATGACATTGTCCTTGTGGTTTCAAGGGGCGACGTGGACTATGTGAAAAAAGAGATCGTGGAGAAGTTTGGATTTGACAAGGTTACCGCTGTAGTGGAGGGCGGACTTGCCCGTTATCACAGCGTTCGACTGGGGCTTCAGGCAGCTGACCCTACTTGTGAATACGCTTTTATTCACGATGGAGCAAGGCCTTTTGTAAACAGGGATATTATTATGCGGGCTTTTTCAGCTGTAAAAGAGTACAAGGCCTGCGTAGTTGGAATGCCTTCAAAGGACACCATCAAGATTGCAGATGAAAAGGGTTTTGCGGCTTCAACTCCTGACAGGAATCTGATGTGGACAATTCAGACACCACAGTGTTTTTCCTATAAGATGATCCTTGAACTGTATCAGCGTCTTGACCGTGAAGAGGGAGACCTCATGGCGAAGGGGATAAATATTACCGATGATGCCATGGTGGTTGAATATTACACAGACACCAGGGTAAAGCTCATCGAGGGCTCTTTTGACAACATCAAGATCACAACTCCTGAGGATATTGCAGTAGCTGAGGCAATTCTAAAACGCCGCTGAAGCGTGTTTCGATGAATTTTAGGTGAGGATGGGACTCTTTTCCCGGCATTTGATATGAATGACAAGATAAAAGTCCTGATGATCGGACCTGACAGATCGGTTCACGGTGGGATTTCCGCCCTGGTGAACAGTTATTATGAGGCCGGACTTCAGGACAAGGTTGAGCTTAAGTACATAGGAACCATGAAAGAGGGAAGCAAGCTTAAAAAGCTGATGGTAGCTGGGCTTGCTTTCATAGATTTTATGTGCTCCGTAAAGTGGTGCGATATCGTCCATGTAAACTGTTCTTCAGATTCAAGCTTTATGCGCAAATCCTACTTTATCAGGTATGCAAAGCGCCATGGTAAGAAAGTGCTTCTGCATCAGCACGGCGGAGATTTTGTGAACTATTATAACAATGAGCTTGGAGAAAAAAGCCGGCGCTATGTCAGGGAAATACTGGATATGGCAGATGTTATGCTGGTACTGACAGACAGCTGGAAGGAGTTTTTTGGGAAATTGACTGACCCTGCCAAGATTCATGTACTTCCCAATGGAGTAGTTACCAAGGGAATTGAAGCAAGGAAAATGAACGACAAGGATCTTCATAAGATTCTGTTTCTTGGAAGGATATGCGTTGCTAAAGGGGTAAAAGAGCTTATCAGTGCGGTAAGTCAGCTCCATGCAAAGGATGATCAGGTAAGGCTCTATATTGGAGGGATTTTTGAGGATCAGGAGCTGTTAAAAGAAATAGAAGAAAACAGCACCTTTATAAAGTACCTTGGATGGGTGACGGGGAATGATAAGAACAAATATCTGGATGAATGCGGGATAATGGCTGTACCTTCATACTTTGAAGGATTTGGTCTTTCTGTTGTTGAAGGAATGCTCCATGGCTGCTGTGTTGTTGCCAGCAGAGTTGGCGGAATCCCTGATATTGTTCAGGACGGGGAGGATGGTCTTTTGATCGATCCAAAGGACTCCTCGGATCTAAAAAATGCTCTTGAAAGAGTAATGTATGATCCTTTATTTGCCGATAAATTATCCGGTAATGGTGTTTTGAAGGTGAAAGAAAGATATTCTATTGAAAAGCTGACAGACCAGCTTTTATGCTATTATCGCCAAAATTTTGGCTGATATTTTAGAATTTGGATTTACGATTTAGTAATTAATTAAAAAAGTTAAAAAACATGCTTGACATGAGGGCTGTGCTTTGTTAATATAATTCTTGCGCTGCGCGAGATGCAGTTCGCAGATACAACTTATTCGAATAGCGATAAGTTAACTCGGAGCGATATCGAAGCGGTCATAACGAGGCGGTCTTGAAAACCGTTTGGCGGCAACGCCACAAGGGTTCGAATCCCTTTCGCTCCGCTTAATTATGAACACGCTGTTATAACAACATACTTAT
>JAEEGL016260734.1_pt1 | contig 18135 bp, 15 predicted proteins | sample 9134231 | NCBI WGS metagenome assembly JAEEGL01 (sample SAMN16246548, study PRJNA631951) | gut metagenome | biome: gut microbiome; feature: rumen; material: fiber-attached | host: Bos | place: Iran: Karaj | collected 2018-10 | reverse complement strand
TAAGGACATAAGGAACAGGCTTGATCCTGATGACGACAGGATTATGATATTTGCTCAGCCCATATACAGTGTTAAAACCGGTAGCTTTAGAGTTGCTGAGGCTCTGACGAGGCTAAAGCTTGGGGACAGGATTGTGTACCCAGACAAGTTTATTCCTATAGCTGAAGAAAGCGGAACTGTTCATGCTATAACCTGTATCGTGGTGGATAGAATTTGCAGGGCTATTCAGGATTTTGAGGAATTCTATGATTTTGACGCGATTTCCGTAAACTGCTCCTCCAAAGAGCTTTCGCAGGAGGGCATGAACACAGAGCTTTTGGACATAATAGAAAAGTATGACATCGATGCAAGAAGGCTGCGACTTGAAGTTACCGAGTCAGCCATGTTTGAAAACTACGAGACAGCAAATGAAAACATGGTAACCCTGACAAGGGCAGGAATTCAGTTCTATCTTGATGACTTTGGTACGGGCTATTCTTCGTTAGAGAGAGTCATGAACTGTCCGTTTAAGACTATCAAATTTGATAGGACGCTTCTATACAAGTCGCTTGATGATAACAGGATGAATGATATCCTTACCTATATGATAGAAGTTTTCAAGAAAAATGGCTTTGTAACGTTGGTAGAGGGCGTTGAAGATGAGACCCAGAGCCAGTTTAGTTTGGAGAGGGGCTTTGAGTACATTCAGGGATTCCACTATGCAAAGCCTGAACCAATCGAAAATATGAGAAGTTATTTCTCGAGAAAGAAAAAATTTTAAAGTAAAATATAGCTGCGGAAGTGGCCTACGGGGACGGGGTTAGCGGTAAGTGGCCTATGGGGACGGGGTTAGCGGTTCAGTTTCTGGCAAAATGAACCGCTATCCCCGTCCCCATAGGCCACTTAACCGCTAACCCCGTCCCCGTAGGCCACTTCCTATATTACTATTTATGTTTCTTGACATTAAAAGTATGATTGTATACAATTATACCAACGGTGAGTCGGTTTCAAAAAAAGAGGTCAGATATGCAGGATACTAATACTTTCCAAAATCGTCCGGTGACCATGAACAACAAGAATAACCTGCTTCAGATAGAGGAGCACATGTATATTCTTGATGACGTGGAAAAACCAAATGTCTTTAGAAACATGTTTCCTTACGAGGAAGTTCCAAAGATTCCTTTTAATGACAGAATTGTTCCACATAACATGCCAAAGGATATATGGATTACCGATACTACTTTTCGCGATGGACAGCAGTCCAGGGCTCCATATACAACGGATCAGATTGTTCATATCTATGATATGTTCCATGAGCTTGGCGGTCCTAATGGACTTATTCGTCAGAGCGAATTCTTTTTATATAGAAAGAGTGACAGAGACGCAGCATTAAAGTGCATGGAGCGCGGATACAAGTTTCCGGAGGTTACCAGCTGGATAAGAGCTTCTGAAGAGGACTTCAAGCTGGTTAAAGAAATCGGCATGAAGGAAACCGGAATTTTGGTCAGCTGCTCTGACTATCATATTTTCTTAAAGCTTAAGATGACAAGAAGACAGGCCTTGGAGCATTATCTTTCTATTGTCAGGTCTTGTCTTGAGGCTGGAATCAGTCCCAGATGCCATCTTGAGGATATAACAAGAGCGGATATTTTTGGATTTGTAGTTCCTTTCTGTCTGGAGCTTATGAGACTCATGGAGGAGTACAAGATTCCTATCAAGGTTCGCGCCTGTGATACCATGGGATACGGCGTCAATTTTTCCGGTGCTGTTATTCCAAGAAGTGTGCAGGGTATCATTTACGCAATCAATACTAATGCAGGCGTGCCGAGCGAGCTTATTGAGTGGCACGGACACAATGATTTTTATAAGGCGGTTACGAATTCTACTACAGCTTGGATTTATGGTTGTAGTGCTGTTAATACCTCCTTATTTGGAATCGGAGAGAGAACCGGCAATACGCCACTTGAAGCAATGGTGTTTGAATACGCTCAGCTTAAGGGAACGCTGGATGGCATGAACACAACTGTCATCACAGATCTTGCTGAGTATTATGAAAAAGAAATTGGCTTTACAGTTCCGGCTAACACTCCTTTTGTTGGTAAGAACTTTAATGTCACAAGAGCAGGTATCCATGCAGATGGACTGCTAAAGAACGAAGAAATCTATAACATTTTTGACACAGAGAAATTCTTGAAACGACCTCCTGTAAGTGCGGTTTCTAACACTTCAGGACTTGCGGGAATTGCCCATTGGATCAATATTCATTACAAGCTAAAAGATGAGCATGCTCTGACTAAGGCATCTCCACTTGTAAAGAAGATAAAGGATTGGGTTGATGAGGAATATGCAGGCGGGCGTGTAACTGTTATGACAGATACGGAGCTTGTCAGAGAAATAGATAAAGCCAGTAAGGAACTTGGAATTGTTGTCAAAGAGGGTGAGATAGTTTCTGAAAAAGAAGAGGGCTAATATGGGGAATAGCGATTTAAAAGAAGAAGTAACAGATAAATACTCACTTAGAGGAAGAGTATTTAACAGAATCAGAGAGGATATTTTAAACGGAAAATATAAGGACCATGAGGAACTTAAAGAGGTTGCCATTGGTCAGGAGCTTGGAGTTTCAAGAACTCCTGTAAGAGAAGCTTTCAGACAGCTTGAGCTTGAAGGGCTTATTCAGATTATCCCTAATAAGGGAGCTTATGTTACAGGCATTAAGGTAAAGGATATCAAGGATATCTACATGATAAGATCAAAGCTCGAAGGCCTTTGTGCCAGATGGGCCTGCGAAAATATTACTAAGGAGCAGCTTGAAGAGATGGAAGAGGTTATTTATCTTGCAGAATTCCATGCTGCCCGTGGTCATATGGAGCAGATGGCGGAGCTTGATAACAGATTCCATACTATCATGTATGAGTCCTGCAATTCCAAGATGCTTGAGCATTTGTTAAAGGATTACCATCAGTACGTATGGAGAGTAAGACAGCAGACTCTATCAAGCAACAGAGGCGCTGTGTCTAATGTTGAGCATAAGTTTATCATGGAGGCAATAAAGGAGAACAATCCTGATAAGGCTGAGGAGCTTGCAAATCAGCATATGATCAATGCCTACGAAAACATGGTAGACAAGGGACTGCTTGATATGTACGAATAAAAATGTGAGTGCCCATATAGATATAACTGGGATTATCTATATGGGCATACCTATAATATTTTGAAACTATTAAATAACAGGAGGACTATATGGAGAAGATTAAGATGCTGACACCCATTGTTGAGATGGATGGGGATGAGATGACAAGAGTGCTGTGGCAAATGATTAAGGATAAGCTTATCCTTCCATTTGTTGAGCTTAAGACGGAGTATTACGATCTTGGGCTTAAGCATAGGGATGAGACAGATGATCAGGTAACAGTTGACAGTGCAAATGCTACTTTGAAATATGGTGTAGCTGTTAAATGTGCAACTATAACTCCTAATAACGAGCGTGTTGAGGAGTATGGCCTTAAAAAGATGTGGAAGAGTCCTAATGGTACTATCAGAGCAATCCTTGATGGAACTGTTTTTAGAACTCCTATCATGGTTAAGGGAATCGAGCCAAATGTAAGAACCTGGGAGAGCCCAATTACGCTGGCAAGACACGCTTATGGCGACGTTTACAAGAATGTGGAGATCAGAGTTCCTGGTCCTGGCAAGGCAGAGCTTGTGTTTACCGGAATTGACGGAAAAGAAATCCGTGAGACTATTCATGAATTTGACGAGCCTGGAATTATCCAGGGTATCCACAACAAGGATTCATCAATAAGAAGCTTTGCAAAGGCATGCTTTCAGTATGCTCTTTCTGAGAAAAAAGAGCTGTGGCTTGGAACAAAGGATACCATCAGCAAAACCTATGATAGAAGATTCAGGGAAATATTTGATGAGGTTTATGAAAGTGAGTTTAAGAAGGCCTTTGAGGATGCAGGAATAACATACTTTTACACCCTTATTGATGACGCAGTTGCCCGTGTCATGAAGTCTAAAGGCGGCTTTATATGGGCCTGCAAGAACTATGACGGCGATGTTATGAGCGATATGGTTTCATCTGCCTTTGGTTCTCTTGCTATGATGACTTCAGTTCTTGTTTCTCCTAACGGGGTATATGAATATGAGGCTGCTCACGGTACAGTTCAGCGTCACTACTACAAGTACCTTAAGGGAGAACCAACATCTACAAACCCAGTTGCTACTATCTTTGCCTGGACAGGAGCACTCCGTAAGAGAGGAGAACTTGATAGAACCAGTGATCTGTGCGCATTTGCAGACAAGCTTGAGAAGGCAACCTTATCAGTTATTGAATCAGGTCGCATGACTGGCGATCTTGCGCTTATCACAACGCTGCCAAATCCAGTGAAACTCGGAAGCGAAGAGTTCCTCGATGCTATCGCTGAGGCGTATACAGCAATGTAAGGTAAAAAAGTGGGTGCGGTAGGTGGCCTATGGGGACGGGGTGGTGGACTATGGGGACGGGGTTAGCGGTTCATTTTGCTACAAAATGAACCGCTAACCCCGTCCCCATAGTCCACCACCCCGTCCCCATAGGCCACCACCGCAAACAACACCCGTAGACCACCTGCTGCACCCACATAGTCCACTAATATCGCTCTGTAGTCTATTACAGTTCTGCGAGTTCGGAAGATACTGCTTCCCACTCATCATAGAGTGTGGAAAGCTTTTCCTGAATTTCAGTCTGCTCATCTGTGAGCTTTCTAAGCTTTGCAAGATCCGTTCCTACGGAAGGATCGTTAATAGCTTCATTTATTTCGCTGTCGCGTGCTTCAAGTTTTGCGATTTCGTCCTCACATTTCTTTAAAGAGGTTTCCAGCTTACGCTTTTTGGCCTGAAATTCCTTCTGAGCCTTCCAGTCCATGGCACCGGATGAAGAAGCTGCTGGCTGGCTGGTATTTGTAGAAGAAGCGGAAACAGAGCTTGTGTCAGGCTCTGACAAAGTAGCAGCGCTTGCATACTTGTAGCTGCCTGAGTTTAGCGTAGCACCGCTGTTATTATTTGTTTCTCCAAAGAGCCTCTGCATCTGTTCGTCGCAGTGCTCAATATAGTAGTCGTAATTGCCGATGTAGTTCACGAACTGGCCATGGGTCAGATCAAGGATTCTGGTGGCTGTTCTGTTGATGAAGTATCGGTCGTGGCTTACGTAGAGGACAGTGCCCTCGTAGCCTGAAATTGCTGTTTCAAGAATTTCCTTACTTGTGATATCAAGGTGGTTTGTAGGCTCATCCAGGATGAGAAAGTTAGCATCTGAAAGCATGAGCTTTGCAAGACTTACACGACCTTTTTCACCACCGGAGAGGTCTCCGATTCTTTTAAATACGTCATCGCCTGTAAACAAAAAGGCAGCCAGAGTATTTCTGATCTCTGTGTTGTTTAAAGTAGGATAGGCGTCTGAAATCTCTTCAAATAAAGTCTTTTCATCGTGGAGTACGTGATGCTCCTGATCGTAGTAGCCTATATGAACCTTTACTCCAAAATCGATGGTGCCTTCATCAAGGGACTCCACACCATTTATTATCTTAAGAAGAGTAGTCTTTCCGGTTCCGTTGTCTCCGATAATGGCAACATGCTCACCCTTTTTGATTTCAAAATTAAGACCTGAAAAAAGGTGCTCATTACCGAAGGACTTACCTACATTCTCAGCTGTAAGTACGTCTTTTCCGCTTTCACAGTTGGGCTTTAAGGAAATCTTCATTCGGTCATCTATTGTGATTGGCTTATCTAAAACCTCGATTTTATCCAGCATCTTTTCGCGGCTCTCTGCGCGCTTTATGGATTTTTCCCTGTTGAAGGATTTAAGCTTTGCGATAACCTCTTCCTGGTGCTTTATCTCTGCCTGCTGCTTGATGTAAGCATTCCATTCTATGGCACGGCGCTGTTCCTTTTTTACTGCATAGGCGCTGTAATTGCCTGTAAACACGGAAACGCGGGTGTTCTCAACTTCGATGATCTTGCCTGCGATTTTATCAAGGAAATATCTGTCGTGGGATACGATGAGCACGGCTCCCTTGTAGTTGAGAAGGTAGTTTTCAAGCCATCTGATGGAATTCATATCAAGGTGGTTTGTAGGCTCGTCCAGGATAATAAGGTCAGGACTCTGCAAAAGAAGCTTTCCCAAAGCAACACGAGTTTTCTGGCCGCCGGAGAGGGTGTTGATCTTTTTGCCAAGCTCTTCATCTAAAAAGCCAAGACCTCTGGCAACGCCTGTAACTTCACTCTGCCAGGCATAGCCCTCAAGTCTTTGGAACTCGTCGTTCATGCGGGTGTATCTGTCCATGAGCTTTTCAAGTTCTTCGCCTTCTACGTGCTTCATCTGTGATTCAGCCAGGCGGATATTCTGCTCAAGGGCAATGATATCCTTTTTTACCTCAGTAAGCTCGTCATAGATTGTGTTCTCAGAATCGATGTTCTGATTCTGAGCCAGATATCCCCAGGTGGTGTCCTTTGAAAAGGTAACCTCACCTTCATCGGCTGAAAGCTCGCCAATTATCATCTTTATCAGAGTGGTCTTGCCTGCTCCGTTTATTCCTACAATTGCAGCCTTTTCATTGTTTTCTATATGAAAAGAGGCATTTTTCAATATGTCCTTGCCATCAAAGGATTTGCATAAATTGTGAACTGAAAGGATCATGAGTAGTAATAATCTCCTAAATTAGTATCTTTACTGATTTTTCTGTGCGTCACAATATTTTAGCATGTAACTTCAAATCTGTAAAAAGTATGTAAAAAGTGGGCAGCATGCTACTTGACCTTGCATTTGCGTACTTATATAATGAATGAGGTGTGTAATCACATAGATAGAAGGAGTTTGTTTTGAAACGTTTATATATACCGCTTGCCTGGGAACTGCTTTTTATAATTTCTACAATAATCATGCCAAAGCAGGCTTTTCATTTGTTTTTTGTTTTTTATTTGGGACTGCTCATCTACTTTTACTTTGTTCACAAGCAGTTTTCATTTCGCAAATTTGGACGTAACCTTGGCAGATTAAAGACTTTCTGGCTTCCTGTAGCCCTTACCTTTGTAGGCCTTTTGCTTACAAATGACATCAAGAATAAGGTGCTTCAGCCGCTTTTTTCAACTGTGGCAGATGGGACAGTCAGTATTATTACAAGAAATGATATACTTCCTACATTTTTTTATGCAATCATGATGATCATAATGAAGCCTGTAGCAGAGGAGCTCTTTTACAGAAAGGCTATTATTACCTTTGGAAATAAGAAAAGAGTGTTTGTGCTTGCAGTAGTAAGCCTTCTTCTTTGCGCAGTTTCAAGAGCTCACGGCTTATTGGGGATAGCAGAGTGGGCGCTCATGGCGATTCCGGTTACAGTTGCCTACATAGTTACCAGAAATATCTATGTTTCTGTAATGGCGCATGTTGCCTTTGAGTTTTACGACAACATATATTCCATTGTTTACGCAATCGGCAGAATCATGAACAGGTAATGCCGATTAGTAAAAATACAACTAACAACTTAATAAGGAGAGGAAAAAAGTTATGTTGGAAAAGTGTTTTAAATTAAAGGAACACAACACTACCGTAAGACAGGAGATTATTGCTGGTCTTACCACATTCCTTACAATGGCGTATATTCTCGCTGTTAACCCTAACATCCTCAGCGCTTCGGGAATGAGCGCAAATGCTGTTTTTGTTGCTACAGCTATTGCATCAGCTATCGCAACCTTCTTAATGGCATTTTTGGCTAATTATCCTATTGGCCTTTCAGCAGGATTGGGACTCAATGCTTACTTCGCTTACACAGTATGTCTTGGGGAACTTGCAGGCGAAGAGGATCCATTCAGAATCGCTCTTACAGCAGTATTTGTAGAAGGTATCATTTTCATACTTCTTTCATTCTTCAAGTTCCGTGAGCAGATTATTAACAGCATTCCACAGAACCTTAAGTTTGGTATTTCAGCTGGTATCGGCCTTTTTGTTGCTTTCATCGGTATGCAGAATGCTCGTATTATCGTTGCTAATGATGCTACAGTAGTTGGCCTTGGCAGCTTTTCAGACCTTGATATGGTACTTGCTCTTGTAGGTCTTGTAATTATCGCAGCTCTTGTTTACTACAAGGTTACTGGCGGTGTTCTTATCGGAATCATCGTTACATGGATTATTGGTATCATCCTTCAGGCAGCTGGCATTTATGTACCTGCTGAGGGAACAAGCCTTATCCCTGATTTCTCAAGAGGACTTCAGCTTGGAGCTATTTCACAGACTGCATTTAAGCTTAACTTTGGTTGGGCAGCATCACACTTCATTCAGTTCCTTGCTATCACTTTCAGTTTCCTTTATGTAGATCTTTTTGACACAGTTGGAACAGTAGTAGGTGTTGCTGACAAGGCAAACCTTCTTGACAAGGATGGAAATCTTCCAAGAGTTGGCAAGGTATTCTTTGCAGATGCTGTTGGTACAACATGCGGATCACTCCTTGGAACATCAACCATCACAAGCTTTGTAGAGTCCAGCGCAGGTGTTGCAGCAGGTGGTAGAACTGGTCTTACAGCTCTTACAACTGGTGTAATGTTCCTTGTTTCACTTGTACTTAGCCCTGTATTCCTTGCTATTCCTTCATTTGCAACAGCTCCAGCTCTTATCTATGTTGGAATGCTCATGGTATTCTCAATCACAAAGGTTAAGTTCGATGATGGTGATATCGCTGATTCTATCGGTGCTTACCTTGCACTTGTTATGATGCCTCTTTCATATTCAATCGCAACAGGTATCATGTTCGCTATCCTTGGATGGGTTATCATCAAGGTTATCGAGGGCAAGGCTAAGGAAATCAGCCCGGTAATGTGGATCGTATTCGTGCTCTTTGTACTTAGAATTGCAGCGCTTGTCACTAATTTCCAGTAATTATAAGCTTTGATTTTTCCATATAAGTGATTTATAATTTTGCCGGTATGCTTTATCATAAGCATATCGGCAAATATTTTTTTATTAAGAAAGAGGAGAAAAAGTATGTTTGGAAAACAAAAACATGGCGGACAGAACACTCGCGTTAGTCCAAATCTTATTATCGGCATAATAGTGGCATTGTTCCTTTTAACATGCGTGGGACAGAGCTTCTATTCGGTAAAGGAGCAGGAGCAGGCAATCCTTACAATGTTTGGTAAGGTTCTTAGGGTTGATACTGCCGGACTTTATTTCAAGGTTCCTTTTATTCAGGATGTTCACACAATCGATATGACAACACACGGAATCGGAATTGGCTATGTAATAAAGGATGGCCAGAACATCACAGTTGATGATGAAGGTGTGATGATCACTTCAGATTTCAATTTTGTTGATATCGATTTTTATCTTGAGTACAAGGTAAGTGATCCGGTAGCAGCATATTACAACTCTGAGAATCCTGAGATTGTCATGAAGAACATGGCTCTTGCCTGCATCAGAAACACAGTTGTTAACTATACTGTGGATGACATAATCACAACTGCCAAGGGACAGATTCAGGCAGAGGTTAAAGAGACACTTCAAAAGGAGCTTACTGACAAGAACATTGGTATGATGGTTGTTAACCTTTCTGTTCAGGATGCAGAGCCTCCAACACAGGAAATCGTACAGGCCTTTAAGTCTGTAGAAACAGCCAAGCAGGGCAAGGATACAGCCATTAACAATGCTAAGAAGTATCAGAGTGAGGAGCTTCCTAAGGCTGAGGCAGATGCAGACAAGATCGTTCAGGATGCAGAGGCTTACAAGCAGGCCAGAATTGCAGAGGCTGAGGGACAGGTTGCCAGATTTAATGAGATGTATGAGCAGTACAAGCTCCAGCCTTATATAACAAAGAAGAGACTTTTCTATGAGACAATGGAGGAAGTCCTTCCTGACCTTAAGGTTATCATCACAGATGGTCAGACACAGCAGATGCTGCCACTTGATAGTTTTAGCACAACTACTGGGGAGGGTAACTAATTATGGAAAAAAAGAAAAGTAAATTCGGTCTGGTTTTGGCAATTATTATAGTTATTGTAGCTGTTTTTCTGATCGATGCTTCCATGTACATCGTTCATCAGAATGAGTATGTTGCCGTAAGACGTTTCGGAAAGATTGTATCTATTGCAAATGATCCGGGACTTCACTTTAAAACTCCTTTTGTAGAGGATACACAGTCAGTTAGCGCCAAGATTGTTATCTATGATATTCCAGCTTCTGACGTTATCACCAAGGATAAGAAGTCAATGATCACAGACACCTACGTTCTTTGGAGAGTAGTTGATCCTCACAAGTATATTCAGACTCTTAATGCGCTTAGTAACCGCGCAGAGGAGAGAATTGAGGCTTCTGTTTATAACGCAACCAAGAATGCCATTTCATCAATGACTCAGGATGAAGTAATTGAGGCAAGAGGCGAGACACTTACAAAGCTTATTACCGAAGAGTCAAACAGTGATATGTCCGGCTATGGAATCGAGATTGTCCAGGCTCAGATTAAGGCTCTTGACCTTCCTGATGACAACAAGCAGGCTGTATACGATAGAATGATTTCTGAGCGTAATAATATCGCAGCATCTTACACAGCCCAGGGTGAAGCTGAGGCTCAGAAGATCCACAACGAGACAGACAAGCAGGTGGCTATTATTAAGGCACAGGCTGAAAAGAGCGCAGCTGTTCTTGAGGCTGAGGGCGAGTCAGCATACATGGAGACTCTTTCAAAGGCTTATGACACAGAGGAAAAGGCTGAGTTCTACAGCTATATAAGAGGTCTTGATTCACTTAAGGAATCTCTTAAGGGAGATAAGACAATTGTTCTTGATAAGAACTCAGAGCTTGCAAAGATTCTTTATGGTAATTTCTGATAAATAGATAGTGATAAGGAGACTGGTGTTTACACATGCCAGTCTCTTTTTTTGCCCATAAATATGCTAAATAAAGTGTATACGTCAAGGTTGGCTTAGGGTAAAATAGAATAAAAGGTTGTGGATTTGGGGGAGAGTCTATGCAATATGTACTGTCATATGATATAGGCACTACAGGGCTAAAGTCTTGTCTCATCGAAATAGGTGATTCAGTAAGGCTTATTGATGGTGAATATGAAACCTATGGCCTTTACATTCTTGATAATGGAGGGGCAGAGCAGGACTGCGATGAATGGTGGAATGCCATGTGCAAGAGCACAAAGCGTCTTATAGCAAAGGCGGGCTTGCCGCCTAAGGATGTTTCCGGAATTTCTTTTTGCTCCCAGATGCAGGGGCTTGTTCTTGTGGACAAGGATGGAAATGCCCTGCGCCGTCCTATGAGCTACATGGATCAGCGAGGCGGCGACGTTATGAAGGAGGCGGAGCAATACGGAATTACTGTCTCTGGAGTCAACCTGCGAATTCTTTTAAAGAGTCTTATTGCCACTCATGCGGCATCTACAAGTGTTAAAGATCCACTATGGAAGTACAAATGGGTTCAGAAAAACGAACCTGAAATATTTGAAAAGGTTTATAAATGGCTGGATGTGAAGGAGTACCTTATATGCAGGCTCACTGGAGAATGCGTTATGACGCCGGATTCTGCCTATTCGACCTTCCTTTATGATACCAGAAAGGGAAAAGAAGGCTTTAGCAGAGCTCTGTGCAAGATGTATGGGGTCAGGTACGAGCATATGCCGAGAATTGTGGGCTGCAGTGAGGTGGTTGGCGGCCTTAGAAAAAAAGAAGCTTCGGAGCTGGGGCTTATAGAGGGAATTCCTGTATATGGAAGCGGCGGTGATGCAACGCTTATAGGTATAGGTGCAGGAGCTACAGGACTAGGGGATACGCATATTTACTGCGGTACCTCCGGATGGGTAGGAACTGTGATAGACAGGCAGGAGGTTGATATTGTCTCGATGATTGCGGGAATTGTCGGGGCGCAGAAAGGCAGGTTTAACTACTTTGCTGAGATGGAGACTGCCGGCAAATGCTTTGAATGGGTAAAGGACCATCTGGCGCTGGATGAGATCGATATCTACCTGAATAAGGCTGATGTGGGATACTCCGAGGAAAAAAAGTATGAGAGTCTATATGACTATCTGTCCGAGGTTATAAGTAAGGTGGAGCCAGGAAGCGGCGGAGTTATCTTTACGCCCTGGCTACATGGCAACAGATGTCCTTTTGAGGATCCAAAGGCAGCCGGAATGTTTTTTAACATAGGATTGGAAACAGGAAAGAGCCAGCTCCTTAGGGCAGTAATTGAGGGAATATGCTTCCATATGAGGTGGATGCTGGAAAGCCAGGATAAAAAGATTAAGACCTCAGAAAAGATACGCTTTGTGGGCGGCGGCGCACTATCGTCTGTTACATGCCAGATACTATCAGATATTATTGGAAGAGAAGTCGATACTGTGGATTATACCAAGGACGTGGGTGCAATAGGGGCTGCTATGCTGGTGGCGGCAGGAAGCGGGCAGATAAAGGATATTTCTTTGGTTAAAGAGCAGATCAGACCATGTGGGTGTTACAAGCCTAATTTAGAGAATAAAGGTGTTTATGACCGTCAGTATGAGGTCTTCAAGAGGCTATACAAATCAAATGCTAAGAATTTTGCGGCATTAAATGACTAGGAGGCGGGTATGGAACAGCAGGATTTACGGCAGCAGATAGTTGATACAGGGCTTTTATTATTAAATGAGGGACTGGTGGCCAGAACCTGGGGAAATGTCAGTGCAAGGGTTGATGGTTCACATTTTCTAATTACGCCAAGTGGACTAAGCTACACAAAGACAAAACCTGAAGATCTGGCTCTTTTTGATATGGAAAATGGAACCTTTGAGGGAAAATATAAACCCTCCAGTGAAAAAGGAGTTCACGCAGGAGCCTACGCTAGATTTCCTGAAGCAGGGTTTGTGATACATACGCATCAGAATTTTGCCTCTGCCTTTAGTGTTGCAGGTTTTTCTGAGCTTATGATAACTGATGATGAAAGAGAAAAGCTTGGAGGAATTGCTCTGGCGTCCTATGGACTTCCTGGGACGGGAACCCTTAAAAAGGCTGTTAACTCCTGCTACGAAAAGGGTGCTCATACAGTGCTTATGAGTTGTCATGGAGCTGTAATCGTTGGAAAGGATAAGGATGAAGCGCTGGAAAGAGTCCGCCTTTTGGAGGAAATCTGCAAGCGCAGCTATAAAGGACATGACTTTAAGGAATCTGCTGCAGTAGCTTTTTCAAGGCTGGAAGTACCACTTAAAGCGCAGCTGGATGATATGGCGCAGATGATAGGAAAAGAGATCCCTGTGGCAGGAGGGAATGCGCCTGTACTTCTTGAAAAATGTCCTGCTGTGATTGTGCCTGGAAAGGGAATACTGGTAAAGGGCAGGGATGATGATGATACAAAGGCCCTTGAAATACTTTCAGAAAAGGCAGCTATTACAGCTCTTCACTGCAGGTCAATTGGCGCCTCGGCAAAGCTCCCCTGGCTTGATGTTGCGATTATGAATTATGTTTATAAGAGCAAGTATTCCAAGAAAAAGGAGGGGTAAGATGACTGGAGAAAAGAAAAAAGAGCTTTTCAGGGTGATAAAGTTTGTCTTGTTTTCAATTTCTGCGGGGCTCATAGAAATAGTGAGCTTTACAATTCTTACAGAGCTTACGCCGCTTCCTTACTGGCCATGTTATCTGATAGCCTTGGTGTTATCGGTACTGTGGAATTTTACCTTAAACCGAAAGTTTACATTCCAGAGCGCCAATAACGTGCCAAAGGCAATGCTGCAGGTCGCTTTGTTTTATGCAGTATTTACACCGGTTACCACCATCGGAGGAAACTTTTTGGTGGAGCATTTGCACCTGAATGAATATCTGGTTACGGGGATAAATATGGCACTTAACCTAAGTACGGAATACCTTTATGACAGATTTGTTGTTTTTAGGGATAGCATAGATACTAATAAAAAACAGGAGGCTTGATATGGAAAATTGTGGAATCAGTCGTTGGGATGACCCAAAGGAAATCAACAGAAAGCTAAAAGAGCTTACTTCTCAGCCTATTTGGGAAGTGACAGATGAATATTATAACGATGAGATAATGCCTTACTATAACGAAAAGTGTAAGCTAAGCCGCGCAGTTTTTGAGGAGTCACAAAAGTATATACCAGGCGGCGTTCAGCACAATCTTGCCTTTAACAAGCCGTTCCCTATGTGCATGGCAAAGGCTGAGGGAGCATATCTGTACGATAAGGATGGTAATCAGTATATCGACTTTCTGCAGGCTGGAGGCCCTACAATTCTTGGCAGTAACTATAAGCCTGTAAGAGATAAGGTATTTGAGCTTTTAAATGAATGTGGTCCTGTGACAGGTCTTTTGCATGAGTCAGAGATGCTTATAGCAAGGGAAATCAATAAGCATATGCCAAACGTGGAGATGTTCCGTATGCTGGGCTCAGGAACTGAATCTGTAATGGCATCTCTTCGTATTGCGAGAATTGCCACAGGTAAAAAGCATATTATAAAAATAGGTGGAGCATACCACGGTTGGTCAGATCAGATGGTATATGGACTTAAGATTCCTGGAAGCCGAGCTTTACTTGAATCTCATGGTATTCCAAACAGCAGCTTTGGAAAAACTGACGAGGTAAGGCCAAATGACCTTGATATGCTTGAAAAAATGCTTAAGAGAAACCGTCTGTCAGGGGGTACAGCAGCAGTTCTCCTTGAGCCGGTAGGACCAGAGAGCGGTACAAGACCTGTTGCTCATGACTACAACAAGGGAGTTAGAGAGCTCTGTGACAGATATGGGGCGCTTCTTATCTTTGATGAGGTTGTAACAGGATTCCGTGTTGCGCTTTCAGGTGCACAGGGATATTTTGGAGTGGTTCCTGATCTTACTATTTTTGGAAAAATCATCGCTGGTGGTTATCCGGCAGCAGGCGGTGTCGGAGGAAAAAGAGAGTACGCTTCTCTCATGGCAGCAGGTCTTGCCACAGGAAAACATCGTGCCTATGTTGGCGGAACCTTGTCAGCAAATCCTCTTAGCTGTATCGCAGGCTATACTGCAATCCAGGAAATTGAGAGAACTAACGCCTGTGAAGTGGCAGGAAGAATGGGCGACAGACTCTGCGACGGCCTTAAAGAACTTATTGACAGATACGGTCTTCCATTTGTGGCTTACAACCAGGGCTCTATCGTTCATCTTGAGTGCACAGGCGCAATGAGCTTTGATTTCTCATCCATGTCCTTTATCAAGTCTGCAACAGGACTTTTAAAGCACAAGGACATGATGTACGTCCGCAAGGATTCCATGGAGAAGATGGGGGCAGCCTACATGGCAAACGGCATTGTCACCCTTGCAGGCAGCAGACTTTACACATCCCTTGCTGACACTCCTGAAATCATCGACGAGGCCCTCAACAGATTCGAAAACGTATTTAAACACGTAAAGAAAACCGACAAAGGCCTTGTAAAATAAGCTTAGATACAATGGGCTTACCATGGATGAGGAACATGAATTCCATAATAGAGAGATGCATATCAGTGGCAAGTTTTTACAGGGTCACGATGACCAGGTAAATGACCCGATAAATGACCCGATAAAATTGGAAAAAAGGGAGCAGCAAATTATAGATTTGCTTCGTCAGAGATCTGATATGACAAGAAAAGAGATGGGAGACAAACTTGGCTGCTCTGAAGCTACTGTTAAAAGAGAACTACAAGGCAGGAATGTAATGGTTTGTTTATACATATATCGATTGACAGATGATACAGGATTTGCGCCATGCGTTGAAAAAGGTCTTTTATCGCTTGCTTGTTGTAAAGGTGGACAGATAAGAAATGGCAAGGTTATTAACACTGGATTGAGACATCGCATCGGGGTGAATCGTGAAGCGGATTTTACAAAGGATGAAGTTTATATTCTTGGAACATATAAGAATAAAATGTTATATCTGGCCAAGGTAACAAATGTGGTTACTATGGAAGAATACTTTGATAGTATGTCAGAAGGCAGGATTGATGATATTTATGACCTTGTTGAGGGTAATCTTGTCAGAAATAATCATTTAAGAGCAAAGAATGTCCATACTGCGCCAGACAGAATCAAGAAAGATATTGCAGGCCAGTATGTTGTTCTGTCTGATAATTACGTATATCTTGGAGCTGATGCGGTAAGCATAGATAGCATTAGCAAGTATTATCCTAACTTTCAGGAAACTAAGACATACTTCGACAAAGAAGCAAAGTATATTATTGATGAATGCATGAAATTTAGGGATGGTAAGAAACATTCTCCCACTACTCCTATTTATAAACGAGGATGCTGCAAATGAAAATTATACTTTCAAGAAAGGGCTTTGATTCCTCGAATGGCGGATGTGCGAGTCCGATAATGCCTGATGGGACTCTTTTATCTATGCCGATTCCTACAAATGATGAGGTTTCTTTTACAGATATAGCTTGGAATGACGTCACGTACGCTGAGATTTTGGAACAGATATGTCCCAATAAATCTTTTTCCAATTGTCACTTGGACCCTGATATTAGAGATAACAGGATAAAAAAGGTTAATGGCTGGGTTCCGGCCTTTGGACAGACAGGATCCGCGCAGGGGCTTTTATCTAATGCGGGAGTTGAAGTAGGAGATACATTTCTTTTCTTTGGTTGGTTTCGTCAGGTAGAACAAACTGAGAATGGCTATAAGTTTGCAACCAGAAAGCATAATGATTTTTATCATGGAAATGACTTGCAGGTAATATATGGATATATGCAGGTGGGAGAAATTATTACTGATCAAGACAGAATAAGACAGTATTACTGGCATCCTCATTCTTCCGATGAGCATACCGGTAATTCAAATAATGCGTTATATCTTCCTAGTGCAAGGCTATCATTTGATCCTAAGATGAAAGGCTATGGGACATTGGATTTTAGAAAAGACCGAGTCCTTACCATGGAAGGAATGGGAAGAGGCACTTGGAAAGAGTATGAGTTTCTGATGCCAGAACATCTTTATGGAAATAAGAAGAATTGTGCTAAGGGGAAAGGCCTGTACTATGCTGGTATATGGCAAGAACAAATTGTTTATGAGTCAGAAGGATTAATTGACTGGGTAAAACAGGTGCTTACGTAAACTGTGTTAGCGAGAAAGGGTGATTCTATGAGGGGAAAGCAAACAATCAACAAGATAGAACAAGTAAAAGTTGAAGAAGCAATGTTCTGTACTGATATATTTAAAGATTTGTACACATGGCACATTGAGCTTGATCTTGAAAGTATAGTTGTGTATTTTACTGTGATTGGGAGCAAGAAAAAGTATAATAAGAGTGTTGCACAAGTATCATATAAGGAAATGGAAAAGTTCTTTTCTGAATTGTATGATTTTGCACGTTCAGCGGAGGATTGTCTTGAAGAAATTGATGACGTTGGAAGAAGCGTGACTTTTGTTTATGTTCCGGGAACTCATAAAGAAATATTTAACGGGTGTGTACATAAGGGTGATGAAGAGATGATTTCTAAAATCGTATGTTTTATAGATAATCATGGAGTTACGAATTATTGGGATATGGAAGGCTATGAAGAGATGCTTAGAGAAAAAATGGCTTCTTTTGAAGAAGGGCTGGAAGAACATTGAAAAAATGTATATGCGATTATATTTATAATCTGCAGGAAAGCTTAGGGGATAGCTATGATTTGCATGGTTGGTGAATTAGACGCAGAATAATCGCTAATATGGCCGTATATAGGCGTATTGTATTTATATATAATGATTTCAACATCAAAATTGTTTGAGGCCTTATAATAATGACAGCACAGATTTTATTGATTCTTGTTTTGATTGCTACGATAATACCGGTATGTTTACTGTTCGGTAAGTCTTGTGAAAAGAGCTATAGCTCTTTTTCTATTGCTTTTTTTCTAAAGATAGTATAATATATTGCAGGCAATACAATAGAGCGAAATAAAATGGGGAGGTAAATCATGGCAACACTAGTAACCTACTTCAGTGCTGAAGGAACCACAGCAGTGGTAGCAAAGGAATTCGCAGCTAAGATTGGTGCTGATCTTTTTGAGATAGTTCCAGAGCAGCCTTATACAGCTGCAGATATCAAGTGGACCAATCCACTTGCCAGATGTAACAAAGAGCAGATTGGCAAGAAGGATGTTCCTGTAAGCGGAACAATTGAGAACTTTGACAATTACGATACTGTT